>ENA-OWOE01001048-OWOE01001048.1-gut-metagenome-genome-assembly--contig:-NODE-1048-length-11908-cov-18.040825_pt1 | contig 11908 bp, 6 predicted proteins | sample MGYA00248254_ERZ651788 | MGnify/ENA primary metagenome ERZ651788 (study PRJEB26908, sample SAMEA4031709) | gut metagenome | biome: gut; feature: normal infant; material: stool | place: China | collected... | reverse complement strand
ACACGGCCCTCAGCCCGCATCCATGCGGGCTGCCCCGGCCTTCCGGGAACGTCTCAGCGATGTTGAGGCCGCCAGCATCGGCAGTTTCAGCAACAATGGTGAATAAATTAACGGCAGGTCGTACGTACATAGGCCGGGTAAGGCGTAGCCGCCACCCGGCATAATGGCGGGTACGGCGCCGATAGATTGCGCAGCGGCGCAGCGCTTGCCGGGCCTGCGAGGTGTAAGCCTGTGAGAGGATCCTGTAGGCCGGGTAAGGCGTAGCCGCCACCCGGCGACATTGCCGATACGTTAACCCTTATTTCTCAGGCTCCTGCGGCGCGACAGCCGGGGCGGCGTACCAGGCTTCCTGCGGCACCACCACCGCGGCTCGGGGCTGCATCACATAGTTCGGCGACATAATCTGCACCCCGAATTCGTTAAACACATCAATAATGCTGCTGTGTAACGCGTTACGGCCATCTGGCAGCTTCGTCGCGGGTAATAAGCGCACCTGCAGCTCATACGAGGTGTACCAGTCGAGCAACCCCAGCTTACGCACCACCGGCGCAATTTGCTGATCGACCCCGGGGGTGCGTCTCGCCGCCAGCTCCAGCAGCGCATGAACCTGGCGCCAGGGCGTATCGTACCCGATGGTGACATTGGTAGTGAGATTGAACCCGCCGTCGCTGCTCTCGGCGCTGAGATTGACAATCTTGCCGCTCACCACCACCGCGTTCGGTACCGTCACGATGTAATTCTCACGGGTGAGGATCTTGGTCGCCAGCACGCCAATCTCGCTGACCTGTCCCTCATTGTCAGCGAGGCGGATCCAGTCGCCTTTACGCAGCGCCCTGGAGTAGATTAGCACCAGGCCGCTCATCGCATGGTTCATTACCCCGGTCGAGCCGAGGGTCAGCATCAGGCCGAAGAACACGCTGATGCCCTTGAAGGCAAGGGAGTTGGCGCCGGGAAGAAACGGGTAGGCGGCGGAGAGGGCGAACAGCCAGATGACCACCGAGATAAGCCGACGGGTAGCGCTCACAGTCTCCGGATGAATGCCGGGAACCTGAATGCGGCCGGCGGCGACCTGGTCGAGAACCACTTTCACCAGGCGAATGATGAGCCAGGTAATGAGAAAAATAAGCACCACGATCATCAGCCCCGGCAGGGAAGCGACAATCGACAGCGAGATATCGCGGATCACCCCCAGCGACCAGTCACCCAGCGATTCACTCCACACGCGCGTCCAGGGAAACAGACTGAAGGCCCAGCTCAGCCAGATGTAACAGGCCAGGACACCGACGAGGATCGCCAGCGCGGCATACAATCGGACCTCGATATTGCCGAGAAAGCGCCGCCAGTGCTGGGGAATAGCGCTGCGCTTTTCGAGGATCCGCAGCTGGAAAAAGCGCCGTACCCGCCGCCAGGCGCGGAAAGCGCCGTAGTAAAACAGCGCCAGCAGCAGCGCCCCGGCGAGGGCCTTACCGGCGGAGATCAGCAGATAGCGTTGATTGAACTGTTCCTGCAGGCCGGTGCGCTGGGCTTCCATCCGCGCCAGCACCCGCTGGGCCGCCTGGTCGAGGGTTAAATCATCACCTTCGTCGAGATCCGCCTGGCTCAACAGCAGCACCGGTTTGCCGTTCATCAGAAACAGCCGTCCTGGCTGACCATAGCGAATAACCGGCACGATCCGCAGCGGCTGGCGAATATCATCCTCGGTAAATGCGCGCAGGGCGCTGCGGGTGCGCAGCACGCGCTCTTCTGGCGTCGTCTGGCCAAAGGTCGCCTGCAACATCACTACCGGCTGGTGGAAAATATATACCGTGCGCGCCTTTTCGCGAGCGGTTGGCTGCTGCCGAGGCTCTGCGGCCAGCGCCGGCTGTAACGCGAGCAGCGCCAGTACCCAGAGGATAACCACGCTTATCCTGTTCATAGAAGCACCTGAGAAAGAGAATTATTGTTATTTTTCAGCAAGCAAGGTAGGACTTGTAGTTGAGCATAGCCTGGCAGGAAGTGAATTCAAGCTGGCGCGGCGCGGGCATAGAAAAAGCCGTCACCTGAACGGCGACGGCCTGCTGTTAGCGCCAGAAGGGGGTGTTAGCCGTGCTGTTTACAGCCAGCGCACTGCTTGTTCTGGATCTGCTGAAAGAAATCGTTGCCTTTATCGTCGACGAGAATAAACGCCGGGAAATCTTCCACTTCGATTTTCCAGATAGCCTCCATCCCCAGTTCCGGGTAGGCCACGCACTCGAGGCTCTTGATGCTCTGTTGCGCCAGCACCGCCGCCGGGCCGCCGATGCTGCCGAGGTAGAAGCCGCCGTGTTGGTGGCAGGCGTCGGTGACCTGCTGGCTGCGGTTGCCTTTCGCCAGCATCACCATGCTCGCGCCGTGGGACTGCAGCAGATCGACGTAAGAGTCCATGCGGCCAGCGGTGGTCGGGCCGAGGGAGCCGGAGGTGTAACCGGCAGGCGTTTTGGCCGGGCCGGCGTAGTAGATCGGATGATCTTTCACGTACTGCGGCAGTTCCTCGCCGTTGTCGAGCAGCTCTTTCAGCTTAGCGTGCGCGATATCGCGGGCGACGATAATGGTGCCGTTGAGGCTCAGGCGGGTGGAAACCGGATGGGCAGATAGTTGCGCCAGGATCTCGCTCATCGGCTGATTCAGGTTGATGCTGACCACCTTGCCTTCGCCCTGCTGACGCAGATGCTCAGGGATATATTTCCCCGGATTGCTCTCCAGCTTCTCAATCCAGATGCCGTCGCGGTTGATTTTGGCTTTGATGTTGCGGTCGGCGGAGCAGGAGACGCCCATGCCGATCGGACAGGAGGCGCCGTGGCGCGGCAGGCGGATCACCCGGATATCGTGGGCGAAGTATTTGCCGCCAAACTGCGCGCCGAGGCCGAGGTTTTGCGCTTCCTGCAGCAGTTCCTGTTCAAGCTGCACATCGCGGAACGCCTGACCGTGCTCGTTGCCTTCGGTCGGCAGGCCATCGTAGTAGCGGGTAGAGGCCAGCTTGACGGTCTTCAGCGTCGCTTCCGCCGAAGTCCCGCCGATGACAAAGGCGATGTGGTACGGCGGGCAGGCGGCGGTACCGAGGGTGCGCATCTTCTCGACCAGATAGTTTTTCAGCTTCGCCGGGGTGATCAGCGCTTTGGTTTCCTGATAGAGATAGGTTTTATTGGCGGAACCGCCGCCTTTCGCCATGCACAGGAATTTATATTCGTCGCCGTCGACGCTGTAGAGATCGATCTGCGCCGGCAGGTTGGTGCCGGTGTTGACCTCTTTATACATATCCAGCGGGGCGTTCTGTGAGTAGCGCAGGTTATCTTCGGTATAGGTGTTGTACACGCCCTGCGCCAGGGCGGCTTCGTCGCCGCCGCCGGTCCAGACGCGCTGGCCTTTTTTACCCATGATGATGGCGGTGCCGGTGTCCTGACAGGTGGGCAGGACGCCTTTGGCGGCGATTTCCGAGTTGCGCAGGAACTGCAGGGCGACATACTTATCGTTATCGCTGGCCTCCGGGTCGAGCAGAATCGAGGCCACCTGCTGCTGATGGGAGACGCGCAGCATAAAGGCGGCATCGTGGAAGGCCTGTTGCGCCAGCAGGGTCAGCGCCTGCGGTTCCACTTTCAGCACTTCCTGGCCGTCAAACTCGGCGACGGAGACGTGCTCTTTGCTGAGCAGATAGTATTCGGTATCGTCGTGCGCCAGCGGGAATGGATCCTGATAAACAAACGGTTTAGTCGACATAATCACTTACTCCATAAAGATAAAAACCGCCGGGGTGCTCCCGGCGGTTATGAATCAGAACATCATGGACATCCACGGATAGCCAATCAGCAGCAGGGCGGCCAGGAAGATGGCGCCAAAGATGGTGCCGAGGCGCCAGTAATCTTTGGTCGGCAGATAGCCGCTGCCGTAGTAGATCGGGCTCGGGCCGGTACCGTACGGGGTGATGATCCCCATCACGCCCAGCGAGGTCACCATCAGCAGAACGAACACTTCCATATTCATTCCCGGAATGGTGGCGGCGATGGTCAGCATGGCCGGCAGCAGCGCGGTCGTGTGCGCGGTGGTGCTGGCAAACAGATAGTGCAGCAGGTAGAACGCCAGCAGCAGGACGATGGTCGCCATCCCCGGGGAGATACCGCTCATCAGCGCGCCGCCCTCTTTACCCAGCCAGGCGATAAAGCCGGTGGAGGAGAGGCCGTCGGCCAGCGCCACCAGGGTGGCGAACCAGACAAAGGTGTTCCACGCCGCTTTATTGTTGGTGATATCGCTCCAGGAGAGCACGCCGGTCCACAGCATCAGCACGATAACCAGCAGGGCGGCCAGGGCCGGTTCAATCCAGTCGGCGGCGAAGATCCACATCATCAGCGCGAAGCAGACGAACACCAGCAGCAGGATCTCATTGCGCGACAGTTTGCCCAGTTTTTCCAGTTCACGAGCGGCCCACAGCGGCACTTCGTTATTGACTTTCACTTCCGGCGGGTAGAACCAGTAGGCCAGCAGCGGCATGGTCAGGATCAGCAGTACGCCAAGCGGCAGGAAGGCGATGAACCAGGTGCCCCAGGAGATGTTGATACCGACGATGCTTTTTACCAGCGCCAGCGCCAGCAGGTTCGGCGCCAGTGCCGACAGGAACATCGAACTGGTGATACAGGCGGCGGTGATCGCTACCCACATCAGATAGGAACCGATTTTACGCGCGCTCGGATCGTTCGGTTTTGAACCGTACAGCGGCGGCAGGTTGGCGATAATTGGGTAAATGGTGCCCCCGCTGCGCGCTGTATTCGACGGCGTAAACGGCGCCAGCAGCAGATCCGCGAAGGTGATGGCGTAGCCCAGCGTCAGGCTGCGACGGCCGAGATATTTCACCAGAATCAGCGCCAGGCGGCGGCCGAACTGGGTTTTATCGTAGCCGGCGGCGAACATAAAGGCGCCGAAGATAAGCCACACGGTGGAGTTGCCGAAGCCGCTCACCGCCCACTTAAAGGAGGCGCCTGCCATTTTGAAGCCGGGTGCGGCCATCTGTTCCGGGCTGAACAGCAGCCACTGACTGCACAGGGCGATGACCACCACGCCGGTGATGCCGATAACGGCGCCAGGCAGTGGTTCAAAAATCAACCCGACGATCACCCCGACGAAGATAGCGAAGTAGTGCCAGGCGTACGGCGGCAGGCCGTCCGGGACCGGGACGAAGAGTAACAGCACAGCAACGATAATCGGCAGCGCCATCATCAGGAGACGTTTTTTATTCGCAGTCGTTGGATTGACTGCACCGGCAGGCGGTATGGTTGTCTTTTTCTCTTTCATAATGAGTATCTGCAAGTTGTTGAAAATAACGTTTCCGCCAGCGATGCGCTCAGTGATTTCTTTAATTACAAAAATTACTTTAGTTTTTATTTTGCGTTTCTGAGTATCGTCTTGGCGATTATTTAACGCGGTTTGATGGGCGTTAAATTAAATTTGTTGGTTATTTATATATTGCGCTTTCAATGGTCGTTGCAATTGATCGAGATCAAGAAAAGCAGGTGATTTCACTATTTTTTTTATTTTCGATATAACCCTATCTGATGAGGTGTTATTTTGGCGAAAATATCGATAAATGTTAAAATAAAAATGTACAATTAATGCTGTTTTTACTCGACACATGCCTATGTCTATGAAATAAAAACAAATAATCTTGATGGTTGGTCGCTTTGAATGTTAACGAAAGTATCTAAAATGTTATCCTTCATTTGTATTATGTAAATGCTATTTATTATTTTAATAATACAATAGGGGTAGCGATGTTATTGCTGGGGTTAAATAGTTTTATAACTAACGTAATTGATTTAGTAACTAAAAAAGTCGCTATATTATTAGCATGACAACAGGAATTAAAAAACCACAACCATTAATGATTCCGTCACCCCATTCTGAATTTTTAATATTTCAAAATCTGGAGCGTAACTTATGACCAGTAACGAACGTATTTTGCAGCCATTTACTTTACCAAATGGTACGGAGCTGAAAAACCGTTTGCTGATGGCGCCGATGACCACCTGCACCGGTTATTTCGACGGGACTGTCACCAGCGAGCTGGTGGAGTACTACCGCGCCCGCGCCGGCAGTATCGGCACCATTATTGTTGAGTGCTGCTTTATTGATGACTACGGTCTGGCCTTCCCGGGCGCTATCGGTATCGATAACGATGAAAAAATCGCCGGTCTGGCGAAAATCGCCGAAGCAATTAAAGCGGAAGGTTCGAAAGCGATTCTGCAGATCTATCACGGCGGCCGCATGGTCGACCCGCAGCTGATTGGCGGACGTCAGCCCGTGGCGCCGAGCGCCATCGCCGCCCCGCGTGAGGGCGCCGCGATGCCGCGGGCGCTGAGCGGAGAAGAAGTGGAGGGGATGATCGCCAAGTTTGGCGAGGGCGTCCGCCGCGCTATCCTTGCCGGCTTCGATGGGGTCGAAATTCACGGCGCCAACACCTACCTTATTCAGCAGTTCTATTCGCCAAACTCCAACCAGCGCGACGACGAATGGGGCGGTAGCCGCGACAATCGCGCCCGCTTCCCGCTGGCGGTTCTCGACATCACCCATAAAATGGCCCGCCAGTACGCTGACGATGCCTTTATCATCGGCTACCGCTTCTCGCCAGAAGAGATGGAGGTCCCGGGGATCCGCTTCGATGACACCATGTATCTGCTGGAAAAACTGGCCGCTCGCGGCGTCGATTATCTGCACTTCTCGGTGGGCGCGACCCTGCGTCCCTCTATCGTCGATACCAGCGACCCGACGCCGCTGATCGAGAAATACTGCGCCATGCGCTCTGACACTCTGGCTCAGGTGCCGGTGATGGGCGTCGGCGGGGTGGTTAACGTTGCCGATGCCGAGCTGGGCCTCGATCACGGCTATGACCTGATCGCTGTGGGGCGCGCCTGCATCGCCTATCCTGACTGGGCGGCTCGTATCGCCGCGGGTGAAGAGCTGGAGCTGTTTATCGACAGCACCCAGCGCGAAGCGCTGCACATTCCGGAACCGCTGTGGCGCTTCTCGCTGGTGGAAGCGATGATCCGCGACATGAGCATGGGCGACGCTAAATTTAAGCCGGGGATGTTTGTTGAAACCGTTCAGGATGACGCCAATGAACTGGTGATCAACGTCAGCCTCGAAAATGACCATATCGCCGATATCGAACTGGCGGCGAGCCCGGTGCAGACCGTGGAGTTCACCACCAGCTTCGAAGAGATCCGCGAACGTATTCTCACCGCCAATACCCCGCACGTCGACGCCATTTCCGGGGCCACCAGCCAGAGCGAGGCGGTGAAAAAAGCGGTCGCCAAAGCGATGCTGAAATCGAGCAAAGCGCTGGCGGCGGAAGAGGGCGGCAATGACGCCGCGCCGAAAAGCTATGATGTGGTGGTCGTCGGCAGCGGCGGCGCCGGCCTGGCGGCCGCCATTCAGGCTCACGACGAAGGCGCCAGCGTGCTGATCGTCGAGAAAATGCCGACCATTGGCGGGAACACCATCAAGGCTTCCGCCGGGATGAACGCCGCGGAGACCCGCTTCCAGCGCGTGAAAGGCATTCAGGACAGCAAAGAGCTGTTCTATCAGGAAACCCTGAGGGGCGGGCACAATAAAAACAATCCGCAGCTGCTGCGCCGCTTTGTGGAGAATGCCCCGCAAGCCATTGAATGGCTGGCGGACCGCGGCATTATGCTCAACGATATCACCACCACCGGCGGGATGAGCATTGACCGCACCCACCGTCCGCGCGACGGATCAGCGGTCGGCGGCTATCTGATTAGCGGCCTGGTGCGCAACATCACCAAACGCGGCATCGACGTCCTGCTGGATACCTCGGTGGAAGAGATCCTGATGAGCGGCGATGAAGTCAGCGGTGTGCGTCTGATCAACGACGAAAACGAGATCGTAGAGGTCCAGACTAAAAGCATTGTGGTGGCCACCGGCGGCTTCAGCGCCAACAGCGCGATGGTGGTGAAGTATCGTCCTGACCTCGAAGGCTTCGTCACCACCAACCACAAAGGGGCCACCGGGAGCGGTATCGCGCTGCTGGAGCGCATTGGCGCCGGTACCGTGGATATGGGCGAAATTCAAATCCACCCGACCGTTGAACAGCAGACCTCCTATCTGATTTCCGAGTCGATTCGTGGCGGCGGGGCGATCCTCGTCAACCAGCAGGGTAACCGCTTCTTCAACGAAATGGAGACCCGCGATAAAGTCTCCGCGGCGATTATCGCCCTACCGGAACACTATGCGTACATCGTCTTTGACGAACATGTGCGGGCGAAAAACAAAGCCGCCGATGAGTACATCGCCAAAGGCTTCGTCACCAGCGCCAGCTCGCCGCGTGAACTGGCGGATAAACTGGGGATGGATTACCATGCCTTCCTCGCCACCCTCGAGTGCTACAACGGGGCGGTGGAAAAACAGCATGATGAACAGTTTGGCCGTACCACCGCGCTGCGCGCGCCGATTAACGAAGGTCCGTTCCATGCCATCCGTATCGCCCCGGGGGTGCACCACACCATGGGCGGCGTGACCATTAACACCGATGGCGAAGTGCTGGACGTTGCCCGGCAGCCGATCCGCGGTGCCTACGCCGCCGGTGAGGTGGTTGGCGGGATCCACGGCGGCAACCGTATCGGTGGTAACGCGGTGGCGGATATCATCATCTTCGGCACCCTCGCGGGTCGCCAGGCGGCGAAACGCGCCAGAGGATAAGACGTAATTGCTGATGCCGGGCTGGCGCTCTCGCCGCCCGGCTTATCCCTTCTAAGGAGAGCCCGATGTCTGATAACCGCGTCTATAGCTACTCCACCGTTCTGATGGGTTCTCCCATCCTGCTCAAACTCTGCAACCATGATGAGGCGCTGGCCTCCCGCGTATTTCAGTTAATCAAACGCTACGAAGATCTGCTTACCGTTAACCGCGCCGAGTCGCAGGTAATGGATATCAACCACGCCGCCGGACGTCACCCGGTGACGGTCAGCCGCCCGGTCTTTCAGCTCATTCAGTGCGCCAAAGCCGCCAGCATGGTGCGCGACAGCGCCTTTAACCTCGCGATTGGGCCGCTGGTGAAGCTGTGGCGAATTGGCTTTCAGGGACACAGCGTGCCTGACGCCGGCGAAATCAGGGCCCGGCTGGCGCTGACCCGCCCGCAAGAGGTGATCCTGGATGAGGCAACCGGCAGCGTGTTTCTTCAGCAGCCGGGGATGGAGCTGGATCTTGGGGCGATCGCCAAAGGCTATATCGCTGACCGGGTGCGTGATTATCTCCGTCAGCAGCAGGTGGAAAAGGCGCTGATCAACCTCGGCGGCAACGTGCATACCCTTGGCGAATGGGCCATTGGCCTGAAAAAACCGTTTGCCGATGCGCAGGCCCTGATCGGCTCTCTGACGATTAACGGACAGTCGGTAGTCACATCGGGCACCTACGAACGTTATTTCGAGCAGGATGGCAGGCGCTGGCACCATATTCTCGACCCGCGCAGCGGTTACCCGCTGGATAACGAACTCGACAGCGTCACGGTGATTTCCACTGATTCTTTAGACGGCGATATCTGGACCACGCTGCTGTTCGGCCTCGGCGTCGAGAAAGGCTGCGCAGCGCTGCGTCAACGGCAGGATATCGACGCGATTTTCGTCACCAAAAATCGCGACATTATACTTTCATCGCCGCAGCGATTGCGCTTTGCGCCGCTGGATAGCGGCTACCGCGTTATTGACTGTACTGCTTAAGCAAACTGTACTGTTCGGCCACCAGCCGGTAGCGATAGACCGGCCGCCCGGTGGCGCCGTAGTGGATAGTGGTATAGAGAATATTGATCTGCGCCAGCCAGATCAGATACTTACGGCAGGAAACGCGGGAGATATTCACCGCCGCCGCCAGCTCATCGGTAGAGAATTCAACGTCCGGGTGGGCGTCAATCCACTGGCACAGCGTGCGCAGGGTTTGCGCGGTAAGCCCCTTGGGCAGCTTGCGCGCGTCGCTGGCCTCCGGCGTGCCGCCGTGCAGCAGGCGGTCAACGTCGGCCTGCTCGTAATAGGGTTGGCCGGTTATCAGCTTGCGCTTCTCCCGCCAGGTAGTGAGCGCCTCTTCAAAACGGGGAAACTGGAAGGGTTTGATCAGGTAATCCACAACACCGTAATGCAGCGAATCTTTAATGGTTACTGCATCGGCAGCGGAGGAGATGACAATCACATCACTTTTGCAACGCGCGTTATGCAGGACAGGCAGTAAATCGAGCCCGTTCTCTTTTTGCATATAGATATCGAGCAATATCAGGTCGATAGGCGTATCGCTATTGAAGATAATCTCTTTGGCTTTCTCCAGCGTCGAAGCCGTTCCACAGCATTGAAAGCCCGGGATTTGTGCCACGTATCGGCGATTCAGCTCCGCGACCATTGCGTCATCATCGATAATTAATACATTGATCATCTGTTCGACCTCTCCCCGTCCCAGGGTATCTGGACAAAAAATTGTGTGAAAATCCCGGGTTCCGATTCCACGGCGATGCTGCCGCCGAGATTTTCTACCTGTTGTTTGACAAGTGCTAAACCGACGCCTCGCTCGCTTCCTTTTGTCGAGACACCTTTGTCAAAAATGTGATCGATTTTGTCGGGTGCGATCCCCGGTCCATCATCGTTAACTTCGCAGTGCAGCCAGCCGTGACGGTAGTGCAATGTTACGCTAATTTCGCCACCGGGTTCCGGCCCTAATGCTTCCAGCGCGTTTTCTATCAGATTTCCCAATGTGGTAATCAGCGTCGCGACCTGGTCCTCACTGCCGCTGTCTGGCAGCTGGCGTTCACTGTTTAAAATCAGCGTATGGCCTAAATCGGTCGCGCGGTTAATCTTGCTGATTAAAAAACCAGCGATAACCGGAGATTTGATCTTACCCAGCAGAGAGCCAATCTCTTCCTGATAGTTATTGGCTGTTTTGAGAATGTAATCTTCCAACTGCTTATAACTCTTCAGATGCAATAATCCGAGAATCACATGCAATTTATTCATAAATTCGTGGGATCGTTCACGAAGTGCGTCAGCATAGTTGACCAGACCGTCGAGTCGCTGCATCAGTTTACGTACTTCAGTTTTGTCCCTGAAGGTTGAAATGGCACCGATGATAACGCCATTACTGCGCACCGGAACGGTGTTGATCAGTAATAGTCGGTCCTTAATCGTAATCTCTTCGTCGCGGCGTGGGGTTCCGTCGCGTAACACTTCCGAGACATCTACCACCTGTGACCACGAGTGGCTTAGCGTCGACAGTTTCTCATCGTCCTGCGACTTACGGTAATTCAGCAATTCTTGTGCGGCATCGTTGATCAGCGTGACCTCGCCGCGATCGTCCACGGCAACGACGCCTTCTTTGATGGACTGCAACATGGCCTGGCGTTGCTCAAACAGTGTGGAGATTTCGTAGGGTTCCAGGCCGAAAAGGATTTTTTTCAGTACCTTAACCAGAATGCAGGTGCCAATCAGTCCGACCAGCATGCCAAATAATACCGACCAGATAATGCTCCAGCGACTGTCATTGATCTGTTGGGTCACGCGGCTTAACTCAAGGCCGATCGCCACCACGCCAATTTGTTTATGATTTTCATCGTAGATGGGGGTAAATACGCGTAAAGCCTGCGCCAGAAAACCGCGATTGATAGCGACATTTTCTTCGCCATTCAGCGCTTTAAGGATGTCATCACCTTTAAATGGCTGACCAATACGCTGGGCTTCAGGATGCGAGTAGCGAAGGCTTTGCATATCGGTAACGACAATAAATAGCAGATCGTTGCGTTTGCGCACGGCTTCCGCGATGGCCTGGATGCCGCTCTCCTGCGGTTTTTTCTGCAAGCCCTGACGGATTTCCGGCGAGTCGGCGAGGGTACGCGCTACTGCCAGTGCCTTGTTAGCCA
>ENA-OWOE01001042-OWOE01001042.1-gut-metagenome-genome-assembly--contig:-NODE-1042-length-11995-cov-8.508642_pt1 | contig 11995 bp, 8 predicted proteins | sample MGYA00248254_ERZ651788 | MGnify/ENA primary metagenome ERZ651788 (study PRJEB26908, sample SAMEA4031709) | gut metagenome | biome: gut; feature: normal infant; material: stool | place: China | collected 2015... | reverse complement strand
GCGTGTAAGTGAGTTGTATGGCCTGACAAGAGCAGATATCGACTTTGAACGACACTGCATCCATGTGCGGCGGCAGCTTTGCCGGACGGCTGAGAAGCCCTACTTTGTCACACCGCCGAAAACTAAAAGCGGCATCCGCAATGTTCCCATGACAGATACCGTTTGTGCAGCGCTGTTGCGTGTAGTAAAAGCCAGAGCGTCCACAAAGGTAGAAGCGCTGGTGGATGGCTGCAGCGGATTTCTCTTTCTGGACAAGTCCGGAATGCCGAAGGTGGCAATGCACTTGGAAAACTATATGCGTGGCGTGCAGGGCAAGTTTGAAACTGCATACGGCAAACCTGTACCGAAAATCACGCCCCATGTGCTGCGACACACTTTCTGCACCAATGTCCAGCAGGCTGGACTGGATGTAAAAAGCTTGCAATACCTGATGGGACACTCCAATGCCAGTGTGACGTTGGATGTCTACACGCACAGCAGCTTTGAATCGGTTGAAAGAGCCTTTGAACAGATCGCCGGCAACCTGTGATTTTCGACGCATGAAGCGGAATTGCTTACGCCGAAACTTACGCCAAAACTTACGCCAATCACCCGGTAAGTGGCGTAGATTTGCGTAGAAAAGCGTGGATCGTGCAAAAACGGAGAATCTGGAAAAATCGGCTTGTGGCCTTGATAATTCTACAAAAGTCTACGTTCCCCGATATTCGTGATTCGGCTCCAAAAGTGTGGTTTGGAAGGGCGGCATGTACTAAGCCGCAGCCTTTCCCAAAACGCGCATACTGTTTCAGTATCTGAGGCAGAGCTTCTTCGGAGGCTCTGCCTCTTTTGTGTACCGTCCCTCTTTTCTGCCCATACTACCGGGCAGGGAAGGGGGGCTTTTTATGTCGGGCCGGAGAGTGCTTGCGCTGTACGGGGCGCTGCTGCTGGGGTTTGCGGCGGTGGTCTGCAGGTTGTACTGGCTCTGCTCGAACACGGAGTACGCCGTGCGGGCGGCGGCGCAGAGCGAAGCGGTCCTCCGCCTGCCTGCGGCGCGGGGGAACTTCTACGACTGCGACGGTCTGCCGCTGACGGGGCTTTCGGAGCAGTGGCTGGCCCTCTGCTTCCCGGGTGAGAGTAGCTACGCGCGGCTCTACCCCTATGCGGACGCCGACGGGCAGGCCAGGCTTTACCGGGAGCGGAATACTTCCCGACCCTTTCTGCTGGACGTGGTGCAGGATGTAAGTGGACTGGGCGTGCGGTGCTATGCCGTTCCCCGGCGGTACGCCGCTGCCCCGCTGGCAGAACAGCTCATCGGCTACCTGGACAGCGAGGGCCACGGCGCAGCGGGCCTTGAGGCTGCGCTGGACGATGTTCTTTACACCGGCGAGCGGGATACCCTGCACTGTGCGGTCACAGCGCAGGGACGGCTGCAGCGGGGCAGCGAGCCGATTTTAGAAAAAGCAGACTCTGCCCCGCAGGGTGTGCGGCTGACCCTCTCCCGCAGCATCCAGAGGGCTGCAGAAGGGGTGGCGGCGGAGAGCATGGCCACCGGGTGCGTCCTTATTACAGATGTAAGCAGCGGCAAGGTGCGGGCCTGCGTGAGCCTGCCGGGTTTTGATGCGGCCAATGTGGGCGAGAGTCTGACTGCCCCGAACAGCCCGCTTCTGAACCGTGCTTTTTCGGCCTATGCGGTGGGCTCGGTGTTCAAACCGGTGCTGGCCGCAGCGGCGCTGGAAGCCGGAGAAGGGGACTTCATCCGGGAGTGTCCCGGCTACGACGCCCTGAACGGTCAGGTCTACCGCTGTGCCGGAAGCGTGCCTCACGGCCTCGTGGGGCTGGACGGCGCTCTGGAAAAGAGCTGCAACGGCTACTTTATCGAGCTGGGGCGGGAATTGGGGCCGGAACGTGTCCGGAAGATGGCGGCAGCGCTGGGCTTCGGGAAGGGACAGGACATTGCAGACGGCCTCCGGTCAGCTTCTGGCGTTCTGCCCGAAGCAGAGACACTCGAAAACGAGGGGCAGTTTGCCAACTTCTGCTTCGGACAGGGGGAGCTTCTGGCGACGCCCTTACAGGTGGCCGGGATGATGAACACCATTGCGGCGGGAGGCGTCTACCACACCCCGCTTTTCGTGGAGTGTACCGTGGACGAGACGACGGGCGAAGAGCTCACACCGCTGGCACATAGCTCGTCCCGGCGGGTGTTTTCGGTGCAGACGGCGGAAAAGCTGCAAGAGCTGCTGGCGGGCGTCGTGGCAGAGGGAACGGGCCAGCAGGCCGCCCCCTCCGAGGGGACTGCCGCCGGAAAGACCGGCACCGCCCAGACCGGCCAGTTCCGTGATGGCGAAGAGCTGAAAAACTACTGGTTCGCCGGTTTTTACCCGGCAGAAAAGCCCCGCTGGACCATCGTGGTGATGCAGGACGCCCAGACAGAGCCGGAAGTGTCCAGCGCAGCCATCTTTGCCCGCCTGTGCGACGCACTGAGCGCCGGGCAGTGAATGGTTTTGCTTTTCTGCTTGCTTTTTTGGCTGAGGTATGTTACTATATACTTGTATTTGTATGTTTGTTATCCAAATTTAACAATAAAAGGAGCGTTTTCATCCATGGCAGTCATTGAAATCGTCGGCGGCGTCATTCTGCTCGTCGTCTCGGTGGTCATCTTTGCCCTCACCCTGATGCAGCACACCCACGGTCAGGGTCTGGCTGGTGCCATCAACGGCAGCGCTTACGGCGCAAACAACGCCCGTCTGACCCCTGCGGACCAGATGCTGGCAAAGGTGACCCGCATCGCCGGTATCATCTTCTTTGTGGTGGCCATCCTGGCCTGCGTGTTCGCAAGCCGTCTGGCCTGAGTATGCGCCCGCAGCCCCGTGATGAAAGCGGGGCTGTTTTTGTGTCTATATGTTGTTATAAAAGAGATAAGAGGGAAGAAGCCGCGCCCCGGTGGAGGGCGGGCTATGGTAGTTAAGGAGAAAGAAAATTTATGTCAATGCGCGATAAGATCGAACATGCCATCCAGAACCAGCCCTGCACCGTCAAAGAGCTGAAGCAGAAGTTCGGCGGCGAGCGCGGCGCAGACCGCAAGGTGATGGAAGCTCTGGACGAACTGGTGCGAGAGGCTGTCGTCTGCCAGCGTCAGGGCGTGTTCTTTACCGTCCGCTCCGGCCGTGCCGACAAGGCTCTGCTGTGCAAGGTGGTCAAGCTGGGCAAGAACTTTGCCTTCGTCATGCTGGAGGACGGCACCAGCGACATCTTCATCCCCGGCCGCTTCACCAAGGGCGCAATGCCCGGCGACGACGTGCTGGTGGAGAAATTCGAGCACCCCCGTGTGGAGGGCAGCGACGAGGGTACTATCCTCGCCATCCTGACCGAGAAAAACGACCTGGTCGGCACTGTGCGCCGGGTCGAGGGCCGTCTGCGCTTCGTGCCGGACGACTGCCCGGCCATCACCATGCCTCTGGCCCGCGACTGCGAGGGCGGCGCAAAGGACGGCGACAAGGTAGCCGTCGAGATCCTGAACCGCGGCAACCGTCAGGAAGACCACCGCGTGGGCGTCGCCATGCGCTTCGGCAGCTCCGACGAGGCCAAGCGCTGCGCCAAGGCTCTGCTTTACGCAAAGGACATCCGCACCCGCTTCCCGGATAAAGTGCGCGATGAGGCCAAGAAGTTCGAGGGTGCAGAGGTCTCTGAGAAGGACTGCGAGGGCCGCATGGACCTGCGCACCCTGCCCATCTTCACCATCGACAGTGCCGAGACCAAGGACATCGACGATGCCATCAGCCTGACCCGCACCTCTGACGGCGGCTTTGAGCTGGGCGTCCACATTGCAGACGTCTCCAACTACGTCAAGCCCGGCACCGAGCTGGACAACGAGGCGTTCAGCCGCGCAACCAGCGTCTATTATGCGGATCAGGTCGTTCCGATGCTGCCCAAGGCCCTGTCCAACGGCATCTGCAGCCTGAACGAGAACGAGCTGCGTCTGGCTTTCTCCTGCCTGATGCGTCTGGACAAGGACGGTGGTCTGACGGATTACCGCTTCGTCAAGTCCATCATCCGCAGCCGCGTCAAGGGTGTCTACTCCGAGATCAACGCCCTGCTGGCCGGTACTGCCGACGCCGAGATCAAGGCAAAGTATGCCGACGTCATCGACCAGCTGCCCGCTATGAAGGAGCTGTACGGCCACCGCGCCCGCCTGCGCAAGGAGCGCGGCTGCATGGACATCGAGAGCGGCGAAGTCAAGCTCATCCTCGACGAGAATGGCCGTTGTATCGACGTCAAGAAACGCACTTCCGGCGAGAGCGAGAGCATGATCGAGGAGTTCATGCTGCTGGCCAACCAGTGCGCTGCCCACTTTGCCCGCGTCAAGCAGATCCCCTTCGTCTACCGTGTCCATGAAGAGCCCAACGCCGAGAAGCTGGAGCGTCTGCACGCTCTGCTGCAGGCCTGCGGCATCAATGACCACTTCGCCAAGGACGTTCCCACTCCCAAAGAGCTGAGCGCTATCCTCGAGGGTGTGCGAGGCACCCCCTATGAGCAGATCATCAACACCGGCATGCTCCGCTGCATGTCCAAGGCTCTCTACGAAGAGAAGCCCAAGGGCCACTACGGTCTGGTGCTGAAGGACTACGCCCACTTCACCAGCCCCATCCGCCGTTACCCCGACCTGGCCATCCATCGCATCATGACCGATATGCTCAAGGGTACCGAGAAGGAGACCATGATCCTCCGCTACACCGATTTCGCAGAGCGCGCCTCCAAGCAGTCCAGCGAGCGCGAGGTCATCGCCATGCAGATCGAGCGGAAGGCCGAGGACTGCTACAAGGCCGAGTATGCCCGCCGCCATCTGGGCGAGTGCTACGAGGGTACCATCTCCGGCGTGACCCAGCGCGGCCTCTTCATCGAGCTGGACAACGGCGTGGAGGGCTTCGTGCCTGCCTCCAGCCTGACTCCCTCCGGCACCAGCCTGACCGAGGGCGTCCGCCTGACCGACCCCGCTTCCGGCAAGACCTGGAGCCTCGGCGACAAGATGATGATCACCATCGTCCGCGCTGACGTCAATCTGGGCAAGATCGACTTTGAAGTGGCTCCCGCCGCCAAAGCCTGAGGAGGGGAGAGTATGAGCATCCGTCATGCACTGCCCGCTGACGTGGACACACTGGCTGACATCGAAGCTGCGTCCTACCCGCCCGCAGAGGGGGCATCCCGGCAGAGCATCGCCGGGCGTGTGGCTGTCTACCCGGACTGTTTCTGGCTGCTGGACGAGGGCGGCGAGGTGAAAGCTTTCGTCAATGGCTTCGTCACCGATATGCCCGACCTCACCGATGAGATGTACGATGACCCCCATCTTCACACGCCGAAGGGTGCGTGGCAGATGATATTCAGCGTCGTCACCGCCCCGGCCCATCGGCACGAAGGCTGTGCTTCCCGTGTTCTGCGTCAGGTTTGCGCCGACGCGAAAGCCGCCGGGCGCAAGGGCATCGTGCTCACCTGCAAGGAACGGCTCATCGGCTTTTATGCGCAGTTCGGCTTCGTGGATGAGGGCGTTTCCGTCTCCACCCACGGCGATGTCGTCTGGCATCAGATGCGGCTGACATTCTGAGTCATCATAAAACTTTTTATCCGTCTCCGGTACGCCGGGGGCGGATTTTTTTATGCAAACCTGCCCATTTGCAAAAAATTGCGGCAGTTGGGCGGTTTTGTTTGTTGTAGGGCGGGAAGCGGCGGGGTATACTGATGCCAGAATCAAACAAACCGGGGCCGAACGTGCTGCCGGTACAAAACAAAATGGAGGTCACGTCTATGTATTATTCCAGCGGCAATTACGAAGCCTTTGCGAGGCCCCGCAAGCCCGAAGGCGTGGATCGCAAATCGGCTTATATCATCGGCAGCGGCCTGGCGGCCCTGACGGCAGCCTGCTATCTGGTGCGGGATGGCCAGATGAAGGGGGAGAGGGTACACGTTTTTGAAAAAGACCCCCTGCCCGGCGGTGCCTGCGACGGCTACAAGTACGACGTCGGCTATGTGATGCGGGGCGGCCGTGAGATGGACAACCACTTCGAGGTCATGTGGGATCTGCTCCGCTCCATCCCTTCGCTGGAAACGGAGAGAGCCAGTGTGCTGGACGAGTATTACTGGCTGAACAAGGCCGACCCCAACTATTCCCTCTGCCGCGCTACCGTGAACCGGGGCGAGGACGCCCACACCGACGGCAAGTTCGGCCTGTCGGATAAGGGCGCCATGGAGATCATGAAGCTGTTCTTCACCCCCGACGAGCAGCTTGAGGACAAAAAGATCACCGACTTTTTTGACGATGAGGTGCTCAACTCCAACTTCTGGCTCTACTGGCGCACCATGTTCGCCTTTGAGAACTGGCACAGCGCCCTCGAGATGAAGCTCTACCTCAAGCGGTATATCCACCACATCGGCGGTCTGCCCGACTTCACGGCCCTCCGCTTCACCCGGTATAACCAGTACGAGTCCATCATCCTGCCCATGGTCACCTACCTGAAAGACCACGGCGTCCAGTTCTACTACGACACAAAGGTCGTGGACGTCCAGTTCAGCCTCGAGCCGGGCAAAAAGCAGGCGGCGGGCATCACGGTAGACCACAAGGGCGCGGTGGAGACCATTGATTTGACCGAGGACGACCTGCTCTTTATCACCAACGGCGGCTGCGTGGAGAGCTGCACCGTCGGCGCACAGAACAAGGCCGCGGGCTTCGACCCCGCCATCAAGCCGGGCAACGGCTGGGACCTCTGGAAGCGCATCGCCGCGCTGGACGACTCCTTCGGCCACCCGGAAAAGTTCTGCAGCCAGCCGGAGCTGACCAACTGGGAAAGCGCCACCATCACGACGCTGGATGAGAAGATCCCCCGGTATATCCAGAAGATCTGCAAGCGGGACCCCTTCAGCGGCCGCACCGTCACCGGCGGCATCGTCACAGTGAAGGACTCTAAGTGGCTCATGAGCTGGACCCTGAACCGGCAGCAGCAGTTCCGGGCACAGCCCAAAGACCAGCTCTGCGTCTGGGTGTACGGCCTGTTCAGCGATAAGCCCGGCGATTACGTCAAAAAGCCCATGCGGGACTGCACCGGCCGGGAGATCTGCATGGAGTGGCTCTACCATCTGGGCGTGCCGGTGGAGGACATCGCAGAGCTTGCCGAGCACAGCGCCAACACCGTGCCGGTCATGATGCCCTATATCGACGCCTTCTTCATGCCCCGCGCGAAGGGCGACCGCCCCGACATCGTGCCGAAGGATGCGGTGAACTTTGCCTTCCTCGGTCAGTTCGCCGAGACCGGCCGGGACACCATCTTCACCACTGAATACTCCATGCGCACCGGCATGGAGGCCGTGTACCGGCTGCTGAACATCGACCGGGGCGTGCCGGAGGTCTGGGGCAGCACCTATGACGTCCGGGCGCTGGTGGATGCCTCGGTGAAGCTGCGGGACGGCCGGAAGCTCACGGACATGGAACTGCCCCTTATGGGCCGCATCGCCCTGAAGGAGGCGCTGAAGAAGATCGAAGGCACCGACCTCGAGAAGTTCCTGCGCCAGTATAACGCTATCTGACAAGACGATATTCACGACGGAACAATACCGCCCAAAACAAAAGACCGGGTCGCTGCAAGCCTGAGGCAGGAAGCAGCGGCCCGGCCTTTTGTGCTGATTTGCGCGAGATTTCATAAAAAGTCGTACTCATAAAGAAAACTATTATGCAGGATGACCATCTTTGCGCTTGCTCTTTCGGCGGTTCTGTGGTAAGCTTAAAACAAAGAATGCGGCACGGCGGAAGAGAGACTGTGCCGCAAAAACTGGTCTGGAACATAAAGGAGGTCTTTTTTCGTGAAACACTTTATTTCTCGCCGCAATTTCCTGAAGGCTGTCGGTGTCACCGCCGCTGCCTCCGCCATGGCTGCTGCCGTTCCTCAGGCTTCGGCCGGTTTCCTGACGGGCAAGGATGCCGCTGTCACCATTCTGTACACCAACGATGTCCACACCTACATCGACAACAAGTCTCCCAAACTGACCTATGCCGCTATCGCTGCCATGAAGCAGGGCTATGTGGATGAGGGCAAGCCCGTCCTGCTGGTGGACGCAGGCGACCACATTCAGGGTACTGCCTACGGCTCCATGGACGACGGCGCTACCATCATCGAGCTGATGAACGAGGCTGGCTACGACATCGCTACTCTGGGCAACCACGAGTTCGACTACGGCATGGCCCGCGCAAAGGCCATCATCAAGGAAGCGGACTTCCCCTATGTCTCCTGCAACTGGGTGGACCTGCGCACCGGTCTGCGCGTCCTGCCCGCTGTCAAACTGTTCCCCGCAGGCGGCAAGTGGATCGCATTCGTGGGCATCACGACCCCCGAGTCCTTCACAAAGTCCACTCCTGCTTACTTCATGAACGCCAAGCAGACCAAGTACATCTACGACATCCTGGGCGGTGACGACGGAAGGAAACTGTACGACGCCGTGCAGAAGGCCATCGACAAGGCCAAGACCCTGGGCGCAGACATCATCATCGGTCTGGGCCATCTGGGCGTTGACCCGTCCTCCTCTCCCTGGACCAGTGAGGAAGTCATTGCCAACACCACCGGCTTTGACGCTTTCATCGACGGCCACTCTCACACCGTCATGGAGAACAAGCAGGTCTACGATGCAGCCGGCAAGGCTGTCACCCTGACCCAGACCGGCTCTTATCTGGCAAACGTCGGTAAGATGACCATCGCCGAGGACGGCGCGATCACCACCGAGCTCGTCTCCACCGCTGATGTCTCCGACGCTGCTGTGGCCGCTACCGCAGAAGCCTGGATCAACGATGTGGACGCTATGCTGGGCGAGCAGATCGCCACCACGGACATCAAATTCTACATCAACGACCCCGCTACCAGCAAGCGCCGCATCCGTATGGGCGAGACCAACCTCGGCGACTTCGTGGCCGACGGCATCTATACTTACTTCAACGAGGTCGAGCAGCTGGACTGCGACATCGCTATGATGAACGGCGGCGGCATCCGCACCGATGTGGACGCCGGCAAGTGGACCTTCAAGACCTGCAAGCAGGTCAGCCCCTTCGGCAACGTGGCCTGCCTGATGTCTGTTACCGGCAAGCAGATCCAGGATGCTCTGGAGTTCGGCGCCCGCTTCGTCGGCCCGGAGGGCAAGGAGAACGGCGGCTTCCTGCATGTTGCCGGTGCGACCTACGAGATCCACACCGACATCCCCAACACCGTCCTCATCGACGACAAGAATGTCTGGATGGGCAGCGCCACCGGCACGCCCCGTGTCCAGAACGTGCGCATCTACAACAAGAAAACCGGCACTTACGAGCCGCTGGATCTGAACCGCACCTATGCGCTGGCCGGCATGAACTACACCCTGCGCAATCTGGGCGATGGCTTCGCCATGTTCGACGGCGCAGAGCTCATCAAGGACTATGTCTCTGAGGACTACCTCGTCATGTCCACTTACGCCATGATCTTCGACGCTGTGAACGATGTGCCTGTCCTGAGCAGCGCCAACAGCCCGCTGGCAAGCTATCCGGGCTACCTGCTGAACTACGAGAATCCGTATGGCGCAGGCCGCATTCAGGTCGTTTGAGTTTTAGAAGAAAATCAGTAAGATAAACAGAAAGCCCCCTCTTCCAGTCGGAAGAGGGGGCTTTCTGATAACTTATGCTTTTGCAAACAGCCCCTTCAGTGCCAGCGGCGTCACGATAGAGGACACGACGATGAGCAGGATGACGGCGGTGAAGTAGACGGGGTCCACCACACCGGCCCCGAGGCCCTTCTGGGCCACGATGAGGGCCACTTCGCCGCGGGTCATCATGCCGACGCCCACTTTGAGAGAGTCGCCCCAGCTGAACCGGCAGAGCTTCGCAGCCAGACCGCAGCCGATGATCTTGGTGAGCAGGGCGACGATCACGAAGCAGGCGCTGAACAGCAGGATGGTGGGCGTCAGGCCGCTGATGTCGGTCTTCAGGCCGATACTGACGAAGAAGACGGGGGAAAACAGCATATAGCCGCTGATGTCCACACGGCGCTCGATGTAGGGCGCATCTTCGAGGGAACAGAGCACGATGCCCGCGATGTAAGCGCCCGTGATGTCGGCGATGCCGAAATACTGCTCCGCGATGTAGGCCATGGCAAAGCAGAACGCAAGGCTGACGATGGTGATGCGCTGGGTGTGAGGGTTGCGATGGTCCAGCCAGAGCATGGCTTTGTGGATGATGAGGCCGATGACGATGGCGGCCGCGAAGAAGAGGATGGTGTCCATCAGCACCTCCACGAGGCTGGTGTCCGCGCCGCCGCTGGCACCCAGCACACAGGTGAGCACCACGATGCCGATGACATCATCAATGACGGCTGCGCTGACGATGGTGGTGCCGAGGAAACTCTTGAGCTTGCCCAGCTCCTGCAGGGTGGCGACAGTGATGGAGACGCTGGTGGCCGTCATGATGGTGCCGATGAAGAGCGCCCGATAAAACTCCGGGCTGCCCAGCGCCGAGAAGCCGTAGAACAGGCTGTAGAGCAGGGTGCCGCCCGCCAGAGGAACGGCTACGCCCACGCAGGCGATGAGGGTAGCGATGGGGCCGGCCCGCATCAGCTCCTGAAGGTTGGTGCCGAGGCCGGTGGTGAACATCAGCAGCACGACGCCGATCTCAGCAAAAATGGCGATGGAGTCGCTGGGCTGGACGAAGTTCAGCAGACAGGGACCGATGATAAGACCTGCGATGATCTCGCCCACCACCTGCGGCGCCCGGCATTTGCGGGCGAGCAGCGCGAAGAACTTGGCGCTGATGAGGATAAGGGCGAGATTCCGAAAGATGGAATACATAGGCGATCCTTCCTTTGACGTTAGTAGTCGTTTCGCTCCCCCGTAAGCCCTGCCATGCGCCGCGCACGAAGACAGAAGGGGAGAAGAACATCTTTTATTATAGTTCTCCTTTTATTATAGTCCCTCTTTCGGCGAAATGCAAAGGAAAATCAGCTTGGAATGGCTAAGGATGCCATGCAAAAGAGATATGACGGATATACTGGAAAAGCATAAAAAGAATGATGAGGGAGATTTTGCTGTCGTGCGCTCAAAAATACGAAAAAAATCCTGCGGGAGGGCTTGACAATTTTTGCGGGGCTTGCTATAATAAGTTGCTGTCTGAACAGACACGCCGCACAGTCCGCGCGACGCCGCGCCGGCTGTGTACCCTTGGCCTCATATTCTTGAGGTCCTTAAGTCCAAAAGGAGGTGCTACAAAATGGCAAAGTACGAAACCATGCTGATTACCAGCGCTGCTCTCGACGAGGAGGCTTCTTCCGCTCTCATCGGTAAGTTCAAGTCCCTGATCGAGGCTAACGGTACCATCGATTCCATCGATGAGTGGGGCAAGCGCCGTCTGGCCTACCCCATCAACGATGAGGAGGAAGGCGTCTACACCGTGATCAACTTCACTGCTGACCCCAGCTTCCCCGCTGAGCTCGACCGTGTGTACAAGATCACTGAGGGCGTTATGCGCAGCCTGATCGTTGCCCACGAGGAGTAATCTTTTCGTGACGAAAAAGGAGTCCGTATTATGTTGAATGTTGTAGCGATCATGGGCCGTCTTGTGGCGGATCCTGAGCTTCGCACCACCCAGAGCGGCACCAATGTGTGCAGCTTCCGCATTGCGTGTGACCGCAACTTTGCCCGTCAGGGCGAGCAGCGTCAGGCCGATTTCATCGACATCGTCGCATGGCGCCAGCAGGCAGAGTTTGTCTCCAAGTATTTCCAGAAGGGCAGTCTGATCGCCATCGAAGGCAGTCTCCAGACCCGCCAGTATCAGGACAAGAACGGAAACAACCGCACCGCTGTGGAGGTCGTGGCAAACAACGTCAACTTTGCTGGCTCCAAATCGAATGGCAGCAATCAGGGCGGCGGCAGCTATCAGAATGCTGCTCCGTCCTACCAGAACGCAGCCCCTGCCCGTCCGGCTGCTGTGGAGGCAGCTCCCAGCTATTCCGCCGGCAATGCAGATGAC
>ENA-OWOE01001039-OWOE01001039.1-gut-metagenome-genome-assembly--contig:-NODE-1039-length-12088-cov-3.106069_pt1 | contig 12088 bp, 7 predicted proteins | sample MGYA00248254_ERZ651788 | MGnify/ENA primary metagenome ERZ651788 (study PRJEB26908, sample SAMEA4031709) | gut metagenome | biome: gut; feature: normal infant; material: stool | place: China | collected 2015... | reverse complement strand
AATTAGAGGTAGACAATACCTCATCAGCTGAATTATGCAGCGACCAATAACCAAGTAATAACAGTAACCATAATAAAATCTGTACAAAACGTGGTAAAACAGGCTTCCTTTTTTCATGGCGCCGCAAAAACGCAACAATAAAGCCACTGAAGCCAGTGACTGCCACCATTGCCGAAGAAACTTCCTGCTGCAGCGGGATAACAGCTATTGTCGCCAACAACAGCCAATATACATATTTTTCTAAATTGGCATATTTTACGGCCGCAGCAGTCATCAATGACACCCAGCTTTCACTTTCAAAAGCATATTCTTAAAATTCCCTACCAAATAAAGGGAACCGCATACACATATTACACTGTCTGCATCAGCTCCGGTTACAGCGGTTTCATACGCAGATGCCAAACTGTTCATAGCTTCAGCCTGATTTCCAATAAGGCTGGCCAATTCTTCAGCAGATGCTGCTCTGCCACCTTCGTCTGCCTTTACCGTATAAACTGTATCCATAGGTCTGAAAAGCTTCCCTATGACGCTTTTCATATCCTTATCACCCATCATCCCAAAAACAAACGTCCTTTTCTGCTGCGGATAATATTTATCGAGAGCATTTCTTAAAGCATCTGCTCCAGCCGGGTTATGAGCTCCATCCAAAATCACGTCAGGATTTTGAGAAATACGCTCTAGTCTGCCTGGCCAAATAGTGTTAGCAACACCAATATGCAAAGCTAATTCATTGATCCTGTCATCCTGTTTGGAGACAAGTTTAGCAGCAACTACAGCTAAAGATGTATTCGCTATTTGATGTTCGCCAGGCAAATTAATATTGTAGTCAGAACTATAATACTCACCTGCATGCAAAGTAAAAGTCTGCCCCTCCATAGTGCTTTTCACTTCTGTGCCCCAAAAAGCACTGCCATAAATATACAATTTGGACTGCTTGAACATCGCGACAGCTTTAATCGGTCCCAATGCATCATCTCCATCTGCGGCCGTTACTACCGGAACATTTTCCTTAATAATTCCTGCTTTCTGCATCGCAATCCGTTCTACAGTCGCACCGCAGCGATCAGTGTGATCCAAACTGACATTAGTAATAACAGAAACTACCGGAATGATAACATTAGTTGAATCCCAAAGTCCCCCCATGCCAACTTCAATGACTGCATAATCTACATTTTCCAAAGCAAAATACATAAAAGCAGCAGCAGTCAAAACCTCAAACTGTGTCGGCTGCTCACAAATGCCCTTTGCCACCACACTGTCTGCCGCCTTTTTCACAATAGTAATCAGAACTGCAAAACTATAATCATCAATATCCTGCCCGTTGATAACAAGTCTTTCATTATACTTTACCAAATGCGGTGACGTAAATTTACCTGTTTTCAAATCAGCAGCAAGCAAAATATTCGCTATCATACTGCTGACAGAACCTTTGCCATTTGTTCCTGTAACATGAATGGTCTTTATTTTTCTTTCAGGATTCCCTAATTCCCGCAATAATCCTTCAATACGTTCCATTCCCAAACGAATGCCAAATTTCCCCAAACTATCCAGATATGCCAATGTCTCCTGATAATTCATTTTAACCTCCAATTAATTACGACAGTAAAAACACAAAAAGCGGCGCGGAGTATCCGCGCCGCTTCGGCTGTTACTTTAAAGTTGCCAAATAAGTCAGACGTTCTTTCACAGCTTCCATTTTACCGCTCAGTTCCTCTGCTTTAGCCTTTTCCTTTTCAACTACATCAGCCGGAGCCTTTGCCAAAAAGCCTGCATTATTTAGCTTACCGGTAACACGTTTGATTTCTTTATCCATACTTTCCAGTTCTTTATTAAGACGCTGGGTTTCTTTTTCTACATCGATCAATCCTGCCAGAGGCAAATATACCTCGATTCCGGCAATAACAGCGGCCATAGCATTTTCAGGCTTGCCAGCCCCAATATCATCAATTATAAGCTCATCGATACTGCCCATCAAATTGATATAATTTTTATTGGCTTCAACGATCTCACGCAGTTCTGCATTCACTAACAAAATAGCCGGCACCTTTTTGCCTGGAGCAGCATTGACTTCCGCACGCATATTACGAATAGCTTTAATGCTTTCCATAATTGCCGTCATACCAGTTTCTGCTTTATCATCAAACAATCTCTCATCAACAATAGGCCACGGTGCAATCATGATACTGTTACTTTCGTGCGGCAGACACTGATAGATTTCTTCAGTGATAAACGGCATGTACGGATGCAGTAACTTCATAGCCGATGTCAGCACCTCTGCCAGGACATGCTGTGCCGTAGCTCTTGCCTCAGGATCTTCCTTATTATAAAGCCGCGGCTTAGCCAGTTCAATGTACCAGTCACAAACTTCACTCCAGATAAAATCATAAATAAGACGCCCTGCTTCACCCAGCTCAAATCGGCCCAAAAGTTCAGTAACATCTTTAACCGTATGCTGCAGCCGCGAAAGTATCCATTGATCAGCAAGTGTATATGGAGCCTGCTTGGCTTCTGCATCATAACCTTCCATATTCATCAAAGCAAAACGTGATGCGTTCCAGATCTTATTAGCAAAATTGCGTGTTGCTTCTACGCGTTCCCAGTAAAAACGCATATCATTACCAGGAGTATTGCCTGTGATCAGCATAAACCTTAAAGTATCAGCGCCGTACTTTTCAATAACTTCCAGCGGATCGATACCATTGCCGAGTGATTTACTCATTTTACGTCCCTGGCTGTCACGCACTAAACCATGAATAAAGACTTTATCAAAAGGAATATCCTTCATAAACTCCATACCCATAATCAGCATTCTCGCAACCCAGAAGAAAATGATATCATAACCTGTCACCAAAACACTGGTTGGATAAAATTGCTTTAACAAATCTGTTTTTTCAGGCCAGCCCATAGTAGAGAACGGCCATAAAGCTGAACTGAACCATGTGTCCAAAGCATCTTCATCCTGATGTACCGCACCACCGCATTTCGGACATTTATCAATATCAACGCGCGATGCAATAACTTCGCCGCAAGCATCACAATACCACACAGGAATACGGTGCCCCCACCAAATCTGACGGGAAATACACCAATCACGAATGTTTTCCATCCAGCCGGTATAAGTTTTGGTAAACCGTTCTGGAACAAACTGTGTTCTGCCGTCTTCAACACAATCTACAGCCGCCTTTACCAACGGCTCCATTTTTACAAACCACTGTTTGGAAACCAACGGCTCTATTACACTGCGACAGCGCTGACAATGGCCTACAGCATGATTATGCTCTTCTATTTTTACTAAGTAACCTTTTTCCTGCAGTTCGTGTACCAGATTTTTACGACATTCATAACGTTCCTGGCCTGCAAATTTGCCGGCCTCTTCAGTCATATAGCCATCCATACCGATAACTACGATACTCTCTAAATTATGACGCATACCCATTTCAAAATCATTAGGATCATGAGCAGGAGTAATTTTTACAGCACCTGTACCAAATTCTAAATCGACATAACTGTCAGCAATAATGGGGATCTGACGTTCGGTTAAGGGCAGCTGCAGCATTTTACCGACCAGATGACCATAGCGCGGATCTTCAGGATTGACTGCAACAGCAGTATCACCCAGCATCGTTTCAGGCCGTGTAGTGGCTATCGTAAGATAAGTTTCCATCTCACCAACAACAGGATAGCGGACATACCACAAATTTCCGGCATCATCTTCATGTTCAACTTCAATATCACTTAAAGCAGTATTGCAGTTAACACACCAGTTAGTAATACGGCTGCCCTGATAAATAAGCCCTTTTTCGTACAAAGAAACAAAAACCTCACGAACTGCCTGTGAACAGCCCTCATCCATAGTGAAACGTTTGCGTTCCCAGTCGCAGGAAACACCCAGGCTTTTTAACTGCTCGATGATACGGTCACCATATTTATCTTTCCATTCCCAGACACGTTTAATAAATTCTTCACGTCCCAAGTCATACCTGGTCTTTCCTTCTTCTTTTTTTAAAACTTCCTCTACTTTGATCTGAGTAGCCAACCCCGCATGATCATAACCGGGCATCCATAAAGTATTATCGCCCATCATCCTATGCCAGCGAATCAAAATATCCTGTAAAGTATTATCTAACGCATGTCCCATATGCAGCTGACCGGTAATATTCGGTGGGGGGATAACAATACTGAACGGCTTTTTATCTGCTTCTACCTCAGCATGGAAATAACGGTGTTCTTCCCAATATTTATACCATTTTTTCTCGACCGAAGCCGGATCATAAACTTTAGGAATATTGTGTTCTTCTGCCATTTTACTGCCTCCTAAAAATAAATAAAGTCCTGTTCCAAATTAAGAACAGGACGAAAAACTCCGCGGTACCACCTATTTTCCCAGACTTAAATCAAAGTTTAGTCCGGACACTTGAAACGCGTAACGTGCGCTAACGGATAAACCTACTTTGATTTCAGTCTACCGACTCACGGACGACTTCAAAGCCATAAAGCTAGGTACGTTACAGCCTGGCATACCCTCTCTGTGAGCTCTGTACTTTTACTACTTCCGGTCATCGTCATTTTAAATATAAATTTAGATAGCTATAATATTATCAATTGCCGCTTACAGTGTCAAGCATTTCTTCTCGAATCAGCTATTTGTAAAAACAAAATTCTATTATTACTTAGAAACGCCAGCCTGAGACAGCTCAGGGTTTTCAATACCTTCGATACCGCCTATGTTGCCACGCAGAACGGCCCCCGGCTCAACAACTAAACTTCCCGCTTTAATATCACCGTTTAAAACTCCAGAGGCTAAAATCTCTAAAGTGCCGCGGGCCACTATATTACCTGTAACATTCCCGGCTACAGTAACATTTTCCCCAAAAATATTCGCTTCTATCACACCGTTGGGCCCGATTAAAACATCGTTCTCCGAAACAATAATGCCTTTAAAGTGACCATCAATACGCGATGCGCCCTTAGTCTGCAAATTGCCGCACAGGATCGAATTTCTTCCAAGCAAAAACTCAAATTCTTCCAAAGGCAAGGTGCTTACTGCTACTACATCTTTTTTATTTTTCCCAAACATAGTTTTCTCCTTTTACTATCTTACCAATTCCAACGGATCTGTTGTCTGCCCGTTGACCAACACTTCAAAATGCACATGCGGCCCAGTACTATACCCGCTGCTGCCAACATAACCGATGACATCACCTTTCCTTACGCTTTGCCCTGCCTGAACTGCCAATTTACTCATATGACCATAAGCTGTTTCGTAACCATAGCCATGCTGAATCCTTACATAACGGCCATAACCGGACACCCAGCCAGCCTCTTCAATAGTGCCAGACGCGCTGGCATAAACCGGAGCTCCATAGTCATTGGCAATATCAACTCCCGGATGCCAGTCATAAGAACGATTACCGAAAGGATCGCTGCGTCCGCCAAAATATGAAGTAATAGTACCTCCATTAGTTGGCCAAAGTGTCGGCAGCGCTGCTTTGCGCTGGTTCAACTCGCGTAATCTGCCAAGTAAATCATTCAACGTAGCTTTTCTATCTTTGACCTTTTCCTGCAACACCTTGTTCTGCGCAGCATAGATATCAACAGCTTCTACTTTAGCCGCCTGAGGTCCGCCTTGTCCAAGATACTGACTGCGGTCGATCCCGGAACGTGAAGGCTGCACTGCGCCTTCACCAAGCTCTCGCCGAACCGCCTCTTCCAGTTTGGAAAGCTCTGCCATTTCTTTTTCAATAGCTTCATTTTCCTGCAAAAGCTGACCTATTTTCTGTTCCTGAACAGCTTTTTCACTCCTGTAGGTCAACAGTTCCTGTTGATCCTGATGTGCCTTGTACAAAATATGCGAAGACTGAAAAAGAACACCTGCACCAAGTAAACAGAGCAAACCGCAAACAATACCAACCTTTTTCAACAGGCTGAGGCGAAAATGGATGCTCCTGGGTTCGTGCCCTTTATGAGGTATCAACATAATCGTATATACTGAATCAGACTCTTTTCTTTGTCTCTTTATCGGTTCCAATATTCTGCGCTCCTTTGATCCCTGACAACTTCAAACTTTTAAACTCAAACATATATTATTTTCTCACATCAGCCATAAAAATACTATACCTTTAAAAATTTTTTATATAAAAACGCTATAAAAAATTCAGTAAACATGCCATTGCCAACACATCTGCCATATTTGTGAACAATATGAAAAATAAAAACGCAGGCAAAAGCCTGCGTTTTTAAAGTAAACATCAAACTACAGCACAGTCATTACATTCTGCTGCCGATCTGGTATATCAGCAAAGCCATGCAATATGCCAAGCCTGTTTGATATAGGAGGGCAAAGAAAGTCCAATGCCAGCTGCCCATCTCGCGCCTGATCGCGCCAATAGCAGCAAAACACGGAGATGCCAGCAATGTAAAAATCATAAATGCATACGCACTGGCAGGCGTGAACATGCTTTGAATAGTGGTAATCAAAGTAGGATCTTCTTCGGTAGCTTCAGCAACTCCAGCCAAGATACCAAATGTAGAAACAACTACTTCTTTAGCTAAGAAGCCCGTAATTGCTGCGAAAGCAGTCTGCCAGCTGTCAAAGCCAAGTGGAGCAAACACAGGTGCCAGATAATGACCGATAACAGCCATCATACTGTCCTGAGCATCAACCATTTCAAACGAAAAATCAAAGGATTGCAATAACCACACCAATCCGGAGGCCAGGAAAATTATCGTGCCGGCTTTAACAATAAAACCGCGGGCACGTTCCCAAGTATGAATAAGAATATCTTTTGCCCGCGGCCAGTGATATGCAGGCAATTCCATAACAAAGTTCGCCGGTTCACCGGCAAAAGCCTTGGTTTTTTTCAACAGAATACCTGAAACTACAACCATCACTATACCCCAGAGATACATCGAAGGACCGACCCAAGACTGCTCTGGAAAAAAAGCTGCCGCAAACAGAGCAAACACCGGAAGTTTAGCATTACAAGGAATAAACGGCGTCAGCATAATCGTCAGTTTACGATCACGTTCATTTTCAATCGTACGTGCTGCCATGATACCGGGAACACTGCAGCCGGTACCGATCAACATCGGAATAAACGACTTGCCTGAAAGCCCGAATTGCCTGAAAATACGATCCATAATAAAAGCAACACGTGCCATATAGCCACAGTCTTCCAGGAAAGACAAAAATAAGAACAAAAGGCAAATCTGCGGTACAAAGCCAAGTACGGCGCCAACACCGCCAATGATTCCATCAAGTACGAGCCCTGACATAACTTCAGAAGCGCCAGCTGCTTCCAGCAAAGCACCTGCGTATTCACTGATGCCTTCAAATAATTCTTCCATCCAGCCGATAGTTTCATCGCCCAAGGTCTGGATACAAATATAATAAACAGCCCACATGATGCCTAAAAATATAGGTAATCCCAAAACACGGTTAGTTACAATACGATCTATTTTTTCTGAAACAGTATTTGCATAATCAACATTGGCACTTTTATAACAGCTGCGCAGCATTGAGTCTATTTTCTGATAACGTCCGGAAGCGATGATACTTGCCGCATCATCATCAGCCTGCTGTTCAAAACGGGTAATCAAGACCTCTAGTTTGTCATACACACCTTGAGATAATTTCAGTTTTTCAAGCAGCTGCCCATCACGTTCCAATACCTTGACTAATTGCCAGCGGCGTTCTATATGCGGCATAGGCGCTACCATTTCGCCAATTTCCTGCAATACGCGTTCAACTTCTTCTGAAAAGCTGTTGGGGTCTTTTCTGTCACATTGTGTTTGAGCAATCTGCACCGCCCTTGCCACGAGCTGTTCCACACCTTCACCGCTGGTAGCTGTAATCGGCACAACCGGGCACCCTAACTCTTTAGAGAGCAGCTCCGTGTCCAGTACATCACCGTTAGCTCTGACAAGATCCATCATATTGAGCGCAACTACAACTTTACAGCCCATTTCCAAAAGCTGCATCGTTAAATACAGATTACGTTCCAGGTTCGATCCATCAACTATATTAACTATAACATCAGGATTTTCTTCCAAAAGATAATTACGAGTTATTACTTCCTCCGGAGAATACGGAGATAAAGAATAAATACCCGGCAGATCCATGACCTCAAAGCCATCATGTTTTTTAAGTTTGCCGCCCTTACGTTCAACGGTTACACCAGGCCAGTTTCCAACGTATTGTTTACTGCCTGTAAGATTATTAAATAGTGTGGTTTTACCGCTGTTTGGATTGCCCACTAGTGCTAATGTCTTACTCAAAATAGTCCCTCCTCGAATCAACTTTCACTAACTTTAAATCAAAATTTATTCCACCAGAATGTTCTGCGCATCTGCTTTGCGCAGCGAAAGCTCATAGCTGCGTACAGTTACTTCTAATGGATCTCCCAGTGGCGCGACTCTTCTGACGGTCACCGGTGTCCCCTTTGTCAAACCCATATCAACAATTCTGCGTTTCAAAGGTCCGGTGGCACAAACTTTTTTGATAGTTACGGTAGAACCGATAGGAACTTCTTTTAATGTCATCATACTTTTGCCCTCCTCACATTAGCTTACGCTAACTAGCCCACTTTTAAAAAGTTAGCTTTCGCTAACCTCTTAAAGTTTACTACTGCTAACTTATTTTGTCAACAACAATTTATTGCTTCTGATATTTTCACAATATTTCAACAAAATTATTTACCTGTACAATGATTTTATTATCCCTTTAAACTTTTAAATTTAAAGTTTTTTCAAAAAAACAGGACAGCATGTTTTAATCTGCTGTCCTTATAATGATTGAATAATAATATTTATATTTTTTTATACAAAATACGAATGGAATTCAAAACGCAGAGTATGGAAACACCAGTGTCGGCGAAGACAGCCGCCCACATAGACGCATAGCCTGCCAACCCAGCAGCCATGATAATAATCTTAATTGCCAAAGCAAAAAATACATTCTGCCAGGCAATTCTGGTTGTTTCCTTCGCTAGGGCAATTGCCTGAGGAATAGCCTGCATTTCCGAGTTCATAAATACAACATCTGCTGCCTCAATAGCAGCATCAGCACCACTGCCCATGGCAGCGCCAACATCGGCGCCTGCTAAAACGGGAGCGTCATTTATACCATCACCGACAAACATCACTCCACCATATTGTTTGCGTAAGCGGCCCAACTCATTGAGTTTATCCTGCGGCAGAAGCTTAGCTCTTACTTCGTCAATTCCAGCAGCACGTGCCACTGCCTGTGCGCTTTCTGCCGCATCACCTGTAAGCATGGCTGTAGTTAAATTCATCTTTTTAAGGGAGGTAACAGCAGCTACCGCATCCTCTTTCAATGTATCATCAATAATTATTTGTCCTAAATACTTTCCGGCTCTGGCAACCAGCACTTCCGTACCATAATTATCTTCTTCCCTAACAGAAAAATCAATTTCAAACCGTTCTAACAATTTTTTATTGCCACACAAAATTTTTCCATCTAAAACCTCGACAACTAATCCTTCACCGGCAATTTCTTCAAATGTTTGCGGCCGTTCGAGTTTCAACTCACGTTCTTTGGCCGCATTTACTATACTTGTAGCAATCGGATGACTGGAAACAAGTTCTGCGGAGGCACAAAGCTTCAACAGCTCATCTTCTTCTATGCCACTTACCGGAACCAGCTTTTGAACAACAAAATTCCCTTTGGTCACAGTACCTGTTTTATCCATAACCACTGCTTTAACATTTTTCAGGGCTTCTATTGTAACGCCGCCCTTAAAAAGAATTCCATATTTCGAGCCGGCTCCAATGCCTGAAAAAAACGTCAAAGGCACGCTCAGCACCAGTGCACATGGGCAGCTGATAACCAGAAATGTTAAGGCTGTATAAGTCCAATATTCCCAATTTCCTGTTATAAAGCCGGGTATCACAGCAGTTAAAACAGCTACTGCCACAACAAACGGAGTATAGATACGCGCAAAACGTGTTATAAACCTGTCTAACTGTGGTTTGCTGGCAGCAGCATTTTCTACAGAGTCTAAAATTTTGGTGACCATAGATTCAGCCAGGACTTTTTCTACTCTGATTTTCAGCATCCCTGACGTATTAATACAACCAGAAATAACTTCATCGCCAAAACTGCGTTTTACCGGCACAGGTTCTCCTGTCACCGGAGAAGTATCAAGCAGGCTTTCACCTTCTATAACTACTCCATCCAAAGGAATACGATCACCGGCACGTACCAGTAAAATGTCACCAACATTGGCTTCCTCTGCCGGGATAACACGCACATCTTCACCAATCAGCAAATTAACTACTTCCGGACGCATATCGACAGCTTCCATAATCTGACCACGACTTTTTTCAACCGCACGATGCTCAAAATATTCTCCGATACGATAAAACAGCATAACTCCAACAGCTTCTTCATATTGATTGATAGCAAAAGCACCTAAAGTAGCTACTGTCATCAGGAAGTTTTCATCAAAAACCTGTCCCTTCGTACTATTTTTTAAAGCGGTTAAAACAATCCTTCCGCCCAAGAGAATATATGCGGCAACAAGACAGTAAATATGATAAGCTTCCGGCACGAGTCCGGTAATTTCGCTGATTATAAACAAAATTCCGCCAAACACTATTTCTGCCAGTGAACGCTGTTCATCCGACATTGAAAGTATTCCACCGCTTTTTTTACGCTGATTAATATTTTCAGCCAATACCGGCTTGCCTATACGTTCAACTACTTTTACACCTGCTTCGATCGTACTGCAAATTGCCTGGACCTGTGGCAGCAATTGTGCGTGATTCTTCGCTGTCAGCCGCAGTTGTTTCGTAGCATAAGTTATCGTTGCAGCAGAAACATCCGGCAAATCATTGATAGCTTTCTCCATTTTTGCGGCACAATTGGCACAGCCCAGGTTCTCTAACAGGTATACCTTGCTTTCAAAGTTGAACGGCATCATCCCACTGCGTGGCACAACTTCTACATCCGATTCTATAGAAGCACAGATTTCACGAATGGCCGGCAGCAATACCTCGTGATTTTTGGCCGATAGACGCAGCTGTTTTGTTACAAAACTTACTGAAGCATATTCTACTCCAGGCAATTCTTTAATCTTATATTCCATTTTGGCGGCACAGTTGGCACAACCCAGATTTTTTAAAGCATAAACTCGTTTTATACAATCAGCATCAGGCATTCTGCAGATACAATTTTCCAAGCTTTCACCACAAACATCGCAATATTCCTCATGTGGATGGCAGAGCTCACATTGACAGTCATCTGCATGCCCGGGCACATGATGATCATGCCCACAGCCACAGGCTGCATCATGGTCATGGCCGCTTTCTCCTTTGTGATAATGTTCGTGTCCGCAGCCACAGGCTGAATTATCGTTATGGCCGCTTTCATCTTCGTGATGATGATCATGTCCGCAGCCCTGACTGTTATGTTCATGTAAATTTTCTAAAGCATGCTGTGTTTTGCTCATTTTCCAGCCTCCTTACTTTTACTGTAATCTTATTATAACACATGAGCAAATATTCATATATAGTTTTTTGAAAAATTTTACAAAACTTTTGAGAAAAATAATACAGGCAGCTTCCATTCATTTAATATGGAAACTGCCTGTTAAAATAGCCTTAATCTTTCTCAAAATACCTGCTTCAGTTACTGCAAATTTAGAAGGTTACCTGTAAACGATTCCAAATAATCTGAGAATCACGTCCGCTTTCTTTACCTTCCAAATCATAGTAATCCAAATTATAAACCATATTCTTGGCCAAAGTATAATTTATACCAACACCATAACCTTTAAAGCCTTCTTTAGTGAAGTATCCCCAGTCACCAGCTTTCATCGTATGAGCAATAAATGTACCTGCCCCCTGATCATAATAATTTCCCCAAAGTCCCCAGGTCCCCTGTTTGGCGGCCTTGGCACCCTTATAAGCAGCACTGATGACAAAGCCGTCCGTATCAGCACCTTTTTCAACAGCTTTATCAGAAATATCAGAATTAAGATACATCGCCCCTAAAATAAAGTCACCAAAATTATAATTTGCCCCTGCATTCCAGACCGCGTTATTAGAAATTTTCGTAAACCCGGCA
>ENA-OWOE01001037-OWOE01001037.1-gut-metagenome-genome-assembly--contig:-NODE-1037-length-12091-cov-9.076078_pt1 | contig 12091 bp, 11 predicted proteins | sample MGYA00248254_ERZ651788 | MGnify/ENA primary metagenome ERZ651788 (study PRJEB26908, sample SAMEA4031709) | gut metagenome | biome: gut; feature: normal infant; material: stool | place: China | collected... | reverse complement strand
ATAGCACAGTTCGTCGGAGATGAAAAGTGCGGGGAGTTGAGGTATAATAGTTATCATAAGAACAAACAGTCCTCAACATCTCCGTCATTGCTACGCAATGCCACATCTCCTAGTAGGAGAGGCCTTGGCAAAGAGGCAAGGCTTTACGCAATGCCAATGGCTCCCCTACTAGGGGAGCTGTCGAGCGAATGCGAGACTGAGAGGTTGGACAAAAGCAAACCTACCATAAGGAGAAACTGCCATGTCTAACATTGTGATCATCGGTTCCGGCCCCGCAGGTGTCTCGGCGGCATTGTATGCCGCGCGCGCCGGGGTGCAGACCACCGTTCTGACCAAGGGTCCCGGCGCACTGGACCGGGCCGAACTCATCCAGAACTACTACGGCTTTGCCGAACCCATCACCGGTGCCGAGCTGGAACGCCGGGGCATCGAGGGTGCCAAGGCCGTGGGGGTGGAGTTCGTCACCACCGAGGCCGTGGGCCTGACCTACACCGACAAGCTGACCGTGGAGACTCTGGCCGGGGATTTCCCTGCCGATGCTGTCATTCTGGCCACCGGGGCTTCCCGGGCAGCGCCCCGCATTCCGGGCCTTGCCGGGCTGGAGGGCCACGGCGTGAGCTACTGCGCCACCTGCGATGCCTTTTTCTACCGCGGCAGGGATGTGGCCGTGCTGGGCAGTGGAGAGTACGCCCTGCATGAGGTACAGTCCCTGCTGCCCGTGGCTCACAGCGTCACCCTGCTCACGGGCGGGGCCCCGCTGACAGCACAGTTCCCGCCGGAGGTGGCCGTGCGGACGGAAGCCGTGGAAGCCATCCTCGGCGAGGAGCGGGTCACCGGTGTGCAGCTGAAAGACGGCGGGACACTGGAAGTCTCCGGCGTGTTCGTGGCGCTGGGCGTGGCGGGCAGCACTGCCCTGGCCCGCAAGCTGGGGGCTGAGGTGAACGGCAGCCGGATCGTGGTGGATGACCACATGCAGACCTCCCTGCCCGGCCTGTACGCCGCCGGAGACTGCACCGGCGGGCTGCTGCAGGTCGCCAAGGCCGTGTACGAGGGTGCCGTGGCAGGAACCGAAGCCGCCAAAGCCCTGCGGAAATGACCCAGACAGAAAAAGGACGCTGTACCATGCGGTACAGCGTCCTTTTTGCTGCTTTGCTCAGCTCTTGCAGCCGGATTCCTCTTCGATGCCGGTGAAATCGCTGGCCTCCGCGATCTTGGTGGCATCGAACTTGCCGTTCTCATCCTTGGGGGCAACGGCAGGGCCTGCCTCCACAGGATTCACGGTCGTTTCCTCTGCCGCAGGCTTTTCCTCGGCAGTCTCCTCTGCCCGGGCAGCTTCCACCACCGGGGCTGCGGGAGCAGTTTCGGGCTCGGCAGGAGCCTTTTCAAAGACAGGGGGCCATGCGTCACCGGGAGCGGTCTCCTTGGCCTCGCCCTCGGCGTAGGCTTCGGCAGTCTTTTCGGCCTCGGCGGGGTCCTTTTCAGCTTCCTCGGGGAACTCCACGTTTTCGACGTGGAGCGGGTCCTTGTCGTTCAGAACTTTGTCCAGCACGACGATGGCGGCACCGGTAACAGCCACAGCGGCAACGGCACCCAGAACACGGAACAGAGTTTTCATGGTGAAGTCCTCCCTGTATAAGATAGGATTAAGAGAATGTTACGACATCGTTCTGCGGCTTTTCGGCGGGCTCCACCGAAATGGCGGTCAGCACCGGGCCCTTGCCGCGGTAGATGTTGTGGAACTTGTAATTGACCTTGGCGGTCACAGTGACCCAGGCGCGCTGCTCCAGTGCCTTGTAGCCATCATAGCTGCAGGGGAAGCCCACGAACTGGATATCCTGCACACAGCAGGTCATTGCAAAACGGCCGGGCACAAAGCTGTTTTTGCCCGCGCGGTTGGTCTGGCAGACCTGCGCCAGGAACCGGACGGTCTTGCCCGTATACTTCTGGGGCTCGTCCTGACAGTCCATGTACCAGATGCCGAAATCGTCCGCGCCGATCTCAACGATCGGGGCGTTCAGATCAAAGGGCAGCGGGTCAGGGATGTCATCATATGCCACGCTGCCGTCGGCGAACTCATAGGCGATATCGCACTTGCGGGAGGCCTGACGCACCAGCTTGTGCAGCTCCTGACGGGCGGCATCGTTGTTCACGGCCTCGGCACGGTTGAACACGATCAGCTCACTGCGGGCGATCTTGTCCAGCAGCAGAGAGCGCATGGAGTTGTCGCGGGCGTAGGTCAGGGCCGTGGTGCCGTCAGCCGTGGCGATGCACTGGTAGACGATCCAGTTTTCGGGCAGGTTGTTGGCCAGATCCTGCAGCAGCCACATGCCGTTGTACTCAATGACCACACGGCCTGCACCGGATTCTTTTTCGAGCCTGGCCAGATTCTGGGGGTTCAGCTCCGCCTTATCCTCAAGGACCTTCAGGGTCACGCCGGGGAAGGCGAATTTCTTCTCGTTATATTCTTCCTCGCCCTCTTCGCAGACCAGCAGCAGGGTCTTGTCGCCGGAGTCGAAATTGGGGTCTTCAAAGGTCTCCTGAATGAACTTGGTCTTGCCGCTCTCGAGGAAGCCCACAAACAGGTAAACCGGGATCTCGTTTGCCATAATCGGTTTTTCTCCTTACACAACTTGCAGCTCAGCAGCCAAACAGTGCGGCAATGGCCTTTTCGTCCAGCTTGGAGCCGATGACGACCAGCTTGCCGCCCACATCAGCACCGCGCTGACGCACTTCCCACTCGCCGGGGACGTAATCGAACTCCAGCCAGCCGTCGGCACCGCCGTCCACGATGCCCTTGGAGCGCAGGATCATGCCGTACTTGCCGCCGTCCAGCTCGGTCAGTGCACGCTCGATGTCTGCCTTGCTGAACTTCTTGGCCGTCTCGACACCCCAGCTGGTGAACACTTCATCGGCATCGTGGTCGTGGTGATGGTGGTGGTGATGGCCGCAGCAGCAGTGGCCGTCCTCATCGTGGTGATGATGCTCATGCTCATCATGGTCATCGTCATCCTCATGGTCGTGATGGTGGTGGCAGCAGTGATCCTCGTGGTCATCATCCTCGTGGTCGTGGTGATGCTCGTGCTCGTCCTCATCATCGTCGTCATCGTCATCGTGATCATGGTGGTGATGGCCGCAGCTGCACACACCGTTCTCATCGTAATGGTGATGATGATGCTCGTGCTCTTCTTCCTCGTCCTCCTCGGCGTGCTTCTCATTGGCCTTGGCAGCCATGGCGATCAGCTCTGCCTTGAAATCGTCCTTGGAGGACATGGCCTTCAGGATCTGCTCGCCGGTCAGGGAATCCCATGCGGTGGTCACGATGGTAGCGGTGGGGTTCTTCTCGCGCAGCATAGCGACCGCAGCGGCGATCTTCTCCTCGCTGGCGGTCTGGGTGCGGCTCAGGATGATGCAGCTTGCGTGGCTGATCTGATCATCATAGAACTCACCGAAGTTCTTCATATACATCTTGACCTTGTTGACATCGGCCACGGTGACAAAACTGTTCAGCTTCACATCCAGATGCTCAGCCACACCCTCCACAGCGCGGGTGACATCGCTCAGCTTGCCCACACCGGAGGGCTCAATGACGATGCGGTCGGGGTGGTACTGCTCCACCACCTGCTGCAGAGCGGCACGGAAATCGCCCACCAGAGAGCAGCAGATGCAGCCTGCGTTCAGCTCGTTGATCTGGATGCCGGACTCCTTCAGGAAGCCGCCGTCGATGCCGATCTCACCAAACTCGTTCTCGATCAGGACCACCTTCTGGCCCGCAAAGGATTCCTTGATGAGCTTCTTGATCAGAGTCGTCTTGCCGGCACCCAGGAAGCCGGAGAAAATATCGATATTCGTCATAATGCTGTATGCCTCTTTCTTTTTCCAAAAGCCCGCAAGGGCCGTTCAGCAATCAGAGCCGCAGAGTGCTGGCTCAAAAATCTTACACTCCTATTATAACAAGGCTGTCAATGGGAAACCGCCTTTTTTGATGAGAAAATTGTAACTTTTTTTGCAGTTTGGCTGCGTTTTCAGAAAACGCTGCCTCCCGGACACAAAAAGCCCCCGGAACGGGGCAGAAAGCCCGCATCCGGCAGCCGTTTCAGCTGCCCGAGCACGGGCTTTCTGTGCAAAAGGTTTGGAATAGATGAGGTAGTCTAACTCTGACCTCTGCGCCATGGTCACGTCCAATTCATCCTCGAGCCCAGTGCAGTCAATGGAGATCATTCTCCCATCCCGAAGCCGTAGCTCCACGCAGCCGGTGTCCATGTTAAATTTGCAGACTCTTCCATCGTACTTCATGTTTGTGTCCCTTCTGTCTTACGGCACTCTTACAGGGGGGGTCTGTCGTGCTTTTTTGTGATAAGGTCTAGGACGTTTTTCGATGGAAGCAAGGGATTCATTCTGTTTTCCGAAGAATACAAAAAATCCGAACCCTTCTCCTATCGGAAAAAAGTTCGGATTTTGTTGATGTGGTGCACCTCCAGGGACTCGAACCCTGGGCCCACTGATTAAGAGAGCAAGCCGCCGGTTCGTCTCAAAAGATAGAAACTTCGAATTATCGTTATTTTTGTGCAAAGCAACGTGATTTTTTGCCCGGCAGTTTCTGCATCCTTTGTCAGATTTTGCAACAAAAAGCACCCTTTGCACGTTTTGAAACCGTGCAAAATCCGTGCAGAAACCGTGCACTTACTCTACGACAAATAAAATCGCCCTATCCCCCACCGACTTGACGGCATTGGTTTGAGTAACCGCACACCAAAAATCGAGTCTTGGAGGATACGACTATGAACAAATTGCTTTCCTGCCGCTACAACATGGACACCAACCGGATAGAAGCCCAGTTCGCTGATAGCTCTGCCGTTGCCATCGACTGCATCGCCATCGAGGACGAGTACGGCAACACCCCTACACAGCGGGCTGAACTGGACTGGCTGCTGTACAACAAACCACTGGAATATGCACAGCTTGTGCTGAGTGGCGAGATGGAACACTATCTCTCGCTTGGCTGTGAGCACGGCAGACTGGAAGATTAAGCGCCCCCTAAAGAACACGATGCTCACCGACCTATGGTTTGCCATAAGCTGGTGGGCATCGCTTCTTATCCATAAGCAACTCGCTCTTTTCGGCTAACGCTTTTTTATTCGTAAATGTTTCCCTTGCAGAATCTAGCCAGATTCACTATAATAAGAAAGAACTTTATAAATCTTCTTTCAAATGTAAAACCCGCTCTTGGAGGTGAATCATCCTATGACCGGCAGCGGAGCAAATAACCGCGATGTTAAAAAAATCAACCGCATCCGAACGATTCGCAGCATTTTTTCCTGCGACCGAATCTCGCAGCCGGAGCTTGCGGCAAAAGTCAACAACAGCTGGCCGACCGTATTGCAGAATGTCAAAGAACTGATGGCGATGGGACTGGTGCAGGAGGTCGGCACCTTTGAATCCACCGGCGGGCGCAAGGCGAGAGCATTCGCTCCTGTACGGGATGCCAGACTTGCGGTCGGACTGGAGATTACCCAGAATCATGTCGGAGCAGTTCTGGTCGATCTGTCCGGTAACCTTCTCCGCTATGAGCGTAAAAAGCGTCTTTATGAGCGGTCGGACACCTATGCGGAAATGCTTGCCGGAATCGTGCAGGGGCTGATCGAAAAAGAGGGCTACCCGGTGGAAAAAATTCTGGGTGTCGGCATTTCGCTGCCCGGTATTCTGGACAAAGAGGGGCAGACATTGGTTTACTCTCATGCCTTGGGTCTGCGGAATGTTCCTACCGAAGAATTCAGCCGTTACATCCCGTTCTCCTGCCGGTTCATCAATGACGCGAACGCTGCCGGACTTGCTGAAGTGCGCGACCTCGAATCTCCCCGCAGCCTTGTCTACCTTTCTCTGAGCAACAGTGTCGGTGGTGCGATTCTGACCGGTGGAGCGCTCTATGGCGGCGACCATCTTCGTGCCGGAGAGTTCGGGCACAACACGCTCGTTCCCGATGGCCGCCCCTGCTACTGCGGAAAAAAGGGCTGTCTGGATGCCTATTGCTCTGCAAAAGTCCTCTCCCGACTGAATGACGGAAATCTTGCACTATTCTTTGATGGGTTGCGCTCTGGCGATGCAGCTTTGCAAACGGCATGGAATGAATACCTTTCTTACCTTGCTGTAGCAGTCAATAATCTGCGCATGACCTTCGACTGTGATGTAATTGTTGGCGGCTACGTTGGCGGATTTCTGGCAGAGTTTGGCGAACCGCTCCGGGAAATGCTGGTCGAGCGTAATACGTTTGAGCCGGACAGTTCCTACCTGAAGTTCAGCCGCTATAAGCTGGAAGCCTCTGCGCTGGGAGCCGCTCTGCTCCATATCGAAGCCTTCATTCAGAACCTATAAACCTTCCCATCGAGGACGGCACCTGCCGTCCTCGATTTTTTGCACAATTCCGCCGCTTTTTCCTTGTGCAGTTCTCCGAATCCGCGAAAAAGGGCTTGACTTTGGTTGTGCGGTGTGCTAATTTGTAGTCACATTCATAAACACTTTATAAAAGTTAATAAGCAAACAAAAACGGAGGTCATCTTATGAAAGGCACAATGAAAGTTGCAGTCATGAACGGCATCGGCAAGATGGGCTACACCACCCGCCCGATCCCCACACCCAAAGAGGACGAAGTTCTGGTCAAGCTGGAATACGTTGGCATCTGCGGCAGCGATATGCACTACTATGAAACGGGTGCGATCGGCAATTATGTGGTCAAGCCACCGTTCGTGCTGGGCCACGAGCCGGGCGGCACAGTCGTGGAAGTTGGCAGTGCTGTCAAGCATCTGAAAGTCGGCGACCGCGTTGCGCTGGAGCCGGGCAAGACCTGCGGTCACTGCAAGTTCTGCCGTGAGGGCAAATACAACCTCTGCCCGGATGTCGTGTTCTTCGCTACTCCGCCGGTAGACGGTGTTTTTCAGGAGTATGTGGCCCATGAAGCAAACCTCTGCTTCAAGCTGCCGGACAACGTAAGCACCATGGAAGGTGCGCTGATCGAGCCTCTGGCTGTTGGTTTCCACGCAGCCAATCAGGGCGGTGCTCATGCCGGTCAGACTGCGGTGGTCATGGGTGCAGGCTGCATTGGTCTGGTCTCCATGATGGCGCTGAAAGCCGAGGGTGTTTCCCGTGTTTACGTTGTGGATATCATGCAGAAGCGTCTGGATAAGGCTCTTGAACTGGGTGCAGACGGTGTGATCAACAGCCGCGAAAAGGATGCCGTCCAAACGATTCTCGACCTGACCGATGGTCTGGGCTGCGACCTCGTTATCGAGACTGCTGGTACAGAAATCACTACCCGCCAGGCCATTGAGATGGCGCAGAAGGGCGCAAACATCGTTCTGGTCGGTTACTCCAAATCCGGCGAGATGACCCTGCCTATGAGCCTTGCACTGGACAAGGAACTGACCTTCAAGACCGTGTTCCGTTATCGCCACATTTACCCCATGGCGATCGATGCCGTTGCTTCCGGCAAAATCAACCTGAAGGGCATTGTGACCAACATCTTTGACTTTGACGACATCCAGAATGCCATGGACAAGAGCATTTCGGACAAGGCCAACATCGTCAAAGCAGTGGTGAAGATTGCGGAGGCAACGAAGGTATGAGTTTTCCGCAGGTTCTGACCGGTGTGGCGCACATTGGCATCCCGACAAATGATCTCGACCAGACCATTGCATTTTACAAGAAGCTGGGGTTTGTTTCTGCGCTGGAAACGGTAAACAAAGCCGCCGGGGAGCGCGTTGCGTTTCTTCAGCTTGGCGATCTGATGATCGAAACCTATGAAAACCATCGTGCGGCGGAAAAGGCCGGAGCAATCGACCATGTAGCTCTGGCAACGACCGATATCGAAGCCGCCTTTGCTGCAGCAAAAGAGGCAGGGATGCACCTGCTGCATTCCAGCATCCAGTCACTGCCGTTCTGGGAAAACGGTGTGCGCTTTTTCATGGTCGAAGGCCCGAATAAAGAGAGAATAGAGTTCTGCCAGAAATTATAAGCATCGCGTCAAGAGGAGAAAGGAGCGCGCCGTATGAGTTACACAGCAGAGCCGAAACAGCAGGATACGAACATCAAAGTCCCTCTGATCAGTAAAATCGCTTACGGCATGGGCGATGTGGGCTGCAACTTCAGCTGGATGTTCGTTGGCAACTTCTTGATGATTTTTTACACCGATGTCTGCGGCATCAGCATGGCGGCAGTGTCCCTCCTGATGCTGGTCTCCCGCTTCTGGGATGCCATCAATGACCCCGTGATCGGTTCGCTGAGCGACCGCACCCGTTCCCGCTGGGGACGCTACCGTCCATGGCTGCTGTTCGGCGCACCGGCAACTGCTGTGGTGCTCGTGCTGACGTTCTGGGCGCACCCCGCATGGTCAGACAGTGCCAAGAGCCTGTATATGTACATTACTTACTGTGTACTGGTTCTGGGCTATACTTGCGTGAACATCCCTTATGGTACGCTCTGCGGCACCCTGACCCAGAACATCGAGGAGCGTGCGAAAATCAACACCTCCCGCTCCGTCTGTGCCATGATCGCCATCAATATCATCAACATCATCACCCTGCCTTTGATCTCTGCTTTTGGCGGTGATAATGCAGCACGGGGATATCTTCTGGTGACCGTCCTTTACGGCGGTATCTTCACCCTCTGTCACTGGTTCTGTTTTGCCAAAACCAAAGAGGTCGTCCAGCCCCCGGAGCGGAAAAAAGTCTCACTGAAAAAGCAGTTGGATGCAGCGCTTCAGAACAAGCCTTACCTGATTGCACTGGCGGGTCAGTTCCTGTTCGGTGTGACGCTGTATGGCCGCAATGCCGACCTGCTCTATTACTTCAAATATGTGGAAGGCAACGAGAATCTGTTTACCATCTACTCGATGATCCTGATCGTTCCCTCCATTCTGGGTGCTGCGGCATTCCCCTTCGTGTTTGAAAAGCTGGGCAACAAAGGGCACACCGCTTCCCTTTTCGCTGCCGGAACCGGCGTTTCCCTGATTGCGCTCTATTTCTTCAGTGCAGTTTCTTCTCCCATTCCGTTCTATACATTCGCTGCACTGTCCCAGTTCTTCTTCTGCGGATTCAATACCGCCATCTACGCCATCGTTCCCGACTGCGTGGAGTATGGCGAGTGGAAAACCGGTGTCCGCAACGATGGTTTCCAGTACGCATTCGTTTCACTGGGGAACAAGCTGGGCATGGCGATTGGCACCTCTGCGCTGGCTGGTGTGCTGAGTGCATTGAGTTTTGCCCCCAATCAGGTGCAGAATGCTGCCGTGCAGAATGCGATGCACTATGCATTCTCGCTGCTTCCCGGTGCGCTGTGGCTGGTAACAGCGATTGTCCTGTTCTTCTACCGAATCAGTAAGCGTTCGTATAACCAGATTATGTCCGAACTGAACGCTAAAAAAGCAGGTTGAGGTGATACCATGTTTGATGTTGTAGCTTTGGGAGAAAGCCTGATCGACTTTACCCCGAACGGAACCAATGCACAGGGCATCGAATTGTTTGCCCGGAATCCCGGCGGTGCACCCGCCAATGTCCTTGCCATGAATGCCCGTCTGGGCGGCAAAACAGCATTCATCGGAAAAGTCGGCAAAGACGGATTCGGCGATTTTCTCCGCCAGACCCTTGTGGAAAGCGGCATTGATGTGTCCGGTCTGGTGATCGACGAAAAGATTCCCACGACCCTTGCCTTCGTTCAGCTTGACAGCAAGGGAGACCGCTCCTTTACCTTTTACCGGAACCCCGGTGCCGATGTGATGCTGACTTCGGCAGAAGTCAACAGGAATCTGATCGACGATGCTGCCATCTTCCATTTCGGCTCTGTCTCTCTGACCGCCGACCCGAGCCGCACCGCCACGTTGGAAGCTGCGCGGTATGCACGGCAGCAGGGCAAGCTGGTCAGCTTTGACCCCAATTACCGTCCGCTTCTGTGGGAGCACCCGGCAGATGCCGTTGTCCAGATGCAGGAAGGTGTCAAGCTGGCGGATCTTCTGAAAGTTTCCGAGGAAGAAATGCAGCTTATCACAAACGAAAGCGACCTTGCCCGCGGCTCACAAGCCCTGCTCGAAATGGGGCCATCTCTTGTGCTGGTATCGCTGGGTGCAAAGGGTGCTTATTACCGGAACGCTGTGGGAGCAGGGCATCTTCCCACCTATGATGTGCCTACCGTGGACACGACGGGTGCAGGCGACGCTTTCATGGGCGCAATTCACTACCAGCTGCGAGGAAAAGATGCTGAGGATTTGCGTACCCTCCCTGCATTTGAGCTTGAAGAAATCGTCCGCTTCGGCAATGCAGCGGGCAGTCTGACCACGACAAAGGGCGGCGCAATCCCTGCAATGCCCTCCATGGTGGAAATTCAGAACTGCATTGCCTCTATCCCACTGCTGTAAAAGAAAGGATACCCTATGACAAAATTACAGATCAGAATGCGGCAGGTCGATCAGGTCAAGGAATTTGTAGATTTGCTGTCCAAATATCCCTATGAGATGGACTTAGTCTCCGGGCGATATACCATTGATGCCAAATCCCTGCTTGGCATTTACAGTCTCGACCTGAGCAATCCGCTTACCCTTGTGATTTATTCCGATTCTTGCGAAGAACTGCTGACACAGCTCCATGCGTTGCTCCCAGATTGCATCGTCTGATTTTCTACGCTTTCCTCCTTCTTCCATTTGCACCGTTCGGTTCTGGTTTTCCTTCACCAGAACCGAACGGTGTTTTAATTTGTATAAGTCCTACTATCACCGCATTCCCTTAATAAATTTTGCAAGCCCATATTGATGTGCCTCATTGCCTTGTCAAGAGGGCTGGCACCGCCCAGCCCTCTCTCTTTTTGCCAAAGTTTTCATTGCTTTTTCTTGCACACTGCCGAAAGTGACGTATTCTCAAAACTTTTTGTTGACACGGCTCGATTTTTGTGGTAATCTATCCCAACAATTGAATATAACATATTTTTACATATTCGTTCAGACCCTGCGGGGCTGAACATCTTGGCTTTCAGCCGTTACATAACCGACTAGCATGACCTTCCAGAAAAAGCGAAGGCAGGGCTGGTCTGTTTTTGTGACGGCTTTTTTGTTGCCGTTTTGCCCGTTGGACCTTGAAAACCGCGTGACCGTCTGCATGGGATACCCGGCGATGCCCCCCAGTGGGAGAGCCGGAAAACGCCGCCGGAAGGGGGCAGGAAATCTATGCAGGGAGAACGGCAGAACGTTGATTTCTCAGTTGCGGAGTAAAGCGATGTACTCAAAATGAGCACATCGTTTTCCGTAACGCCAATGAAAGGACGGAATGCCTATGAGTAATTTTACCCCTGCATGGTTCAAGAAAGGCTTTTTCAACGAATCCCTGTTTTGTGACGATTTTCTGAGCACCCACCAACTGCTTTACTCGAATGGCGCATTTTTCACCCCGGACGGCAGAATGGTGGACCCCATGCCCCTGCGGTGTGAGATCTTCGAGATGATGCGTGAATACGTCGGGGCGAACCTTGCCAAGAAGGTCACCAATGTGGTGGATGTGCTGAAGCTGGCGGCACAGGTGGAGGACTTCCCGCCTGTCACTGGCCGCATCGCACTGGCAAACGGCACCCTGTATCTGGACGGCACCTTTCAGGAGGGCAAGCCGGAGATCGTCCGCAACCGGCTCCCGGTCAGGTATGATCCGAAAGCTCCACAGCCCACCCATTGGCTGCGGTTTCTGTCCGACCTGCTCTACCCGGAGGACATTCCCACTGTGCAGGAGTTCATCGGCTACTGCCTGATCCCCAGCAACAAGGGACAGCGCATGATGGTCATTAAGGGCAGCGGCGACGAGGGCAAGTCGCAAATCGGCGTGGTGCTGTCCCGGCTGTTCGGCTGCAACATGAAGGATGGCAGCATCGGCAAAATCTCGGAGAACCGCTTTGCCCGTGCCGATCTAGAGCACACCCTGCTCTGTGTGGACGATGATATGCGGATGGAAGCCCTGCGCCAGACCAACTATGTCAAGTCCATCGTGACCGCACAGGGGCAGATGGACTTGGAGCGCAAGGGCAAGCAGAGCTATCAGGGTTGGATGTACGCCCGCCTGCTGGCGTTCAG
>ENA-OWOE01001035-OWOE01001035.1-gut-metagenome-genome-assembly--contig:-NODE-1035-length-12106-cov-10.101588_pt1 | contig 12106 bp, 10 predicted proteins | sample MGYA00248254_ERZ651788 | MGnify/ENA primary metagenome ERZ651788 (study PRJEB26908, sample SAMEA4031709) | gut metagenome | biome: gut; feature: normal infant; material: stool | place: China | collected... | reverse complement strand
GAGGCCGGCGCCCGCACCAAGATGGCTGTCTGGTCCAAGGACGCCAACGTCAACCCCGTCTCTGCCTGCATCGGCCCTCACGGCGACCGTGTGGCCGCTGTCGTCGAGAAGCTGGGCGGCGAGAAGATCGACATCGTGAAGTGGAGTGAGGACATCTCCGAGTTCATCTCCGCAGCTCTCAGCCCCGCAAAGGTGGTCAAGGTCGAGCTGCTGCCCGGCGAGACCCGCTCCTGCCGCGTGACCGTGCCGGACCAGCAGCTGAGCCTTGCCATCGGCAACAAGGGCCAGAACGCCCGTCTGTGCGCCCGCCTGACCGGCTACAATATCGACATCCGCCCCGAGAGCGGCTACTACGGCGAGGAAGAGCCGAAGGCTGCCGAGGCTGAGAAGACCGAAGACACCGCCGCAGAATAAGCGCGGAACACCTGCCGAAGGAGGGAAAACCGGATGGCACAAAAGAAGATCCCTGCCCGCCAGTGCATCGGCTGCCTGACCAGCCGCCCCAAGAAGGAACTGGTGCGTGTGGTGCGCGCACCCAGCGGAGAGATCAGCATCGACCCCGTGGGCAAGAAGCCCGGCCGCGGTGCTTACCTCTGCCCGGATGCCGCCTGCCTTGCAAAGGCAAAAAAGAAGAAGGCGCTGGAGCGCTGCTTTGAGCAGCCGGTCCCCGCCGAGGTATACGATGCACTGGCCCAGCAGCTGGCCAGTGTGGAAGCAGAAAAGGAGGCCGACCGCGATGGCAAAGAAGCATAACGCCCCCGCAAAACCGGCCCTTGAGCCGAATGAGGCCCTGTTCCAGGCCGTGAGCCTCTGCCGCAAGGCGGGCGCTCTGACCATGGGCTTTGACGCGGTGGAAGACGCCGTCGTCAAGGGCAAGGCATGGCTCGTGATGACTGCATCCGACGCCAGCCCCAAGACCGTGCAGCGGCTCAACTACGCTGTGGGCGATATGGTGGACGTCATCCCCATGCCGCTGACACAGGATAAGCTGGCTGACATCAGCCGCAAACCAGTGGCCATTTATGCCGTCACCGACCGCAACCTCGCCAAGCTCTGCTTTGACCGGCTGACGGCGTGCGGAGCGATTCAAACTGAGGAGGATATGAGCGAATGATCGTAAAATATAAAGTGAGCGATTTTGCAAAGGACCTGAGCATCTCTGCCAAGAAGGTCCTCGACGAGCTGAACGCCATGGGCAGCACCGGCAAGAAGAACAGCTCCACTCTGGAGGAGAACGAGCTGAACTACCTGCTGGAGAAGTTCAGCAAGGACAACAGCGTCAAGAGCCTGGACGAGTTCCTGAACAGCGCCAAGGCCCCCAAGGCTGAGCCGAAGCCCGCCGAGAAGAAGGCAGAGCCCAAGGCCGAAAAGAAGCCCGAGGCTCCCAAGGCTGAGCCTGCAATGGCCGAGGCAAAGCCCGCTGCCAAGCAAAACAACAAGAAGAACGAGCAGCACAAGAAGCGCGAGGAGAAGACCGTCTCTCTGAGCGAGCTGGCCCGTGAGACCGGCGCAAAGGCTACTGCAGCTTCCGCTCAGTCCGTCTCTGTCCGCCGCGAGGACAATCAGGTCACCGTCGATACCCGCACCGTCGATATGAACGTGGACCGCTTCGACGCCCGTTACGACGATCTGGCTTCCACCAAGAACACCGAGAACCGCCGCAAGCCCACCCCCCAGGGCAACAAGCAGAAGTTCACCCAGCGCGGCCAGCGCCAGCGCCAGCAGTTCCAGAAGGGCAAGCGCGAGACCGAGTTCGAGCGTCTGCAGCGCATCCAGCTGGAAAAGGCCCGCAATGCGCAGCTGAAGGTCCTCATCCCCGATGAGATCACCGTCGGTGAACTGGCTGCCCGCCTGAAGCAGCAGGCCGGCAAGGTCATCGCCAAGTTCATGCAGATGGGCGAGATGCATGCCATCAACGACATCATCGATTTCGATACCGCCGCTCTGGTGGCCGAGGAGTTCCACGCCAAGGTCGAGAAGGAAGTCCACGTCACCATCGAGGAGCGCCTGTTCACCCAGGAGGAGGATTCTCAGGACGATCTCGTCACCCGTCCCCCGGTCGTCTGCGTCATGGGCCACGTTGACCACGGCAAGACCAGTATCCTGGATGCTATCCGCAAGACCAACGTCACCGCAGGCGAGGCCGGCGGCATCACTCAGGCCATCGGTGCATATCAGGTCAAGGTCAACGACAGCCTCATCACCTTCCTGGATACCCCGGGCCACGAGGCGTTCACCTCCATGCGCGCCCGCGGTGCCAACATGACCGATATTGCAGTTCTGGTCGTCGCCGCCGATGACGGCATCATGCCCCAGACGGTCGAGTCCATCAACCACGCCAAGGCCGCCAACGTCAAGCTCATCGTGGCCATGAACAAGATGGATAAGCCCACCGCCAACCCCGAGCGCGTGATGGAGGGCCTGACCAAGTACGGCATCATCACCGAGGACTGGGGCGGCGACGTCGCCTGCATCCCCGTCTCTGCTCTGACCGGCATGGGCATCAACGACCTGCTGGAGCGCATCGCTCTGGAAGCTGAGGTCATGGAGCTGAAGGCTAACCCCAACCGCCGTGCCAAGGGCGCTGTTGTCGAGGCTCGTCTGGACAAGGGCCAGGGCCCCATCGCCACCATTCTGGTGCAGAACGGCACCCTCCACTCCGGCGACGTCATCATCGCCGGTACCGCTGTGGGCCGTGTGCGTACCATGCGCAGCGACAAGGGCATCCTGCTGAACGACGCCGGCCCCTCCACTCCTGTGGAGATCACCGGTCTGACCGCTGTGCCTGAGGCCGGCGACCTGTTCGAGGCCGTCGAGGACGAGCGTCTGGCCCGTGAGCTGGCCGAGCAGCGCATCGCTGCCGCCAAGGAGAAGCAGTTCTCCGCCTTCCAGAAAGTCACTCTGGATAACCTGTTCAGCCAGATGGCTCAGAACGATATGAAGGAGCTGGCCATCGTCGTTAAGGCTGACGTGCAGGGCTCCGCCGAGGCTGTCAAGCAGAGCCTCGAGAAGATCTCCAACGACGAGGTCCGCGTCCGCGTCATCCACGCCGGCGTCGGCGCCATCAGCAAGTCCGACGTTGACCTGGCCGACGCATCCAACGCCATCATCATCGGCTTCAACGTCCGCCCCGACAACGTGGCGAAGGAAGAGGCCGCTGCCACCAAGGTCGAGATGCGTATGTACCGCGTCATCTATGACGCCATCAACGACGTCACCGACGCTATGAAGGGTATGCTGGCTCCCAAGTTCCGCGAGGTGTCTCTGGGCGAGCTGCAGGTCCGTCAGGTCTACAAGATCTCCAACGTCGGCACCGTCGCAGGCTGCCGTGTCACCAGCGGCAAGATCACCCGCGACAGCAAGGTGCGTGTCGTCCGTGACGGCATCGTCATCACGGAGGACGAGATCGCATCTCTGAAGCGCTTCAAGGACGACGCCAAGGAAGTGGCCGAGGGCTACGAGTGCGGCGTCACTCTGGCAAAGTTTGCCGACGTCAAGGAAGGCGACGTCTACGAGGCCTTCAAGATGGAAGAATACCGCGACTAAGAGTTGAAGCTGCTGTTATCACCGCCCCCGGGCGGTGATAACGGGCTTTTCAGAGGAGAAACTATGTCTCAGAAAAATATGGGCCGTCTGGCGCAGGACATGAAGCGTGAGCTCATCGCCATCATCGGACGGCTGAAAGACCCGCGGCTGGAGGGCGGTCTGCTGACCGTCACCCGGCTGGATGTGACGCCCGACCTGGACGTGGCGAAGGTCTATGTGAGCGTGATGGGCCGTGAGGACGGCCCCAAGCCCGCTATCGAGGCCCTGAACCGCGCCGCAGGCCATGTGCGCACCGAAGTGAGCAAGAAAATGCACATCCGCAAGGCACCCCGCTTCATCTTTGTGGAGGACGACGGTGCCGCCTATGCAGCCCACATCAATGAGCTGCTCCGCACGCTGAATGTGAACGGCGACGCTGAGGACTCTCAGCCCGCCGAGACCGAGGAATAAATCCAGCGCTGCGGAAAGGATGGATCCATCAAATGACAGAACAGCTCAATGTGCAGCAGATGGCCGAGCGCCTCTGTGCTGCGGACAACATTCTGGTCCTGTGTCATAAAAACCCGGACGGCGACACCATCGGCTGCGGCAGCGCCCTCTGCCACGCGCTCAAGGCGCTGGGCAAGACGGCAGCTGTCCTCTGCTCCGATGCAGTGCCTTCCCGCTACAGCTTTACTGCACCGGTGCCGTTCCGGGGCGAGTTTGAGCCCAAGACCGTTGTGGCCGTGGATGTTGCCAGCGTGCAGCTCTTTGGTGAAAACAACGGTGTGCCGCAGTATACCCGCCACGTCGATCTCTGCATCGACCACCACACGGGCAACAGCGGCTATGCGGATTTCACCCTGCTGGACGGCAATGCGGCCGCAGCGGCAGAGCTTCTGTATGAGGTCATCAGCGAGATGGGCGTGGAGATCACCCCCCTCATCGCCAACTGCCTCTACACCGGCCTCGCTACTGACACCGGCTGCTTCCGGTTCTCTTCCACCACTGCCAACACCCACCTCGTGGCTGCAAAGCTCATTCTGGCCGGTGCGCAGGTGGAGGAGCTGAACACCCTGCTCTTCGACACCAAGCCCCGGGAGCGGATGGAGGCGGAGCGTATCGCCCGCAACCATCTGGAATATCATCTTGAGGGCCGCTGCGCCCTGATGTATCTGACCCGGGACGAGATAGAGCAGAGCGGCGTGGACCCGGCTGACCTGGAAGAGCTGACCAGCCTGCCCATCAGCATCGAGGGGGTCAAAGTGGGCCTGCTGCTCCGTCAGCAGCCCGGCGGCAGCTACCGCATCAGCGTGCGCGCCGCCAAGGGCGTGGACGCCTGCGCCATCGCACGGCGTCTGGGCGGCGGTGGCCACACCCGCGCAGCGGGCTGTGAGCTGCTGGGCAACCTCGACAACGCCAAGAACGCCATTCTGGCCGAAGTGGAGGCGGAACTCGACCGCCCCGAGACGCAGGAGGAAAGCTGATGCAGGGCATCCTTATCGTAGATAAGCCGATGGAGTGGACCAGCTTTGACGTCATCGCCAAGCTGCGCGGCATCCTCGGCACCCGCAAGCTGGGCCACAGCGGTACGCTGGACCCCATGGCCACCGGCGTTCTGCCGGTGTTCTGCGGCGGGGCCAGCAAGGCTGTGGACCTTCAGCTCGACCACACCAAGACCTACTGCGCCCGGCTGCGGCTGGGGATGCAGACCGACACCGGCGACATCACCGGCACCGTGCTGGAAACAGCCCCGGTGACGGCAGGGGAGAAGGAGCTGCTGGCTGTTCTGCCCCGGTTTCTCGGCCCCCAGATGCAGACGCCGCCCATGTACTCGGCGGTCAAGATCAACGGCCAGCCCCTCTATAAGCTGGCCCGCGAGGGCGTCACGGTGGAGCGGAAGGCCCGCCCCATCGAGATACTGGACATCCGGTACGGCGGCAGCCCGGTGGAGAACGAATACGTCCTCACCGTCCGCTGCTCCAAGGGGACGTATATCCGCACTCTGTTGGAGGACATTGCCGCCGCTATGGGCCAGAAAGGCACCATGAGCGCTTTGCGCCGCACGGCGGCGGGTGTCTACACCGAGGCCGACGCCCACACGCTGGAAGAGATACAGGCGGCAAAGGACGCAGGCCCCGAGGCACTGCAGGCTTTGATGCTGCCGGTGGAGAGCGTGTTCGAGAGCCTGCCTCTGCTGGTGGTAGAGCCGAGGGTGGAGCAGCACCTGTACAACGGCTGCCCCACCAGCCGCTACCCGGCGGCAGATGGCCGCTACCGTGTCCGCAATGCCGAGGGCCAGTTTCTGGGTCTTGCGAACATCACCGGCGGCGTGCTCAAGGTCGAAAAACTCTTTGTAGAGAGAAACGAAAAGGACTAAACATTCATGCAGATCTATTCACAGCTTGCGCCGCTTGCGCTGGGCGGTGCCCACGGCTCTGCTGTGGCAATGGGCTTTTTTGACGGCATCCACATCGGCCACCGCGCGGTCATCAATGGCGCAGTGGAGTGGGCCAGGGCCCACGGCGCGGCACCGGCAGTGTTCACCTTCCGCCTGCCCACCGAAAACAAGATGAAGGGCAAGCGCCTGCTCTCCACCGAGGACAAGCACGCCCTCATCGCCAGCCTCGGCGTGGAGCACTATCTCTGCCCTGATTTCGAGGAGATCAAGGCCATGACGCCGGAGCAGTTCGTGCTGGGCATCATCCGGGACTGCAACGCCCGGGCGCTGTTCTGCGGCGAGAACTTCACCTTCGGTGCCAGGGCGGCAGGCACACCGGAGCTGCTGCGTCAGCTCTGCGAGCCGCTGGGCGTGGAGGTAGTCGTCCTGCCGATGGCACAGTTTGAGGAGAAGCCTGTTTCCTCCACCCGCATCCGCACCGCGCTGGAAGGCGGTGACATCCCGGCGGCCAATGCCATGCTGGGGATGCCCTACGCCATCCGCTTCACGGTGCATCACGGGGCGGGCCTTGGCCGGACGCTGGGCGTGCCGACCATCAATCAGCTCTACCCGCAGGGCTTCCAGCTGCCCCGGTACGGCATCTATATCACCCGCACCAGGATAGGGGACAGATGGTACCCCTCGGCCACCGGCCTTGGCACCCGGCCCACCGTCAATAGCGACGAGAGCAAGGTGACCTGCGAGACCTTCATCCCGGGCTTTACCGGCGACCTTTACGGCACCGACCCGGTGGTGGAGTTCCACGCCTACCTCAGCCCCAGCAAAAAGTTCGACACGCTGGATGAGCTGCGCGCGTGCATCGACCACGCAGCCCAGCGCGCGCAGGAATACTTTGAGGAGTGAGCGGGAGCAATGGATAAGATAAAACAACAGAGCCGGTGGCTCTGGCTCCTTTTGTCGCTGCTTCTGGCGCTGGCTGTTCTGCTGGGGGCAGTGCAGGCGTTCGGCGTGAGAGAAGACCCACGTCAGGCGATGACACGGGGGCTTTGCGTCCGGACGAACGAGAGCTGGCAGATGGACACAGAATGCCGGGCAGAGTATGTGATCCCTGCTGATGCAGGCGAGGGCCTGATGCTGAGCATCCGGACGGTGAAAAAGAGCTTTGCCCTCGCGCTCTGCGGCCCGGATGGGGTAGAAAACTGGTTCTATGAGTATCAGCAGGAAAAAGGCCCGGTCGAGCTGCGGCTGTTCATCGCGCTGCCGGATGGCGCGGCCGGCAAGACGCTGCGTTTTGAAGCAGAAGCCCCCACGACGCTGAGCGGGATGCTCCGCAATGAGGCTGTACTGGGTACACAGGCTAGGATAACGCTCCACTATCTGCAGAGCAACCTGTATGCGCTGCTCTTCTTCCTTTTCTGCGCCTTCTGTGCGGCAGAGCTTGGCCTGCTGCTGCTCTCGATGCGCAGGATCTTCCGGCCGGAAGTCCGGTATCAGATCTGTATCATGTTCGGGCTGGTGCTGGATGCGGGCGTCTGGATCCTGACGGATTCCGAGCTGCTGACCCTCTTTACCGATAAGGCAAGTTTCGTCGCCTTCTTGTCCCTGCTCAGCTTCGGCCTCATCGTCCCCCTCACGTTGGAGTTTATCCGCTGCACCCTGAAAGAGGAGTGCAGGGGGCTGCGGCTCTTGCAGCAAGTACAGATGCTCCTGCTGACGGCAGATATTCTGGGCTGGCTGCTGCGGGGCTGGGCGATGTTCTGGCTGCTGCCCCTCATGCACCTGACCATCCTTGCAAGCATCCCGCTAACTCTCCGCGACCTCTTTGCAGCGTATAAAAAGACCCGAAGCGAGGATGTGCGGGATATTCTGGTCGGCTTTGGTGCATTGGCAGTCTGTGCCGCAGCGGCACTGGTGTTCTTTTATGGAGACCATGCCGGGTGGCAGTACGCGGTGTTTTACTGCGTGGGCCTGCTCTGTTTTTTGTTGCAGCTGGGCCGCACGGTCATCCACCGGGTCAGGCAGGCCATCGACGAACAGGCCCAGCTGGAAAACTACAAGAAGCTGGCCTACGTCGACTCGCTGACCGGGCTTTTCAACTATACGGCCTTCAAGTACATGAAGTCCCGCTGGCCCGAGCGCACGGACTGGACCTACATCGTTATGGACGTCAACTGGCTCAAGCAGACCAACGACCAATACGGCCACCGTGCCGGTGACGAACTGCTCTGCTGTGCAGCCCGCTGCATCCGGGAGGCCTTTTACCGGGCCGAGGACTGCTTCCGCATCGGCGGCGACGAGTTCGCGGTCATTGCGACTGCGGCGGATGAGGACGCTGTGAAGGCAGCAGTCGAAAAGCTCCGGAACTTGTGTGCGGAGTGGGATGCGAAGGAAGAGTATCCCGTCTCCATTGCAGTGGGTCATGCCATGCAGGCAGGCCGCACCATGACGGCGGACGAGCTGTTCATGGAGGCTGACGCTGCGATGTACCGGAACAAAGCCGAGATCAAAAAGGCTGTGGGCGGCATCATCCGCTGAATAAAACAAGAACGCACTTCACCAATGAAAGCTATCGGTGAGGTGCGTTTTTGCTTATCGCAATTTTCAAAAATAGTGCCGGTCAAAACGGCATCTTTGCGATATGCAGTTTGCGGCTGTTGCTTGTGCATTAAAAACGCAAACTGCTATAGTCAGAAAGAGAAACCGGAAAAATAGAGGTGCTCCACCGTTTCCTTTTCGGCGGCGGAGAGGGACGTGTCTGCGGCCATGGCGGCGCGGATGCTTTCCTGGGTATCCGGGTAGGAGTTGAGGGTGATGCAGGCGGTTTCGCTGTCGGCATCGAAGTGGAGGGCGTCGCGGTCTTGCGGCGTCCAGACGTCCCAGCCCGGGGAACCGCTGGTCATGAAACTGGCAAGCGCCTGCTTCAGCTGGGCCGAAAGGGCCTTCGCACCGGCTGAAGACAAATCAGCACAGGCAGAATAGCTGCTTTCGGACGAGAAGAGCGCCAGCGGCAGGCCGTGGAAGGAGCCGAGGCCCGGGATAGCCGTCTGACTGTCGGTCCCGCCGTAGTCGATGAGGCCAAGCCAGACCGGAGCACTGCCGCCCAGCGCTTCGGCGACAGCTTCGGTGCTGCTCCAGCGGCAGAGGGCTGAGCCGTATTTTACGGCATAGGCCCGGGCCGCGCTGGAAGCGGGCCGCAGGTCGTCCCGGACAAAGCCGCTGAATTCAGTGGCGCTGCTGAGCAGCAGGAGGGAAACAGCACTCCGGGCGCCCCGGGAGAGCACTACATCGTCTGCGTAGAGGATGGTTGGTTTGCCGAGGGCGGCAATGCGGGCCGGTTCGAGGCCGCAGAGCCATTCCCGGACGTCCGCCCCCGGCGTCAGCAGCCATTCGGCGGCAGAAGCCGTGTCAGCGAACCGCCCGTCTTCCACGGCCAGCGGCGCGAAATTTTCAGCCAGCTTCTGGGCGGCGGCGTCCGGGTCGGCGAGGGACAGCCCGCCGGAGATGGCGGCGGCCTTCTGGAAGCGCCCACGGAAGAGCGGGCTGCCCGCGAGGGCCGCTGCCATCCGCCCGCCGTCAGAGAAGCCGCAAAGGGTGATGTTGTCGGCGTCGCCGCCGAAGCGGCGGATGTTGTCCCGCACCCAGTCCAGCGCCCGGGCGATGTCCAGCAGGGCAAAGTTTCCGGTGGCGTCCGGGTCGGCAGTGAGGGCGGGCAGGCAGTTCCACCCGAACAGCCCCAGCCGGTAGTTGAGTGCGACAAAGACGCAGCCCGCGTCCCGCACGAGTTCGCAGCCGGGCAGCTCGAGAGATGAGCCTGTGGCGGCGCTGCCGTGCAGATAGACGAGGACGGGCCGCTTTTTGGCCTCGGCGGAGGAATAAATGTCCAGTGTCAGGCAGTCCTCGGTGCCGAGGGGGAAAGTGGTGTACTGGTAGGCCGCCGGGGCGGGGCTGGTGCAGTCCCGCACTGTGTGCCAGCAGGCTGGCTCCTGCGGCGCTGTCCAGCGGCTTTCACCCGTGGGCGCGGCACCGTAGGGGATGCCGTACCAGCAGAGCTGACCGTTTTCGCCCTCTCTGCCCTTCACCGGGCCGTACTGGGTCTGGCAGAAAGCAGAGACAGGGGAGAACAGGCCGTTTTCGGTTTCAGAAGAAGCCGCATCAGCCGGGAGGAGCGGGCTGGTGAGGGCCGCTGCGGCGGCTGCGCTTCCTTTGAGGAAGCTGCGGCGGGAAAAGCAATGTGTCATTTGATCTACCTCTTTATTACAATAGACAGATTATAACATGATCTGACAGGAAAACAACATCCTCATTTTTGCGGATCTGTAAAAATTTTTCTTGCTTTTTACGTTGGTTTCTGTTATACTAACCCTGTTACCGCGATACGGGGCTGGGAGTATGCCCACTCGGGAGTACCGTTTTCCCGCTGCTGTGTCGCTGGCAAATAAAAATTTTATAAAGAGGTACTGTTACTATGAACAAGCAGGAAGTTATGGCCAAAGTCGCTCTGACCGAGAAGGACACTGGCTCTCCCGAAGTCCAGGTCGCTCTGCTGACCGCTCACATCAACGAGCTGAACGAGCACCTGAAGAAGAACCCTAACGATCACCACAGCCGCCGTGGTCTGATGAAGATGGTTGGCCGCCGCCGCAATCTGCTGGCCTACCTCCAGAAGAAGGACATCGAGCGTTACCGTGCTCTGATCGCAACTCTGGGTCTGCGTAAGTAATAGAAAACAGAGGGCAGGTACCGCAAATGGTGCCTGCCCTTTGCTCTTTTATGTTGGATTTTCCCTTGTATCCCAGGCACTGGAACAAATAGGCCGCTGCTGCGTGTTGCAGCAGTAAATCGAACGCCTGTGTGAAGCGGCACGGACGCTGGATTTATTGCTATGATGCGCGGCGGGCAGCCTTTTGGAATATCAAACGGACATAAGGAGGCAAACCAAATGGCAATCGAATTTGGTTCCCGCAAAGAAAACTTTGACAACTTCAAAGTTTACGAGACTACGCTGGCAGGCCGCCCCTTCAAGGTGGAGATGGGCAAGATGTGCGGCTTGTCCAACGCAAGCGCCCTCATCCGCTACGGCGAGACCTGCGTGATGTGCAACGTGGTCATGAGCCCCAAGCCCCGCGAGGGCGTCGATTTCTTCCCCCTGAACGTGGAGTACGAGGAAAAGCTCTACGCCGCAGGCCGCATCCCCGGCAGCTTCATGCGCCGTGAGGGCCGCCCCGGCGAGCGCGCCATCCTGACCAGCCGCGTCGTGGACCGTCCCATGCGCCCGCTGTTCCCGAAGGAGATGCGCAACGACGTCTGCATCACCATGACCGTCATGAGCCTTGACCCCGACTGCAGCCCTGAGATCGCCGGCATGATCGGCGCTTCTCTGGTCACCGCTGTGTCGGAGATCCCCTGGAACGGCCCTATCGGCGGCGTGCAGGTGGGTCTGGTGGACGGCGAGATTGTCCTGAACCCCACCCAGGAGCAGCGCAAGAAGAGCGACCTCGCCCTGACCGTCGCCGCCACTATGGACAAGATCGTCATGATCGAGGCCGGTGCCAATGAGGTCGATGAGGACACCATGCTGAACGCCATCAAGGCTGCTCACGTGGAGATCAAGAAGATTATCACCTTCATCAACAGCATCGTGGCCGAGCGCGGCAAGCCGAAGATCGATTTCCAGGTCGTGGGCCTCGATATGGACGTGTTCCACGCCATCAAGGAGAAGTATCTCGACGACTTCAAGTCCGCCATGGATACTGACGACAAGAATGTGCGTGATGCCGCTCTGCTGCCCATCATGGACAAGATCGCCGAGGAGTACCCCGACCTGACCGAGGCCGACCTCGACCTCGTCAGCTACAAGATGCAGAAGTACGTCGTCCGCCGCTGGCTGCTGGACGAGGGCAAGCGCGTGGATGGCCGCGGCATCAACGAGATCCGCCCGCTGGCCGCAGAAGTCGGCATCCTGCCTCGTGTGCATGGCTCCGGTATGTTCACCCGCGGCCAGACTCAGGTGCTCACCACCTGCACCCTCGGCGGCACCAAGGACAACCAGCTCATGGATGACCTGACCGACGAGCAGACCAAGCGCTATATCCATCACTACAATTTCCCGCCGTACTCCGTCGGCGAGGCCCGCGCACCCCGCAGCCCCGGCCGCCGCGAGATCGGCCACGGCGCACTGGC
>ENA-OWOE01001030-OWOE01001030.1-gut-metagenome-genome-assembly--contig:-NODE-1030-length-12148-cov-6.457129_pt1 | contig 12148 bp, 10 predicted proteins | sample MGYA00248254_ERZ651788 | MGnify/ENA primary metagenome ERZ651788 (study PRJEB26908, sample SAMEA4031709) | gut metagenome | biome: gut; feature: normal infant; material: stool | place: China | collected... | reverse complement strand
TCTGGATGAATTAAAAAGAACTGAGATTCAAATTATAGATAAAAAAGAACGTCCTAAAAACGGTTTTGTTCTATCAGAAAAAACTGATTTAGAAAATACAGAAGCATTTAAAAAATAATCAGTTAGGAATTTACGTAAACTATTACTAAAAGACATAAATGGTTAGGATTTTACAAGTAAATATTTTGAGAAGTATGGTAAACGTATTTACAATTTAGCGTAAAGTTTGTGTAAAAGAGATTCCAAATTTAGTTGAGGTTTAGAACGAAATAAAAATTAAATGTTTTAATATTGTTAGTGTTGTTACAGATAATGTTGATGATAATGGTGAAAACAAGGGAGTAATTGAAAAAGAATTAACAAAAATAAAAAATAAGTAAATGTAAAGCGGTGAAAGGTATATGGTTAATTAGTTTTAAAAAGGCCGTACTTTCTCTTTAGTAATTGTCTTTATTAATATGACTGTGACTTACTATGGATATAGTCATGGAGCGACTAGAGTTGAATTGGAGAAGGCAATAAGAATTTGCTTGGAGTGTGTTGGAATTGGATAGAATTAAAAAAATTGAGACATTTAAGCTTGATAAGAATTTGAGAAAATTGAAATATATAATATTGATTGTATTTGTAATAATACTTCCTCTATTTTTAGTTGATATTTTAGGACAAGGGTCTCCATATTTTTGTAAGCTTATTAGTCCAATTGGTATGCTTGGACTTTGGAAGCTATTTATTCAGTTATTAGCCCAATTTCAGTATTCAGGCATAGACTAGACGAAGAAAAGTGCATCAGTTGCGGTAATGTGAAAAAGTTTGCTAAATGAATATAGATCCAGTTGAAAATTGTAATCATCTAGAATGTATCAGATGTGGACGATGCAAAAATGCATACAATTAGTTGTGGAATAAAAAAATAGAGAGGAGCTTATTAGAAAAGTGATAAAAAACGCAATAGCATACATTACAAGAAAAAAAAATAGAACATTTATTATTTTTGTTATTTTAACAATAGTTCTTTCTTGTTTGTATTCTTGTTTAACAATAATGAAATCAAGCAATGAAATAGAAAAGACTTTATACGAAAGTTCTAATTCTTCAATATCAATAACAAAAAAAGATGGTAAATATTTTAATGTTAATCAATTTAAGGATATTGAAAAATTAAAAGAAATTGAAGAAACAATAATTCAATATGACGGATTAGCAAAACTAAAAGATGCTAAAGTAATTAGCGGGGAACAAAAAATAAATAGAGAAGATTTATCTGACGAATTTAAGAATGTTGTTTCACTCGAAGCTACAAATAATACTAAAAGAAATATTTTATTTAGTAGTGGAGTATTTACAATTAAAGAAGGTAAAAATATAGGAGAAAATGATAAGAATTCAATTATTGTTCATGAAGAATTTGCTAAACAAAACAATCTAAAATTAGGTGATGAAGTTGATCTTGAATTACTAGATATTGAAAAAAGTGGAAAAATAAAAAGTCATAAATTTAAAATTATAGGTATCTTTTCTGGTAAAAAACAGGAAACATATACAGGATTATCTTCTGATTTTAGTGAAAATATGGTGTTTGTAGATTATTCAACAAGCCAAGAGATATTAAATAAATCAGAAAATAATAAAATCGCAAATAAAATTTTAATGTATTCTGGTAGTGCAGAATCTACAGACTTAGCCTTAAACAAATTGAAAGAGTTTAAAATTGATGAGTCAAAGTATTTTGTTGAAAAAGATTCTAATGCGTTTGAAGAGTCTTTAGAGTCAGTGAGTGGAATAAAACATATAATAAAAATAATGACTTATTCTATTATGTTAGGTGGGATGGTTGTTCTTTCGTTAATCTTGATTCTATGGTTAAGAGAAAGAATTTATGAAATAGGTATATTTTTATCTATTGGAACATCTAAGATACAAATTATAATGCAATTTATATTCGAGTTAATATTCATATCGATACCAAGTATAATATCTTCCTTATTTTTAGGAAATGTATTACTAAAAGTAATTGTAGATGGATTCATTAACTCAGAGGATTCAATAATTTCCGGTGGAAGTTTAATAAATAATAGTGGTTTTATGTTAAATATAGTAGCACTTGGACAAAGTTATTTAATATTAATAAGTATTATTGTTTTATCAGTTGTATTTGCTTCTTCATTAATATTAATCAAGAAGCCTAAAGAAATATTATCAAAAATAAGTTAGGAGAAAATAATGGATATATTAGAAATAAAGAATGTAGCATATAGTTATGAAAATTCTAAAGAAAAAGTTTTGTCAGGAGTAGATCAAAAATTTGAACTTGGGAAGTTTTATACGATCGTAGGAAAGTCAGGGACAGGAAAAACTACACTTCTTTCCTTACTCGCTGGACTTGATAAACCTAAAACAGGAAAAATATTGTTTAAGAATGAAGATATACAAAAGAAAGGATATAACAATCATAGAAAAAATAATATATCTTTAGTATTTCAAAACTACAATTTAATAGATTATTTAACACCGATTGAAAATATTAGATTAGTAAACAAATCAGCAGATGAAAGTATCTTGTTTGAACTAGGTTTAGATAAAAAACAAATAAAAAGAAATGTTATGAAATTATCTGGTGGACAGCAACAAAGAGTAGCTATTGCTAGAGCATTGGTATCAAATGCGCCAATAATACTAGCTGATGAACCTACTGGTAATTTAGACAGTGTTACTGCTGGAGAAATAATTGATATATTAAAGACGTTGGCTAAAGACAAAAATAAATGTGTAATAGTTGTAACACATAGTAAGGAAGTAGCAGATTCTGCGGATATCATTTTAGAACTAAGTGGTAAAAATTTGAAAAAAGTAAATAAAATGAATTTGGAGGTTGAATAATGATAAAAAATGCATTTGCTTATGTAACTAGAAAAAGCTTAAAATCATTAATTATTATGTTAGTTATTTTATCTATGTCAATTTTAAGTTTTATTAGTTTATCTCTTAAAGATGCTACGGACAGAGCTTCAAAAGAAACATTGGCTAATATAACAAATAGTTTTTCTATGGAGATAAATAGACAAGTAAATCCAGGAACACCTAGAGGTGGGGGAAATGTAAAAGGTGAAGATATTAAAAAGATATCTCAAACAGATAGTATAGACTCCTATGTAAAAAGAATAAACAGTGTTGCAGATTTAGTTGATTATGATATTATTGAAACTCAAGAGACTCTTGCGAATCAATCGCCTGAAAGAGCGAAGAATTTCAAAAGAACAGTTATGTTAACTGGGGTTAATGACTCATCAAAAGAAACAAAATTTGTATCAGAAGCATATAAATTAGTAGAAGGAAAGCATTTAGAAAATGAAGATAAAAATAAAATCTTAATGCATAAAGATTTAGCTGAAAAAAATAATCTTAAAGTTGGAGATAAGATAAAAATAAAATCTAATTTATTTGATGCTGATAATGAGAAAGGTGCAGATGAAACAGTAGAAGTAGAAATTAAAGGTCTATTCGATGGGCATAATAGCGGTGGAGTAAGTGCAGCACAAGAACTATACGAAAATACATTAATCACTGATATTGATACGGCCGCTAAAGTTTATGGTAATACAGAAGATACAGCTGTATACCAAGATGCAACATTCTTTGTAAAAGGTGATAAGAATCTTGATAGTGTGATAAAAGATCTTGGGAAATTAGATATAAATTGGAGAGAATATAATTTGATTAAAAGTTCATCAAATTACCCTGCATTACAACAATCTATATCAGGTATCTACTCAATTTCAAATAAATTATTTGTTGGCTCATTAATATTTGCAGGAATTGTAGTTTCATTATTATTATTCTTATGGATGAATGCTAGAAAGAAAGAAATAGCAGTATTACTATCATTAGGTATATCAAAATTAGAAATTTTTGGTCAATTCCTAATTGAGATGGTATTTATATCAATCCCCGCATTCGTTGGTTCTTATTTCTTAGCTCAATATACAGCTGATAAGCTTGGGAATAATATATTGAATAAGGTTACTGGTGATATAGCTAAACAAATAGCTAGACAAGCTGCATCTAGCCAATTAGGTGGTGGGGCAGAAGCTGAAGGATTTAATAAGACATTATCAAGTTTAGATATAAATGTATTACCTAAATTCATAATTTATGTAGTTATATTTATGAGTTTAGTACTTCTTGTATCATTGATTATTTCTTCATTCGATATATTAAGAAGGAATCCAAAAGAATTATTAATTGACAATAATTAAAAATTTTGGTGCTTTCTAGCACCGAAATTTTTTTGACTTTTAAATATCAAATAATATGCTGTATAATATAAGTGTATAGGCTTAAGTGGAGGTATTTATGAAAATATTAATTGTTGAAGATGATAATATGATCAGAGAGGGAATAAGTGAATATCTTTTGGAATTTGGATATACTGTTATTCAAGCTAAAGATGGAATAGAAGCTTTGTCAAAATTTAATAACGCTATAAATTTGGTTATCTTAGATATTCAGATACCTTTTATAAATGGTTTAGAAGTGTTGAAAGAAATTAGAAAGAAAAGCAATTTACCAATTCTAATCTTGACTGCATTTAGTGATGAAGAATATAAAATTGATGCATTTACTAATTTAGCAGATGGATATGTAGAAAAGCCATTTTCATTGCCAGTCTTAAAGGTTAGAATAGATTCTTTGATTAAGAAGAATTATGGACATTTAGAGAAGTTTGAATATAAGGATTTATCGGTTAACTTTAATAGCTATACAGCTAAAATAAATGATGAAGAAATAGATGTAAATGCAAAAGAACTAGATGTATTAAAGTGTCTATTGGATAATAATGGACAAGTATTAACTAGAATGCAAATTATTGATTATGTATGGAAAGATAGCGAAGAAATTCCTTATGATCGAGTAATAGATGTATATATAAAAGAACTTAGAAAAAAATTACAATTAGACTGTATAACTACTATAAGAAATGTAGGATATAAATTGGAGAGAAAATGAAAAAATTAAAGATATTTCCCAAAATGTTCATACAAATATTTTCTGTTCTTGGAATAATAATTATATTAGTTCATCTATTAGTTTTCTTTATTTTTCCTAAAACATATTTGGAGACCAGAAAAGAAGAGGTCTATAATAAAGCAAATGAAATTTCCAGTATTATGAATGGAAAAGAAATAAAATATATAGAACAAACCTTGGAACTTTATTCTAAAAGTAGCGAAATAAAGGCATTTATAAAAGAAAGAAATAATAATAATAATAATGAAATACAAATCAAAGATAATATAGATGCTAATTTAGAAAGTAATAGTAATTCTTTGATAATTGAAGAAAGAGAAATAAAGCTTAATGATGGTAAAAAAACATATCTACAATTTGTCTCTACAGCTGATATGCAAAAAGATGCAAAAGATTTAAGTCTTAAATTTTTACCATATTCTTTGTTAATATCAATTTTATTTTCTACTATTATTTCTTTAATTTATGCAAAATTAATAAAAAACAATGTACAAGAAATACAAATTGTTACTGATAAAATGATGAAACTTGATAAAAAAATACGTTTAGAAGTTAGCTCTAATGATGAAGTTGGAGAATTAAAACAACAAATTAATGATTTGTATTCTACTTTATTAAGAACAATTGACGATTTAGAATTTAAAAATAAAGAAATTTTAAAATTAGAAAAGTTAAAATATGACTTTTTTAAAGGTGCATCCCATGAACTTAAAACTCCTCTTGCTAGTCTTAAAATAATACTGGAAAATATGAAATACAATATTGGAAAATATAAAGAAAGAGATATTTATATTAATGAATGTATTGAAATCGTTGATAGTTTAACAAAAAATATTTCTCAAATATTATCAGTTCATTCTATAGAAAATTTGAATAATGATGAAGAATATTTGAAAATAAATGATACATTAGAAGATGTATTAAAAAAGTATGAAATATTAGCACATCAAAAGAAAATAACTATCAATAATTATATATTAGATGAGAATGTTTATATAGGAAAAACAGCTTTAAAGATTATTTTATCTAATTTGATTAGTAATGCGGTAAAATATACTGATGTAAATGGGGTAATTAATATTGGGATGGTTAATGATTGGTTATATATAGAAAATTCATACGGTAACAATAAAATTTCGAATATGGATGAAATATTTGATGTTAAATTTGATTTAAATAAGGAAAATAGTAATGGATTAGGTTTATATATTGTAAGTAATATTCTGAATAATTACAATATAGAATATAAAGCATTGCAGGATGAAGAATTTTTTATCTTTAAAATTAAAATATTATCTTAAGTAAGATATAATTTTTTAATAGTTATTGAAAAATAGAGACTTATTAATTGTGGAAATAAAAACTTTTTTCTTATTGAAAGTGAAAAGAAAATAATTGATAAATGATTATTCCACTCTAATTGATCACTTATTCCGATTAGGTTGATCAAGTATACCGACAGACTTGATCAACTGCTATTTTTCATTAAATTCCGATGGGGCTGATCAATCATTATGATGAACCTGACCATCTAAAAGTTTTGGTTATTAGATATCAGCTAAAGCACTTATACAAAAGTTTACTAAGCTATTCTGTACTAATAAATTGAAAACATAGACTTGCTGAGTTGAATGTTACGCTAGAAAAGTCCATTCAATACGTTGAATAAGTCCACTTTACCAAAATATTGAATATGTTTATAAAGTCAAAAGGATTTAATATATTCTTCTTGCAATAATTTCTATATTAAAAATTTGAAAGGGACTGTTTATTTTAATATTCTCAAAAAATTAAATAGATTAATAAAAAATATGGGAAAAAACGCATAAAATTGTATGCTATCATACCATCAAGTTATAAATAGATGTGTCCAAAATAGTAAAGCATTTATTGTAGCTTAGGTAAGCTAAACTAAATCTGTTCAGTTTGCTATCTAAAGTAGTTAATTATTAATGAATAGGTACAAACTCGTTTTTTAATACTTCTTTAAATTTTTATTACATATAAACCTTATTCATTAAAATATTTATAGGAGGTGATACAACACAAAATAATGAAAGCTTTTAGATTTTAATAGCAATCTAAAAAGCTACCACTCTATAAAACTTAATATTATAAATCGCTTGTTAATCTTAGATAGAGGGTAGACTTATAAGTTAATATTCTAAAAGTTAAAAATAAGATTATTGTTAAAGATGTCTAGATAAAAATTAATTTTGGTACATTGCACAATTATAGATATTATGATCCATTTAATGATTCTAACTCTTAAATTTATAGACAGGTAGTATTCTCAAATAAACATTAAGTGTTTAAATAACAATTCTTATTTAATATTTAGTAGTTGTAAAAAAAGAATTTAAGTAGAATGAATAATTTATAAAAGAAATAATAGAGTGTATCTATGAGAATATGATATTAGGTATTTTCATTTTAATAATAACTTCCCGAAAAAATATTAAAACCTCATAAAAAAAGATAATTTTACTGTAAATCATTTCTATACATGCTTAATCATTATATTTTATGCACACATAAATACGTACTTTTATAAATTGGTAACTTAATTCTAAGTAGTTTAAAGAATTATAACTTTTGATTAAAAATAAAATTCATTCTCCCAAATGAAAAACGTAACAATTCCGAATCAAATTTTATAATTCTTTTTTTCATTTATATAATAAGGAGGCATTTATGATTCATTCAGTAAAAGATTTTGTAGATAAAAAAATGAATAATAAATTAATTTGTTTTAATAATGTTTTAGATGATTATTTATTTTTTTATGATATAAAAAAGGATTCTTTTTGTGCTACAAAAAGAAATAAAAAACATATCGAAGATGATCATGTTTTTTTAGATGATTATAAAAGTATAAAAGAAAAAATATATTTTAAGGATAGAAATATAATTGATAATTTATATAACAAAATCATTCGTAAAGAAATTGTTTTGGGAACTATTTATGAAAAAAACAAGTTAAAAATAAAAGAATATATTGGTGTTGAAAACTTATTTGATTCTTTTAAATTAAATAATGCAGGATTTGCTTTGATGATGAAAGTAGATCAGTATGATGAAATTCATTTTACGACTTACTATAAATATGGTGACTTTGTAAAAAGTAGTATAAAAAAATGTATTATTTCTTCTTTGAAAAAGAAACAAAAATATATTGAATTGGATTCATGGAATTTTTTAATTATTGATTTAGAAGGAGACGCAGAAGATGCAAAGAATCTTTTTCAATGTATTACCAATTCAATAAATCAGTTATTAAATGATAAGAAACAAAAAATCTATTTTTCAATAGCTGCAGGAGCTATTGAATTGAGTAAAGAATTTTATTCTTATGACAGAGTGTTAGAGTGTTTGAATTTTTCTTTAAATCGTGCAGAGGGATTTAATGGAAATAAGTTCTATCTATTTGATATGCAACACTATATAAGATTAAAAAGAAAAGAAGAAATATTAAAACATATTTATTGGGCTATTAATCATGATTTTGAAGGTTTCGAACTTTATTATCAGCCGATTATTGATATAAATACAAAATCAATAATAACTTTAGAAGCACTATTGAGATTAAAAATGAAAGATGAGTACATTCAACCGAAAGAATTTATTTCTTTACTTGAACAAACACACTTAATTCTTCCTGTGGGAAGATGGGTTTTAAAAACAGCTATGGAAAGTTGGAAAGAATTGCAACAATTGATTCCAGGTCTAAAAATGAATGTGAATATGTCATTTGTGCAAGTAAATCAAAATAACAGTGTTCAAATGATTATAGATATTATAAAAGAAATAGATACAACTTTATTAGGAATAGAAATAACAGAAACAGGGGAATTAAATTCAAATCAATATTATAATTTTTGTATAGGGCTAGAAAAAGGGAAAAGAGCACTTATATTAGATGATTACGGATCTGGATTTTCAAATGTACATCGTTTAACAGCGGCAAAACCACAATATATAAAAATTGATCATTCATTTACAAAACATATTATAAAATCGGATTATTATCGAAAAATATTAAAAAATACTATTACAGATGTAATTAAATCTTTAGGCGCTGATTATATGCAAGGTTGTTTATTTGCAAGACCAATGGATAAGCATTCTTTTATAAAAAATCATAAAAGAATGAGTGAAAATTTCTTAAATAACTAAAAGAAGATATATAGGGGGAAATATGAATTTAGATTTTTTAAAAAGGATAACAGGGGGACTATTCTTATTAACAACAGAATTTAACGGTATAAAGAATGGTTGTATTATTAATAATTGTATGGAGGTTTCAACAAATCCATCATGTATTTCTATATCGGTTATGAAAAATAGTTATACAAATGAATTGATAGAAAAAAGCAAAAAATTTGCGATTAGTATTTTAAATAAAGATGTATCAAGTGAAATGGTAAAGAAGTTTGAACTTTTTTCAGGAAGAAAAAATGATAAGTTTCAAAATATTTCAACAGTTATGGATAAAAATAATGTTCCTTATGTAACAAAAAATGTAAGCACTGTCATAAGCGCTAATGTAATCAGTAAATTTGATTTAGGAACACATACACTCTTTATTGCGCAAGTTATTGATATCAATGATATCAATAATAGTAAGCCTATTACATATGATGAATATCAAAAAAATGTGGTATTAAAAGAAAAAAAATAAAGCATCATCTCAACATATTATAGGATGGAAATGTCGAAGATGTGGTTATGTACATATTGGTGAAATACTGCCTAATAATTTTATTTGTCCTTTATGTGGCCGAGGAAAGGATGACTTTGATCCTATATTTAAAGAGGAAATAGAAAATTGAATTTAGTAGTATATTATCAAAGTAATGGAAAAGTAGTAAATCACAAGTATTATATTGAAGTGATTGATCATGATAGTTGTTCATCTGTTAAATTTGATCTAATTACAAAAAGATTTATATTCTTTGAAAAAAGAAGAATAAGAAAAAGAGTTTATATGGAATTAAATAAATCAAAGTTACTTTTAGAAAGTATGGATTTTAACTTATCATGTAATGAAAAATTACAATTTCCTGTATTAAAAATATAGCAGGGGTATTAAATGAGAGATGAATGTGGTCTTAGAAAGTTAAAAATCATATAAAAACAGCTGTGAAGAGTAAATTTTTTCTAGCTAAAAAATATGATAAAATAGTAGTAAAAAGGGAGAATATGGGGAACCATGTTCTCTTATTTTGTAAGCGCCAACCAAAATCTAACGAAAGGATATTTCATCATGCAAAGTATAACACATTTAATTAATTCTATTGAATCTTTTTCTAAACAAAATTTTAAATTCTCTCAATATTTTCAACCTTTAAACATCTTGAACAAGATTCCTGATTCTATTTCTGATCATTTAAACAATGTTGATTTCATTTATCATCTTGATGAAGCTTCCAAACATATTGATTGGCTCAATGACTTCTTTGAAAACAATATCAATCCCATTACCAAGAAACAGCTGTCTCATTTGAAATCTTCTAATAATAAAGATATCCAAATCCCTTATGCTGATTTAAAAGTTGATGAACCTCCTCTTTTTAAAAATGATTCTGTTCAACAGCTTTCTTTTGAAGATATCAATCGTAATGGCACTATCACACCTGTAAAAAGAAGAGACCCTGATTCTTTTAACTTTGATGGTATTTGTCCTTACTGTGGTGATAAAGCTAAAGATTTTATCTCTATCGTTGAAAACAAAATTAAATCTAACAAGCTCTCTTCTATTGATGAAACCATCAATTATTTGATTCTTCATCAATCTGATGAAATCGCTAATTTAGAAACTATTTCTACTAAAACCTTTTACAACTATGTACATCAAGGGAGAACATCTATAAAACCTATCGATCTTCCTCGTATGGTTAGAAAGAAGACAAAGAAAAACTGGAAAACCTATATTCCTAAAAGAAAAAAGGAACTTCCATTGCAGAAAGACCAGATTATATCAATGAAAGAGGTGAATTTGGTCATTGGGAAGGTGATCTGGTTACTGGTCCCAGAGATGGACAAAATGGAGCTTATCTTACTTTATTAGAAAGAAAAACTCGATTTTATTATATGATTTCTATTTCTTCCAAATCATCAAAGAAGGTATATATGCAAATCAACAAGCTTCACAAGTTTTATGGGAACAGCTTTAAAGATATTTTCAAATCCATTACTTTTGATAACGGTAATGAGTTTTCAAGATGGAAAGATATGGAAATAAAGCCCAACACAAAAGAACAAAGAACTAAAATTTATCTTGGTAGACCCTATCATTCTTGTGATAGAGCTTCAAATGAAAACTGCAACGCTCTTGTCAGGTATTTTATTAAAAAGGGAACAGATATTAATACAATCGATAAAAAAGCAAGCATTGATATAAACAACAAAATAAATCAAAAGAAAAGGAAGATACTTGGATATCTTCCTGCTGAAAAATTATTTCTTGACGAATTAACAAAAATTAACGTAACTGAAAATACGATTTTCTATAAAAATTAATTACTTTTTTCTCTTATTTCCAGTTTCTGCTTGCAATTCGGGTTTTTATAAAAAAAAGATTAGTCGATTTAAAATGTGGCAAGTATAGAAAACCTATTTTAAAAGGAAAATACGCTAAAACGACAATGACAACATAGTTTTAAAATAAATTCCCAAAAATTTGCAATAATTTACTAAAAAAATGAGAAAAACATATATATACTAAGTGTTAATATTTATATATATATTAAGTATTAATATATATATAAATATTAAGCAGGGCAGTTTAGTCTAAAAATAAAATAAATTATATTTGTTTTACAAATATATAGTAGTCTCTACTGGTCTGACTTAGCTTAGAATATGGAAAGGGAGGAAAAATATACAATGAAGAAAATCTTAAAACTTGTTATTTGTTGTGTTTTAGTGTTAGGATTGATTACAACTATTTCGGCTAATACTAATAAAACTAGTGCACTTGGTGAAACTAGTAATATTGAAAGTTTTGAAACGAAATATAACTATGATACAATTGATGTCAATAAATCACCTAATTTTCACGTTAATGACACAACATCAGATGCTTCACGCATTCGTACTTCGCCGCATTTTATTAATA
>ENA-OWOE01001027-OWOE01001027.1-gut-metagenome-genome-assembly--contig:-NODE-1027-length-12172-cov-5.314675_pt1 | contig 12172 bp, 9 predicted proteins | sample MGYA00248254_ERZ651788 | MGnify/ENA primary metagenome ERZ651788 (study PRJEB26908, sample SAMEA4031709) | gut metagenome | biome: gut; feature: normal infant; material: stool | place: China | collected 2015... | reverse complement strand
TGTACTTTCGTTGTCCCTTTGGCATACAAAAACACCCCATTTCCTAAACAGTATACCATACTGTCTAACAAATGGGGTGCAGTTCACTGGAGGTCCCGACATGAAAATGCTGAAAAAACTGGCCGCTTTGATTCTGGCGGCGACCATGGTACTTGTTCTGTTCACCGCCTGCGGCGGTGATACCTCATCGACCCCTGAGGCTCAGGCAGAAGCTCAGATGATGAGCACGATCAATGCAAAGCGTGGTACGGCAGTACAGCTGTGCAATGACACCGAGCTCAAAAAGGAAGCTGAAAAGTTCTTGGATTCGGCGGTAGACATCAACACCGGTGCATGGAAAATTTACAATGCTATAGATGTTCATCGTGATGACAATGGTATTTATACGGCTAAGGTCGTGGTCAAGAATGAGTATACCGGTAAACTGTTGGAAGAGTTCTTCAATATGGTAAACAACAAGGATAAGGATGTGAACATCAACGCAGTTGGCAAGTGGACCAAGGTTGGTGTAGCCGCAAAGACAGTTAAGGGCAATATGTACATTGCTATCGTTGTTCAGGTTAACCCTAACGCATAAGGATACAGTAATACACTCCCCGGAGCGTGGCTGAAAGGCCGCCCTCCGGGGCTTTTTTATTTACACAAAAAAGAAATGAAAATTTTGGCTAGTCTGCGAATTGACATAGGGGGGGGGGGGAAAGAGCTAAAATGAACCCAGACGCACTGTATGATTTGGGGTTATACAGGGGTCTGAATTTTATTATGGAGGAAATTGTTTTATGAAAAAAATGAAACGTCTTGTTGCAATCCTGCTGGCCAGCGTAATGGCTCTGGTGATGCTGACCGCTTGCGGCGAGGAGGCACCGCAGTCTTTGGGCCAGCGTGCAGAAAACCTGATGATCGAAAGCTTCAATAAGGCTTACGATACTACCTATCAGAATGACGCAGACCTGAAGAATAAAGTTGGTGCAATGCTGAACCAGATTGATGAGAACGGTGAAATCGATATCGCTTCTCTGAACAAGTCTAAGATTTATGGCCTGCCTTGCGATGTTGTTGATAACAAGGATGGCACTGGTACCTTCACTGTGTATGTCATTGCTCAGGGTATCAACGCTGACAAGACCAAGTATAAGGCCATCGAAGTAACTGAGGAGCTGTTGAGCAAGGCAAATGCAAACAACGCGGATAAGGTTTCCTCTCAGAAGCCGGAAGCTGTCGGCGCTGCAAGCATCGTGAAGAATGGCAAGACCTATGTTGGCGTTGCATACAGAATGACTGTAAAGGTGAACTTTAACGCCTGATCGTAACGATCAGAACATAAGCAGAATTTTCTTGAGCATACCCCGGAGCGCGGAACCCCTGCCGCCCTCCGGGGCTTTTTGTATTTGTGGCAAAATCCTTCTGATTGTGGTACAATAAAAGATAGATTTTGTCGAAAGAAAGGAACCTTTGGATGCAGCTGTTTGAACTGGTCAGCCCGCGGCTGTTCCGCCCGCTGGCGGGGCCCAACCGGGCGTTTTATGCGGAGCTGCTGCTCCTGCTGTGGGAGGAGTGCCGCCACACGGCGGATTACTCCATCTCCCGGGCAGAAGCGGTGAGCCGGGCCGAGGATTACTTTGCGGCGCTGGCAAAGCCGCTGGCACTGGATGCCGATGACGCGGGCGACGAAGCAGAACAGCCCACCCGGGATCCCCATACCCTTGCGCTGGGCTTTCTGCTCCGCCTGCGCCGCACCGGCTGGCTGGAAGAGCAGCCCGGCAGCTATGAGGAGGAGCCTGCCCTTGCCTTTGTGCCCGAGGTGGCCCCCCTGCTGGAGGCGCTGGAGGAGATCCTGAACCCGCGCGTTGTCACCTACACCGGCAAGCTGTACAAGGCCTGGCAGCTGCTGCAGAACATCGGGGAGGAAAAGAGCCCCTATGAGAATGTTCTGCGGGAGGTGGCCTCCGATCTGGAAGCGCTGAACAAGTCCCTGCGGGCGCTGAACGCATCCATCGGGCATTATATCGACCGGCTCACCCGCAACCGCACCCCGCAGGAGGTGCTGGAGCTCTTCGACCAGTACGAGGAAAAGGTGGTGGCCGCCGCTTACCACCGCTTCAAGACCAGCGATAACCTGTTCAACTACCGCGCTTATCTGGAGGAGGAGCTGGACGACTGCGAGGCAAACCATCTGCCCCGGCTGGCGCTGGATTACGCCCGGGTGGAGCACTGCGCCCCCGGCGAGGCCGCCCCTGCCGTGCGTGCCCTCATCCAGAAGCTGCGGGATTCATTGGAAGAGATGAGCACCCTGATGCGCCAGATCGACCAGAGCCACATCCGCTACCGCAAGCGGGCCGTGCAGCGGGCACAGTTCCTGCTGCTGAGCGACCGCTCCTCACAGGGCAGTGTCACCGCCCTGCTCCGCCGCTATGCCGAGGAGATCAAAACGCCCGATCAGCTGTTCGCGCCGGATGACGGCCCGGTGGCAAAGCGCCTGCACCTCTACCCGGCGGCGGTGTTCGGGGCAAAGCCTCTCTACCCGCCTGCCGCGCCCCGCAGTGAAACGCCGCTGGCCCCGGTGCGGCAGGCCGGGCTGGATGCGGAGCAGCTGCGCAAAGAACAGCAATTGCTGCTGGATTACGCCCGGATGGCCGTGACTGAGGAAAATGTGGGCCTGCTGGCAAAACAGGCCCTTGCCGCCCGCAGTGCGGTGGCCGCCTCCACGCTGGCGGAGGAATACCCCCGCGATTTTGCCCGCATCATCGGCCTGCACACCTACTCGCAGTCGCCGCGCCGGGCTTACGATATCACCCTTACCGGAAACTGGGTCGAACGGGGCGGCTTCCGGTTTGAAGAGTTTATTCTGACACCCCGCAGGGAGGACGCTGACCATGGCCGAACCGAATAAAATGCTGGAAGAGACCGCAAACTATCTGCTCAATCACTGCTTTGTGCTGGGCGGCGTGGAGGATCAGCGGGCAAAATACCTCTATGTTCAGGATCATCTGCCCGAGGTGCGGGCCGTGTTCGCGCCGCTGGGCTATGCGGTAACGCTTTACCCGGCTCCGCTGCAGGCTGCGGCTCTGGTCAACGAGCATGAGGGCAGCCAGGCCCGGCTGCTGAAATACGAGAGCATTCTGCTGCTGGTGCTCCGGCTGCTCTACCTGCAAAAACGGGAGAGCCTTGCCGCCAGCGCCGATCAGGTGCTGGTCACGGTGGAAGAGGTGCAGACGGAGCTGCAGAAGATGAACCTGCCCCGGCGGCTGGACCAGCGCACGCTGGAGGAGCTGATGCGCACCCTGCGCAGGTATAATCTGGCCCGCCCGGTGGGGCGGCTGACCGGTCTGGACAGCCGCATCGAGGTGTTTCCCACCGTGCTGCTGGCCCTGCCGGACGCAGACCTTGCCGATGCCGCCGCCGAGAGCAGCCGCACCCGGGAAGAGCTGGCCCTCTACGAGCGGCCTGACGGGGATGCCAGCGGGGAGGAAGAAGAATGATCGAATTAAAGCGCCTGAAGCTCATCAACTGGCACAACTTTGAAAATGTCACCTTCGATTGTGCCCGTCTGACTTATATGATCGGTGTCAACGCGGTGGGCAAGACCACCATTCTGGATGCCATCCGCTACTGCCTGACCACCAACCGCAATTTCAATGCCCTGGGCAATAAAAAGAGCGGCCGCACCCTGCAGGGCTCTGTCCACGCCAAGCAGCGCGGCGAGAACGCCTACCGCCGCCCGGGCCGCACGGTGGCATATATCGGAGCCGAGTTCTGGGATACCGTCAAGCGGACAAACTTTGTCATCGCTGTCCGGGTGGAATCCGAGGGCCCCATGCAGGAGCTTCACCCCGGCGACCAGACCTGGTACATCTCTGAGGACGGCATCACGCTGGAAAAGCTGCCCTTCCTTGATCCGCGCACCGGTGCCCCCAGCGCCAAGGAGGACTTCAAACCCGCCGTGGGCCGCCTGTCCTACACCCGCAGCCCCAGCGAGGCCCGGGACCGCATCTGCCGCGCGCTGGGCATTGGCCGCGCCTCCAGCCCGCTGGGCAAAAAGTTCAATGAAGTGTTCCAGATGGGCACCAGCATGGACGAGATCCCCAACTTCCGGGAGTTCCTGTACCAGTACATCCTGCCCCAGCCTGAACTGGATCTGGAAGCGCTGCAGGGCGACCGGGTGGAGCTGGAAAACCTCCACGCCGTTCTGGCCGAGGCCCAGACCCGTGCCGCCGCGCTGGAACAGATCGTGGCGTATGGCCGGGAAGCTGCTGCCAAAGAAACGGATGCCCTTGTCAACCGGGGTGCGGCCCTGCTGGCCCGCGCCGAAGCGGATGCCGGTGAGGATGCCTCCTGGCAGAGCCATCTGGATGCAGGCCGCCGCCAGCTGGCCGACCTGAACGCAAAATACGAGACCGCCAAGAACGCCGAAGTCGAAGCCCGCCGGGCCTATCTGGCGGCCCACGGTGCGGCCGGTGACAGCGGCGCGGGCCGGGCGCTGGATGCCCTGACCGAGGAGCTGGCCCGGAAAAAGAGCGCGCTGGATGCAGCGGCCCGGACAAGGAACGGTCTGGAAGCGACGGCAGATACCATCACCGGCCTGCTGACTCAGCTGAACCGCAGCGGCTTTGCGGTGGAGAAGGAGCTCTGGCCCCAGCGCCTGACAGCGGAACATCTCCCCGCCCTGACCGAGGCCCTGGCCCGCATCGAAAAGCCGCTGGAGGAGCAATATTTTGCTGCCCGGCAGACTTCGGCGGATCTGGCAAAAGAGCAGGAGGCCCTGCGGGCCGAGCTGAACGCCGTGTCCGGCGGCAAGTGGGTCTACCCCCACGGCGATGCCGCCACCAAAGTGCGGGATGCCGTGAACGCCGAGCTGAAAAGCCGCGGCATGACAGCGGATGCAAAGATCTTCTGTGAGCTGCTGACCGTGGCCGATGAGAGCTGGCAGGACTGTGTGGAGGCCTGCCTGGGTGACCGTCGGTTCGATATCCTTGTGCCGCCTGCCCACTACGCCGCCGCCAAGAGCGCCTTTGTGGCGCTGGGCGACCGGGTGGGGCCCATCAGCCTGCTGGATACCCCGGGCATCCGCAAGGCGGACCGCCATGCGGAGACAGCCCCCGCCGACAGCCTTGCCGCCCAGGTCACCAGCGAAAACCCGCTGGCCGCACAGTATGCGGACACCATCCTGCGCCGCATCGTCTGCTGCGACACCCCCGATACGCTGGAGCATTTCCCCGACAGTGCCACCCGGGATCTGCTGCGCCACCATCCCTTCCGGCTGGAACGCCTGCGCAGGCCCCAGCGCTATATCGGCCTGGATGCCCGCAGGGAGCGTGCCGGAGCGCTGGAAGCACAGCTTGCCGCCCGGGCCGACCGCTGCCGCGAAGCCGCCCAGACCGAAAAGACCCTGAAATCTGCCTACGACCAGTACCAGAACGTTCTGCGGGGCCATGCGCTGGAACAGCTGGCTGAACTCTGGGCCAGCCGGGCCGCGCTGGATGCTGCCCGTGCCGACTACGCCGCGCAGGAGCAGAAGCTGGCCGACTGCCGCGAGAACCCCATGCTGCAGCAGCTCTACCGCGAGGAAGAAGCCCGGGAAGCCGCATGGGAAACTGCCCGCAAGGCCGTGGAGCAGGTGGGCGGCGATATCCGCGTCTGCGAAAAGCAGATCGCGTCCTGTGAGGCGGAGCAGGGCAAGGCGGTGGAGACCGCTGCACAGAGCCGGGAGGCGGCAGAGGCATTCTTTGCACAGCACCCGCTGCTGGAGCCTCTGGCACAGGAACGCAAAAAGGGCCTGATGACGGGCGGGCGCACGGCCCGTGCCGCCGCACAGACTGCCGAAAAGGCACAGACCAGGCTGGACGATACCCTGCGATCTTATCTCACTTCCACGCTGGAACCCGCCCAGAGGGATTACAACGAGCACTACGTCTGCGATTATCCGCTGGGTCTGGCCGGGGTGGAGCAGTACCGCGCCCAGCACGACAGCCTTGTCCGGATTGATCTGGAACGCTACGCCGCCCGTCTGGAACAGGCACAGCGGGATTGCAAGGACCGCTTCCGCAAGGATATCCTCTTCCGGATGAAGGATGATATTTTCAACGCCCGCCGCCAGTTCCGGGAGCTGAACAAGGTGATGGAGCAGCTGACCTACGGCGAGGAAGTCTACCGCTTTGAGCTGGAACCCAGCCGTGACCCCCAGCTGGCCGCCTTCTATCAGGTCATTGTGGACAAGGGCAACCAGCAGATGACCGACGGCGACTCGCTGGACAACCTTGCCGCCACCGCCGACCCCGTCTACGAGCGGCAGGTGGACGCGCTGATGGAAAAGATCATGGCTGATGTGGACGAGAACACCCGGGCCCGGCAGGAGGGCCGCACCGCCTCCGGTGCCACCCTCTCGGATTATGTGGACTACCGCACCTATCTGGACTATGACATCAAGGTGACCAACACCGTCTCGGGCCAGCAGGCTTATCTTTCCCGCGTCAGCCGCGATTCTTCCGGCGGCGAGAATCAGGCTCCCTTCTATGTGGCTATCTGCGCCAGCCTGCTGCAGATCTACCAGAAGAGCGAAAACAGCATCCGCCTTGTTCTGCTGGACGAGGCCTTCAGCAAGATGACCAGTGACCGCATCCGCCCCATGATGGAGCTGTTCCGCCGCCTGCAGCTGCAGGTGCTGCTCATCTCCACCGTGGAAAAGAGCACCGCCATCCAGCCCTACTGCGACATTACCTATTCCATCGTGCGCCACGGCGATGCCAACGCCATTGCGCCGTTCTACCGGGCCGGCACCCTTGCCGATGCCCCGGAAAAGGAGACTGAATATGAATAACACCCTTGCAAACATCTGGCTCTTTGCCACCCACTGGACCAAGCTGGATGCCTTTGATACCGAGGAAGAGCTCAACGATGAACTGGAGCTGCTCCAGCGCCAGAGCCTGCCCACCAAAGTCCGTCAGGTCACGGACAAGGAAGGCAGGGAACAGTTCCTCCTTTACGTCAAACAGGCCGACCGCGATTATGCCCGCTACTGCACCGGCTGGCGGCCCGGCGGGATGATGTGATCCACCCCTGCAAAAAGGAGAATCCATGTCAAAACAGAAAATTCAACTTTCGGATCACTTTGATTATTCACGGCTGATCCGTTTTGTGCTGCCCTGTATCGGCACCATGCTGTTTACTTCCATTTACGGCATTGTGGACGGCCTGTGTGTCTCGAACTTTGTGGGCAAAACGGCCTTTGCGGCAGTCAACCTCATCATGCCCGTGCCCATGCTGGTGGGTACCGTGGGCTTTATGCTGGGCACTGGCGGCAGCGCCATTGTGGGCATTACGCTGGGCGAGGGCGACAATGCAAAAGCTGACCGCTATTTCAGCCTGTTCATGTCAACGGCGCTGATCGCTGGCATCGTGCTGTCCGTGCTGGGGATGCTGCTGCTCCGGCCGGTGGCCATGATGCTGGGTGCCGAAGGCGAGATGCTGGACTACGCCCTGCGCTATGGCCGGGTGCTGATGCTCAGCCTGCCCACCTTTATCCTGCAGAATATGTTCCAGAGCTTTTTTGTCACCGCCGAAAAGCCGCATCTGGGCTTTTATTTCACGGTGGGTGCGGGCTGCACTAACATGGTGCTGGACGTGCTGCTGGTGGGCATCCTGCACTGGAGCGTGGAGGGTGCCGCCATTGCCACCATGCTCAGCCAGGTGGTGGGCGGCCTGCTGCCGGTGTTCTACTTCCTCAACCGGAACAACACCAGCCTGCTCCACCTCTGCCGCCCGCAGTTTGAGGGCGGTGTGCTGCTGAAAGCCTGTGTGAACGGCTCCTCTGAGCTGATGACCAACCTTTCCATGTCGCTGGTGAACATCCTGTACAACTATCAGCTGCTCCGCTTTGCGGGCGAGGATGGCGTGGCCGCTTACGGTGTGATCATGTATGCGTCCTTCCTGTTCGTGGCGGTGTTTGTGGGCTATGCCGTGGGCAGTGCGCCCATCGTCAGCTACCACTATGGTGCCAATAACCGCAAAGAGGTCAACAACCTCTACCGCAAGAGCCTGAAGCTCATCGGCGTGGTTGCAGTGGGAATGACCATCGGCTCCATGTTCATCATCCCCCATGTGGCCCGCTTCTTTGTGGGCTATGATGAAAACCTGCTCATTCTGACCACCCGGGCCTTCCGGCTCTATGGCCTGAGCTTCCTCATCATGGGGTTCAACGTCTATGCGTCCTCCTTCTTCACGGCCCTGGGCGATGGCGTGACCAGTGCGCTCATCTCGTTCCTGCGCACCCTGCTGTTCCAGGTGGCGGCGGTTCTGCTGCTGCCGCTCCTGCTGGGCATTGACGGCATCTGGTTGGCCGTGACTGCCGCCGAGCTGGCCGCTCTGCTGGTCAGCATCGGCCTGTTCATCACCAGAGACCAGCAGTTCCATTACCGCAAGGCGGAATAAGGATAATGAAGAACAAAGCGGCTTTCCGCACAGATACGGGAGGCCGCTTTGTTTTTGTCGAAACATGTGTTATACTGTTTGCGCTGCCCCTTTCCATTCTGGCAACAGATGGGAGGTGACATTATGTATAATCTCGTAACCGATTTGGTTGTAGCCGTCGCAGCAGGTGTAATTGTCCGCTACATCTGCAAGTGGCTTGACGACTGGATCTAAGGGTCAGCAAGCACAAAAGAACCCCTTCAGAGTGTCCACCTCTGAAGGGGTTCGCTTTTGGTGACATTATGAATCTCGTAACCAATCCATTGTCCACTTTCAGTATATGCGAATTTGAAAAAAAGTCAATAGCTGCATAAAAAATTTACTATTTTCTGAGCGTTGAGATGAAAGTGCTTTATTTATTAAAAGTAAATTCCACGAACTCGCAGTTTTTGATGCCTGCCGCCGCGTACTCCTCGTTGGTCATATCGTAAAAATAGGACTGCACCACCCGGGCAATGCCGTTGTGGGCCACCAGCAGGTAGGTCTTGTCGGTGTCGGCCCGGAGCTCGTCCAGCAGGTTGTAGATGCGCTGAGCCAGCTGCATCATGCTCTCGCCGCCGGAGTAGCGGTCGGCAAAGTGGGTCTTGGAAATGCGGAACTCTTCGCCGTCCCGGGGCGTGCCCTCGTAGCGGCCAAAGCACTGCTCCCGGAGCCTGGGCTCACACCGGGCAGGAATGCCGGTGGCCTCTGCAATGGCCCGGGCGGTGTCGGCGGCGCGGGACAGGGGAGAGTACAGGATCTCATCGATCCGAAGGCCGCTGGTCCGGAGCTTTTCGCCCAGCTCCCGGGCCTGGGCGCGGCCTTTTTCGGTCAGGGGGCTGTCGGTCATGCCGCAGATCTTGTTTTCCACGTTCCACACGGTCTCGCCGTGGCGGGTGAAATAGACCTTGTGCACCGCCTTGGCCAGCCTGTGATCCCGCAGGGTGACGGTGCTGCCCTCGTTGATGTCCAGCCGGGTCAGCTCGGCATCCGGGTAGGGGAGAACCCGCTGCGTGCCGTCGGCAGCCTCCAGCAGGACATCACAGAGCACGGGCTGGCCCTCGGGCAGCTCCTCGCAGCCATAAAGCTGCTCCTCAATGCGCAGAACGCGGTAGTTTTTTTCTTCCATCCTCTTCGACCTCTTTCGGGCAGATTGTTTCTTACATTATAAAACGGCAGCGGGGCCCCGTCAACGCTTGACAGCCCCGTGTGCCGCCTGATAAACTAGGCGCAAGGGATAAAAACGCCAAAAGGAGAGAAAAAGTTGAACATTACAGAACTGCGGTATCTCGTCGCCATCATGGAATGCGGATCTGTGAGTGCGGCGGCAAAGCGGCTGTATGCCGCTCAGCCCAATGTGAGCAAGGCGCTGAAAAATCTGGAAGAAGAATACCATCTCCGCATTTTTGAGCGGTCATCCACCGGCATGATCCCCACGGAGCAGGGGCGGCACTTCATCGAGCAGGCCGAGCGGGTGCTGCGGGAGGTGGACAGGCTGGACCGGAGCGTGCAGGAGGAGCAGGAGCGCTGCGCCGAATTGCGGGTAATGATCCCCCACGCCACCTATGCCTCCTATGCGGCGGTGGATTATCTGGAGCGGGCAGCATCCATTGAGCGGCTCCACATCCACATCCGGGAGGGCGGCTCCATGGAGGCACTGGATCATGTCCTGCGGCAGGGGTATCATCTGGCTCTGCTGCGGTACGCCGTGGAGGATGACGAGCACTATACCCATTACTGCGCCCGGCGGGGCCTGAAAATGGAACCCATTATGGATTTTGAATACAGTCTGCTGACCAACCGGGACGGCCCGCTGGCCCGGAAGGAGATCCGCGACCTGTCTGAGCTGGACAAGTATATGGAGATCCTCCACGATGATTTCCAGCTGCCCGGCGAGGAGGGCGGCGACGGTGTGCGCTGGCATGTCAACCCGGAACGCCGTATCCATGTGTATGAGCGGTGCAGCCAGTTCTCGATCCTGCAGCGGCTGCCCACGGCCTACATGTGGGCATCGCCCATGCCCCGCAGGGCACTGGAGCAGTATCATCTGGTGCTGAAAAGGTGCCCGGCCCAGCGCCAGCAGATGCGGGATGTGCTGGTCTACCCGGACAATGGCCTCCTGCGCCCCGAGGAGCAGGCCTTTGTGGATCTGCTCCACAAGGAAGCGGCTTCCACCGTGAAATAAAGGGGTTTTCCGGCTAAGGCACGGCAAAGGTTGCTCCCTTCGAAATTGACAGAAAAACCAATAAATGGATGCAAAACCGGGCGAAAATGAGCGCCCGGTTTTATTTTTGCTGATAAATGGTCAAAAAATAAACGGAAAAGCGGCAAAAATTCTTTGCAGCTATATCGGAAACGATATGACCCCATGCCGGAAAGATATTTCTCCGCTGGAAAAAAGTGTGCTACCATGAGGCCAGAAAAAAGCCCCGGGTATGCGGCAGAATGGGGCCGCGGCCGGCAGGGGCAAAAAGGAGGTTTCTGGTATGATTAGTTTCCTGCTCTGTCTTGCGATCCTGGTGGGCGGATACTTCGTCTATGGCAAGATCGTGGACAATACCTTCGGCCCGGACGACCGTGAAACGCCTGCTGTGCGCATCAACGACGGCGTGGACTATGTCGTGATGCCCCAGTGGAAGCTGTTCCTCGTCCAGCTGCTGAACATTGCGGGCCTTGGCCCCATCTTTGGTGCCATGCAGGGCGCTCTGTGGGGCCCCGTGGTGTTCCTGTGGATCACCTTCGGCACCATTTTTGCCGGTGGTGTGCATGACTACTTCTCCGGCATGATGAGTGAGCGCAACGACGGTGCTTCCATCGCGGAGATCACCGGCAAATACTTAGGCCCCGTGATGCAGAACGTGATGCGTGTGTTCTCTGTTGTGCTGCTGATCATGGTGGGCACCGTGTTCGCCGTCGGCCCCGCCGGTCTGATCGTTGAGCTGTGCAGCCAGAGCGGTGCATCCGGCGTGATGACCTCGCTGCTGTTCTGGCTGGTCATCATTCTGACCTACTACTTCATCGCGACCTTTATCTCTATTGATGCGGTCATCGGCAAGATCTACCCCGTGTTCGGCATCTGCCTCATCATCATGGCCATCGGTGTCATCTTTGGCATCTTCACCAACCCCGCCTATACCATCCCCGAGATCTGGGATCACTTTGGCAGCATGCACCCGTCGGGCACGCCCATCTGGAGCTTCATGTTCATCACAGTTGCCTGCGGTGCAATTTCCGGTTTCCACTCCACCCAGTCGCCTCTGATGGCCCGCTGCATGAAGAGTGAGAAGCAGGGCCACTTCGTGTTCTACGGTGCCATGGTCTGCGAGGGTGTCATTGCCCTGATCTGGGCCGCTGCAGGCTGCTCTCTGTACGAGGTCACTGATGGCCTGAACACCGGTCTGGCACAGGCACTGGCAATGGGTCAGTCCAAGGCCATCTATGATGTCTGCTCCAAGACCATGGGCGGCGTGGGCATCGCACTGGCCATGATCGGCGTGGTCGTCTGCCCCATCACCTCCGGCGATACCGCCTTCCGTTCTGCCCGCCTGACCCTGGCCGACTGGTTCAAGATCGATCAGGACAGCTACGGCAACCGCCTGAAGCTCTGCATCCCTGTGCTGGGCGTGGGCGCTTTCCTGGGCATCGGCAACGCGCTGGGCTTCATCAACTACACCGTGATCTGGCGTTACTTCAGCTGGACCAACCAGACGCTGGCCATGATCGTTCTGTG
>ENA-OWOE01001025-OWOE01001025.1-gut-metagenome-genome-assembly--contig:-NODE-1025-length-12178-cov-4.279564_pt1 | contig 12178 bp, 9 predicted proteins | sample MGYA00248254_ERZ651788 | MGnify/ENA primary metagenome ERZ651788 (study PRJEB26908, sample SAMEA4031709) | gut metagenome | biome: gut; feature: normal infant; material: stool | place: China | collected 2015... | reverse complement strand
GGGCCGAAGGTGTACACCTTGCCAAAGGCCATGGCCATGGCCTCGGCCTCCAGCTGGCCGGAAACGGTCAGGTTGACAGGACGCTTGAAGAAGTCCTTCGTGTAGTCAACGCCGCCCTCGTCGTTGCGGGGGATATCATTGAGGTCAAGGGTGGTCACTTGGAACATCTCACCGGCACCCTCGCAGTCAGAGCCGGTGAAAATCGGCGTATGCACGTAGGTAAAGCCGTGCTCATGGAAGAACTGGTGCAGGGCGAACGCCGCCTGGCCGCGCACGCGGAACGCAGCGTTGAAGGTGTTGGTGCGGGGGCGCAGGTGGGTCATGGTGCGCAGGTAGTCCATGCCCATCTTCTTTTTCTGCAGCGGATAGTCGCCGCCGCAGGGGCCGAGCACGGTGATTTCATCCGCATTGATCTCAAAGGGCTGCTTGGCGCCCGGGGTCACAACAACGCTGCCGGTGACCTCAAAGCTCGTGTACAGACCGCACTTGGCGATCTCGGCATAGTTGGCGAGCTTGTCGGCCTGAAAAACGATCTGGACGGGCTTATACCAGCTGCCGTCGGACAGCGAGATAAAGCCGATATTTTTAGAATCGCGCACAGTCTTGGCCCAGCCGCAGACGGTGACCTTGGTGCCGTCTGCAGGGGTGGCCTTGTACAGCGATGCAAGTTCCGTTCTCTGCATGGATAGTCCACTCCTCTTTATATATATATGAATGTTCCTATTGTAACAGGTATTTTATAAAAAGTAAAGAGCCGATATTTGCAGAGTTGCAGAGGGAGGCAAGGTTTACCGTAGGGGCGGATTCCATATCCGCCCGTGGGAGTGCCCGTAGTAGAAATGGAATTGAGTGAAACCACAACAAAAGCACAAAAAATCCCACCGCCGGGTGGCGGTGGGAGATTACTTTTAAAGTAGCTTAATCAGCATTAGCAATCGAATAAGTCGAACCTGCAGTGGCACTGTAATTATAAGTGCACTTTTTACCCTTATTGGTATACACTAAGCTAGCGATTTTGCCTTTAGTAGTTTCATCAATGGTAATAGCACCAATTGTACCCTTCGTTTCAGAGAGATTTTCAATATCACTCTTCGCCAATGTAATCGCACTTGTTGTTGCGTTGTAACCTGTAGACACCTTAGCATCCGTAGAAACCGTAACAGTCACAGTAGTGTTTACCGGTGCCTTCGCATACTGTTCGTCAATTAAAGTCTGTGCTGCCATAACTACCATACGAGTCTCAGACTTGATAGACTCCTCTTTCGCCTTGTCGATGTAGCCAGTCAGCGCCGGAACCAGCAGGGCGGCCAGAATAGCCAGGATAACCAGAACGACGATGAGCTCTACCAGGGTGAAGCCCTTCTTATTCTTCATTTTGCGAATTTTCTCGAATATGATAAATTCCTCCACTAAATTCTATAAGGACTTCGTGCGTCCTTATTTGTGAAATTATAATATCACATAATCTGCCAAATTTCAACAACCTTATGCAAAAACAGCAAAAAACATTTTTTTGCTTCTCTTTTTAATTTCCCACCGTTTTGCCTGTTGCACTCCAACCGCCTTGCCGTGGCTGCACCTCTGCCGCTGCGCAGAATTCTATACATATTACCGTCATTTTAAAAACCAGCTGTATCGCCGCGCCAAAAGCTGCGGCAAGGACTGCCGCAATTGAAATCGCACATATATTGCGTTCATTTTATCTGTGCTGTCTCTGTCGGTGCGGGCAGCGGGGCGCATCGCGTATGGATTTCCGCGTATACAGGCCAATTTTACAGGCGGGCAATTTTTGTGCTATTTTGCATTTTTCCGTGTCCTCTCTCCCCTGCCCGGCCACGGAGACGCTCCCTTTGTGGAACATACCGCAAATTCCGGTGCAAAAGTGTGGTATACTGCAAGATTTTGTGCTATACTGGATAAAAAATCAACACAGCCGGGCCGCGCCCGGCACAAAAGAGGCCACACATGAACAACACCACCGAGGAAAAACGCGAGGCCATCCCCAACAGCGTCAGCCGGATGCTGCTGGCGGGCATCGGCGTACTTTTGCAGATTTTATGGATCTTCTGGCTTGCCCTCAAGCTGAACGACTACTCCACCGCCATTCAGGTATGCACGTCGGTATTGACATTTTTGATTACGCTGCGTATATATGGGCTGCATATCAACTCCGCGTATAAAATTTCGTGGATCATTCTGATTTTGCTGTTTCCCATCTTCGGGCTGACCATCTATCTGCTGTTTGGCCGCAGCGGGGCCGTCAGCGTCATGCGCCGCCGTTTCGGCGAAAATATGACGATGCTGCGCCGGTATCACGCACCCATTTTGCAGCAGCGCCGCGCCCTGCCCTACCCGGACCGCATCACTCGCAACCACGCCCGCTATTTGCAGGACTGCGCGGGCTACCCCGCCTATGACAACACCGATGTGACGTTCTACGGCGACACCTGCGAGGCGCTGGAGGCCCAGAAAACAGCCCTGCGCAGCGCGGAAAAGTTTATTTTCATGGAATACCACGCCATTGAGGACGCCTCCGCCTGGCAGGAGTTGGAGGATATTCTGGCCGAGCGCGCCGCCCACGGCGTGGAGGTGCGCGTATTTTACGACGACGTGGGCAGCATCGGGTTTATCAACAGCAAATTTGTCAAAGAGCTGGCGGGGCGCGGCATACAATGCCGCCGGTTCAACCCGGTCATCCCGATTTTGAACGTCTTTATGAACAATCGCGACCACCGCAAAATTACCGTTGTGGACGGGCGCGTCGGCTTTACCGGCGGCTACAATCTGGCGGAGGAGTACTTCAACCGCACCCACCCTTACGGCCAGTGGAAGGACAGCGGCATCCGGCTGGAGGGCGACGCCGTGCGCGGCCTGACGCTGATTTTCTTAGAGCTGTGGGGCGCAACGCAGAAGGCAGCCCCCGAGGTCGAGCGCTATCTGCCCGATGTGCCCTACACCGCGCGGGAGAATGCCGTGGTGCTGCCCTACGCGGACAATCCGCTGGACGACGAGGCCACCGGCGAGAACGTCTACCTGAACATGATCCGCAGTGCGAAGGACTACGTCTACATTACAACGCCCTACCTTATTTTAAGTGACGAGATGCAGCGCACACTGCGGCTGGCCGCGTCCAGCGGCGTTGATGTGCGAATCATCACGCCGGGCATCCCGGACAAAAAGCTGATCTTCTCGGTCACGCGCAGCTATTACGCCAGCCTTGCCAAGAGCGGCGTGCGCATTTATGAGTACGCGCCCGGGTTCATCCACGCGAAGCAATGCGTAGCCGACGGCACGGAAGCCGTTGTAGGTACGATCAATTTTGACTTCCGCAGCCTGTACCTGCACTTTGAGAACGCCTGCTGGTTCTGCGGCTGCAGCGCCGTGGCCGATGTGCGCCGCGATTTTGACGCGCTGTTCCCCGTCTGCCGCGAGGTCACGCAGGAGTACGCCGACACCCGCAGCCTGGCCGTGCGCGGCTGGGACTGCGTGCTGCGGCTGTTCAGCCCGCTGATGTGACGGGCTGTGCGCCGGGCGCGGCAAGTGGAATTTTCCCATGCAAAATTTTCTCCCAACAGGGTCAGCAGGTCAGTCATCACGTTCTACGTCCTTTTCTCAGTATGGGCTAAATGCGTTGGTACGCCGCTTTCTCTCATCGCCGCCTCTTGTTATGTAATGTATAGGTATAGCAGATTTTCTGCGATCCCGCAACACAATTTTTGACAAAATTCAGTCCTTTTTGCATGGTCAAAAAAGCAGCAGAGGCGGCACGCCGCCTCTGCTGCTCCGGGCTTTATTTCACGGAATTCCGGTGTTGCCTTTAGGGTATTTACAACACGATGCGGAACGCGACGCGGTGCTCTCCTTCCCCGCTGACGCGGTAAGGCTCCTCCACATCGGTGCCCCAGCTGTCGATGCCGCCGACGCCGCGGGCTGCGCCCAGGATCGTCACGCTCGTGCGGCCCGTGGCGGGCAGCTCGGTGATGTGCTGGGCGGCCTCGATCTCCTGCGCAGTGTTGGGCAGTGCGCTGAAGGCAAACGGCGCGTCGGCCTGTTCAATCGTCAGCGCAGCCGCCGTCTGACCGCAGGCGTTGTGCTGCTCCAGCGTGAACTGACGGGTGCCCACATGCAGGCCGCAGTCCTGCGGGACGAGGGCCGGTTCAATGTGCGGCACTTCCTCATGGCAGCCAAAGACGCCGCCCTTGCAGCGATCCGGGTAGGTCTCGCCCGAAAGGCCGGTCCAGAGCGTGCGGGCCACGGGGGCAAACGTCTGGAATTTTACGCCGAAGCAGGGCAGCTCGGGCGCACCGGGCACGCCATGATAGACGGCCTCGACCAGCAGCGTGCCCTGCGGCTCCACGGTGTAGGTCAGCTCGGCCTTAGCGCCGGGCACGGTGGGCACACCGTAGGTATAGCGCACCTGCACACCGTCGGCGGATTTCTGCAAGACCGCAAAGCCAAGGTTCTGCAGGTAGACATCCGCCGCCAGCCAGGCCGCCGCTTTCTGCGGGAAGCCGCAGCCGCGGTCATTGTCGGTGGCGGCGCGCCAGAACGCCGGGCGCGGGGCGCGCCAGAGCCACTCGCTGCCGTTGACGGTCAGCGACGACGGCCCGGCCTCGCCCGCGGAAAAGAGAATTTCAAACCCGTCGCCCCTGACGCCGAGGTTGCCGTCGCCCTCGGTCACGGTCAACGTGCCGGGCTTGCGGGCGGCCTGTGCTTTGGCCGCGTCGCGGTCCGCCCGGGCGGCGGCTGCGGCGTTGCGGGCATCGTGGGCGGCGCGGCGGGCGGGGGTGTCGTACCAGTAGCGCACGTCCTGCATGGCGGGTTTCTCGGCACCGTCGGCGTAGACAATGCCGTTGCCGCTGAAGTTGTAATCGGTGTTGCGGTCCGCAAAGTCGCCGCCGTAGCCCAGCACGCTGCGGCCCAGCGCGTCGGTGTGCCGGAGCGCCTGGTCCATGTAGTCCCAGATGAAGCCGCCCTGGTACTGGTCGAACTCGTCGGCCAAGCGCACATAGCTCTCCATGCCGCCCAGCGAGTTGCCCATATCGTGCATATACTCGCAGAGAATGAAGGGCTTCTTCGGGTGGGATTCGAGATACTCGCGAATTTCCCACGGCTTGGCGTACATCCGGCTTTCCATGTCGCTGATGGCGTCGAACGCGCGGCAGTGGAACACACCCTCATAATGCACGAGGCGTCCCGGGTCGTGGTCGTGGAAGAACTGCGACATGGCGAGAATATCCTCGCCCGCGTAGCTCTCATTGCCGCAGGACCAGATCAGGACGGCGGCGTGGTTCTTGTCGCGTTCAAACATGCTGCGGGCGCGGTCCACGACGCAGTCCTTCCATTCGGGCAGGCTGCCGGGCACGTTCCAACTCGGCTCCACCGCGCCGAGCTTCTGCCAGCTGCCGTGGCTTTCAAGGTTCGTCTCGTCGATCATGTAGATGCCGTTCCGGTCACACAGGTCGTACCACAGGCTCTGGTCGGGGTAGTGGCAGGTGCGCACGGCGTTGATGTTGTTCTTTTTGAACACGGCCATGGCGGCGTGCATGTCGTCGGCGCCGATGGCGCGGCCCCTGTCTGCGTTCCACTCGTGGCGGTTGACGCCGTTGAACACGACACGTTCCCCGTTCAGGCACATGACGCCGTTTATCATCTCAAAGCGGCGGAAGCCGATGTCGTAGGGCACGACCTCCTGCAAAACGCCGTCGGCATCGCGCAGGGTCAGTACGGCGTGGTAGAGCACCGGCACAGCATGGCTCCACGGCTGGATGCCCTCGATCTCGATCGTATCGCCCGCGGCGGGGCCCTCGTAGACGGCGTAGCCCTCGGGGTCGGTCACGACGAGGGCAGCCGACGCGCCGTCGGTCTCGCCGTCCAGCTTGACGAGGGGCGTCAGCAGGCCGGTGGTGTTGTCGGCGGCAAGGTCGGCCTTGAGCCAGATGTCGTTGATGTGGACCTTGGGCTTTGCGTACAGGTAGACCGAGCGGAAGATGCCCGAGAAGCGGAAGAAGTCCTGATCCTCGATCCAGGCGGCGCTGCTGCGCTTGTAGACCTCGACGCAGAGGCGGTTGTTCTCGTCCCGAATATACGGTGTCAGGTCAAATTCAGACGGGGTGAAGCTGTCCTCGGCATAGCCGACGAACTGGCCGTTGCACCACAGGTACATGGCCTGCTCCACGCCCTGAAAGCTGACGCAGACGCGCTGGCCGCGCAGGGACTCGTCCAGATCAAACTCTTTGACATAGCTGCCCACGGGGTCATCGTTCCAATCGACCTGCGGCGGGCGCAGGCAGCTGCGGCCATCCCACGGGTAGAGGGTGTTGGTGTACTGCAGCTGACCGTAGCCCTGCAGCTCGATGTGCCCGGGCACGCGGATCGTGCCGAAGCCGGACAGGTCGGCGTCCGGCTGCCAGAAATCCGCCGGGCGGGCGGCAGGGTTGGCGCTCCACGCAAAGCGCCATGCGCCGTCCAGTGACTGGCGCAGCGATGTCAGGCCGCTTTCGGCCTCGTCCAAGGTGCGGCAGCAGAGATGGTCAGAGTGTGCGTCCAGCCGGTTCACAGCAAAGACGGTGGGGTCACTCAGCCAGCGAAGTTCAGGGGTCATAGGGATCTCTCCTTTACACAATCAGGTTCTTACCGACATTCTGCCACAGGGTGCGCGGGGTGTCAATGGAAAGTTTCACGCAGATATTTTCCGTATTTTTTGCATCTTTACGGGAATTGTGCTGTGTTTAACACTTCGCGGCAGGATTTTTTGAGTTTTTCCGTTTTGTCTGGTGGCAGATTGTACGCTGCAGCACCAGATATAGCGGTGGCGGCAGGATTTTTGCGGGGTGGGTTGTTATAGTCGGCACACCTGGGGCGGCGTTTTGGGGTCATACTTCTTCTGTCTCCGCCTCCGCGGCGGCGCGCAGACGCTCCCGCACGGGGCGCAGGGCCTCGGGCAGAGCCTCGTCGGGCAGGTCGCTGATGCCCTCGGTGCTGCCGCGGGCGGCGGCGGTCTCATAGAACCAGCACTTGTAGTCCAGGGTGTCCATCGTCTGCTGCAATTCAGCCATGCGGGTCTCGAGCACGGTGCGCTGCTTGCGGAACAGCTCCAGCCGCCGGGCAATGGTCTCATCGCCCTGCATGGCCAGCTCGATGTATTCGCGGATGTCCTTGAGGGACATGCCGGTCTTTTTCAGGCACTCGATGATGCGCAGCCACTCGAAGTCCTTCTCCGTAAAAACGCGGATGCCGCCGGACGAGCGCCCGACGAAGGGCAGCAGCCCTTCCTTATCGTAATAGCGGATCGTCGATGCTGGCACACCCAGCCGCCGTGCCATCTCCCCCACTGTATAGGCCATGTGTTTTCCTCCTATGACTTAAACCCGGGTTTAACCTGTGTATCAGTATAGGACAAAAGGGCGGCGTTGTCAAGGCGGGCGGGGTCACCCGCGGTATTTCCCCCTCATCCGGCTGAACGGTTTCCTGTTCTTGCACACGCCGCGGGGCGTGCCGCCGCTCCCCTGCCCGCTTTTCTTTTATAGGGAAGGCTTTTTCTATTTTTTATTGACAAACGCGCGGTTTGTTTCTATCATGTTCATATAAGTAAGGGAGGGACCGCCACTATGCTGACCTATAATATGGACGTGGAGGAACGCAGCACCTGGCTGCGCGCCACCCCCGGCGCGGCGGCGCTGGCACAGCCGTTTTACTGCACCGAGGCCGGCAACTTTTATGGCCGCGCCCATTTTGCCACCGCCCGCACCGATAAGGAAAGCTATCTGCTGTTTTATACGCTGTCCGGCTCCGGTCTGATCGAGCAGAACGACCAGCGCGTGGAGCTGCCCGCCGGCAGCGCCCTGCTGTTGAACTGCCGCACCCCGCAAAGCTACTGCACTGCCCCCGGGCAGGACCACTGGCACCACTACTGGGCGCATCTGGACGGCGCGGGCGTCGCCAATCTGGCCGAGGTACTGCAGCCGCAGGGGCGACTGTCCCCTGTTACGGTCAGTCGGCTGGAGATGCAGCCGCTGTTTGAGTCACTGGCCACCGAGTGGGAGCACGGCGCTGCCGCACAGATCGAGATCTGCCTGGCCCTGCACCGGATGCTGGCCCTGATGGCCCGCCAGCTGCTGGCCGGGGACGAGAGCCGCTCCAATCGCACCTTGATCGAACAGGCCGCCGAGTACATCCGCCAGCACTATGCCGAGCCGCTGTCGCTGGACAGCCTGCTGGCCCAGACGCCGGTGAGCAAGAGCTGGTTCCTGCGGCTGTTCCGCCAGTACATGGGCACGACGCCCTACAATTTTTTGCTGTCCACGCGGATCACACGCGCCAAGGAGCTGCTGGTGCTGACGGATTTCTCCGTCTGCGAGATCGCGCACCAGGTCGGCTTTGGGGATGAGAGCAACTTCTCGACCCGCTTTACCGCCATGGTGGGCCAAAGCCCCCAGCAGTACCGCAAAAGTGCAATGAAGCCCGCGGAAAACTGAATAATGGGAAAGAAGGCATTTGTATGTTGAAAACCGAACGCATGGACCGTATCCGTGCTGCCCTGCGCGCGCAGGGACTGACGCAGATGATCGTCTGCGACCCCAAGAGCGTGTGGTATCTGACCGGCGTCGCCGTGGAGCCCTATGAGCGTCTGCTGGCGCTCTACCTGCCCACCGAGGGCGAGCCGGTGTTGTTTTTGAACAGGCTGTTCAATGTGCCCGAGCCGCCGTGCAGGACCGTCTGGCACACCGACACGGACAAGCCCGTGGCGCAGATTGCCGAGGTCGTGGACGCGGGCAGGCCGCTGGGCATTGACAAGGAGTGGCCCGCCAAGTTTCTGATCCCGCTGATGGAGACCCACCCCGGTATGCAGGTCGTGCTGTCCAGCGACTGCGTGGACGACTGCCGCGCCTGCAAGGATGCCGAGGAGCAGGCCCTTATGCGCGAGGCGTCCCGCATCAACGACGCGGTAAACGAGGCCGCGAAGCACTATATAAAGGCCGGCATGACCGAACGCGAGGTCGCCGAGTTTATCGACGCGCAGTTCCGTGCCCACGGCTGCGAGGGGCCGAGCTTTACGACGATCGTCTCCTTTGGTGCCAACGCCGCCGACCCGCACCACGAGCCGGACGACACCGTGTTAAAAGAGGGCGACTGCGTGCTGTTTGACATGGGCTGCGTGAAGAGCCGCTATTGCAGCGACATGACCCGCACCTGGTTCTGCGGCCAGCCCACTGAAAAGCAGGCCGCCGTGCACGATCTGGTGCGCCGCGCGAATGAGGCTGCCGAGGCGCTCATCAAGCCCGGCGTGCGCCTGTGTGAGCTGGATGCCGCCGCGCGCGACCTGATTACGGAAGCGGGCTACGGCGCGTATTTCAACCACCGTCTGGGGCATTTCATCGGCCAGACCGACCACGAGAAGGGCGACGTCAGCAGCGCGAACACCACCGTAGCCAGACCCGGCATGATCTTTTCGATTGAGCCGGGCGTCTACCTGCCCGGCGAGTTCGGCGTCCGCGTGGAGGACCTCGTCCTGGTGACCGAGACCGGCTGCGAGGTGCTGAACAGGAACGATAAGCATTGGGATGTGGTGGGGAAATAACTGCCGCCATCCCTGCCTCCCCTTGAGGGGAGGTGGCCCCGCAGGGCCGGAAGGGTGGCTGGCAGCCGACCTATAAAAGGCTTGCTGCGGCCCACCCCTCACCGCCTGCGGGCGGAGCTCCCCTCAAGGGGAGCCTAAAGAATTTCAGAGAGGTGTACGATTGAAAAAACATCTGTTCCGTATCATTGCCGTCCTGTCCGCCGCGGTCCTGCTGGCGGGCTGCGCGTCGTCGCGGCTGCGGCTGGGGGCTGCGGCTGCAGGCGGCGTGTACAATGCGTTTGGTACCGCCATAGCCGCTCAGAACAGCACCATCGAGGTCAAACAGACCGCCGGGTCCGCCGCCAACCTGCGGCTGCTGGCGGGCGGCTATTTACAGCTGGCCGTTGCCCAGTCCGACATGGCGCAGGATGCCTACGACGGCAGCGGCGTCTTTGCCCACGAGAGCACCGAGCGCAGCTTCAGCGCCGTGGCCGCCCTGTATGAGGAGGCCGTTCAGGTCGTTGTCCGGGCCGACTCCGGCATTACGACGCTGGAGGAACTGCAGGGCTGCACGCTCAGCGTCGGCGAGGAGGAATCCGGCACCGAGCAGAACGCCTGGCAGGTGTTGGCCGCCTGCGGCCTGAACAACCGCCTGGTGCATACTGTAAACCTGAACTACACCGACGCTGCCGCCCGGCTGGCCGACGGCACGATCGACGCGATGTTCGTCACCGCCGGTCTGCACGCCGACGCGCTGGAACAGCTGGCCGAGACCTGCTCCATCCGTCTGCTCTCCGTCGATGGGGGTGTCGGTGCGCGGCTGCTGGCGGCCTACCCGGCCTACCGCGCCTGCGTTATCCCCGCTGGGACCTACGCCGGTCAGGGTGAGGACGTCTGGACCGTCAGCGTGCAGGCGCTTCTGCTGGCATCGAACGCGCTGTCCGACGAGACCGTCCAAAGGCTGACTGCCCGGTATTTTGACAGCGTGGACGCCGTGGCCGCCGCCGTGCCGGTGCCGCTGGTGACCGACCCCGCCGTGGCCGCCGCGCAGAGCGTTATCCCCTACCACACCGGGGCCGTTGCGTACTACACCGCGCAGGGCATCACCCCCGCAGGGCCGGAGACGGGCGCGTCCCCTGAACAGGAGGCCGTCGCATGATCATCTCACTGGATATGTACCAGACGCTGTTTGCGGCGGTCTGCGTGCTGATGCTGGGCCGCTTTTTGAAGGCGCGCATCGGCTTTCTGGAAAAATTCTGCATTCCCGCGCCGGTCATCGGCGGCGTGCTGTTTGCCGTTTTCACCTGTCTCTGCTATGTGACCGGCATTGCCGAGTTTGAATTTGACGACATTTTAAAGGAAGTCTGCATGGTGTTCTTCTTCACCTCGGTAGGCTTTCAGGCCAACCTCAAGGTGCTGAAAAGCGGCGGCAAATCGCTGATCCTCTTCTTGGGGCTGGTCGTTGCGCTGATTTTGTGCCAGAACTTCCTCGCCGTCGGGCTGGCGGATCTGCTGGGCATCTCGCCGCTGATCGGTCTGTGCACCGGTTCCATCCCGATGGTCGGCGGCCACGGCACGGCGGGCGCGTTTGGCCCCGTCCTCGAGGACTTCGGCGTTGCGGGCGCGACCACGCTCTGCACGGCGGCGGCCACCTACGGCCTGATCGCGGGCAGCGTCATGGGCGGCCCGACGGGCCGTCTGCTCATTGAGCGCCGCAAGCTGCTGGACACCGTTGTGCCCGAGGACGACAGCCTGCTGGTAGAGGAAGAAATCAAGCACGAGCGCCACACCAGCATGTACCCGGCTGCTGTGTTCCAGCTGATTATCGCCATCGGCATCGGCACGTTCATCTCCAAGGCGCTGGCCATGACCGGGCTGACGTTCCCCATTTATATCGGCGCGATGATCGCCGCGGCGTGTATGCGCAACATCGGCGAATTCACCCACAAATTCACGACCCACATGGGCGAGATCAACGACATCGGCGGCATCAGCCTGTCGCTGTTCCTGGGCATTGCCATGATCACGCTGAAGCTGTGGCAGCTGGCCGCGCTGGCGCTGCCGCTCATCATCCTGCTGGCGGGCCAGACGCTGCTGATTTTCCTGTTCACCTACTTTGTGATTTTCAACATCATGGGCCGCGACTATGACGCTGCGGTCATTGCAGCGGGCGTCTGCGGCTTTGGCATGGGCGCGACGCCCAACGCCATGGCCAACATGCAGGCCCTGTGCGAAAAGTATGCCCCGTCGGTCAAGGCGTATCTGCTGATCCCGCTGGTAGGCAGTCTGTTTGCGGACTTCCTCAACAGTCTGGTCATCACCTTCTTTATCAACTTTATCTAATTGGGAGGTCCTTCTGATGTTCCGCAAGCTGCGTGAGGCGCTGAAAAAGCAGCGCTACCGTGTCCACAGTGACGACGTTGCCCTGCCGGAGGTCCACACCGGCCAGGTCACCCACAGCGACGCCCCCGAGACCCCGGAGAAGCACAAGTCCATCAACTATGAAAACGTCGCCATCCCGGAGGTTCATATTCCAAAGAAGAAGCCCTGAAGACTTCTCCCCCCCCCCTGGGGAGAAGGTGGCCCCGCAGGGCCGGATGAGGGGGGAGCCTGCCGCGG
>ENA-OWOE01001024-OWOE01001024.1-gut-metagenome-genome-assembly--contig:-NODE-1024-length-12182-cov-4.474597_pt1 | contig 12182 bp, 11 predicted proteins | sample MGYA00248254_ERZ651788 | MGnify/ENA primary metagenome ERZ651788 (study PRJEB26908, sample SAMEA4031709) | gut metagenome | biome: gut; feature: normal infant; material: stool | place: China | collected... | reverse complement strand
CTATCCACGCTCTCCTTGCGGAGAGCGACGCCGTCTTCGCTGTACTCCGCAACGATCTGGCACTGATTTCTATCCACGCTCTCCTTGCGGAGAGCGACCGACGCAGACACGCCACTGCACGGCGCGCCGGACAATTTCTATCCACGCTCTCCTTGCGGAGAGCGACCCACAAGTGGGGCTATCCGATCTACTACGATGTGATTTCTATCCACGCTCTCCTTGCGGAGAGCGACGCCGCCATTGCCGCCCCAGCTGCCGCCCCATCCGCAATTTCTATCCACGCTCTCCTTGCGGAGAGCGACAAAATGGCTTACACACAAATCAATCTAAATCCAATTTCTATCCACGCTCTCCTTGCGGAGAGCGACGTGAATCAATCCAACGCTGCATTGACATGATGAGATTTCTATCCACGCTCTCCTTGCGGAGAGCGACAGGAAGCGACCGGGGCGTAAGTATCCGATACGGATTTCTATCCACGCTCTCCTTGCGGAGAGCGACCGCTTACAAGCGGTTCTCCGTTGATTGTAAGCGCGATTTCTATCCACGCTCTCCTTGCGGAGAGCGACCACGGTTGCCTGCGTTGCGGGCTGCACGGTAATATTTCTATCCACGCTCTCCTTGCGGAGAGCGACACTGCAAGATGCCTATAAGGACGGCGAAAACTTATTTCTATCCACGCTCTCCTTGCGGAGAGCGACCAATCAAGAGAGAACGTGGATACTACAGTTACACATTTCTATCCACGCTCTCCTTGCGGAGAGCGACGAGAGCGTGGCCGAATATTGGCCCGGCAAAGTGGATTTCTATCCACGCTCTCCTTGCGGAGAGCGACCTTTATCAGCATGGACGGCCAGCGCGCAGAGTGATTTCTATCCACGCTCTCCTTGCGGAGAGCGACTTTACCGTAAAAGTGGGCCGCAGCAATCGCAACATTTCTATCCACGCTCTCCTTGCGGAGAGCGACGCGAACGCAAACTTTATGGTTGAGAGAGTGAGCTATTTCTATCCACGCTCTCCTTGCGGAGAGCGACGTAGCTACTTTCGCCCATACCGGGAGTGCGTTTCTATTTCTATCCACGCTCTCCTTGCGGAGAGCGACGCAATTTCTGGAACGAATCTTCTGTACTCAGATTATTTCTATCCACGCTCTCCTTGCGGAGAGCGACTATTTGCGACTTAAAAACAGCAAAAAAAGGCATAACATTTCTATCCACGCTCTCCTTGCGGAGAGCGACAGGCCGGGTATTACAAGATATTACCCCGGCCGGAATTTCTATCCACGCTCTCCTTGCGGAGAGCGACAGGCCGGGTATCACAAGATATTACCCCGGCCGGAATTTCTATCCACGCTCTCCTTGCGGAGAGCGACCTCTTTCTATCGGAATTCCTCAAGGTGCTTTTCAAATTTCTATCCACGCTCTCCTTGCGGAGAGCGACCAAGGCTATCATTGAGTGTAACGGCGGCGACCCGATTTCTATCCACGCTCTCCTTGCGGAGAGCGACCTTCCGGGGCAAGTGTGTTTGCTGGTAGTTATCCCATTTCTATCCACGCTCTCCTTGCGGAGAGCGACCTGCCCCAAAGCAAGCGCCGCGCCCCCACTGATGCAATTTCTATCCACGCTCTCCTTGCGGAGAGCGACCACCCGGCCCTGTATGAGGCGGACGGTGGAGCCTGATTTCTATCCACGCTCTCCTTGCGGAGAGCGACATTACTTTTGCAAAGATCATTATGCGGCTGTAAGTATTTCTATCCACGCTCTCCTTGCGGAGAGCGACCATCCGGCACGGCACAGCACCATACCGTGTGGGAATTTCTATCCACGCTCTCCTTGCGGAGAGCGACCCTCCTGGGCCTCCATGTTCGCTCTCACGACATACATTTCTATCCACGCTCTCCTTGCGGAGAGCGACTTTACCCTGCTGTGGGATAACAACACCTACGGCACATTTCTATCCACGCTCTCCTTGCGGAGAGCGACTGGACACGGCGACGCCGTTCGACACCGAGAAAGACATTTCTATCCACGCTCTCCTTGCGGAGAGCGACCCCAGCACTGGCCGTGCAGCCAAAGCCACCACCCTCATTTCTATCCACGCTCTCCTTGCGGAGAGCGACGTTCTGGTGCCAGTTGATGGTACGCTCTTTCATCATTTCTATCCACGCTCTCCTTGCGGAGAGCGACGCACGACAGTGTTACACTGATACCACATCAGTAGGATTTCTATCCACGCTCTCCTTGCGGAGAGCGACCGCCATTGGCAGATGGGGCACAGCCTGGCGCGACATTTCTATCCACGCTCTCCTTGCGGAGAGCGACCCCGGCAAAACACACAAACTTGACAAGCGGAACTAGTATTTCTATCCACGCTCTCCTTGCGGAGAGCGACCGGGCAAGTCCAAGGTCTTAAAGTCGCGGCGTTGAGTATTTCTATCCACGCTCTCCTTGCGGAGAGCGACCGCCCAGAGTTTTGCGACATTGCACAACGTACTTATTTCTATCCACGCTCTCCTTGCGGAGAGCGACAGCAAAAGTGCACAAAACAGTGGGGCACTTTAGCGCATATGAAACAAATTTTATGGGGATTGCATCTTCATGCTGACAGGCAAGGCTGTATTTTACCCTTTCTGCCCCTGTTTTTTCCATTTTTTCTCGTACGAAGGAACCGGGAATTTTATGATTGCCTTCCCCCCGCACTAAGCAAACAAGATTCCATCCTGATCAAAATCCGGGTGCAGACCCACATGCTCGACTTTGCTTTTGTAATGGTTTCCCAGTTGATAAAAGCGCAGGCTGTCCGATTCCGAATCGATCAGTTCGGTCAATTTTGCTTTGAACAGCGTGTATTGCGCGGCATCCAGCAGGCACTCAAATACGGAGTTTTGCACCCGCTGGCCGTAGTCTACACAGACTTTTGCTACTTTGCGCAGCCTGCGACGACCGGCGGCTGTTTCGGTGTTGACATCATAGGTTACAAGCACCAACATAACGGCACCTCACTTCCAGAAAAACGGTGGGTACACTTCCAGGTCGCCGCGCAGAGCACGGGCCAGCAAAAGCGCCTGAACATAGGGCACCAGCCCCCAGGGCAGTTTTTCTTTCAAAAACGGATGGGTGATCTCTTCCTTCTTTTTGTTCTGCCATGCGGTCAGGAAAGCTTTGCGGCCATCATCCGTCAGCAGTACGGCACCATTTTCCTGTTTTTGCAGGTGTTTTGCCGTGATGATCTTTTGATTGATGCAGCTGATAACCAGCCGGTCTGCATAAACCGCCCGCAGTTCTTCCATCAGGTCAAGTGCCAGACTTTTGCGGCCGGGGCGCGGGCGGTGCATAAAGCCAACATAAGGGTCCAGGCCCACAGCGGTCAAGGCGGATGCACACTCCCGCGCCAGCATGCTGTAGGCAAACGAAAGCAGCGCATTCACATTGTCCAGCGGTGGACGGCGGCTGCGGCCCTCAAACACAAAATCCTGCTTTTGCTGCAGAATCAGGTCATTCAGGCAGTCAAAGTAGCGCTGGGCTGCCTCGCCTTCCAGGCCGCGCAGCTGTTCCGGATCATCGCTGGTCTGTATCAGCGGCAGCGCGGCGGCCAGCTGGGTGGAGGTGCGTTTCAGTTTTTCGACTGGGACACGCTGGGGATGATCGCGGGTTGCGCGTTCCAGCACCCAGCGTGCGTTATACACTTTACCAAGGATAAAGCTCCGGGCATAGCGACAGCTCTGGGCCGGGTCATCCGACACGCGGTACTGCGTCTGACGCAGCAGCACATTGCCGCGTTCTTCCCCCACGGTGCGGGCCTGAAATCTGCCATACGGGTCAAAAAAGCAAAGGTCAATGCCCTGCCGGGCACAAGCTCCCATCAAAGCGGGGCTGGCACCCGCGTAAGTAAAGCAGACGATGCCTTCCAGCGTATGCAGGGCATAGCGGTGGGTTTCCTGCTTATTGCGGGTAACAACAAGGTTTTCGCCATCCAATGTCAGGTAAGCGTCCTCATTGATGACAAACAGGGTGTTGAGCAGCTTTCTCATGGCGCGCCCTCCTCAATATGCTCCCGCAGATACGCCGCCGGGTCTGCCTGCTGATACAGCGCCGGCAGGCAAAGCTCTTTCAGTGAGCAGGCATTGCAATGCTTGCCGGGTTTGCTTTTTGGGGTATAGCCGCGCGCAAACAGGCGGTTCATCTCATCCGCCATGGTCTGCGCGGTGCTGCGCAGTTCCGGTGTCAGGGAAACATGTTCCCGCTGCCGGGTTTCTTCATAAAAGATTTCCCCTTCCGGCACCTCGCACACCAGCATTTCTTCCAGCGCCATGGCCTGTGCGCAGAGCTGCAAACGGTCGGCATCGTTTACCTTGCTGCGGCCATGCTTATATTCCACGGGCATGGGCTGCCACAGGCCGCGGCGGCCCTGCAATGACACGCCGTTTGGATCCTTGTGAAACTCTACCACATCGCAGTCGCCGGTCAGTTTTAAGCGGTGGCTGACGACCCTCATACCGCGGGCGATCAGCAAATCGCCGCGTTTTTCCGTCAGGGTAACATCATGGCAGCGGGTATGCTGCAGGCGGCCTTCGGCGGTGCGTTGGTTTTCGGACCATTGTTGTTCCAAGTACGCAAGTGCCCATTGGCGGCGGCAGAATGCAAAGTGCTGGATGCCAGACATTTGCAGATAGTCATCAGTATTCATCATACACTTCCGGTGTCAATCCGTTCAGGGTATCGCAAGTAATATTATAATCTTCCACCCGGTGTGCTTGTGCCACACTTTCTTTTAGCTCCACATGCAGACAGCGATGGACCTTTGCCGAAGAATACTGTCCGTTTTTGCAGTTATGACGCCACCAATACAGGCGAACCACCTCCATACTGCCATCCGGGCGGGCAGAGGAAATATCGTTTTCAAACAGTGTGCGCAGCGTTTCTTTGATGATTTCTGCATCTTCATCTGTAAAGCCGGTCTTTTCTGCCAGCTGGCAGTTAATGCTGCCAAAGGTTGTGTACACGCCAAAAGCCACACGGTGCTTCATACCCATGGTATCGCTTGACTTCTTTTCGCCAGTCGTACCGTTCACGCTCTTTGTGATCTGGATATCATCGACATCAATCGGGTCCACGCTGAAAGCCGGATGAATAGATACCGGGCCGCGCACGCCAACGGAAACACCATCGCCCTTGGATTCTTTCCCCTTAAAGGCAAACACCTGGCCAAAGCTGCGCACATCCAGCCAGGTTTCACAGGCAGCCTTTGCATAAGCATCTTTATCTTTTTCAGCCTTTTTCACTGCTGGGCAGCCGTCTGCACGGTCTTTCAGGCTTTTGAAGCCATCATTGCAGCGGTCGTCTGACTGGACAAACACATTCTGGCCAAGGTCCATCATGCGGTTGCGGATCTTGCGTTTCAGGCACACATCCGAAATTTCACCCAGTCCCTCATACGTTTCGCGCGGGCGGTTTCCGTTCAGCGGGTCACCGTTCGGGTTCGCATGGTTTACAGCAATCACAAGTGCAAAGTCGATTTTATTCTGCAGCACAGCCATCTTTTATTCCTCCTGCTTTTTTGCTTTTGCTTTATATTCTGCATTTTCGGCCTTAAAGTCCATCATCTGGTCGGCATAGCCAACCAGATACAGCTCACCAAGTCTTTTGTTCGTAAAGTTTTCTGTGCCAATCTTATGTAATAATTCTTGCATCATCGCATACCTTTGGCTATCCATTCCGTTACGGTTTTTCATTCTGTTCAGGTACGGATTTAATTTTTTATCCAAAAGAAGTGTTGTTGTTGCCGGGTGCAGAGCAAACGCGGTTCTTAAACGCTCTGCATTTGTCAAACGTTTTTCGTTCTCCTTTCCTAGCTGAATCAACGCCCGTCTTTCAATCTGTTCTGCACAGGCTAAAATTCTCCCAAACAAATAGTTTCGGTCTTTAATGGTTTCATCAACATTCATCGGATAATCCACCTTCTTATTTCTATGATAGTACCCACGCACAAGGGCGCAGGCAATGTTTTGTGTTTTTTGTTGTTCCCAATAATCCAGGCCAATGCTGTTTGTTGCCCGATCTACCGCGCTGATCATCAAATCCCGCGGGAAGTGCTCCCCATTGGTAATACAGGGAATCAGTCGTTCGATTGTCGCTTGTTTCAGCTTTGCATCCACTTTTTCGCCATAGGCTGCTTTTGCAATGTCCGCCGGGGCAGGCGCACCAACAAAGACAACTTTCTTGATCTTGGGCTTTTTGCCCAGTTCCGTCGGCTCCTCTACACTGCGGTATTCCAGCTGCCATTGGAACGTATCGTGCCAATCCTTTATATTGGCAAGCAACTTAGAGCCCTGCAGTTCCTGATAGTACCGGACGGACAACCGGCCAGGTGTAGCAGAATCCAAAATCATGACCGCCGTTTGGGAACTGTCCTTCAACTGGTGCTGATACCCCAGAATGGCCCGGTTAAACTGCCGTGCAATTTCTTCTTGGGTATCCGCAGGCCACCTTTCTGTATCTTCCTCAAAATCGTCCCAATCATCGCCTGCTAGTGGATTATATTCCTGGGCAATATCGAAAGTATCCCCCAGCACATTGGGTACTGCTTCGTTCTGTGTTCCCCAAACAAGTACAGTCTGGTCCCCTGTATTTACCCCTTGCTTGCTGACCAACCATCGCAAGGCGCTGTGTGCCTTTTGGGTTGTTTCATAACCAATCGAAAGTGCCTGCGCTGCATCCGCAAAGCGCCCGCGGTAAGTATAATTCGTATTGTCATTGCTGGATATCAGCTTTGCACGGTCACCTGGGTTGCGGATCTTATACGGGCTTAATGTAGAAACCGGCATTTTGATTCCCTGAACTGTGCAATAGTCAATATCTTTTAACTGTGTTTCATAAAAGCGGATAAAGCTTTCTCGGACTGTTGTATCACGCGACAAATCAACATTGTCAACGCGGAACCGGACAAAAGATTCCGTCTGGTCACTACCGGTCAGCGTATCCAAAATAGGGGGCTTGTCTTCTTTGTTTCCCTGCCATTTTGTTGGCAGCGTTCCATTTTCATCTATAAACAAAATATTTGCCTTGACCAGGTCTGCGATCAGGCATTCTTTTTCCAGGTAGTGCAGGACTGTACACACAGCCGGGTGGGCATAAGGAGATGTACACCACGCTTGTAACTGCTTGTGGTAAAGCGGCCATCCGGATTCTTTACTACCACCAAAAGTGGGATAATCTGCCGCAATATATTGCAGTTTATCCACTAGCGGGTGCGGCACCATGCCGGATGTCCGCGCCGAAGATTCCTCTGTGCAAGGAATGATCGTTGTCCTTTGATCTTGTGCCAGCAAGCCTGCATACTGAAAGTTTCCGTCCTTGTCCAGCTCCACTTCAATGTTGACCTGCTGCGTCGTGTGAGCCACCGGCAGTAGTGGAACTTTCCCAGGCTGCTGCTTTCCAATTTCTGACACGCTATTCTGGTAGGTTTTATAGCAATAGCTAAGCCAGCTCATTCCTGTATCACCTCCCTGTACAAATCATCGCAGTCGCTGACTGTTTCACCCAGCGTAAAGGTCTTCATCTTTTGCGGGTGGATATCGCGCACAATTTCGCATTCTTCCGGGCGGCAAAAACAGATTTTTCCGTTCTGCATTACCGGGTGCCAAAAGCGTTCCTGCATCACGCCTTTCCCATTTTCGTCCGCATAGGTAATGCCGTGCTCCATTAGGCCCAGGTCCAGGGATGAAACATCATCATAATGCCCTTTTCCCAGGCCAAAAATGCAGGGTTCAATATACCCCTGGCATTCGCGTGTTCCCAAAAAGATATCTCTTCTGCCGCCGCGTTCCAACATACGCTTTGCAATAGCGTAATGTTTGTTTTCATTGCGGTCTTTTTCCAGGTCTGGGCGATGTTCGTTCCATTCAAAATGTGCCCGCACCTGGTAGCAAACATCGGAAAGGTACGTATAGATGGAAAGATCGTTTTTTCCATTGTTATACATAATGGGACGGATGCCTTTGGATTGTCTTTCAATCGGGTTCATCACGCGCAGTTCATCAATTACCCAGGTGAACGTTGGTTTCCAATAGCAGCTTTCATAAATGCCCTTCAATGCCTGGTAGGTGGGCACCGGGTAGCTGAATTTTTCGCCGCCTACGCGGGTAATTGGGTCGCTGAACAGTGCATAACGCCCATATACCTGCATGGATATTGAATTTTCGTATTGCAAAGTCTAACCCTCCTTGTTAAGCAAATTGTATCGGCATAAATCCGGGGCTTGTCTGAATTCCCTTTTCGTCATCGTAATATTCCTTGTTAAGAATTGTCACTGCTCCTTCTTTTACTGTGTACAGTGCGCCTTGATCTGCCAGGCGTATTTTTTCATTTGTTGTAATACCAACGGTAAAGCGTTGTGCGTCCCGCAGCATTTTGGGGGTAAGCGGTTTACTGGACGAAAGTCTTGTTGCCATATCCGCGCCATCTTCCCCATAGGGAACCACCACCGGCGTTGTAATGTCCTCCAAAGCATGGAAATTCCTTTCTGCCGTGGCAAACGCCTGCCGGAGCAAGTAATTGGGGAACTTTTGTTTTCCTGTTGTCTCTTTCCAGGCTAGCACACTTTCCTGATTATCTGACAAAAGGTCAAACAAATTCACTGTTTTTGGGGGAATGTACCCTTTTAATTCAACCGGATCGCCCATCCGTTCCTGTTGTTGGGACTCTGCATAATAAAGCTGGTAGTACCTCAAAATACTTTCCGGCTCTAACAGGTCCGCATCCCTTTGTAATTGCTGCAGCAGGTGCCGTGTGGCTTCCCTGCCGTTGCGCAGTTCCGGAAGTCGATCCAGATTTTCCAGATTGTAGGTTTTAACAAGATACACCGTGCGGCATTTCCTTTCCGCATTGCGGTTGCATCGGCCGGAAGCCTGGGCCACACTGGGCAGCGCAGCCATACTTCGAATGACGCAATCAAAGCTTACATCCACGCCTGCTTCTATCAGCTGACTGCTTACACAGATCAAACGTTCCTGACCGTGTAAGGTGTTTAATTTTTGCTTAACTTCTGCGATAACATCTGCACGGTGCTTTGCACACAGGTGCGTGGTCAGGCAGTAAAGTTGTGTATGTTCCGGCTGGCATTGTTTCAAAGCCTCAAACACCTTTTCGACCGCCAAACGGGTATTCAAGATGATCAAAATGCTGCCATTCTCGTCTTGCTTGCTCCGTACAAATTCTGCGAGTTCTCCTGCTTGAAATCCATTTCCTGTTTCGGGCACTTCAATCTTTGTCCTTCGGAACTGCGCAAAGCGCAGCTGGTAATCCGGGACCAGGTCCACCGGCGATGCAAACCGCAAAGGGTTTGCTGCTTCGCTTAGCGCTGGCTGTGTTGCCGTACACAAAACAACAACGCACCCCAAATAGTACGCCAAGAAATTTGCCGCCTGGTTGAACAAGTATGTATGGCAAATGGGCAGGGACTGTATTTCGTCAAACACCAAGATAGAATTTGCCAGTGCTGCCATGCGGCGCACATTCTGCCGCCTGCTGCAAAACAGGGTTTGCAGCATCTGTACCATAGTTGTACATATCACCGGCGCTTCCTGCCAGCGTTCCAGCTGGCGGAGAATTTCGGGGTTCTCTGTATCCAGCACCGCATCCGTATGGTGCTCCAACAGATATTCACTGCCGCCTAATGCCTTTTTGAACTCCTGTACATTCTGTCCGATAATCGACCGGAACGGTGCAACATAGAAAATATGCCGGGCCGAAAGTTTTTTGGCCGCATGCACACAATATCGCAGCCCGGAAAATGTTTTTCCTCCGCCTGTCGGCACATACAAGCGGTAAATGCCCAGCTTTGCACATTCGCCTGCTGTCTTGCATTGCTCCGAAATTTCTGCACGCAAGGTATCTATTTTATGTCGGGGCTGCAAATTGTTCAGGAATGTTTCAACATTGCTTTCTATCAGATCCCATGGCGGAAGCTGCTCCGGGGGAAGGCATCCTTCTTGATTATAATAGTTGCCTGAATCCAACCAGTCTGCATCGATCAGGGCTGCAAACAAAAATCTGTGTGCCAACCCCAACATGACCTGATAGATACAAAGCCGCGGCTTCTTTCCTTCCTGCTTTCGGATTTTCCGCACAAGACATTCTACCTCCTGCGCAGCTTTGGCAAACATTTGCCGTATCTCTGTTTCATTTATGCAATCCGCAAAAAAGGCCCGGCAGCTTTCTTCATATAGCTCTTGAGCCTGCTCTGAATACATATGTTTTTTCCAGGGTTCTACTCCACCCAGGTCGAAAACATCCATACGTTCAGAGTGATGGGATCCGATTGCCAATGCTGCCATTTGCGCAGTCAAGCGAGAAGGTGGTGAAGCTGTTTCTCCGCCATAATTTTCCCATAGCCACCGCATTCCGGCGCTGGAGTGATTGATTTTTTCGTTTGTTTGGTCTCTCAGATGTTTTTGCACGTTGCTATGAGATTTCCCAGCGTCATGGAGCCAGCCTGTAAGACGGCCCAAGTTTTCAAGTCCCAGCGGCTGGCACGCCCGTGCGCAGTACTCGGCCACGTTTTCACTGTGTTGTTTTAGGGATTGTATTTTCCAGACGCCATTGATTTGTTTGGTATGACCGAGTAACATGGTAATCAGCTCCTTGTTTCTTTTATTATAGCAGATCACTCATCCCATAATTCGGACTTTCACTCCAGTTTTGCAATCTTTGTCATACTATCCAAATTTATCCATGTAGAATTGTTAGCTATTTCCATTAGCAGATATTTTTGATAAAATAAGATATTATAGGGTTTATGAATTCACTTTCGTATATTACTTCTTCATCTTACCGAAAAATCATTTACGTAAGGAGTGAAAAGCCATGAAAAGGAAGTTATTCTCATTTTCCGCCAGTGTTATCACCGCAATAATGCTTACAGCTTGTGCTGCAGCGCCAGAAAATAAACCTGCTTCCTCCGCTGCTCTTTCCCCGACCAGTGAAGCTGTTGCCACAGCTATATCATCATGAACGAAACTGTTGAATATCCTTACGCAGACTTATCTGGCATGGTAGTTGTGAAAAATCAATCCGGACAAAAGCTAGTTCTGGATGTTTACGGCAATGAGATAATTTCCGCTGGGCAATATGAAGATTTAGCCCCCGCGCGCGATGGCTGCGTATGGGCAAAACAGAATGGCCTTTGGGGCTTGCTGCAAGTACAGGATTATACCGAAAACAATGCCGACATTATTCTGCCGGATGGATGCGTTGCACCAGATGTAACGCTTAGTCGAATTGATAGCCTTTGTACCTACACCACTGCTGATCATGGGCTGGTTATGCGTAAAGGTCCCGGTACAAATTATGAAAAAATGGATAATATCCCCTACGGTATCATCGTATGGGAATGCGGCTATAGCAGCAATGTGCCTGACTGGGTTGTTGTATATTAAAGTGGGATTTATGGTTGGGTCAGTGATGAATACTTGGCTACCACTATTTATTCCAGCAGTAAAAAATAAATAAAAAAGCAGGTGTTCATGTAGAAACGATATCGTCCTCCACGTGAATACCTGCTTTTTATAGCTTCTTTTATTATATCTGTTCTGTGCCGCTATTTGTCTCTGTATGAAATAAATAGCCGCTATATGCATTTGAATGAAGTGTTCTGTTTGTTTGCTTTTTACCTAAAAGAATCGCGTAGGAGGCTCTCTTAACTAAAGAGCCGACCTCTCACACCACCGTGCGTACCGACCGGTACACGGCGGTTCAACCGTATAAGTGCAAGGACTCGTAGTAGCGCCTGAGGATACTAAAATATCCTGCTTCTGCGAGTCTTTCGTTTGCAATGGAACCTTTTAATACAGGACTACCGGCGACACGCCAATAACCCAGTCTGGAATTGCCCCACTGGTACTATTCCAAAATTCTTCGTTTGAGTTTCATTACTCATCGATATAATCTTTATCGAACCACTCGCCTAGCGAGTGGTTTTAGACATACAAAAAAGCACCTTAGCTTACGCTATGGTGCTCTTCCTGGTGACCCGTGCGGGAATCGAACCCACGTTAACGGCGTGAGAGGCCGCTGTCTTAACCGCTTGACCAACGGGCCATAATAAAAAAGAGAAGCCGGCATCTACCTATTTTCACAGGCCGTTTCCAGCCAACTATCTTCGGCACAAGTGAGCTTAACTTCTG
>ENA-OWOE01001021-OWOE01001021.1-gut-metagenome-genome-assembly--contig:-NODE-1021-length-12199-cov-4.960733_pt1 | contig 12199 bp, 13 predicted proteins | sample MGYA00248254_ERZ651788 | MGnify/ENA primary metagenome ERZ651788 (study PRJEB26908, sample SAMEA4031709) | gut metagenome | biome: gut; feature: normal infant; material: stool | place: China | collected... | reverse complement strand
GTGGAGTAAGGAGGTGGCAGGCTATGACATGGCCTTTTGAGAATGATACCAGCGCCATTACAAAGAAGCTGGCAAAGAAAAGTTTGCAAAGCGAGAAGCGCCGGAATCTGATGGTGGTGATCGCTGTTGCGCTGGCATCCTGTCTGATTTGTTTTTCGATTGTGATGGCTTTGTCTACCCGGCAGATAGAGAAAAATCATGTGGAGGATACCTATGAGGCGGTCTATACCAGGATTACCGAAGAAGATGTGTCCACCCTGAAGGGGCTGGATGACTTCTCAAGGGTAGGAGAGTATTATATGCTGGCTGTGGAACCTGCGGAGCAGGGATACAATGCCTCCTATATCTATTGTGATGAGGAAACGATGTATATTGCCCGTGACCAGATGAGGCTGCTGGAAGGCCGACTGCCCCAAAAGGAGGATGAGGTGGTGGTGAGCCGTTATTTCCTTTCCAACTATGGTGCAGACGCCGGGATAGGTGAAAAGGTTATGCTAAGCAGCGAGAGCTTTCACGGAGAATACACGGTGACTGGCATTATGGAAGGCTATAAGGAAAAAGAGGTAAATGGCACATCCATCCTTCTTTCCAAAGAAGCCCTGAAGGGATGGAGCGGCTACGACCCCGCTGATTATCGTGCCTATGTGCATTTTAAGAATGAGCAGCAGATGGATGAAACAGAGCTGACTGCCCGTAGCCGGGAGATTGCCAAGGAATATCAGCTGGAAATGCCGATCATGAACCTCAGCTATATGAAATTCTATAAGCAGCCTGTGAATGTCAGTATGCTTGCGCTGGTTGCTGGAATCGCAGTTCTGGTCATCATCGGAGGGTATGTTGTGATACAAAGTATCTTCCAAATCTCTATCAATGACAAAATCCAAAGCTATGGACAACTGCGGACTATCGGCACAACGCCAAAGCAGATCCGCCGTATTGTCAAAAAAGAAGGCCGTTTCTTAGGATGGGCTGGTATCGGAATCGGTATTTTGCTGGGATGTGCAGCCGGGTTTGCGCTGTTTTCCCGTGGATTCAATCTGTCATTTTATGCTGCCGCGATTGTTTTGACTGCACTGCTTAGCTGGTTTATGGTATCCATTGCAATCCGCAAACCGGTAAAGATTGCCGCAGGTATCTCTCCTATTGAAGCAGTTCGTTTTACTGGCAATCAGAGCGGAAAGTCCCATGCGCATAAGAAGAATATGCGGTTAAATCCTCTCTCCATGGGAATTGCAAATTTCAGGCGTGACCGCAAAAAGACGATCAGTATTGTGGCTTCCCTGAGTCTGGGCGGGGTGATCCTTTTGGTGACAGCGTCTATTCTTTTGGTTCGTTCGCCAGAGCGGATCGCAAGACAGTTTTTCCCGGATGGGGATTATAAAATCTATATGAACTCTGAAAAAACAGAATATGAGGTAATGTCGGAGGGAAATCCTTTGAATGAAGTGCTTCGGCAGGAGGTGCTGGCTGTGGACGGCGTGACAGATGTGATCGAGAATCGTCAGGCGGTTCATGTGCGGTTTGAGAATGAGGAGAGTTCTTCCGGCGGAATGTGCGATCTGTTGAGTGATAGAAACAGGGATCAGATGGAAGCGGCGCTTGTGTCCGGAACTTTACCTCAAGATTCCCATAGTATTGCACTTGATATGGACTATGCAGAAGATATGATTGGTGTAGATGTAGGATCGATTATAGAACTTTCCATAGGGGAGCAGGTGATTCCTGTCACTGTTTCAGGTCTGTTCACGGACAATAAGCTGAAAAATGGTCATGGCACTCTGGCATTGGACAACACCTGCATGGTTGCAACCAAAGAGTTATTTCAGGAAGCACTGCCTATGATCGATTGTTTTGATTATTCCTGGAGCATTGTCAGCGATCCCCAAAAGGCGGAGCAGATTGAAAACAATCTGAGTGCGATCATTTCTTCCAATCCCGACCTTGAACTGGATACCATTGGGATACATAAGGATTATGAGGAAATGGAAAACAGGGTCGTTTTTGGAGGATTTCAGGCGTTGTCGTGGCTGGTATTCCTCTTTGGCGTGGTCAACCTCATCAATACCACCCTCTCCAATCAGATGTCCAGAAAGCGGGAAAACAGTGTCTTTCGTGCCATTGGTCTGACCAGAAAACAGCTTTGTCAAATGACCATTTATGAAGGAATCTGCTATGCGTTTTTTGCTGCATTGGCAACCCTGGCAGCGGGCCTCCCGATTGCAGTGATTGCTGCCCGGAAATTCAGTGAAATGACTTTCCATGGAGTCATCATGCCATATTCCTTCCCCTTCCTGCAAATGGGGCTGTTTGTTCTGGTACTGTTTGGTCTGGAGGTTATCCTGTCCTTCTGGACAATGCGCAGACAGAAAAATCAATCGCTTGTGGAAGAAATGCGAGCAATGGAATGACCTTTTGAGATCGGCGGGGCGGCGTGTGCTGCCCCGCCTTTTTCGCCATTTTCCAAAGAAATTTTTGAAATGTCCGAGCTTTGTAACAATTCAGCCTGTTTTTCTGTCGAAATCAAAGGCACCTCGGACATTTATAGTTCTTCCAAAAGTTTGATGATAATATTACCATTCATGGAAGAAGCAATCTGTTATTGCAATAATGCGAAATTGACGATAGTGCCATCATTAAATTGGGCTTCCACCCGGTTGGTGTCCATGTTGTAGCGGCAGGAAAGCACTTTTTGAGAGTGATTATGGTCGAAATACTGATTTCGTTTCATTTGAATTGCTCCTTAAATGATTTTTGGATTTGATTTTCAACGAGATGAGGTCTCTTTTTCCTTTCTCTTGAGTCACCCAACCGCACTGTCCTGCATCACAGGCATTGACGATGGTATCCACGTCGGAGCGATTCATCAGAGCACGGAGATTTTCAAAGGCATCCTCTTTGCCGGGTGCCAGCACATAGCGGAACGGCTCCGGCAGAATAGGAAGATCGTCATAGCGCCATTTCTTGAAACGTTCGTCATAGCCGCCCGCGTCCAGCGGGGATACCAGGTGCCCCACGCACCAGGAAACGATCAGGCCGTTGCCCTCATAAAAGCCATTGGCCCTGGATGAAGCACCCAGGGCCGACGCAATAGATTTTGCTACACTCGGTTTTTCTGCGATAATCAGTTTACTCATTCTTTTCCTCCGTTTCCTCATCCTCGGTCAGGTATTCTTCTTCATCCTCCAGGTCGAAATCATCCAGATCAGCGGGAACTTTCTTGCCCTGCTTCGGTTTCAGCACCAGGAAATAGACCGCCGCGCCGCCTCCGGCTGCAAGGATCAGCAGCACCGCCAGGATCGCCCCGGTATTGCTTTTCTTTTCAGGCTCCGGATTCTCCGGCTCGGTGGGCTCCGCAGCTTTCTGTTCTGTGCCAACACATTCACTGAGATTCTTTACGCAGACCGGGCAAGCGGTATTGACCGCTCCGGCCTGGCACTTCTCCGTACAGGTGCAGACAATAGGTGTTTCCGCCTTTTCTCCATCCTCCGTGAGCGCCATGAGATCGGCTTCATCCACCTGGTTCAGAAAATGCACGGTTTCCTCGCCCTCGTCGTCACGGTCAATAATAAGATAGAACACGTTGCCGTTCTTCGTTTCCACTGTGATAAACTGCTTGCCACTGGTGGTAGGGCTGCCAATATCGTCGATCAGCGACAGGTTCCCGTCCGGCGTCAAAGCGGCACCGCCATTCAGACCGCCGCCCAGCATCCCCAGCAGATTTTCTAGCGTTTCTGTGTCCAGAGAGAAAGGACCTTCCCCGGAACCAGCCTCGCCGTCACTTACCGTCATGTAGCCGGAATAGACATAGCCGACCTTCTCCGGCAGGATGACCTTCAGCCAGTCGCCGTCTGTGCCGATCACCTTTACGGTCGTTCCGTTTGGAAGCTGGGTGAAGGCGGTATAATCCATTCCGGCGCCCGTGCGGACATTCAGATTGCCGCCGCCCGTGGTGACGGTGCCGGTCTGCTCAGAGTCATTTTCGCCGGAACTGAACTGGATACCATCCTCGGTGACGGATACCGTGACCTGGCTGCCTGCCAGAGCGGAAAGCAGATCAGAGACATCCCCAGTCGTTTCCTGTTCAGCCACAGACTCCGTGCTTTCCTCGCCGCCGCTGGCAAAGGCGGTGACAGAAAAAGCGGCAGTGCTGAGCACTACCGCCAAAAGAGCCGATACCATTTTTGTCATAAAGTTATGCTTCATCCTCATATCCCTCCGTTTCCTCATTCTCGGTGTCTCCCTCCTGCAGCATACCTTCCGGCAGGGAGATCATACCGCTGGCATAGGCTTTCAGGAAGGCAGTCAGTTCCTTGTTGTCCATCTTCACGGCTTTCACCATGCGGACGATTTCCAGATTTTCTTCCTCCGCAAGCTGAGCCTCCAGCGCACGAAGGCGTTTCTGCTGCTCCGCGATCTTTTCTTTGGTTTTCGCAATATCGTTGCGGATCTTCTGTGTCGTTGCCATAGTCAAATAAACTCCTTTCCAAATCGTTCTTTCCATGAATAGTTGCGTCCAAGCCCACGGACAGTTTTCAGATTAGCTTTTGCGTTGTCCTCAAGTGCCAGTGCACGCCGGAATAAATCAGGGTAATGCTCACGCAGGTCGATGATTTCTTCTGCCCGCATACTGGGGCAGAAAAAGCAGGAGGATTTTCCCGGCTGCGGCAAGCCTGCCGCTTCGATTTGCCGGATACATTCCTCTCTGTCCCATCCCCATTCCATCAAGGGATACCATTTGCTGTATTTTGGGTCTGCTAAATCATTCAGCAATACTTTGTCACTGCGGTAATGCTCACCTGCGTCATAGCCAATGAACTTGACTACCTTCTTCCCGCTGCGCCAGACCTCACGGCACGGGGGATAATTGTTGCAGAACTTTTCCTGCGGGCCGATCTTGTGTTTCAAAGAGCACCGCTTAAAGCCGTAGGCAATAGAGGGCAGCGTGCCACTTTTCAAACATTCATCCTCCAAAGTCAGACGCTTGCCGTCCTTTGTGGTCTTATAGACTCGTGTGATCTCTGGCATACCATGTTCTTTCAGCCATTGATCCATGATATCCAGATAAGCGTAGGTATGCGGATGCTCGCCGCCCGTATCTGCAAACAAGATCAGATCAACGGGAATGTGGTGCTGGTGCAGCCCAACAAGAAGGGCGGTGCTGTTTGTACCGCCACCATAGGAGACAATATTGATATGCTCACCTCCAATCAGTTGTAGGGCGGTCGCCCGAAAGCGTAAAAGTGGGATTGCCAGTAGCTTGTGTTGATATCTGCATACTGAATGGGGTCGCCGCAGTGCAGCATTTTCCCACCGCCCACATAGATACCCACATGGGAAACGCCCGGTGTATCGTAAGTGCCGACGAAAAAGATCAGGTCGCCGGGTCTTGCGTTGGCAGAGGATACCGGGGTGGAAATGTTGTAGAGCCCCTGGGCTCCTAATCTGCCCGTGTTGCAGACGCCGCTTTGCGTCAGCACCCAGGACACGAAGCCGGAGCAATCAAAAGAAGTGTTCGGATTGCTGCCGCCCCAGACATAAGGATAGCCGATGTACTTCTCCGCCTCGGTAATGAGCGCTGCAAAGGTTTCATCTTCCAGTGCGGAAGGCGGAATATCATAGGTGGTGGGTGGTTTGGTGTACTTGTCTACATAGCCGGAGCCTGGGAACAAATCTTCCCGGTTCCCCAGCGTTGCCATATAGACCGCATACAGGGAAAGCGTTTCTTCGTCCATGATGTAGACCGGCACATGGGAAAGGTCAAAGTTTTCCAGCTTTACCTTGCAGATATAGTAGTTATACGGTACTTCCACGTCATAGTCATTTCCCTCGCTGTCTGTCCGCGTTTCCGTCCGATAGCGTACCTCCACTTCCACGGTCTGCGTCAGGATGTACTGCTTTTCAAAGAGCATTTGCAACTCCGCCTGAACCTCGTCGATGGTAAACACCCCTTCATGGAACGCCGTGAGAATGGAGATCAGCACATAAGGGTCATGCTCGATCTCGTCCAGGTCAAAGCGATATTCGTCATATCCGGGGTGCAGCGCCTCATAGTGATCCAGTTCATATTGAAGTTCCTGCTCCAGTTCACAGTAGGCCGCCTCCGCAGCCAGCATATCCGCATCCTCGGAGAGATAAGAGGAAGTAAATACACCGCCCACGCCGGAGCCCGCCATCATGGAACAGGAAGATACCCCGCCAAACAGCAGAGCAACACAGGTACCAATGCCGATCACCAGCAGCACCGCCCGGCTATGGTGCTTGATGTAGAGGAATGTTTCCTTGAATGCGTCCTTTGCTTTCTGCGCCGCACTTTTCGCCGTGGCCGCTGTGTTCTTTGCGGTTTTCTCTGCCTGCCGCAGCTCCTTTGCGTAGTTCCGCTTGATCCGCTGTTTCTGCAGAAAGCGAGATACCGGGTTAGAAGCTGCCAATGCAGGATCATCATGCAGTGCCTTTTGGTAAAGGTACTCGGCGTTTGCCTTGACCGAAGCCTGCTCTGCCTTTGCCACGTCACGCCAGGGCTTTGTGTGGTGATGGTGGACGGCGGCACGGACTTTACCTTTTCCGTAGGCAATCCCACGCTCCGTCAACACCTCGCCCTTGTGTCCAGCCTCAACACCCACATTTTCCTGTTCCACCTCATGCACCTTCGCATGGACGGCGTGGACGATCTCATGGACCGGTCGGGAAAGCGGATTGTGCCGCAGGCGTCCGTTGGGGCGTTTCTCCACTTCTTCAAAGTGAAGCTGCGTCTTGCCTTTTCCGGCTGTCTCGTCAAAAACACGCTCGGTACGGAGAACTTTCTTTGTGGGGATAGCGGCCTTTGCCGCGTCCAGCCTGTCCGCCGCACGGTCGGAACGGTCGATGTACTTCCCAAGTGCGGGATCGACACGTTCTTCCTCGGTGAATTGCAGACGGGAGGACGGGCGCTGCCTTGCAGCAGAACCATCCCGTACCGCCTGGGTATCAGCCTTTTCCGCCTTTCGTGCACTTTTCTTCTCATGGTGTTCCGCCGCACGCAGGGCAAGATCAGCCGCAGCGCCAGCGGATTCTTCCGAAGAAGCGGACAGTTCCGTTTCCGGCTCCCGGCTGCTGATATGTTCCACCTCTCCCGTGGCAAGGTTTTCCGATACCGCACCGTCACGGGTCATTTTCTGCGTGATCTTATCGGTCGCTTTCAGTTCCCTCATAGGCAGTCACCTTCCTTTCCATAAGGGCAAAAGTCGCCGCAGGTGCCATTCTCGATCATGGCGATATAGCGAAAAATGGGATAGGCCTGGGGCGGGCAGACCGCATTTCCCAATGTTTTCAGCCGCAGTGCCCGGTCATCCATGCGCTCGGTCATGCGGGGGATTCCTTCTGGCTCGGCGGCCCAGAGGATACGTCCGTCCATCCTTTCGGGAAGCCCATGAGCCATTCCACCCAATCCGGGTTCAGTGCTGCCGTTTCGGACACCGGCTGTTCCTGGGAGATGATCTGCGCCGACAGGTTCCCGTCCTTCTTCGCTGGATCGAAGGCCGACGGCTTCAAGGTCGAGCGGAAACCGTCCGACGCCACCGGGGTCAGATAGAATACCGCCGCCGACAGGCTCAGGCTCCAGATCGCCCCGTTTCGGTTCCTCTTGCGGAATATCCCATTGTCCGACAGGAACACATCCAGGCTTGCCGCGTCCCTGGCGGTGTTGTTGTCGGAGGCAAGGGGTGTGGGAAACATCAGCCGCGACGATAAAAGTTCGCTGGCGCTCATGCCATGCGCCGACACCGCAAGCCGGAAATACGAATGGGAGAACAGCGTATCCCGCTTTTGCCAGGTCAAAGATCGTTTTGTCGAGCCCCATATTGATGAAGCCAGCAACATTTTCCCCAAGCACCCAACGGGGCCGCAGCTCGGTAATAACGCGGCACATTTCCGGCCACAGGTAGCGTTCATCCGCAAAGCCCTTCCGTTTTCCGGCGGTGGAGAAGGGCTGACAGGGAAAGCCGCCTGAGATAACGGTAACTGTTTCAAGTCCTGTTTTTTCAAAAAACGCCTCCTTCGTAAAAGTAGTAATATCCCGGAACCTGGGAACATCCGGCCATCGTGCGGAGAGGACGGAGTGCGGAAAATCCGCCCACTCACACTGGCAGACGGTTTCAAACCCGGCAGCCTCCGCCGCCAGGTCCAGACCGCCAATGCCGGAAAACAGGCTCACATGGGTCAGTTTATTCATGGTCCTTCGGCGCCCGGAACGGTTCGATCTCACTTTCCAGCTCCGCAAGGACCGCCTCCATATCCGCCGTAACCGCCTTGCTGCTGGCGATCAGCCGGTTCATCACATCAAAGAAGGTTTCGCCCTCCTGTTTTTCTTCCGTATGCAAATAGCGGGGATCATTCATGTTCGTTTTCTCCTTTCCCTGTTTCACCAAGTTTTGTCGTCATAATGCTGTAAAGTTCGTTGTCCTTCGGGAAGTCATCCACAAAAGGCAGAATCACATTACCGAAGAAGATCAGCCCCTCGCCGGGGCCTGCGTTGCTGATATGCGCCGCCTGCTGGTTGGAGATATTCAGACGCTCACAGAGGATTTTCCTGTCTCCGCTGGCCTGGTTCAGAAGGTACACAAAATCGCTGTTTTCAAAAATGTTCTCGATCTCCGGGGAGGAAAGCAGGTCCTTGATGTTCTGCGTGATCCCCGTGGGGATACCGCCCCATTTGCGAAAGCGTTTCCAAATCTCCACGCTCCAGGAACCAACTTCACCGCGCAGAAGAAGGTGGAACTCGTCCACGAAGTACCAGGTGGATTTGCCCTGATCCCGGTTTTGGGAAACACGGTTCCATACCTGGTCCTGGATCACCAGCATACCCAGGCTTTTGAGCTGCTTTCCCAACTCCTTTATATCGAAGCAGACAATGCGGTTGTTGATATCCACATTGGTGCGGTGGTTAAAAACATTCAAACTGCCATGCACATACAGTTCCAGTGCCGCCGCGATCCGCTGCGCCTCCGGCTCCGGCTGCCGTTTGATCTCGTCATACAAATCTTCCAGCAGCGGCATATTCTCCGGGCGGGGGTCTGCGATATAGGGGCGGTACACGATCCGCACAGCACGGTCAATGACCGTCTTTTCCACCGGCTCCAGTCCGTTCCGGCCGCCTGCCGCCAGTTCACAGAACGACAAGATAAAGTCAGATTTCAACGCCAGCGGGTTATCATCCTCGCTGTAATTGAGGTTGATATCCATAGGGTTCACATACTGCGTGCTGGTAGGCGAGATTTTGATGACCTGGCCTTCCAACCGGTTCACCAGCGGAAAATATTCTGCCTCCGGGTCGCAGATCAGGATATCGTCCTTTGTGTTCAGGAACACACCCACGATGGAACGCTTTGCGGAAAAGCTCTTACCGCTGCCGGGTGTGCCTAAGATCATGCCGTTGGGCGTTTTCAGCTTTTTGCGGTCAGCAAGGATCATATTGCCGGAAGTGGCATTGAGCCCGTAGTAAAGAGCTTCGCCGCCGTGGAAAATCTCCTGTGTGGTGAAGGGAACGAACACCGCCACCGCCGAAGTGGTAAGCCCACGCTGTATCTTAATGCGGTTGACACCCAGGGGCAGAGCCGACACGAAGCCGTCCTCCTGCTGAAAGTCCAGCCGCACCAGGGAGCAGTTATATTTCTGTGCCACGCTTGCCGCACGGAGAAGGTCATTCTCCAGCTTTTGCTTGCTGTCCGCAAAGTTCACCACCAGGAAGGTCATTAGGAACATTCGCTCATTTCTGCTTTGCAGGTCACGGAGGATGTTCTTTGCCTCGCCTGCATAGGTGGCAAGATCGGTGGGGATGATATCCATATCGAAACCTTCCCGCACCGCCTTTTTCTGTGCGTCGATCTTCATACTGTCAATGTCGGTGATTTTCCGCTTGACCGTTTTGATTGCCTCGTTTTGATCCATGCTGCGGATATGGAGGCTGACAAGCAGCCCGCTGTCCGTATCCAGCAGTTCGGTGAGCATACGGTCATCCATTTCCGGTGCGCTGATCTGCAGAAAGGACACGGCACAGAATTTATCCGCCATCGTGAACTTCCGTGCTTCACCGAAGCGGAAGGAAGAAGGTGCGATAAAATCCTGAACCGACAGGCCGGAAGGGGCAAGCCAGCTCCATTCAAAGGCAAACCGTTCCCCGTCCGGGTGCAGGATGCCGTGGAGCATTTCCAGCCACTCCTTGCCGCCAAGCTCTTTTGCCAGAGCGCCCATGACCTTGAAATGATTGAGGGCGTCCATGACGATCCGGGAAAATCGTGCCCGTGCGGTTTTGCTGTCCCGCGCTTCGATGGTGAGGGTCAGGTACTTTGTTTTAATAAGACCGTTGTTGCCCCGTTCAAGCTGCTTGCGGAGCATTTGCGTGTAAAGCTCACGGATATGGTCGAAGTGATCTCCCTGCGCCGCGATCTCGATACGCTTCACAAAATCCTCCCGGTTCATGCGGCGGCTCACAAGAGAGAGCTGCATCCCGATAGAAGCGTCATGGGCGTTATACATATCGCAGAGGGCTTCAAAGATCGCCGTCTGGTCGTCAGGCTTTGCAAGCTGATAATTCACATCCTCGAACTCGATACACTTCGACCAGGTGTGATCGTCCAGCTTGCACAGTCCGTCCGGGTACATCTGGCGGAAAGGTAAAGTATCCTGCGCGGAATGTACCTTGCCGTCGCCTCTGGAGGTTTCCAGAATACGGCTGATCTCACGCTTTTCTGCGGTGGTCAGCTTTACCGCGGGTTTTGCCGCCTGTCGTGCCTGCGGCTTTGGCTTTCGCTTTCTGAACAATGGCTTTCACCTCCTTTTCCGCCTGAGCCTGACGCTCCAGGGCTGCATAGAAATTGTTTGTCTGGTAAGGCCGTTCTTTCGTCCGCAGGAACATACAGCGGATGACCTGTCCGGCCACCACCTCCAGGGGTTGACCATGCCGCTCATACATGGCAAGTAGAAAGAACGGGAGCATGACGATAATCATGCAGAACGCGGCGGCACTGTTGCTGGCTGTGCGTCTGAGCAAAAAGAAAAGCGGTACTCCGATGAGTGCCGCCGCTCCGAAACATATAAGCTGCCGTTTGGTAAGCCCAAACAGCACTTTGGATTTTACTTTCGTCAAATCCTTTGGAATGGTTACATACGCCAATTTATCAAGCCTCCTTAATGCGCTCCGAACAGGCTCTTAGAGAGGCTGCCGGTCTTGAACAGGGCGAAGCACAGCAGGACCGTGTAGCCCATGCAGGCCCATATCGCGCCTGAGATATTTCCGTCCGTGGCGATACTCTGTACCAAAACAGAGTAGATTCCCACGCACACCATGATTAGAAATGCCTGGAACGCCAATGCAAACAGGGATTTCAAGTAGTTCTGTCCTGTATGGCTCCAATCCCGGTTTGTCATAGTGGCAAGCGGGATCGGTCCAACGGAAGTTGTCAAATACACCTCGATCATGCGGCCGTAAATGACAAGCATGATACAGATGGAAAGGGCGTTCATGGTAAGCCCCACGAAAAGGGACTGGAACCACAGCCCGAACAGTTCTCCCGTGCCCAGGGCTTCAAGCTGCGCCTCCATATCCGTGATGACGCTGCTGATATCAATGGAGGTATTCCCAATGATGACGCCTGCGCTGCTGTTCACAACGCTTTGCCCCACATCGAAGATACCCATGACGATATTCCATGTGTTCGTCACAATAAGAACGGCACAGAAAGTCTTGAAAATCCACTTGAAGAACATCCAGGTATCTACATCGTGCAGATTGTTTTTCTCTGTCACAAGCTGGATCAGCTCATAACACATTACGAATGTCAGGATAACCCCGGCGATTGGAACGATCACCGTTTCAGAGAGGTTTCGGATCATAGAAAAGACGCCGCTGTTCCATGCCAGCGGCGTCTGGCCCACTTCACCGGCGATCTCGCCTACTTTGGTATTGACCGTATCGAACATGCCCGACAGGTTTCCCGTGATCCCCTCGATGAGCAGCCCTCGGAGCCATTCATCGAGTTTGTCGAGTATGCCGCCCATAAGCGATCACCGCCGGACGATCAACCGAACAGGCCGGAGAGCAGAGGTACAAGGGTGATGCCGATGAGGGCGACACCGCCGCCGGCCATCAACTGTTTTATCCCCAATTAGGTGTAAAACTCTGCTCGATGGCGGGCGGCGGCGTACAAAAAATCTATATGGTGTTTTT
>ENA-OWOE01000998-OWOE01000998.1-gut-metagenome-genome-assembly--contig:-NODE-998-length-12552-cov-5.341884_pt1 | contig 12552 bp, 10 predicted proteins | sample MGYA00248254_ERZ651788 | MGnify/ENA primary metagenome ERZ651788 (study PRJEB26908, sample SAMEA4031709) | gut metagenome | biome: gut; feature: normal infant; material: stool | place: China | collected 2015... | reverse complement strand
AGTCCTGTGCAATACAGAATTCAGACCGTTGGAGCCGCTTAATTCGTTTTTTTGTCTAACTTTTGGGGTTCATATCACCAGTCGTTTTGTTGTGTTTTTATCATAATATGCAGGGTGCCTTTCCATTTTGAAACAGGACCCCTTCCAGCTTTATTTTATCCAACGACCGTCGCTTTTGTCAATTGCCAGCTTCACCAAACATTTTCTCCTGCTTTTGTTGTTTTTTCCAGAACGAATCTTCGCAAAGATCCTTTGCCGTGCCCGGGTCAAAAACCAGAAAATATTTCCGGCGTTTACACAATTCTACCACGATTTGGTGCTAAACTTAAGGCAATGGGAACCGCCGGGTGCCGTTCCTGAACAAGGAAAAGGAGTTTGCCCCATGCAGCACGGTTCCCTGCGCGCTCCGGTGCGCGTTTTCATGGCAGCAGTTCTGCTGTGCCTGACCTTTCTGGCCGCGCCAAAGGCTGCGGCGGCACAATTGCAGGATGTGAACGGCATCACGCTGCTGTCCTTCGACAGCCAGCAGATCGTCTCCATCGGCAACCAGACCTCGGGCCGGTGCAGCTGGTACGCCCTGCGCTACGCCCGCACCATTCTGGATGGCAAGCCCTGCTCGGGCAGCGGGATGTGGTCGAACGGCGCGGTATGGTCTGCCGCCGGGTACTACGCTTACAGCGGCTCCCTTTCCGACTGCCTTTCCCGCCTGTATGAAGAGCTGCAGGCCGGGCGGCCCGTCATCGTACATCTGAAAAACACCGCTGTCAGCGGCGTGTCCAAGCACACCAACCGCGTGACGAGCTATGAATACCACCTCTCCGGCTCCGGCTGGAAAGAGGTCAACTACCCCCACATCGCCACCAGCAGCACCTACGGACACTGGGTGTGCGTGGTGGGCATCTCCCCCACGGCAGACCCCGAAAACCTGCGGGAGAGCGATTTCTATGCGCTGGACCCCGCGCGGGTCAGCGTGAACGGCACACTGGCCGTAACAAAGCTTTTGGATGGCACCATCTGGACTGATAACTCTCCCTTAAAAGTCGCAGCCTGACGCTCCCTTACAAAACACAACAGCCCCCGGAACATGCAGGGTTCCGGGGGCTTCGTGTTTTGTATCGGGGGTCACAGCTCCTGATAGGCGCTCATCATGGCGGGGATGAACTGCTTTTTGCGGCTGACCACGCCGGGCAGCGTCCAGCTGCCGTCGGCGGCGGGCCGGCTCTCAAAGCCGTTGCTCAACACCTCGGCGGCGTAGCGGCCGGTGCAGATGACCACGCTCTCCTCCTTGGGCACATCGGTCAGCAGCATGTAGAGGTCCTCCACGTTCTGCTTGTTGCGGGCCTCCTCCAGATAGGGCTGGAGCAGCGCCTGGGCGGCCTGCAGGTTTTTGCGGGTCATGTAGCTGCCCTGTGCCACGCCAAAGCGGATATCGCCGCACATGAACACCTTGAAGTCCTGCAAAAAGACCTCTTCGGGGGTCTTGCCGTCCAGTTTTTCACCGGCCTCGAACATTTCGGTGGAAAACTCCTCGATGTCCACGCCTGCGATCTTGGCCAGACGCTTGGCGGCGTTTTCATCCACGGGGGTGCAGGTGGGGCTGCGGAAGGCCAGCGTATCCGAAAGGATAGCCGCCAGCAGCAGGCCCGCGATCTGGGGCGGGATGTCCACACCGTTTTCATCGTACATCTGGGTGATGATGGTGGCGGTGCAGCCCACGGGCTGGTTGCGGAAGTAGACCGGGCCGCTGGTCTCCAGACTGCCGATGCGGTGGTGGTCGATGATCTCCAGGATCTCGGCCTGATCAAAGCCCTCCACGGCCTGGGTGGCCTCGTTGTGGTCCACCAGAATGATGCGCCGCTTGCGCAGGGCAATGACGTTGCGGCGGCTGACCATGCCGCAGTATTTGCCGTCCTCATCGAGGATGGGGAAATAGCGGTGGCGCACCTTTGCCATCACCCGCAGCACATCGGCCACGGGGGTGACGAGGGTGAATTTGAGGATATCGTCCCGGGTCATATAATAGGAGATGGGTGCGCACTGGCTGATGAGCTTGCCCGCCGCATAGGTATCCTCGGGGGTGGTCATAATGGCTACGCCGGTCTCATCGGCAATGCGCTGGATGGTGCGGCCCACCTTGGCCCCATTGCAGATGATGAGCAGGGAGGCTTCCTTTTCAATGGCGCAGAGCTGGCTTTCGTACCGGTTGCTCAGAATGACGATATCCCCCTTTTCCACGCTGCTTTCCAGCATCTCGGGGGTGGCGGTGCCGATCTTGATGTGGCCGGTAGTGCAGACCGCGTCGGCATTGCCCACCACCATGGTGCCATTCAGCGTTTCAAGGATGTTCTTATAAGAGGTACGGCTCTTGGCCAGCACTGCGGTATCGAACACGTCCATGTTGGCGGTGGCAAGATCCTTCACGGTGATGATGCCCTCCAGCTCGTTGTCCGCGCTGGTGATGGACAGGGTGTCGATCTGCTGGTCGCGCATGATCTTCCACGCGCGGCGCAGGCTGGTGGAGCCCGGGATACCCGGCATCTCGCGGTAATCCACGTCCCGGATCTTGGGGTTCACGTCGGTGCACATCCGGGGCGGCGTGACATCGAATTTTTTCAGGACGAACTCGGTCTCCTGATTCATTTTACCGGCACGGCGCGGCTCACAGACCAGCGTGCTGGTGCGGTTTTTAAGCTCCGCATAGGCAATGGCGGAGCAGATGGAATCGGTATCGGGGTTGCGGTGCCCGATGACCACGACCTTGTGTGCTTCTTTTGGCATAGGCTGTTCCCCTCTCTGGGTCAGATTCATTTACCTTCCGATCGGCCCCATGCCCCAAAACACCGGGCACGGCTACCAGCTACATTTTAACACATCCGGCACCGGGGGTAAAGGCGGCAGATATCTTTTTCTTGACAGCGCCCCAAAAATCGTCTATCCTTGACCTGAATTTTTTCTCTTTGGAGGTCACCCCATGAAAAAGCTGTTCCGCGCCCTTTCCCTCTGCCTGACACTGGCCCTGTGCATGTCCGGCAGCACCGCCGCACTGGCCGAGGCTCCCGCCGCCACGCCCGCCCCCCAGGACCAACGTGTCATCACCGATGTAAGCCCCCTTGAGGATCAGATCCGCAACATCGTCGGCTTTACCACCAGCACCGGCGGCCCCTACGATTTTGAACAGGCCGACCATAGATCTGCCGTGCAGGCCTACGGTGCAGAACCCGCCGAGGGTGCCGTGGCCCTGCTGCGCATCTACGCCCGGGCCGAGGACCGGGGCGATGCCTCCATCAATTCCAGCGGTCACTCCTTCCTCTCGGTGCGGAACGTCTCTGACCACGACATCGAGGTGGGCGGCCTGCGGATCGCACCCAACACCGAGATGACCTTCAGCCCCCGCGGCAACCGCTGGGAGCACACCGGCATCTGGTACAATCTGGAGGGCTACTACAAGCGCTATCTGGCCAATTCCTACTACCAGAACATCTATGCTGTCCAGACCTCGCTGGATCAGGGCCAGCTGGACGTGGTCAACCGCAATCTTGCCAAATCTGACCACTGGTCGGCCTATTTCAACTGCGCCGCCTTTACCGAGAGCATGTGGAACGCTGTCTGCGCCGACACCCTTTCCGCCGGGCAGCCCTACACCCCGGAGAACCTGCGGAACGACATTCTGGCCAAGTACGGCGATCTGGCCGCGTACAACCCCCAGATCCCCTACGACTACATTGTTTATTACGGCACCAGCCTGACCCCCAGCAAAGAGTTTGCATGATTTTCAGGTTTGTTGGATACAACATCTTGATTTTCACGTCATTCCGCGCTATCATGGGTGTGTTTGAATCCACGCGCCAAGGGAGGACACCATGACAGACGCATCGACCACATCAAGACCGCTGTTCAACCGTCAACAGCTCATTTCACTTTTCCTGCCGCTGGTGGCAGAGCAGGCCCTCAGCATCTCCATCGGTCTGGCGGACACCCTGATGGTCTCCTCGGTGGGCGAAGCCGCCGTTTCGGGCGTGAGCCTGGTGGACTCCTTCAACGTGCTGATGATCCAGCTGCTCAGCGCACTGGCCACCGGCGGCGCGGTGGTCGCCAGCCAGTACATCGGCCACCGGGAGCCAAAACGGGCCAAGGCCAGTGCCGCCCAGATCATGTTCATTATGATCTCCCTCAGCGCAGTCACCGCCGTCATCGTGGCGGTGGGGCGGCACGCCATCCTGCGAGGCATCTTCGGCTCCATTGACGCGGATGTGATGCGCTACGCTGAGACCTATTTTCTGCTCTCGGCCCTGAGCTATCCCTTTATTGGCGTGTACAACGCCGGTGCGGCTCTGTTCCGCGCCCAGGGCAACAGCAAGATCAGTATGCTTTCCAGCCTGGTGATGAACGTGGTGAACATTGGCGGCAACGCCATCCTGATCTACGGGTTTGGCATGGGCGTGATGGGTGCGGCCACCGCCAGCCTCGTGAGCCGGATGATCGCCTGCTTCACCGTGATGTTCCTGCTGCAGAAGCCGGAATGTGCGCTGCGCATCGACCACCTCACCGACCTGAAGCCGGATCTCGACCTCATCAGGCGCATCCTGAAAGTCGGCATTCCCGCCGGCATCGAGAACGGCATGTTCCAGATCGGCAAGCTGTCGGTCTCCAGCCTGACCAGCACGCTGGGCACCGCCGCCATTGCCGCAAACGCCGTGGCAGGCAACATCTCCAGCTTCCTGAACGTGCCCGCCTCCGCCGTGGGCATCGGCGCGCTGACGGTTGTGGGCCAGTGTCTGGGTGCCGGGGAAAAGGCGCAGGCCAAGCGCTATTCCCGCCTGCTGCTCCTGACCGCCTACGCCGGCGACTGGGCGATGAACCTTTCCGGCCTGTTCTTCCTGAACAAGCTGGCGCTCTCCTGGTTCAACCTCTCGCCGGAGGCCTACGGCATGGCACTGGAATTGATGGTCTGGTTCAACGTTGTATCGCTGATCCTGTGGCCCTCCAGCTTCACCCTGCCCAACATCCTGCGCGCCGCCGGAGATGCCGCCTTTACCATGACGGTCAGCGTCATCTCCATGTGGGTGTTCCGGGTGGCCTTCTGCTACCTGATGGTGCTCAAGTTCCACTGCGGCCTGCTGTTCATCTGGCTGGGCATGTTCCTGGATTGGGCCATGCGCTCGCTGTTCTTCTGCGTCCGCTTTGTCCGCGGCAGGTGGATGGAACAAAAGGTGATCTGAGTTTCTGTATATCCGGCCCTCCCCGCCATTGCACTTTTGGCGGGGAGGGCCTTTTTTGTGCAGGAAACCCGCATCCCGTCTCGTATCAATAGGCAGAAGCTTCTCTCCCCTGCATCCGCTTCCCCAAAGCATACCAAATTCCGCGCGGATGTGTTTACGATTTTGTCAGCTTTTTGTCTTGTTTTCTTCGTCTTTGCGCGGTATAATCATACGCTGCAAAGAACTTTAGGCGGGGCTGCGGCCCCCATTCCAGAAAAGGAAGTGTGTTCCATGCGCAACTGGTTTTCCCGCCATCCCGTTTCGTTCATGGCGTTTTATCTCCTGTTTTACCTTTCGGCGTTCCATTGGCTCGAAGTCCATATTGCCGTGCCCGATGTTCTGGTGCACTGCCATCTGGACGACCTGATCCCCTTTTGCAAATATGCCATCGTGCCCTACTTTGCGTGGTTCTTGTGGATCCCGTTCACCCTGTTCTACCTGCTGTGGAAAGCGCCCCGGGCCGACTTCTGGCGGCTCTGCCTGCCCCTGTTTGCGGGCATGACCATTGCGCTGGCCTGCTATGTCATCCTGCCCACCGGCCTTGACCTGCGGCCCTACCGGGTGTACGGCAGTGACATCTTTGCTCAGGCCGTGCGGATGCTCTATGCCACCGACACGCCCCTCAATGTCTGCCCCTCCATCCATGTGTTCAACTCCGTCACCCTGATGATGGCCTATTACCGCAGCCGCATCTTTGAAACGCTGGGCCGCCGTTGGATGCGGCCCGCTTCCGCCGTGCTCTGCGTTTCCATCATTGCGTCCACGGTTCTGCTCAAGCAGCACAGCTGCATTGATGTATTGCTGGGCATCCTGCTGGCCATGGTTCTGGATACGGCCATGACCGCACTGGAACGCAGCGACGCAAGAGCCTTGCAGCGGCTCTGAATCTGTACGGAAAAACACCCATGCCGGCGCTGGCATGGGTGTTTTGCATTTTGGGGCATTACGGAGCCGGGGCAGTGAACTCTTTCAGGTGCGCTGTATCCAGCTCTTCGGCATCTTTGGCCGCTGATGTATAGGAAATTTTCAGATATTTCAGGGCCGTATCGTTTGCCAGCAGTTTTTTGCAGGTTTCCGTATCAAACGTGATGTTGTTGGTCAGATCCAGCCAGATCAGCTGCGGCATCCGGGTCAGGGGGGTATAATCCATGTTCTTATATCTTTCCTGCGCACCCTCAGAGAGAGACATACTCAGATACTGCACACTGCTCTCCGCCAGCGGGGCAAAGCTGTCGATCTCCGGCCCTTGGCACAGCTGCAGAAAGCTCAGATTTTCCATCTGCTTCAGCGGTTCCAGCGAACCGATCCGGGTCACGTCCAGTCTCAGGACCCGCAAGTCAGCTCCGGCCAGCTGGGTCAGATCGACCTCACTGCCGGTGATCCACAGCATCTTCAGCGACTTCATCTGCGCCAGCGCCGAAAGGTCGGAGACATTGGAATCCGCCCGGATCCCGTCACTGCCATATTCCAGCTTTACCACAGAATCCAGCTTTGCAAAGGTCGGGAATGCGCTGCTCTCCACACTGGGCACACTCAAAAGCATCAGATTTTTGCATTCTTCCAGACCTGTCAGATCTGTAATGGGTGGGGCTCCCCTTCTATTATTGACCGACAATACCTGCAAGCTGTCAAAATGCCGCAGATCTGCCAGAGAGGCCACCGGATCATACGTTCCCTCTACGCTGACTGCGCAGGCTGCCAGCTGCTCATTGCTGCTGACGTTTCCCCCAATGTCCACCCCATCCGGTGCATCTTTGACGAGGAGATCTTTCACGCCGGTTCCGGAATTTATCGTGACTCGCTGATAATCCCAGACATCGCTGTGATAGATATCCCCCTTCGGGCGGTCAAGCCATTTCCGGACGTGCTTTTCCATCACAGGGTCCTGCCACTCAATGACATAGTCCTCCCCATGCTCGGCGTGACTGGCCGGAACCGCAAGTGTTGTCTGCTGAACGAAAACATCCTGCATTTCCGAGCGGAAAGGTCCCGGTCTCAGATTCAAAGAGCTTGCACATGCGCTGAACAAAAGCATTGCACAGATCAACAAACTCGACGCTTTTAACATTTTACGCATAACAGGCTCCTTTCTGTTTCAGCAAAATCTCTAGTTATATTCTACCATAGATTGTTTTTTTTTGTAAAGAAAAACCCACGATCTTTGCACGGGCATGGCAAAGATCGCGGGTTCGCTTAAAACAGATTTTCCGGCAGGCAGATATCCTGCTTGGGCACCTTGTCCCAGGAAAAGTCTGCAATGAGGCTTTCCGGGGTGCGGGGAGCCGGTTCGGGCTGAAGGCCATAGGCAAAGGCAAGCCTGCCCACGATCTCCTGCGCCGTATATTTTGCCCGGAGATTTTCCAGGCTCTGGTCGCCGTCCCGTTTGGAAAGGCGGCGGCCATCCGGGGCCAGCAGGAGCGGACAATGGGCGAACTGCGGCGCTTTCAACCCCAGCAGGCGGTAGAGGTAGAGCTGCCGGGCGGTGGAAGAGAGCAGGTCTGCGCCCCGCACCACCTCCGTGACCCCCATGCGGGCATCATCCACCACCACGGCCAGCTGATAGGCAAACACGCCATCGGCACGGCGGAGGTAGAAATCGCCGCAGTCCCGGAGAAGGTTCTCACTGTGGAGGCCCATACAGCCATCGGTGAAGGTGATGTCCTCATCGGGCACCATGAGACGATAGGCCGGGGCTTTCTTTTTGCGCTTTTCGGCGATCTGCTCCGCCGTCAGCCCCCGGCAGGTGCCGGGATAGATGACGTTGCCGTCGGAGGTGTGGGGTGCGCTGGCGGCATGGAGCTGGGCACGGGAGCAGAAACAGGGGTAAACAAGGCCCTGTGTTTCCAGTTTGTTATAGCTCTCGGTGTAGATAGCGGCGCACTCGCTCTGGTAATAGGGGCCGTTGGGGCCGCCGCTGCTGCCGCCCTCGTCCCAGACAAGGCCCAGCCAGCGCAGGTCCTCTTCCAGTGCGTCGGCATATTTGCGGGGGCAGCGCTCGGCATCCAGATCCTCAATGCGCAGAACGATGCGCCCGCCCTGACTTCTGGCGCTGAGCCAGGCCAGCAGGCTGCAGGCCAGATTGCCCAGATGCAGCCGACCGCTGGGGCTGGGGGCAAAGCGCCCGGTCACAGCGCTCACAGGCCCAGCTTCCACTCGCCGTCCACAGGCTGGGAGATGGGCGTGTTATAGAACTCGGCCACGGCCTTTGCCATGTACTCGGCATCCTTGCAGCTGGCGGTCTCCATTGCGGAATGCATGGCCAGCTGTGCCAGACCGATATCCACCATGGGGATCAGGATCTGGTGGCCCAGCAGGTTGCCCAGTGTGGAGCCGCCGGGAACATCCGCGCGGTTTGCGGCCACCTGCACCGGCACACCGGCCTTTTTGCAGATCTCGGCAAAGGCAGCGCCGGTAAAGCCGCTGGTGGTGTAGGTCTGGCGGGCATTGTACTTCAGCAGCACACCGCCGCCCATGACCGCCACGTTGGCGGGATCGCTCTTTTCGGGGTGGTTGGGGTGGGTGGCGTGGCCATTGTCGGCGCTCAGCAGCAGGCTGTTGGTGCAGGCACGGATGCTCTGCTCCCGGGTGACCCCCAGCTTTTCCTCAATGCGGGCCAGCACATTGGCCATCAGGGTGCCCTGTGCGCCCTGCCGGCTGGAGGAGCCCACCTCCTCGTTGTCGAACATGACCCACATATCGCCCCGGCCTTCCTCCTCGCCGCGGCCCTGCAGGAAGCCCCACAGGGTGGTGTAGGCGCATTCCAGGTCATCGATGCGGCCGGACATGAAGTATTCGCCCTTCAGGCCCACGCGCTCGGCCTTTTCGCGGGTGCAGAGCACCAGGTCAGCGTCCACGATGTCCTCAGCCTTAACCCCGGCTTCCTCAGCCAGAGCGTCCCGCAGGGTGGAGCCTGCCTCACCAAAGATGGGCTGCAGATCCACCTGAGGGTTGTACTTCATGCCGTTGTTCAGGTCATGGTTGAAGTGGATGCAGAGGTTGGGGATGACAGCCAGCGCCCGGTCGGGGTGGACCAGCAGGCTCCGGATGCCATTCTCCGTGCGGACCAGAATGCGGCCCGCCACGCTCAGGGGACGGTCCAGCCAGGTGGGCATGATCATGCCGCCGTAGCCCTCGGTCTCCGCCTTGGCAAAGACCGTGTCCTTGCCGCCATCCAGCTGCTTGATGCGCCAGGTGGGAGAATCGCTGTGGCTGGCGGTGACATGCCAGCCGGTCAGCTCACCCTTGGGCATACGCCATGCCAGCACGGCAGAGCCGTTGCGGGTGGTGTAATATCTGCCGCCGGGCACCAGCTCCCAGGCTGCGCTCTCGGGGCAGTTCTGGTAGCCGTTCTCTTCCAGGAGCTTCACAGCCGCAGCCGTGGAGTGGAAGGCGCTGACACCGGCGTTCAGGAAATCGAAGAGACCTTCGACGGAAAAGGTGTTATTCTGCATTTTATGTTCTCCTTTATTTTCAGGTTATCCGCTGCTAAACCTCTCCGTCATTGCTTCGCAATGCCACTTGTCCGGGTTGCGGCTCCCAACATTCACTTCGTGCAAAGTATTGCACTTGTGCCTTGTTGGCCGCTGCCCCAACAACAACTCCCTTCATCCGCCACTGGCGGCGGTTGTTGCCTAATAGGAGAGGCAGGGGCCTTTCTTGGCTCCCCTGTTAGAGGAGCTGTCGCCGCAGACGACTGAGAGGTTTCGCCACAATTATACCGTTTCTCTTATCAAAAAGCAATCACACCGGGGCCATCTCGGCAAGCTGCTGTTCAAGCGCATGGCGGAGCTGGGCGGCGTGCAGGCCGCAGACCAGCTGGACCCGGGTGCCCTGCACCACAAGGCCCTTATGGGGCAGGGAGAGCAGAGCCCCCATATCCAGCAGCGAGGCATCCCGCACCGTGAGCCGGAGGCGGGTGAAGCAGTTTCCCAGCTGGGCGATGTTCTCCGGCCCACCCAGCGCGGCGATGAACCGGCACACCTCCTGCGGGTCGGCGTACGGGGACTGGTCTGTGGAAGGGGCTGCTTCCCGGCCCGGGGTGGGCAGATCCTTTGCTTTGATGAGGATGCTGAACACGGCAAAGTAGGTCAGGATCTCCGCAAGGCCCAGCAGATAGAGCAGCGGCAGATTCTGCAGCTGCTCCCCGGCGCTCAGGTTGAACACCAGCGACCCCAGCAGGTTGGAGGTAAAGGCCCGGACATGCAGGACATGGAGCAGCACCATAAAGCCGCCCGTAATGACCGCATGGGCCACCCAGAGCAGGGGCGAAACGAAGCAGAACAGAAAATCAATGGGTTCGGTGATGGAGGCCACCGAGGCCGTGACCGCCAGCGGGATCATAGCGGCGGCGGTACGGGCACGGTTCTCTTTGCGGGCCGTGAAGATGAAGGCCGCCGCAATGCCCAGATAGCCAAAGGTCTTGGTGAAGCCGGTGTACATCCAGACGATGCCGTCTGAGAGGGGCAGGCCCATGGTGTACTCGGTCATGCAGACGGCGTAAGCGCCTGTGTAGGTCACAGAACCCACAGTCAGGCTGCCGCCCAGCGAAGAGAACTGGAAGGGCATATAGATGAGGTGATGCAGGCCGGTGGGGATGAGCAGCCGTTCCAGAAAGCCGTAAAGGAACACCCCCGCGTTCCCTGAAGCCGCGATCCAGCCCGTGAGGGCGCTGACCGTCCGTTGCAGCGGCGGGCAGACGAAGCAGAACCCCAGCCCCAGTGCCACCGCCAGCGCCGACAGCCACAAAAACGACCACCGCAGACCTGAATAGAGCTGGGTGATCATGCCATAAAACTGCTTTTCGCAGGTGCGGTTGAAAAGCCACGCCGCCGCAAAGCCCAGCACGATGCCGCTTGCCACGCCGGTGTCCACCACCTGAATGCCCAGAATGGTGGTTTGGCCCGTGCCCGCAAGGCCGGTCATCCCGTTGGGCTGGGCAAGCAGTCCCAGCGCTTCCAGCGCGGTGTGGTTGGCTGTGAGGAACACAAGGTAAGCCATCAGCGCCAGCAGGGCGGCATCCTGCTTTTCGGTTTTGGCGCGCACGGCTGCCACCCCCACGCAGAGAATGACGCTGAGGTTGTTGATGAGCACCATCATCCCGTTGTAAAGCAGCTGCCCCACCAGCTGCAGTGGAGCCCACTGCAGCACCGGCAGCGCCTGACACAAGGGCTTGCTGGTGAGCAGCGCCCCCAGCACTAGCAGCAGGCCCGCCGCCGAAAGATAAGACAGCGGCGACAGCAGCGACTGTGAAAAGCGTTCCAGCCGCCGCAGAAATTTCTGCATCCGTTTCTCCCCCTTTTTCCGGTTCTTCACTCATTTCTCCCAGTTTGACCATGGCCGGATTATACGCGCCAGCGCAAAAAATGTCAATCCCGCCCGACTGAGAAAAAAAGGACAAAAGTTTGTATAGTTTGCACAGCCGGGGTGAAAAATCGTCCTGCGCACGCCGATTGACAACAGCCCGGCAGAACAGTATACTAGAAATGTACCAGAGCAGTTTCTCCGGCAGATGGGCCGGAACACGATAAAAGGAGGCTTTCCTATGATTCGCAAGCGTATTCTTTCCCTGCTGGTCTGCGCCGCCCTGCTGTGCGGCGTGCTGGCAGGCTGCAGCACCTCTTCCGGCAGCACTGCCGCTTCCAGCTCTTCCGCTTCTGCAAGCGAGAGCATCCCCTCTTCCACCGTGACCGCCGACACCGGCAAGGTGGGCCCGCTGGACGCAGGCGAGAACTCCCTGTTCTCCCTCTCTGACCCGGACGATGCCTTTGCCCCCTGCCTTGGCTGGGGCCCCGGCGTGTCCGGCTGCTCGCTGAAATCCGTCATCGCGGCGGCTTCCCTGCTGAAATGGGCCGATGGCTGCAACATGAGCATCCAGCCGGTCAGCGACATCAAAGCTGCCTATACCCAGTGGTTCGACAGCCTGAGCGCCGATGACCAGCAGAGCTTTGCCGATGCCTGGCCGCTCATCAAGGCCGATGCCGAGACCCTGCTGACCGACAAGGACAGCATGACCGGCCGCATCGAGGATGCCGGTCTGGATGCCAAAGAGCTGCCCGGCTGTTCCGAGGAAAACTGGAAAGCCCTGGCCGATGTCATTGACGTACTGGTCCCGGCTTCCAGCGAGTATTGAGCGTTCCGTCTGCCCCTGAATGCAAGAGACATAAAAACAAGCCCGACGTTGTCGGGCTTGTTTTTATGTTCAGATCTTTTTCAGGGTGTACTGGCGGGTGCCCATGCCGATCTTTTCGGCCTGATCCAGCGTGGCCTTCCACTCGATATTGGGGTTGGAATCCTT
>ENA-OWOE01000992-OWOE01000992.1-gut-metagenome-genome-assembly--contig:-NODE-992-length-12626-cov-4.538051_pt1 | contig 12626 bp, 7 predicted proteins | sample MGYA00248254_ERZ651788 | MGnify/ENA primary metagenome ERZ651788 (study PRJEB26908, sample SAMEA4031709) | gut metagenome | biome: gut; feature: normal infant; material: stool | place: China | collected 2015 ... | reverse complement strand
GGAAGGCTGCGGGCCGCATATATGCGGCCCCTACCGCGCATCCTCCCGTTTTCTGGCAATATCATAGGTTTAGGAGGCCCCTCTCATGCAGACGATCACCATCCACGGCAGACGCACCCTGCACGGCAGCATCCGGCCTGCCGCCGCCAAAAACAGCACCCTGCCGCTGCTGGCGGCGACGCTGCTCTGCGACGGCCCCTGCCGCCTGCGGGACGTCCCGCGTCTGGCCGACGTGGACACCAGCCTGGCGTTGCTGGACGCTGTCGGGGCCCGGGTGCGGCGCTGCGGGGCGGACCTCTGCACCCGTCCCGCGGACCGTCTCTGCGGCGACATCCCGGAGCATCTGGCCGGGGCCATGCGCAGCTCGGTATTTTATCTCGCGCCGCTGCTCTGCCGCGTCGGCTATGTGCGCCTGCCGCTGCCCGGGGGCTGCCGCCTCGGCCCGCGGCCCGTGGACATCCACCTGGCCGGGCTGGCCGCCATGGGGGCCGAGGTCGAATTGGAGGGCATTGCCGTCACGCTGCGGCGCACGGGGCCGCTGCATGGGGTGGATTTTACACTGCGGCTGCCCAGCGTCGGGGCCACAATGACCCTGCTGATGGCCGCCTGCTGCGCCGCGGGGCAGACCGTGCTGCGCGGCGCTGCGCAGGAGCCGGAGATCGGCGACATGATCGCGTTTCTGTCTGCCTGCGGGGCGGATATTCAGGGCGCGGGCACGCCGGTGCTGACCGTGCAGGGCGGCAGACCGCTGGGCGGAGCCTTTCACCGCCCGCTGCCGGACCGCATCGCCGCCGCGACCTACGCCGCCGCACTGGCGTGCGCGGGCGGACAGATCGAAATTGCGGGCTGCGACCCGGCCAGCTATGACTCGTTTCTGCGCTTTCTGGCCGGGACCGGCGTGCAGGTCAGCCGGGCCGGAGACTGCGTGCGGCTGGCCCGTGACCCCGCCGTGCCGCTGCGGGGCGGGGCGCACCTGCGGGCCGACGCCTGGCCCGCCTTTGCCACCGACACTGCGCCGCTGGCCGCCGCCGTGCTGCTGACGGCAGCGGGGGAGAGCGAAATTTACGACAGCCTGTTTGCCAACCGCTTTGCCTGTGCCGCGGGCTTTGCCGCCATGGGCGCGGCCTGCACGGTCAGGGGGCGGCAGCTGACGCTCCCGGGCGGGGCCGTCCTGCACGGGACGGACGTCACCGCGCCCGACCTGCGCGGCGGAGCGGCGCTTCTGGCGGCGGCACTGGCCGCGGACGGTGAGACCCGCCTGCGCGACCCCGGGCACATCCCCCGCGGGTATGAAAATTTACCCGCCGCACTGCGCGGGCTGGGGGCAGAGATTTCCTGAGACTGCCCGCAGACTGCCGCTCACGTTACACCACCGGGCCGGGCACGCCCGGCCCCTGCGGGGGGACCGCCCGGCACATGGCCGATTACAGCAGCTCCGCTTCTCAATTTTTTCACATTCTTACACAAAGTATGTAGCTTTGTACTAAAAATACAGTCTCTATCGCGGCCTGCGTTGTCCAAAAGGGCAGGGCAGGCCGTATTTTTTTATGAATTTCTCGCTAAGGTATTGAAATTGCGCGGAAAATTTGCTATCCTTATAAACAGTTATATGTAAAAAATCACGGATTAGTGTGCCCATGCGTGGGTGCACCCCAGGAATCCGGTTTCACAACATCACTTTTAGGGGGATACACTCATGGCATTCGTTCTCGACGAAGAAATGCAAAATGTAACCAATATCAAGGTTATCGGCGTAGGTGGCGGCGGCGGCAACGCCGTCAACCGCATGGTGGAGTCCGGTCTGTCCGGGGTCGAGTTCGTCGCGATGAACACCGACCAGCAGGCTCTGCTCAACTCCAAGGCCACCCAGAAGGTCCAGCTTGGCGCCAAGCTGACCAAGGGCCGCGGTGCCGGTGCTGACCCGGAGATCGGCCAGCGCGCCGCCGAGGAGAGCAAGGACGAGATCACCAACGCGCTGAAGGGTGCGCAGATGGTCTTTATCACCGCCGGCATGGGCGGCGGCACCGGCACGGGCGCTGCCCCTGTCGTGGCCGAGACGGCCCATGACCTGGGTATCCTGACCGTCGGCATCGTCACGAAGCCTTTCGCTTTTGAGGGCAAGCGCAAGATGGCGCAGGCCGAGCAGGGCATCGCCTCCCTGATGATGCACGTCGACTCCCTGATCGTCATTCCCAACGAGCGCCTGAAGCTCATCAGCCAGGAGAAGATCACCCTGATGAACGCCTTCGAGGCCGCTGACAACGTGCTGCGCCAGGGCGTTGAGAGCATCTCCAGCCTGATCAACATTCCTGCCTTCATCAACCTGGACTTCGCGGACGTCCGCTCCATCATGAAGGACGCCGGCTTTGCCCACATGGGCGTCGGCGTTGCCAAGGGCGCCGGCAAGGCCGAGAACGCCGCCAAGGCTGCCATCTCCAGCCCGCTGCTGGAGACCAGCATTGCCGGTGCACGCGGCGTCATCATCAACATCACCTCCAGCCCCGACATCGGCCTGGAGGATGTCGAGACCGCTGCCAGCATGATCACCCAGAGCGCGCATCCCGATGCCAACATCATCTGGGGTACTGCGTTCGACGAGCGCCTGAGCGACGAGATGAGCATTACCGTCGTTGCCACAGGCTTCGAGAGCACGCCCGAGGTCGACGAGCCCATTCAGGCCCATGTTGACGCCAAGCGTGCCGCACAGGCCGCTACCCAGCCCGCCGCACAGCCTGCCGCTGCTCCGGTCCAGCCCGTGCAGCCTGTCCAGCCGCAGGTCAACCCCGTCATGCCCAACCCGATCTTCACCCAGTCCTTCAGCACCGGCATGGACACGCCTGTGGCCGCACAGCCCGCAGCCCCTGCCGAGGAAGAGGATGACGGCGATTACTTTGACGACCTGCTCAGCATCCTGAACAAGCGTTCTTAATGATTTTTTTGCGAGAGGATGTAAAAAGCCATGCCGTCTGAACCGATGAACATTCAGGAACAGGGTTTTCGTTCCAGCTTGTTCGGCTTTGATAAAAATGACGTGCTGGCTTACATGAACGCACTGGCCAACGAGGCCCAGCAGCACGAGCTGGAGTACAACCGCCAGCTGCAGCAGCTGCAGTCCAAGCTGGACGAGCTGCGCAGCGAGCGGGGCACCGCCGACAGCCGCATGGAGGCCCTGAAGGCCGAGCTGGCTGCCGCGACCCAGCGTGCAGACACGGCCGAGGCCAAGCGCCGCGAGGCGGACGAGCAGCTGGAGACCATCAAGAAAAAGACGGCCTCCTTCCAGTCCACCCAGCGGGAATCCCAGAAAAACGCCAACATCTGGCAGCTGAAATGCCACGATCTGCAGCAGCAGGTGGACGAGCTGCAAAAGCAGCTGACCGCCGCGCGCGCGCTGAACACTGCCGCCGCCCCGGCCGCCCCCACATCCGATCTGGTGCGGGAGGCCAAGCTCGAGGCCGGCAAGATCCTGGCCGATGCCCGCCTGTACGCCGAGAGCGCAGAGCGGGAGCTCAAGCAGCAGGCCGAGACCCAGAAGAACCGCATGGCAGAGAATGCCCGCAGCATTGCGTCGGGCGTCATGCTGGTGCGGGAGCGTCTGGCCCGCGTGGACGAGCGCCTGAGCGCCGCCACGCTGGATTTAGACGGCCTGACGCAGGCCATCTATCAGGCGCTTGACCAGACCGAGGCCGAGCTGAAGGATCTGGGCACCGATATGCGCAGCTTTGCGCAGGGCACACCGGAAACGGATATTCCCGCACCGGTGCCGCCGCGCCCCGCTGCCAAGCCTGCCGCCCCGTCTCCCGAAAAGCCCGCCGAGCGTCTGCGCGTCAAGGCCAAGGCACAGCCCGTGCACCACACGGCCCCTGCCGCCCCGGTCCACCGTCTGCGCAACACCCGCCGCCCGATCTCCCAGCTTTTGCAGGATCAGATCGACAAATTGGGCCGGGAGGAGCAATAAGTTTGTACATAGCCACTCGGTTTTGCGCCGGGTGGTTTTTGTTTAGAGCGGCTTCCCCCTTGGAGGAAAGGCTTGGTTTGTTCACAAACCCTTCTTAATTTGTTGAATTTTCCTTCACGACTTTAACACAAATGGCGGGTATACTATAAGTGTTCTCAGGAAGGGAGCAGGGACCCGGGCCTGAGAACAGAACCCCAAGTTTTTCATCCATACTCCTCTTTTCTTTTGATGCCGAAGCGGTGCAGGAAAGTCCTGCACCGCTTCGGTGTTTTTTTTAGGACAGATTTCTGCATTTGACAACGTGTTTTCCTGCACCGTACTCTTGCCGAATCGTGCAGAACCCTGTATAATATAATCTGATATTGTATCGCCGCGGGGCAGACCCGGCGCACATATCCCGCAATTTCACTCCATCCGCAGGAGGCAAAATCCTATGAGAGTTGGTCTGGACATTGGTTCCACCACCATTAAATGTGTTGTGCTGAACGACGCCGGGCAGATCGTCTATTCGACCTACGAGCGCCATTTCAGCCATATTTTAGAGAAGGGCAGAGCGCTGCTTGAGAAGGTTGCCGCCGAATATCTGCCCGATGGCCGCGCCTACTTAGCCATCTCCGGCTCCGCCGGTATGGGCCTGGCCGACAGCTGCAAGGTTCCCTTCGTGCAGGAGGTCTTTGCCACCCGTGTAGCCGCCAACCGGCTGGCCCCCGGCACCGACTGCATCATCGAGCTGGGCGGCGAGGACGCCAAAATCCTTTTCCTGACAAACGGCACCGAGGTCCGCATGAACGGCAGCTGCGCCGGCGGCACGGGCGCGTTCATTGACCAGATGGCGACCCTGCTGAAGATGGGCGCCGACGAGATGGACAAGGCCGCGCAGGCCGCGACCCGCACCTACACCATCGCCAGCCGCTGCGGCGTTTTTGCCAAAAGCGACATCCAGCCCCTCATCAACCAGGGCGCACAGGCTGGCGACATCGCGGCGTCGATCTATCAGGCCGTTGTCAACCAGACCATTGCAGGTCTGGCACAGGGCCGCCCCATCAAGGGCAATATCCTGTATCTCGGCGGCCCGCTGACCTTCTCCGAAACGCTGCGCCGGAGCTTTGACAAGACTCTGGGTGTCCCCGGCACCCTGCCGGAGAACAGCCTGCTCTTCGTTGCGATGGGCGCGGCGTTCTATGCCGACGAGGAATCCGACCTGCGCGAGGTTGCCAAGCGCCTCGACGAATACAGCGCCACGGCGACCTACGTCAGCCTGCCGCCGCTGTTCGCAAACAAACAGGAGTACGAGGACTTCCACGCCCGCCACTTAAAGGCCACCGTGCCCTGCCTGCCCTTTGGCGCAGACTGCGGGCCGGTACATATCGGCATCGACTCCGGTTCCACCACCATCAAGCTCGTCGTCATCGACAACGACGCAAACATTCTGTTCGAGCGCTACCGTCCGAACCTCGGCAACCCGATCCCGCTCGTCAAAGAGACGCTGCTCGGTCTCTACAGGGATCACCCGGGCCTGCAGATCGCCAGCGTGACCACCACCGGCTACGGCGAGGAGCTCGTCAAAAATGCGTTCCACTGTGACCGCGGTCTTGTCGAGACTGTCGCGCACTTTACCGCCGCCAAGCACTTTTTGCCCGACGTGGATTTCATCATCGACATCGGCGGTCAGGACATGAAGTGCTTCAAAATTGAGGACGGTGCGATCAGCAACATCTTCCTGAACGAAGCCTGCTCCTCCGGCTGCGGCAGCTTTTTGCAGACGTTCGCCCAGGCGCTGGGCTACGACGTCAAGGAGTTTGCCGCGCTGGGCCTGTTTGCCGACAAGCCCGTTGACCTTGGCAGCCGCTGCACCGTGTTCATGAACTCGTCTGTCAAGCAGGCGCAGAAGGACGGTGCCTCGATTGAAAATATCAGCGCCGGTCTGTCCATCTCCGTCGTCAAGAACGCGCTGTACAAGGTCATCCGCGCGTCCAACCCCGAGGAGCTGGGCCGCAACATCGTGGTACAGGGCGGCACCTTCTACAATGAGGCTGTGCTCCGCGCCTTTGAGAAGGAGATGGGCGTCAACGTCATCCGTCCCGACATTGCGGGCCTGATGGGCGCTTACGGCGCGGCCCTGTACGGCAAGGCCAAGGCAGGCGCGCACGCCCGCAGCACCGTGCTGACCCAGCTGGAGCTGGAGCATTTCAGCCAGAAGGTCAACACCGTGCAGTGTCAGGGGTGCGGCAATCACTGCCAGCTGACCGTCAACGTTTTTGCCGATGGCAAGCGCTTTATCTCCGGCAACCGGTGCGACAAGCCCGTGACCGGCAAGGCCAACAACGAGGATCTGGACCTCTACGCCTACAAGCTCAAGCTGCTGGACGGCTACCGCAAGGCAGCAGCCCCCGCGAACAGCCGCGGCAAGATCGGCATCCCGCTCTGCCTGAATATGTACGAGCTTTTGCCGTTCTGGCACACGCTGTTCAGCCGCCTCGGCTTTGAGGTCGTCGTCAGCCCCTTCTCCAACCGCAAGCTGTACCAGAGCGGTCAGGCGACGATCCCCAGCGACACGGCCTGCTTCCCGGCCAAGCTGAGCCACGGCCACATTCACTGGCTGTGTGAGCAGGGCGTGGACGCGATCTTCTACCCCTGCATGAGCTACAACTTGGACGAGCACCTGGGCGACAACCATTATAACTGCCCCGTCGTGGCCTACTATCCCGAGGTGCTCGAGGGCAACTGCCCCGAGCTGAAGGCGACGAAGTTCATCTACGATTACTTCAACCTCGAGCGCCGCAAGGATTTCTACAAGAAATTCCAGCAGACGCTGGACCATTATTTCCCGGGGCTGGACCGGAAGGCCGTGCACAAAGCCATTGACGCGGCCTACGACGAGTACGCCCGCCACATGCAGCAGCTGCGCGACAAGGGCACCGAGATCATTGCGCAGGCCCGCAGGGAAAGCCGCCGCATCATTGTGCTGGCGGGCCGCCCCTACCACGTTGACCCTGAGGTCAACCACGGTATTGACCAGCTCATCATCCGGCAGGGCGCTGCCGTCATCAGCGAGGACTCCGTCAGCTGGCACGAGCAGAAGTTCCAGACCTCCGTCCTGAACCAGTGGACCTACCACAGCCGCCTGTACGCCGCCGCGAAATACTGCACCGAGAACCCCGACATGGACCTTGTGCAGCTCGTCTCCTTCGGCTGCGGCCTGGACGCCGTCACCACCGACGAGACCCGCGAGATTCTGCAGGCGGGCAGCAAGCTGTACACCCAGCTGAAGATCGACGAGATCACAAATCTGGGCGCGGTGAACATAAGACTGCGCAGCTTGTTTGCGGCGCTGGAAGAACGCAAAGAGGATAAAAAGTAAAGAGCCTCCCTTGTCAAAGGGAGGTGGACGCCGTAGGCGGCCGGAGGGATTCCTGCCCGCAAGCTCGGCACCAGCTCCCCCTCTGACGCTCCGCGTCACCTCCCCCGGAGCGGGGGAGTCTGTCTTTGACAAGGGAGGCTTTCACCCTACAATCATTGAGGCAACCTATGGAATACATGACCCCAAACTTTACCAAGGACATGGTAAAGACCCATAAAATTCTCATTCCGAACATGGCCGTGACTCAGTTTCGGCTCATGCAGGCGGCACTGGCCAGCGAGGGCTACCAGACCGAGGTGCTCGGCAACTGCGGCAGCGAGGTCGCGCAGCTGGGCCTGAAATACGTCCACAACGACACCTGCTACCCGGCGCTGCTCGTCATCGGGCAGTTTCTCGACGCGCTGAACAGCGGCAAATACGATTTGGACCACACCGCGCTGCTCATCACCCAGACCGGCGGCGGCTGCCGTGCGTCCAACTACATCAAGCTGCTGCGCAAGGCGCTCGTCAAGGCTGGCTACGGCAATATTCCCGTAGCATCGCTGAACTTCTCCGGTCTGGAAAAGGGCAGCGGTCTGCCGCTGACCGTGCCGCTGCTGCGCAAGGTCATTGCGTCGATCTTTTACGGCGATATGCTGGTCGCCCTGCGCAGCCAGACCCACGCCTACGAGAACCACAGGGGCGACGCCGACGCCATGACCGAGAAGTGGATCTCTACGATACAGGGCTGGATCCGCGACGACAAGAACTACTCCGCCCATGACATGAAGCGCCGGTTCTACGACATTGCCGCGGACTACGCGACCATTCCCATCACCCGCGTGCCGAAGGTCAAGGTCGGCGTCGTCGGCGAAATTTATGTCAAATACTCGCCGCTGGGCAACAATGATCTGGAAAAATTTCTGGAAAGTCAGGACTGCGAGGTCAACCTGCCCGGCCTGATGGGCTTTGTGGAGTACTGCGTGGCCAACTACAAGCTGGACATCGACCTGTACGGCGGCAACAAGCTGGTGGCGGGCGGCGCGGACGCATTCTTGCGCTGGCTGGACGGCATCGGCTGCGCCAGCTATGACGCCATGCGCAAGTACGGCTTCTACGCGCCCGGCTCGTTCCGCGAGCTGATGAAAAAGCCCGAGGGCATCATCTCTCTGGGTGCCAAGATGGGCGAGGGCTGGCTGCTGACCGCCGAGATGATCGAGCTGGTCGAGGGCGGCTACGGCAACATTGTCTGCGCCCAGCCGTTCGGCTGTCTGCCGAACCACATTGTAGGCAAGGGCATGATCAATAAGATCCGCGCCCTGCACCCGGACGCGAACATCACCCCCGTGGACTACGACCCCAGCGCGACCCGCGTCAACCAGGAAAACCGCATCAAACTGATGCTGGCCGTGGCCCGCGAGAAGCTGGACCAGCCCGGCGAGGTACAGCCTGTCACCGCGGAACAGCTGGCAGGCGGCGCACCGCAGGTGGAAACGGTGGTACGATAAATTTATAAAAAAGCCGCTGGCATAATTGTCAGCGGCCTTTTTATACAGGCTTCAAGCCTTCCCCCCTTGGGGGAAGGTGGCCCCGCAGGGCCGGATGAGGGGTAAGTTCACGGAAATAACCCGTTTACAGGCGATCTCCGCAAGTTTGCCCCTCTTCAGTCAGCGGTCGGGGCCGCTGACAGCTTCCCTCACATCTCCTCCACCTGTTTCAGCTCTACCTCCCGCTTATCGATCACCAGCAGTCCTTCCTTCTGCATCTGGCTCAGCGCATTGCTCAAGGCGCTGCGGTCCACGCCAAGGTGGTCGGCCAGCTGCTGGCGGTCAAAGGGGAGCGTAAACCGCAGGCTGCCGTTTTGCCGCGCCAGCACCGAGAAGTACGCTGTGATCCGCCCGCGGATCGTCTTGGGGGCGGTGTACAGGCTGCGCTGCGCCAGCCCCAGATTTTTACGCGCTGCAATGCGCAAAAGATTTTGCGTCAGCTTCCAGCGCCACGGCTCGCAGCCGCACTGCAAAAGCTGCCCGGTCTCCAAAAACAGTGCCTCGCCGTTTTCTGCGGCCACAACGCTGACCCGCAGCGGCTCGTCCGGCAGACAGGCGTAGGTCTCGGCAAACAGGTCACCCGGCCCGGCCTGGCCCAGCAGCGTCTTGCTGCCCCAGACGTCCAGGTGCTCCATGTGCACCCGCCCGGTCAGCACCACGCCCAGCGCCGGGGCTCTCTGCCCGGCCTCCAGCAGGATCTCCCCCTTGGCAAATGCCCTGCGGCGCATCCGCAGCGCAGTTACGGCTGCCTCGACCTCGTCGGCGGTCAGTCCGCGGAACAGTGGTACATCCGGCAATTCCATAATTATGCACCTCACATGTTGTTTCTACAACAGAACTCTTGCTGCCATTGTAGTAAAATGACAGCACAAAGTCAAGGAGGCTGACCATGAAACGACAAATCATTCACATCGACCAGGAGAAATGCAACGGCTGCGGGGCCTGCGCCGCCGCCTGCCATGAGGGCGCGATCGCCATGATCGGCGGCAAGGCCACGCTGATGCGCGACGACTACTGCGACGGCATGGGCGACTGCCTGCCGCACTGCCCCACGGGGGCCATCACGTTTGAGCAGCGCGAGGCCGCGCCCTACAACGAGGCCGCCGTGCAGGCCGCCAGGCAGCACAAGGCCGCCCACACGCCCGGTTGCCCCGGCAGTGCGCCCAAAGCGATGCACGTCTGCCCGGGCAGCATGGCCAAGGCCCTGCACCCCGCCGAGGCAGGGGAGAGCGCCCCGACGACGGCCCCCAGCCAGCTGCGCCAGTGGCCCGTGCAGATCAAGCTGGTGCCTGTGAACGCACCCTACTTTGACGGTGCGCGGCTGCTGATCGCTGCCGACTGCACGGCCTACGCCTACGCCGCGTTCCACGAGCGGTTCATCCGCGGGCACATCACGCTGGTGGGCTGCCCCAAGCTGGACGACGTCGATTACAGTGAGAAGCTGACCGCCATCATCCGCAGCAACGACATTCAAGAGGTCACCGTTGTGCGCATGGAGGTGCCCTGCTGCGGCGGGCTGGAAAATGCCGCCAAGCGCGCCTTGCAGGCGTCCGGCAAGTTCATTCCGTGGCAGGTCGTAACGATTTCCACCGACGGGCGGATTCTGGACTGATTTTTTTGCAAAAAGGGCTTGCATTCCGCAAAGCAGTATGCTATAATAACATACGTCGCTGAAACGCAGCGACGTATATGCGCGGTTAGCTCAGCTGGTAGAGCATCTGCTTGACGTGCAGGAGGTCACAGGTTCGAGTCCTGTACCGCGCACCAGAGAAAGCCCCTTGCCGACACGTTCGGCAAGGGGCTTTTCTTTCGTTTCCGCGGATGCAAGCATCCGCTTCTGCATGTAGGGGTCGATGCTCGTCATCGACCCGGGAGCTGAACGGCTGCCGCATGGCCGGGCGTGCTGCGCCCCCGCCCCTGCAATGCACTTTTTGTGTCCCCATTGACGAACCTGCGCCGGTACGATATACTTATATTTTACGGCATTTTGTCGTACTTTGTGCAAAGCAGAAATAGGAAAAGGAGGGAGGATCGCCGTGATTTTCGGCAAAGCGATCAACCGATACTATCTCAAGCACGCGCCGGTGCTGCTGCTGGGCATTCTGTCGCTGCTGACGGTGGACTACATTCAGCTGCTCATCCCGGAGCTGTACCGGCTGGTCATCAACGGCGTAAATCTGGGGCAGGTGGTCGTGGACGGCCAGACGCTGCCCTTTACCAGGGAGGTGCTGTTTCAGCACATCTGCCTGCCAATGATCTGGATCGTCGTGCTCATGGTCATCGGGCGGTTCCTGTGGCGCGTCTGTTTCTTCGGGTCAGCGGTCAGCGTGGCCGCCGATTTGCGGGAGCGGATGTTTGACCACAGCCGCCGCCTGTCCCAGCAGTACTATCAGGTCAACAAGGTCGGCAACCTGATGAGCCTCTACACCAACGACCTCGACACCATTCAGGAGTGCTTCGGCGACGGCATTTTGATGTTCTTTGACGCCGCCGTGCTGGGCATTATGGCGCTGGTCAAGATGTGGCGGATGGACTGTAAATTAACACTTCTGGCGCTGATTCCGGCGGCGGTCATGTTCGTCCTCGGCACCGTCATGAGCCAAGTCATGACCAGACGGTGGGAGGAGCGCCAGCAGGCGTTCTCCGACCTGTCCGACTTTGCGCAGGAGAACTTTTCCGGCATTGCGGTCATCAAGGCGTTTGTGAAGGAACTCAAGGAGCTGATTGCCTTCCGCCGGCTCAACAAGGAGAACGAGGAGGTCAACGTCGCCTACACCAAGATTGCAACACTGCTCGAGGTGCTGGTCACGCTGTTCGTCGAGTCGGTCATCTGCGTGATTTTGGGCTACGGCGGCTGGCTCGTCTGGCGCGGGCAGTTCAACGCAGGTCAGCTTGTGGAGTACATCGGCTACTTTGAGGCCATCGTCTGGCCCATCATGGCCATCTCGATGCTGATCGAAAAGACCTCCCGCGGCAAGGCATCGCTGAACCGCATTACCGAGCTTCTGGATGCGCCCATCGACGTGGCGGACCGCGACGGCGTCGCCGACCTGCGCGATCCGCACGGCGGCATTGAGTTCCGCCATCTGACGTTCCGCTACCCAGACGGCGAGTACGACGTGCTGAAGGACGTATCGTTCACCATCAAGCCCGGCGAGAGCGTCGGCATCGTCGGCAAGACCGGCGCAGGCAAGACCGCGCTGGTGGACCTTTTGCTGCGCACCTACAATGTGCCCGACGGCACGCTGTTTGTGGACGGGCAGGACGTGAACGCCGTGTCCATCCATTCGGTGCGCGACGCCTGCGCCTACGTGCCGCAGGACAACTTCCTGTTCTCGGACACGATTGCCCACAACATCGGCTTCGGCGTGGACGACGCCAGCCAGGCCGACATTGACCGCGCCGCCGCGCTGGCTGATGTGCGGGACAACATCGTGGACTTCAAGGACGGCTACGAGACCGTACTCGGTGAGCGCGGCGTGACCGTCTCCGGCGGACAGAAGCAGCGCATCTCGATTGCGCGTGCCCTGCTGAAAAACGCGCCGATCCTGATTCTGGACGACTCTGTCTCGGCTGTCGATACCCGCACCGAGAAAATCATCCTCGACAACCTCAAGACCAGCCGCGCGGGCAAGACGACGCTGCTGATCGCCCACCGCATTTCGACGGTGGAGCAGCTGGACAAGATCGTCTTTATCGAGGACGGCAGGGTAGAGGCCGTCGGCCCGCACGATGAGTTGTATCGGAGCTGCGCCGAATACCGCCGCATGGTCGATCTGCAGAA
>ENA-OWOE01000984-OWOE01000984.1-gut-metagenome-genome-assembly--contig:-NODE-984-length-12724-cov-4.664901_pt1 | contig 12724 bp, 9 predicted proteins | sample MGYA00248254_ERZ651788 | MGnify/ENA primary metagenome ERZ651788 (study PRJEB26908, sample SAMEA4031709) | gut metagenome | biome: gut; feature: normal infant; material: stool | place: China | collected 2015 ... | reverse complement strand
GAGACCTTCTCGCTGGTCGGCGAGTCCGGCTCCGGCAAGACCACCATTGGCCGTGCCATCTGCCGCATCAACCCGACCTCCGGCGGCGACATCTTCTTCAAGGGCCAGAAGATCAACGGCAAGATCTCCAAGGAACTGGACAAAGAGGTCATCCGTAAGATCCAGATGATCTTCCAGGACCCCATGGCTTCGCTGAACGAGCGCGCCAAGGTGGAGTATATCATTGCTGAGGGCCTGCTGAACCATCATCTCTACAAGGATCAGGAAGACCTGCACGAAAAGGTGATGAACGCCCTGCATGAGGTCGGCCTGCTGCCGGAGTTTGCCTCCCGCTTCCCCCACGAGTTCTCGGGCGGCCAGCGCCAGCGCATCGGCATTGCCCGTGCTCTGGTCATGGAGCCGGAGTTCATCGTGGCCGATGAGCCCATCTCCGCACTGGATGTCTCCATCCGTGCACAGGTGCTGAACCTGCTGAACGAGATGAAGAAGAGCCGCGGCCTGACCTACCTGTTCATTGCACATGACCTGTCGGTGGTCCGGTTCATCTCGGATCGTATCGCCGTTATCAGCAAGGGCCGCATCGTGGAGCTGGCTGAGGCGGAGGAGCTGTTCCTCCATCCGCTGCATCCCTACACCAAAGCCCTGCTGAGCGCGGTCCCCATCCCTGACCCCAGCCTGGAAAAGCACAAGAAGCTGCTGGTCTATGACCCCTCGATCCACGATTACAGCGTGGATAAGCCGGTCTGGGAAGAGATCGCAAATGGCCACTTTGTGTATGGCAACCAGCGTGAGCTGGAAGGCTATCGCAAGGAGTATGAAAGCCAGCTGTAAGCTGAACCGCTTTCCTGTATTTTAACACAATGACCCCGCCGCGCTGGGAGCTTTCCCGTGCGGCGGGGTTTTGTGCTGTCAGGAAGCAAAAAAAGAACCGGACGCTTCAAAAACGTCCGGTTCTGCTTTTGCGATTGGTTATTGGTCCACTCGATCAGGCCTGAGCGGCTGCGTCAAATGCGGCGGCAAACTCATCGTACTGTTCGGTGGTGTAGGCTTCCTCACTGGTCTCCCAGTTCACAGCCTTGTAGTTGCAGGGACCATACATTGCGTTGATCTTGCTGTATTCGTTGACGTGGGTCAGGCACCAGGTGATATCGTAGACGGTGGGGAAGATCAGGTTCTCGTCCAGGAAGTAAGCCTCGGCCTTGGCAAATGCTGCGTAGCGTGCATCGGTGTCGTCAACAATGGCACGGGCCTCGTTCACCAGATCGGTGAACTTCTCATAGGCAGCCACCAGCTCGGTCTGGTAGCTGGCGGGACCATTGTTCACAATGCCTGCAATGTTGGTCATGTTGCAGCTGTAGTAAGCGTTTTCATCGTGAATGATGATCTGGGTCAGGAAGTTGATGGGATCGCCGAAGTCAGCGCCCCAGCCCATGTGGGTGAAGCTCTGCAGCTTGGGAGCCACGACTTCCTTCATGGTGGAGGACACGAAGGTGTTGACATCCAGCACGATGAAGTCATCGCCGAAGCTGTCGGTGAAGCACTGCTTCAGGACGGTGGCGTGGTCCAGAGCGGAGGTGGAGCCGGCCAGAACGTAGTAGGAGCAGTGGACAGGGAAGGTGACACCAATGGCGCTCAGCTCTTCCATGGCCTGCTTCTTCAGCTCGGTGATGTCGCCGTTGTTGGCGCGCAGACGCTTCATGGTCTTGCCATCGTAAGCCTCGCCGTCCAGACCCATCTCCTTGGCCACCAGGTTGGTGTAGTCGGTGCCGTCAGAGGTGTAGCACAGGCCCTTCATGGTGAAGAAGTCATTCTCACACTTCAGGGGATTGATGGGGTTGTAACGGGCGAAGAACTTGTTCAGCACCATGCCCTTGGAGAAGCACTGACGGAACGCCTTGTTGGCAATGGCCTTGTTCCAGTTCTCATCGGGGGTGCCATCGGTGTTCATTTTGTCGTAGTTGAAGATGAAGCAGTAGCTGAACTTCTTGGCACGCTTCTCGCACAGCTGCTGATTGTACTCGTTGGAAGGGTCGGACTGAATGGTGGTGATGCTGCTCTCGCCCAGATCCACCTCGTCCAGCTCGCGGTTCTGATACAGCTGCAGGCTGAGGGCGCCATCGCTGATCATGGTGACAGTGAAACGCTCAAAGCGGCTGACGTTGGCAGCATCGTAGTAGTTGGGGTTGGGGATGTAGCTCTTGGTGTTGCCCTGGATGTACTCCTCCACCATATAGGGTCCGTTGTACCACATGGTGGTGTTGTCGCAGCCACGGAAGCCATCGATACCCAGCTCCTCGATCAGAGCGGGAGCCACGGGGTAGAAGCTGGTGTAGGCAGCAACGGTATCAAAGTAGGGGCAGGCGTTGGGGCAGGTGAACACCAGAGTGTAATCATCCGGAGCTTCGATGCCCACACCGGCAGCGAGCATGTCCTCATAGGTCATGTCAGCGGCAGCGTCACCGGCTTCCTTGGTCAGCTGGTAGTACTCGTAAGCACCCACAATGGTGTCGTTGGGCATGGAGGTGTTGTTGGCCTCGTTCTTGATGGCGTTCATCACCCATTCAAAGCCAACCAGGAAGTCCTTGCTGGTCAGGTGAGCCTTCACCTCACCGTTGCAATCCACCCAGTCCACGTCGTCCCGCAGGTGGAAGGTCCAGACAGTGGCATCCTCATTGTGCTCCCAGCTGGAAGCGATGGCGGGAACCACCTTGCCGTAGCAGTCAAAGCTCAGCAGGCCGTCCCACAGGTTGGTGACCACGTTGGCATCCTCAGCCCTCTGGCTGTACAGCATGTTCCAGCTTTCCAGCTCACGGTTGCCGCTCTCAAAGGAGATGAACTCCTTCAGGGGGGTAGCGCCGGTGGAGTTGGGGGCAGCAGCACCGCTGGCGGCAGCGCCATTGCCGGTGTTGTTGGACTTTTCGCCGCAGGCTGCCAGCAGGCTGGCGGCACCCACAGCACCTGCACCCTTCAGGAAGGTGCGGCGATCAAAATTGAAGCTCATTGGATGATCGTCCCAGATCTTGCGCGGACAGAGCCGCGCGTTTTTCCTTTTCCTAAATGCAGTGAGGCTGTCTGCCTTTCCAAAAAGTGCACAGGAAAGACAAAAGTCACACCACTGTATATTTTAGCACTTTACTGGAAAGAAGTCAATCCGCCACAGCATAGAATTGGAAACAAAACGGTGACAAACACTTTCGTGGGAAAAGAATGTGGAAAAAATTACTATAAAATGGAAAGAACTGTATATCTGTGAAGAACAGGCAAAAGAGAGAAACTGTTCACGCCGTGCGCACAAAACAGCTATCTTTTTTCACAAAAACATGATACAATAAAGTGTATCTGTATCAATAAGGAGCGCACCATGAAGAAACTGACCTCGATGTACAAACGCTACATGTTCCACCCCATTTTATATAAGACCGTGACCCGCACCTCCATCGTGGCCGTGCTGATGCTGCTGTGGCGGCGCTATGTCAGCGATGGCACGTTTACCATCTGGGAGGCCCCGGGCTTTCTGTGCGGCGTGGTGCTGCTCATCTGGGCCTGGGTGGACTACCTGCGGCTGGATGGCGTGACCATCCACCATCTGCTGGAGGAATTCAAGGGGATGGGCAAGCGGCAGAAAAAGATCCATTCCACCCGCTCCATCATCGACTATGCGGATGAGAAGATCGTCTCCTTTGAGGAGTTGGAACCCGAGGAGCGCACCTATTGCAGCCTGCTCTCCAATCTGGTGCTGGGCCTGCCGCTGGTCGCTGCTGCGCTGATCGCCAGCGTGCTGTAAGGGGGCCGCGGCATGGAACAAGAGCACAAGCAGCTGGTCATCGGCATTCTGGCCCATGTGGACAGCGGCAAGACCACCCTTTCCGAGGCCCTGCTCTACGGCACCGGCACCATCCGCAAGCTGGGCCGGGTGGACCATAAGGATGCCTTTCTGGACACCGACGTGCTGGAAAAAGCACGCGGCATTACCATTTTCTCCAAGCAGGCCCTCTTCACGGCGGGCGATACCGATTTTACCCTGCTGGACACCCCGGGCCATGTGGATCTTTCCACGGAGACCGAGCGGACACTGCAGGTGCTGGATTATGCGGTGCTGGTCATCAGCGGCACCGACGGCGTGCAGAGCCATACCGAGACGCTCTGGCGGCTGCTGCGGCGGTACCGCATCCCCACCTTTGTGTTCGTGAACAAGATGGACCTGCCCGGCCCGGGCAGGGAAGCGCTCCTGACCCAGCTGAACCGTCGGCTGGGAGATGGCTTTGTGGATTTTGGGGCAGAGCAGGCCGACCGGGACGAGGCGCTGGCTCTCTGCGATGAGCGGCTGATGGAGACGATGCTGGACCGGGGAATCCTGACCGATACCGACCTCATCCCCGCCATTGCCCGGCGGCATGTGTTTCCCTGCTGGTTTGGCTCAGCCCTGAAGCTGCAGGGTGTGGATGCGCTGGTGGAGGGCCTTGACCGCTATACCCGCCCGGCCCCCGCGCTGGAAGCCTTCGGGGCCAAGGTGTTCAAGGTGAGCCAGGATGAGCAGGGGAACCGCCTGACCTGGCTGCGGGTGACCGGCGGTGTGCTCAAGGTGAAAGCCCAGCTCACCGGAGAGGTCGACGGGGAGCCATGGGCCGAAAAGGCCAACCAGCTGCGGCTCTATTCCGGCGCAAAGTTCACGCTGGCGGAGCGCATCGGGCCCGGCCAGGTGTGCGCCGTTACCGGCCTGACCAAAGCCCGCCCGGGCGAGGGTCTGGGGGCGGAACGGGACAGTGACCTGCCGGTGCTGGAGCCGGTGCTGAGCTATCAGGTGCTGCTGCCCGAGGGCGCGGATGTGCACGCCGCGCTGGGAAAGCTCCATCGGCTGGAAGAAGAGGAACCCCAGCTCCACGTGGTCTGGAACGAGACCCTGGGCGAGATCCATGTCCAGCTGATGGGCGAGATCCAGCTGGAGGTGCTGAAAAGCCTGCTGGCCGAGCGGTACGGGCTGGAGGTCAGCTTCGGCCCCGGCGGCATCCTGTATAAGGAGACCATCACCGAAGCCATGGAGGGCGTGGGCCACTACGAGCCCCTGCGCCACTATGCGGAAGTCCACCTCAAGCTGGAGCCGCTGCCCCGGGGCAGCGGGATGCAGTTTGCCGCCGACTGCCGGGAAGAGGTGCTGGACAAGAACTGGCAGCGGCTGGTGCTGACGCATCTTGAGGAAAAGCAGCATCTGGGTGTGCTCATCGGGGCCCCCCTGACCGATGTGAAGATCACCCTCATTGCGGGCCGCGCCCACCTCAAGCACACCGAGGGCGGCGATTTCCGGCAGGCGACCTACCGCGCCGTCCGGCAGGGCCTGATGATGGCAGATCAGATCCACAAGACCCAGCTGCTGGAGCCGTGGTATGCCTTCCGGCTGGAGCTGCCCTCTGACAACGTGGGCCGCGCCATGAACGATATCCAGAACATGGGCGGCAGTTTTGACCCGCCCGAGACCGGAGCCGACGGGGATACCACCCTGCTCACCGGCACGGCACCGGCCTCCACCATGCGCAGCTACCCCATGGAGGTGGTGGGCTACACCCGGGGCAGGGGACACCTGACCCTGACGCTGGACGGCTACCGTCCCTGCCACAATGCAGCAGAGGTCATCGAGGCCGCGGGCTATGAGCCGGAACACGACCTCGACAACCCGGCAGATTCGGTGTTCTGCGCCCACGGGGCCGGATTTGTGGTGCCCTGGGAACAGGTGCGCAGCCACATGCATGTGGACAGCGGCTGGGGCAAGACTGCAAAGACCGAGGAAGCGGTGCAGGCCCGTCCCCGCCGGATGGCCGCCTACCGCGCTACCCTGGAAGAGGATGCTGAGCTGCTGAAGATCTTTGAACAGACCTATGGGCCCATCAAGCGGGACCCGCTGGCGGCGTTCCGCCCCACCCAGAAGCGGGAACGCCCCGATTTCAACGCCGAGCAGTGGGAGATCCAGCCCGAATACCTGCTGGTGGACGGCTACAACATCATCTTTGCATGGGACGAGCTGAACGCACTCTCCAAAGAGAGCCTGGAAGCGGCCCGCCACAGGCTGATGGACATCCTCTGCAACTATCAGGGCTTTAAGAAGTGCGTGCTCATCCTTGTGTTTGATGCCTACCGTGTGCCGGGCAGCCCCGGCAGCATTGAGCAGTACCACAATATCCATGTGGTCTACACCCGGGAAGCCGAGACCGCCGATATGTTCATTGAGCGTGTCACCCATGAGATCGGCAAGGGCCGCCGCGTCCGCGTGGCCACCTCCGATGGCATGGAACAGGTCATTATCCTGGGCCATGGTGCTCTCCGGGTCTCTGCCCGCATGTTCCATGAAGAGGTGCAGGAAGCGGAGAAGGAGATCCGGAGGTATTTGCAGGGGGAAGGGTAACATCCTCGCCCTCTCCGTCAGCGCTTACGCGCTGCCACCTCTCCCAAAGGGAGAGGCAATGCTGCCTTTATCCAAGACCCGCAATAGGCTCCCCCTTTGGGGGAGCTGGCAAAGCCGTAAGGCTTTGACTGAGAGGGCGAAATCTCACCCGAAAGGAGCCGCCTATGTTCGAAATAACTTCCGATTTTGTCTGGCAGGCCATCCAGCCCCGTCCCCGGGATGCGCATAAGGGAACCTTTGGTTCCGTGCTGGCGGTGGCGGGCAGTGCGTCATACCGGGGCGCGGCGGCGCTGGCCGTGGAAGGTGCCCTGCGCACTGGAGCCGGTATCGTTACGCTGGCAAGTGTAGAGCCGGTGCTGGCGGCTGTGGCCGCCCGCCTGCCCGAGTGCTGTCTCTGCCCCTGCGAAGCGGGGGCAGGGGGCGGCATCTCGCCCCAGAATATCGACCGCATCCGGCGGCAGAAGGCCTCTGTCCTGCTGGCGGGCCCCGGGCTGGGCTATATGGCCCAGAGCGCGGCCCGTGCCGCCGAGACCCGGGCGCTGGTGAAAACGCTCCTGCCCGGCTTTTCCGGCAGTGCGGTGCTGGATGCGGACGGACTGAACGCCGCCGCTGACCTGCTCCAAACGGAAAAAATGCTTCACCCTCAGGGGGAACTGATTTTAACGCCCCACCCCGGCGAGATGGCCCGGCTGACCGGACACTCTGCGGCAGAGATCAACGCGGACCGGGAAGGCACGGCGCTGCGCTATGCGAAAGCATGGAATGCTGTGGTGGTGCTGAAGGGGGCACATACCGTCATTGCAGAGCCGGATGGCCGCTGCGCGGTCAATCCCACCGGCAACCCGGGGCTTTCCCGGGGCGGCAGCGGGGATGTGCTGGCGGGCATGACCAGCGCCCTGCTGGCCTGCGGTCTGCCTGCCTTTGAGGCCGCCGCCTGTGCCGTTTATCTCCATGGTGCAGCTGCCGACCGTGCCGCTGCCCTGCACGGGGAAACCGGGATGCTCCCGCATGATCTGCTGGATGCACTGGGGACCCTGTTTGCCGAAAACGGGCGCTGAGCAAGGGGACGATCCCATCAAAAAAGAAACGCTTCCTTTCCTCTGGATTTGTGTTATACTGGAGCTATCCAAAACACAACGATCTGCCGGAAAGGAAGCGTTTCTTTTATGGTTCCTGCACTGGAAAAAATCATTGCCGAGAGCGACCGCATCGTCTTTTTTGGCGGCGCGGGGGTCTCCACCGAAAGCGGCATCCCTGATTTCCGCAGCGTGGACGGCCTGTACCACCAGAAGTACGATTACCCGCCCGAGACCATCCTGAGCCATACCTTCTGGGAGGAGAACCCCGAGGAGTTCTACCGGTTCTACCGGGATAAGCTCATTGTGAAGGGGGCAAAGCCCAACGCTGCCCACCTGCGGCTGGCAAAGCTGGAGCGGGAGGGCAGGCTGAAAGCCATCGTCACCCAGAACATCGACGGCCTGCATCAGGCGGCAGGTTCCAAGACCGTTTACGAGCTCCACGGCAGCACCCTGCGCAACTACTGCGTGAAGTGCGGCACGTTCTACGATGTGGACTTCATTGCCAACAGTACCGGCGTGCCCCGCTGCCCCAAGTGCGGCGGCATCGTCAAGCCGGATGTCGTTCTGTATGAGGAAGGGCTGGACGAGGAAGTGCTCTCCGGGGCTGTGTCTGCCATCCGCAAGGCGGATACCCTCATCATCGGCGGCACCAGTCTGGTGGTCTACCCGGCGGCGGGGCTCATCCGGTACTTCCGTGGCCGCCATCTGGTGGTCATCAACATGCAGCCCACCGGGGCCGATGCGCAGGCCGAGCTGTGCATTGCAAAGCCCATCGGTCAGGTGCTGAGCGAGGACGTATTGTTGGAGGACTGAGATGAAAGCTGTCATTCTGGAAAGCTATGTCATGGAGGAAGGCGACCTCGACTGGTCGGGGGTAAAGGCGCTGGTGCCCGATACCACCAGCTATGTCCGCACGGCCTACGAGGAAATCGCCCCCCGCATTGGAGATGCGGACATTGTTCTGCTGAACAAGTGCCGCATGGATGAGGAGATCTTACAGCAGTGCCCGAACCTGAAATGGGTGGGCATCATTGCCACGGGCACCGACAACCTGGATCTGGAAGCCTGCCGCCGCCACGGCGTTGCAGTGGCCAATGTGCCGGGCTATTCCACTTACAGCGTGGCCCAGATGACCTTCAGCCTGCTGCTGGCCATCTGCCAGTGCGCGGAGCGCTACAACCGTGCCGTCAAGCAGGGATGCTGGCAGCTGGATATCCCGGAGAGCATCGGCCTGCTGCCCCAGATGGAGCTCTACGGCAAGACCTTTGGCGTTTACGGCTATGGCAGCATCGGGCGGCAGTCAGCCCGCATTGCCAGAGCCTTTGGCATGGAGGTGCTGGTCTGCACCCGCACCGTCCGGCCCGAATATGCCGCCGATGGTGTGGAGTTCGTGGATTATGATACCCTGCTGAGGCGGTGCGATATCCTCAGCCTGCACTGCCCGGCTGCACCCCGGACCCGGGGCCTTGTCAACGCGGAAGCGCTGGCCAGGATGAAGCCCGGGGCCATTCTGCTCAACACGGCCCGGGGCGCGCTGGTGGATGAGGAGGCCGTGGCAGCGGCCCTCCACAGCGGTCAGCTGGGCTTTTACGGGGCCGATGCCTTTGTCACCGAGCCTCTGCCCCGGGAAAGCCCCCTGCGGGCAGAACCCCACGCTATCCTCACACCGCACATTGCGTGGACGACCCGGGAGGCGTTGCAGAACCTGATGGACATTACCACCCGGAACCTGCGCACCTGGCTGGAAGGAAACGGCGAGCACATCGTCAACAGATAAAAAGGAGAGATGAATTATGCAGGCAACCATTCACAACGAATTCCTGACCCTGACCGTGGATACCCATGGTGCCGAAGCAGTCAGCCTGAAAAATACCGCCGGGCAGGAGATGCTCTGGCAGGCCGACCCGGCTGTCTGGAAGCGCCACGCTCCCATCCTTTTCCCCTGGACGGGCAAGCTGACCGGCGGGGCCTTTACCCACAAGGGCAAGACCTACCCCGGCGGTCAGCACGGCTTTGCCCGGGACGTGGAGCACACCCTGCTCTGCGCCGAGGGTGACACCATCCGGCTGGAGCTGCGCTCGGATGAAAAGAGCAAGGCAGAGCGCTTCCCGTTTGATTTTGTTCTGACCAGCACCTTCCGGCTGGAGGGCAGGACGGTGCACCACACTCTGACCGTCACCAACCCCGCCGATGCCGCCGAAGAGCTGCGGTTCGGCATCGGCTACCACCCGGCGTTCCGCATCCCCTTTGATGACAAGCACACCACCACCGATTACGAGTTCCGCTTTGACCAGCCGGAGAGCCCGATGATCCTGGACGCTTACCCCGACGGCTTGCTGACCGGCAAGTGCGGTTACCGGTGGAAGAACGGGCAGAGCATCCCCCTGACGAACGACCTGTTTGAAAACGACAGCTTCTGCATGGCCGGTCTGCGCAGCCGCACGCTGGGCATCTACGAGAAGGATACCGGCAAGGGGATCATCTGCAATGTGGAGGGCTACCCCTACACCCTCATCTGGTCGGCTCCGGCAAAGCCCGTGCGCTTTGTCTGCATTGAGCCGTGGCACTCCCTGCCCGGTGCCCAGACCGATACCCAGGAGTGGAGCCAGCGCGCCGCTGCCGCCTGCCTTGCCCCCGGCCAGACCTGGGAGACCACCCTCAGCACAACGTTTGAGCGCTGAAGCAAAGTTTGGCAAAGAAATGCAGGAACCCCTTGACAGGGGGGACTGCGTTCTGATTTAATAAGAAACGATAAAAGGGAGTAAAGGGCATTCCGCAGGGCCTGCGGGGTGCTGCATGGCAGCGTCATCACGGCAGAAATGCCCGATGTCATGTGTTGGCTTGAGACTTTTGTCACGGACAGAGTGCTGTGGCAAGGGTCTCTTTTTTCTTGCCCGGCACCGGAACACAAGGAGGAAAAACAAATATGGATCTTCTGAACACATTCGCCAGTCTCTTTTCCAATTTTGGAAATCTGACCTGGCAGATGGTGGTAATGTGGGGCATCGGTGCACTGCTCATCTACCTTGCCATCGCCAAAAAGATGGAGCCGAGCCTGCTGCTGCCCATGGGCTTTGGTGCTATTCTGGTCAACCTGCCTCTCTCGGGTGCCATCACGCAGGGGGATACGGTGGGCCCCATCTCTGCATTGTTTGAAGCGGGCATGTCCAACGAGCTGTTCCCGCTGCTGCTCTTCATCGGCATCGGTGCCATGATCGATTTTGGCCCGCTGCTGGAAAAGCCGTGGCTGATGCTCTTTGGCGCGGCGGCCCAGTTCGGCATCTTCTTTACCCTGTTTCTGGCGGGCTTCTTCTTTGACCTGAAGGATGCTGCCTCCATCGCTGTCATCGGTGCGGCAGACGGCCCCACCGCCATTTTCGTGGCCAACACGCTCAACTCCCAGTACCTCGGTGCCATTATGGTGGCAGCCTACAGCTACATGGCGCTGGTGCCCATCGTGCAGCCGCCCGTGATCCGGCTGCTGACCACGCAGAAGGAGCGCCGCATCCGGATGTCCTATGAAAAGGGCAGTGTTTCCCAGCTGACCAAGATCCTGTTCCCCATCGTGGTCACGATCATTGCAGGCATGGTGGCTCCGGCCAGTGTGGCGCTGGTGGGCTTTTTGATGTTCGGCAACCTGCTGCGGGAGTGCGGGGTGCTGAATGCGCTGAGCGAAACCGCCCAGAATGTGCTGGCAAACCTTATCACCATCGTGCTGGGCCTGACCGTTGCCGGGCAGATGACCGCCGACAAGTTCGTGCGGCCCGACACCCTGCTCATCCTTGCACTGGGCCTGGTGGCCTTCGTCTTTGATACGGCAGGCGGCGTACTGTTTGCAAAGCTGCTGAACCTTTTCCGGCCGGAGGGCAAAAAGCTGAATCCCATGATCGGCGCGGCCGGCATCTCGGCCTTCCCCATGAGCGGCCGTGTGGTCAACAAGATGGGCCTGGAAGAGGACAACCAGAATTTCCTGCTGATGTATTCCATCAGCGTCAATGTTTCGGGTCAGATCGCCTCCGTGATCGCGGGTGGACTGATCCTGACCCTGATGGCCTGAAGGAGGTGCCGTGATGATTTATCTTTCTTCGTGGATGACCACGCTTCCGATTATGATCATTGGAATGGTTGGGATCATTCTGGTCATTGGCATCATTGTGCTTGCGGTGATGCTCCTGAACAGATTGACCCGCCTGAAATAATGGTTCCGGAAAGGAAACGATCCTTCGGACCGAAAGCTCCATGTACTGCCTGACCGGCAGGATGTGGAGCTTTTTTCGTTCCTGACCTCTTGCATCCGAGCACCGGGTGCGGTATCCTTATAAGATAAGAAGGTTTTCACCGGCGAACCGGGGGAGGGGACATCCATGGACGCAGACGAGATCCGCACACTGCTGGGCGAAATGGTATTTGAGCGTGCCCAGAAATACCGCCGCCGCATCCTGCAGAGCAGCTGCACCACCAACGAGGATGGCGTACGCCATGTCTCGGCGCTGGTGCAGGGCAATGGAGCCGACTGTTTTTATACACAGGTCTGGCTGCGGGAGAACGGCAGCTTTGTCAGTGCCTCCTGCGACTGCCCCTACAACCAGAACGGTGACGGCACCTACTGCAAGCACATTGGCGCGCTGCTGCTGGAGGATGCGGCCAAGCACCCGGCCCCCAATGCACCGGCCGCCCCGGAATCCATCCCGGGCGTGGTGCGCGGCACCGACGGGCTGAACCCCGCCGCTTCCCGGAAGGACAGCTATGCTTCCGGGCTGGAAATGCTGTTCGGCCGCAAGTGGCGGGGCGACGCCCCCGTCACCGACCAGGAGGCCCGCAAGCTGCTGGAGACCTACCAGCAGAGTGCCCTGCAGGACCTGGGCGAGGCCGGAGATCCCCCTCAGGACACCGGCTTTGTGGAGCTGGAACCGGAGCTGACCATGCTGTCCGGCGGGCAGCCGTGGCTGCGGCTGCGCATCGCCAACCGGGAGCGGGGGCGGCAGTATGTGGTCAAGAGCATCCCTGCCCTGCTGGACGATGTGGAGCACGGCCGCAGTGCCGGCTACGGCCGCTTTCTGACCTTTGTGCACCGCTGGGACGCCTTTGACGAAGAGAGCCGTCAGCTGCTGCAGCTGCTGCGTCGGCAGGTGAACGCCAAGCAGAGCATGGAGACCAACGTGGTGCGCAGCTACAGCTATGCGGCGTCGGATGCCCCGGCAGGCGGCCTGCCGCTGACCGGTGAGATCTTTGACGCGCTGGTGCAGCTGTA
>ENA-OWOE01000978-OWOE01000978.1-gut-metagenome-genome-assembly--contig:-NODE-978-length-12832-cov-4.573344_pt1 | contig 12832 bp, 13 predicted proteins | sample MGYA00248254_ERZ651788 | MGnify/ENA primary metagenome ERZ651788 (study PRJEB26908, sample SAMEA4031709) | gut metagenome | biome: gut; feature: normal infant; material: stool | place: China | collected 2015... | reverse complement strand
GCTTTATTGGAGAAGGGCAGTACATAAAGAGCTGTGTGATTCGTAGTGGATCGGCGTTGGCTCCGAACTGGCTGAGGAAGTTTATATTTAAGAGGGTGTTGAGGAAGTAAAGGAGCAGTTGTATGTTGAAATTCTGCTATACAGTATCTCGAGAAATCACGCTTATTATGGCGGCTATCGCGGTAATCGCGCCGATCATGCATGAAGTTCTAAATAATAATGCGAGAAAGAAAAACTACAGTGTAATAGTAATTTTCTTCATTCTGTGTGTACTTCTTATTGTAAATCATTCTTACATGGAAAATTATACAATGATTCCTGAAAACATTGTGAATAGTACTTATAAGGAAGCAACAAAAGCGCTTGAAGATGCGAACCTTGGATGGAACTTGCCTACAACTGATATGAACGTAAGTGATATTCAAATTATCACGGGTATGGATGAACAGGAAGGGACGATTGCACCAAAACACACGACCGTTCATTTGATCTACGGTGCAGCGAATCCAGAAGAGCCGGGAACCGTAGATAACGAAAATGGTGCATCAGATGCAACCGCATCAGGTGTATCTGCAAGCGGTTCGACAGGAAATGAGGGTCAAGAGTCTGCAAGCAGCGACGTAAATTCTACAGTGGCAGCGGAAGTGGATATTACAATCGATTCTGCATTGGTATTTCAGGAAGGATTTCATTATGAGTTTCCTGACCCTGAGAATGCCGAGCGAACAGTATTGATTGATTTCACTCGAGGTCTGTCTGGCACATTCCACTACAGTCGAGCCTTGAGTGCAGACGAGTTGGCAAGCATGGGTCATGGCGGAAAACTTTACGATGAAAATATGAATGAGATTTCTGGCGGTCAGTACTGGTCTGACACGGAGGGACACTTTGCAATGCAGTTTCCGGAAGAACTTGCACAAGGCACATATGTATATGAGTTGTATCAGGTGATTGGGAATCAGTTTATTAACTCTCGTGTGAAATTTACTTTTTGACATGAGTAGAGAATGAAAACGAAGTAGCCTTATGCAGAGTATAAATTGAAAAGGAACTCATAGTGAATCGCCAATGGCTTTAAAAGAGTTACAAAAATTTACGTTCGAGAACATACTGAAGACGCAAGGAGGAAATCGTTGAATAGTGATTAGAATTGCATACGTCATAAATTATATCGTAAAAAATGGTCCCAGTAGCGTGGTACTGAACATCATCAATAATCTCGACAGGGAAAAATATGATGTGTCGTTGATCACTCTGTTTTCGGGAAATGATCCGGAAGTTGTTGCACATCTGAAAGATACTGGTGTTTCTGTGTACGAATGCGCTACGCTCAGCCGAATGAAATGCCTGCTGGGGCAGTGCAAGGAGTTTGACGATACTGTAAGAAGTGGTCAATTTGAGATTTTACACACGCATGGGTTGATTCCAGATGTTGTTTCATCACAGTTAAATGCTCCGGCAAAGAAGATTGCCACAATCCACAACAATATGTATGAAGACTATCTTGATAGCTATGGGTGGGTCAAGAGTAGAATCTTTATTGCGTTGCATTTAAATGCCTTAAAAAAGCTGGATGAATGTGTGTGCTGCTCAGAGTCTGTTTACAAAGTGATGAAGCGCAGGTTAACGAATACAACATTTATCCGCAATGGTATCGAGCCTGTTCATGCAAGAGCAGTTGTAACACGAGAAGAACTCAATATTCCAGACGATGCGAGAGTGTTTCTTTATGCCGGTGTGCTGAATTCCAGAAAGAACATAGTCTGGTTGATTGAAAATTTTGTGCAGCATCACAACGAGAACGAATATCTCCTAGTGCTTGGCAAAGGTGATAAGGAGACTGAGTGCAAGGAAAAGACGGATAGTCATGTACAGATGCTGGGATTTCAGCCGGATCCTGTTGCTTATATGAAAATCAGTGATGTATATACATCGGCTTCTAAATCGGAAGGATTTTCTATTTCGGTATTAGAGGCGCTGTCGTGTGGGCTGGGTCTGTTTTTGTCAGATATTCCATCCCACAGGGAAGTTGTAAAGATGGGGCAGGATGTTTACCTTGGTGAGACGTTCGCCCCAGATTGTTTTCGGGTTAAGCTGAATGCGCTGAGGAAAAGCGAGATAAATAAGTCTGTGATCAGGGCATTTCAGGAGAAAGAGTTGTCAGCAAAGAGTATGGCAGCAGGATATCAGAAGCAATATGAGGAGCAGTGAGAGAATATGAAAAAGGTCAGCGTTATTGTTCCTGCATATAATGCGGAAAAATATCTCGAAGCATGCCTGGATTCAATTTGTGAGCAGACTTATCCAGTATTGGAAATTCTTGTAGTCGATGATGGGTCAAGGGATTTGACAGCTTCAATAATAAGAAGTCGCGCCGAGCAGGATGCACGAATTATACCGTATTACAACGAAAACCATGGTGTATCTTATTCCCGGAATTTCGGACTGGAACACTGTACGGGTGAGTACGTGACGTTTGTTGACGCAGATGATCTTGTCGCACCTGATTTTATAGCACAGATGATTCATGATTTGGAAGAGGCAGATGCAGACATTGCAGTGATTGGGGTCGCCAAAAGCAAATTATTTGAACCGGAAATGTTCACAAATGGAGTAACATCTACATACGAAGAATCGGAGATGTTGAAGCAGGTGTTTGGAGCGTTCGAGGGATTCGTTTGTAACAAACTCTATAGGAAGAGTTTGTTACAAACGAAGTCTATTCGCTTGGAACAAAGCATCGCTGTTTGTGAGGATCTGCTCTTTAATGTGATCTATTTGCTGAATTGTAAAAAAGCAGTCTATAACTGCGGGCAAAAATATTTTTACCGTCAAATTGAGAACAGTGCTTCAAACCGGTTGGACAATCCAAAATGGTTTGATGCGATGAAAGCGTATCAGCAAATCATCCGATTAGTAAAAGATTATCCTGTGGTTTACCGTTTGGCAGCTTTTCAATATGCGATGTTCCTTTGTGCGGCAAAGTACAGAATTCGCTTTATTGAAGATAGCAATGGTGAAATCAAACGGAAAGTTGATGAAGAATGGAAGCGACTCCGGCCTGAGTGGGAATCATTCAACGCAAAGCAGCGGTTAAAGTTATATGTGTTTTCTATAGCACCAAAGACTGTAATAAAATATCAACGAAGGATGCTGTGAGTACAGATATGAAATTATCTATTGTGATACCTATATATAATGCAGAACGATATATAGAAGAGTGCCTTGTATCGATTTTGCCGGAAATGAATAATGACATGGAGCTTTTACTGATAGATGATGGCTCAAAAGATTCATCTTATCAGTTGATTCAAAAATACAAGAAAGAAAATATCCGCGTGTTCCACCATGAAAATCATGGTGTTTCCTATACAAGAAATGTTGGGATACTGGAAGCCAGGGGTGACTATATCCAATTTGTGGATGCTGACGACAGGTTGAGCCAGGGTTGGGGAAATGTTGTCTTATCTGGATGTGATGAGATAGCAGATGTGGTCTACTATGGTAAAAATTTTGATGAACAAGAAAACATTGAAAAGATAAATATCATACACGGTATCTTTGGAATCCCGGATTCCAAATGCAATGTGAATATGAGTTCTCCATGGTCAAAGTTGTACCGAAGAGAGTTCCTTCTGAAAAATCAAATCAGGTTTGATGGTGGCCTTATCAATGGGGAAGACGGAATATTTAATTTGAATGCAATTCTGAAAGCAGAGCATTTTGTTTGCTGCAAAGCCTCATATTATCAGTACCGAATTTATATGGGATCGTCCTCAAAAAAATACAGTGATAAATTTTACGACTCAAATTTGAGATATTTTTCTTTGGCAGAAAACCTGTTGAAGAACAATAATGTTGAAGACCATGAAATCGCTCGCTGCATGTCTTATGCAGTGACATATAGCGTTTACCTGTATCTGTTCTTGATTTCCAATTTTTGTGATTCAGCTCAAAGAAAAGAACAAGAACGAAAAATCTACAAAGGTGGAATGAGAGAATATATGAACTTGTACCCAGGCAGCAGGGATTGCACCAAGGTGGTACAGATTGTATATTGGCTGTCAAAACACAACTGCTTTTGGGGAACAAAACAAATATTTAATCTTAGAAACCGAGTGAGAAGTGGTAAAGAAAAGGGGAAAATGAAGTGGGAAATGATTTGAAGGAGAAAAAAATTGGAATTATAACATTCCATAATTCATATAACTGTGGTTCTATGCTTCAGGCATTTGCTTTACAGCAGGTGGTTGATCGACTTACAGGCAAAGATTCAGAAATTATTGATTTCTCAAACGAAGGACAGCAAAAACTTTATAGCGTTCGTCAACCGAACGACAGCTTGAAAAATGTTATAAAAAATATAATCCTTGCTCCATGGTTCAAAAGAATAGCCAGAAACTATGAGTCGTATGAAAGATTCAAGAAGAACAATTTCCGCTTGTCGAATTTTCCGATTCATAAATCAGCAGATTTATCGGATGCGGATTATGATATCGTGGTTGCCGGGAGCGATCAAATCTGGAACATTACTATTGCGGATGGAGACGATGCATATTTTCTGCCGTGGGTGAAGAGTGCAAGAAAAGTGGCATATGCGCCGTCGTTTGGAGCAAAAAACATTATGGATTATGCAGCTAATCCAAATCGGTATGCGGAGTATTTAAGAGATTTTGCAAATCTGTCGATTCGTGAACGTAATGGATTGGAATGGCTACAGAATTTGACCGGCAGAGATGCCGACCTTCTTCTTGATCCAACACTTCTTCTGAAACGGGATGATTATGCTGAAATTGAATCACATGAATTGAAACTTCCACCAAGATACATTTTCTATTACTCCCCCGGTTATAGCCGTGATATAAATAAACTCGTCAATAGAATTTCTCAAAAATACAATTTACCTGTAATTGCCTTTAACACAAAAACATTTTATGTCAAAGGTATGCAGTTTTCAGGATTCAAACTTCCGGAAATTGAAAATCCATCTACATATTTACAGTTGATAAAAAATGCTGAAATCATTATTACAACATCTTTTCATGGAACAGTTTTTTCGACTATATACCGAAAAAAATTCTGGACTGTAAAAAACGGTGGAATGTTTGGTAATGACGATAGAGTGAAGACTCTAATGCATTTGCTGGATTTAGAGGATAGAATGATTCCAATAGAGTTTGATGATGGCTTCAACTATCTGAAGGAAAAGAACTATAATAAGTATGAACACCTGTTAGGGAAAGAGCAGGAGAGAGCATATACATACTTAAAAAAGGCACTTGTTGATAGGAGGATATAACTGAAGCGTGAAAAGTGAAAACAAGAATTTTCTACTAAATGTTGCATATCAGTTCCTTTCTTATGTTTTTCCGCTGATTACAGTCAGCTATATATCGAGACGGTTGGGTGTAGATAATGTCGGAATTTATTCATACACCTATTCTATAGTCTATATGTTTATGCTTGCAGCAATGCTTGGAATAAACAACTACGGAAATCGTGAGATTGCGAAAGTCCGGGACGATAGGGATGAACTTTCGAGAGTGTTCTGGTCAATCTATCGACTCCAGCTCATGGTTGTAGGAGTTGTGATTGTTGGATATTTGAGCTATTTGTTTCTTTGGTGCAAAGCATACAAGGAAATTGCAGCAATTCAATTCCTCTACCTTGTGTCCGTATGCTTCGATATTAACTGGTTTTATTTTGGACTTGAGAAGTTCAAACTCACAATCACGCGAAACTGCATCATTAAAGTGCTTTCTCTGGTTTTAATTTTATGTTTTGTAAAAACTGAGGGAGATTTGGCAGTTTATACGTATATTATGGCGGGATCCACGGTCGCAAGTCAGTTATATTTGATTTTCTCTCTTCATAAGTACGTCAATCGAGTCAAAACAACGCTTCAAGATTCGCTGATGCACCTAAAAGGTTGTCTGATCCTATTTGTCCCTGTTCTGGCATTCGGTATCTACCGCGTGATGGATAAAACCATGCTCGGTTCGCTTTCTACCGTCACGGAATTGGGATATTATGAGAACGCAGAGCGTTTGATTAATATTCCAATCTCTGTGATTAATGCCCTTGGTACGGTTATGCTTCCTAGAATGGCCTACCTGCTTGAAAATAAAGCTTCAGAAGATTCGAAGAAAACGATTTATGCATCCATGAAGCTTGCACTTCTGTTGGCAAGTGTGATGGCTATGGGCCTGTATTTGATTGCTGATGATGTATCTGTTGTGCTGTTTGGTGAGCAATTCTTAAAGAGTGGGAGCATCATAAAGATATTGAGCGTCACAATTTTAGCGTCTGCGTGGGCAAATGTGATTCGCACCCAATACCTGATTCCCATGCGAATGGATCGTATTTATGTAAAATCTACGGTTGGCGGTGCTATTGTGAACCTTATTCTGAATACATTATTGATTGGAAAGTACGGTTCGTATGGTGCTTGTGTCGGGACCATAGTAGCAGAGTACTTTGTTATGCTTTATCAAACAATCTGCGTGCGAAACGAACTGGATATTGATGAATACGCAAAAATGCTTTTGAAAGATCTGTTATCTGTAGGAATTATTATGGCAATAGCATATTGTGTTGGATGTTTTTTTACGACAGTGGTTGCTCGCCTTATTGTGAACATACTCGTTTCTGTTTTACTTTTTATAGTGTTTCACCATGAATATATTTTATGTGAGTTTCTGGGAAAGTCGAGTCATTCTGGAAAAATGAATAAATGATAAAATCGTTTTAGTCAAGGTGAAGAAGATGTATATATTTGTTATAATGGCGTTTATTCTAATAAGCCCAGTTATTGGAATTGTTATATCTGTATTGCTGTTTGCGCAAAAACATTTTTCGAGACTTAGCGCTATAATATTCGGTACATCCATGGCGCTGATGATGTATTGCTATATACCGGATTCTGGAAATGATATATTTAGACATTTTATCTCCATGAATTCATATAAAAATATTCCCTTGTGGCAGTGCTTTGGAAATTCTACATTCCAAAGTGGAGTTTTCACATGGGATTTGTGGCTTTGGGTAATGGCTCGATTCAATAATATGCAATTACTTCAGGCGTCAGGAGCATTTGTTGCATATACGATGCTAACATGGATGATTTTCGATTATGCATGTCTTAATTGTCTAAAGATGAAGCAATGGATTACAACTCTTCTAATAGGGGTGACAATTGTCCCAATATTGGATATAGGAATTGGAATTCGGTATGCGAATGCATTCATCATTGCAGGGTATGCGTTTTATAGGCATTACATAAAAAATGTAGGAATTATACGGACAATAGGCGTCCTCCTAGCGGCGCTTTTTTTACACCATGCGATAATTCCGATAATAGTGGCTTGGGTTGCGTTTCCTTTTTTTTCCAAACACAAGGGAATATGTACGCTTGCAATAGTAGTGCTGTTATCTTTATTCACGAGGTATGCGCAAACAGTTCGCATTGGATCAACAGACACCATTGTAGGTATGCTCTGCGACAGCGTGATAGGAACAACGCAGGTATATACAAGTTATGCAGTAACAAGTTTCCACTCACTGTTTACAAGATATCTTCAAATGATATTTGCTGGAGCGTTATTGACCAGACCTTATGTTGCGTCTTCTAAAGGGGATATAACTCAAAATAGTAAGCTGTGGAATTTGTCTTACATAGTATTCATTGAGGGCGTATCAATGTCATTTAATTTGGGATCGAACGGAAATAGATTTTTTGTGATGTCAATGATTCTTTCACTTATTCCGTTTGCACAAAGCATTGAGGAATGGCCTTTCCTCGCTAAGAGAAAGTGTTGTTGCCTGGATATTGCGATTGTGTTTTGCGCAGCAGGAAGCTTTGCCCTATATTTGTATAATATGAACTGGGGAAGCGGATCGTTAGCTTCTTTTCTGTTAGGGGGAATAGCAGCGCCTTCGATGATGATTCCTTGATGCGTTTTCAACATTGCGGACCATGGCCGTGTCCAACTTTGACATGTAAGTTCAGTCGAGAGCGTAGATGTGTTCTTGAATTGAACAGGGTACCCTTGTAGGCAGGCTTTAATTCCAAGTGTAATTGCAGTATGCGTCTTTCTGCGCTCTTAATTTTCAAACGTTGCAGTGTTTCCTTTAGCTCGGTGAACTGCTAAGTGCGCAACGGTCATCCTCTATGAGGCGACGCTGGAAAATGGCAGTACCTTCTTTGGTAGCGAGGTCGTAAATGACTTGGAAGAGTTTAAAAAGCGCAGCCAAGCCATCGTTGCCAACCGCTATGATAGTTGTTTGGATGATGTGCAGGACAAGGTCTACACTCGCGATTTGTTCCGCAGAGACTAATACTTATAGCAGCCATGTGTTCAGCCACATGGCTGTGCTGCTCAAGTGTGCTACCTCCCCGTGGTGAGCAGCAGGCAACGAGAGTCTATCTCGGCTAAAGCATATAATCGTCAATTCACTCTTTTAAAGGAAAAACTCTGGTATATCTTTCTCCTGACGATAAGTACGGCTTATTTGGTGAGCAATAGATTCGCAATTGAAAAACTGGATGACGCAAGTATGCTTAGCACCGTGTTTAACGGCATTAAGCTGATCGACTGCTATGGCGAGAAGATGCCGGAGGAGATCTTGCTGTTAGTCGAGGATTACATTGACGGTAAACTCCATGTGTTTGATAAGGACTGGACGGAGTTGCCTTTCGCCCATCGTGAGCATATTGGCTGTACTGTGGACTATGTGTCCGGCCGCAACCGCTACATTGGTTACCTGATTTCTCTGGGTATTTATTCCTTCAAAGGCGTCAAGGTTGGTCTGGATTGTGCCAACGGTGCAAACTGGAACTGTGCTAAGTCTGTGTTTGATGCTCAAGGAGCCGATACTTACATTATGACTACACCGCTTAAAATATATAAATAAAGAGAAACAATAGGGAATAATGCTTGCTCGCTTGTCATGTGAATTCACATGATAAGCGAGCGTTTTTTGTTGTGCACTGTATATGCCTGGTTCGAAACATGGAACAGCAATGCCCGGATAACCCTGTCCGCAAAAAGCTAATGCTTTAAATCGCTAAACTTGAAGAAAAGCTTCAGGGTATGCAGCTATACTGAATTTAGGCGAAAAAAGGAGGGAAGAAAATGAGTCCGGATGAGCGCCAAGCGGCTATTTGGGATATTGTTTTTCAACGCAATTATGAAACAGTTCCTAATTTAGCATGCGAATTAGGCGTCAGCACTCGGACAATCTATGAGGATTTAAGTCGGATGAAAGGGAAGTACTCTATTATAACTATGCCGGGAAGATATGGCGGCGTTTACATTACATACGAGCCGCGCAGTAGGCACAGGTATTTAACCCCGACACAAGAGATGACCTTACGAAAAATCATCCCCTTACAGCCCATGGAGACACAACAAATTCTTCAAAGTATCCTTGATGTATTCGCCAGAAAGCATTCGTAAGTGAGCTTTCCTGCACCTTGACAATCGAATACCCAGCATAACAGGTACGTTACTTTCCCGGCAAGCCCCTGTGGGCGGTCCGGCAAACCAGAATTGCGGCGGGGAAAGATCACAATGATACGCCAGCGGCCTCCAGCGTCAGAGGGGGTGACCGCGCTGCGGTTGGAATCAGTAAGATCGTGGCAGAGTCAGTGAACGGGTGCGCCAACGCCCTGCCTGTTATGTTCCCGGTGTCAGGGGGCGGGCGGCAAATATGACACAGCAAACCTAAAATCAATAAGTTTGCCGTTTACGGCAAATCGTGCGCAGCAGCCCACCGTTGCTGCGCATTATTTTGCCTTAAACGGGATGAAAAACAGAGGTGTAAAATCTATGCAAACCTATCCGACAGGCTATGCGGAATCCCACCGCATAGCCGAACAGATTTTCCGGGAGATTCTGCCCCGGCACGGTATGGCGGTGCGCGAGGAACAAATCGCGCTCTGCCATGAAGTTTTGGACACCCTATATAATAAAGAAATTTCCCTGTGTGAAGCAGGCGTAGGCATCGGCAAGACGCTGGCGTATCTTGTGGCTTGTATCCTTTGGCAGATGCACCGCCCCAACCAACTGAAAATGCCGGTGGTGATTTCAACCTCCAGCGTTGCGTTGCAGGATGCCATCCTCAACGAGTATCTGCCCGACCTGTCTGCTGTTTTGCTGGCAGAGGGCATCATCACAGCACCGATTACGGCGGTTGTCCGCAAGGGCAAAGAGCGCTTTGTCTGCGATGCCCGCCTTGCGGAACGTCAAGCAAAAGCCATTTCCAAAGGTTCGCGGCAGAAAGGCAGCCTGCGCATGGCCGAGAATGTTCTCGACTTAGACCACATTCCCGGCCTATCACGATATGACCGCTGCCGGATCTGTGTGCCGCAGTCCTGCCCGCGCGATTGTTTCTTGCGTTTGGACTGCCGCTATCAGCAGTACCTGCGGGATTCCATGAAGCCGGACATTCAAATCTGCAACCATAATTATCTGCTGGCCAACGCATCCCATCGGCTGGAAGAACGCCCGCTGCTGCTTCGGCAATACCAAGCATTGGTGGTGGACGAGGCACATAGGCTCCCGGACGCTGCGCGGCAGATGTACACAGAAACTTTGTCTGCGCAGGACATGGATGACTTGTGCTCCCTGTTACAGCAGGCACATTTCAAGGGTTTATCCAAGCGGCTGCTGACGGCGTTCCTCACGCTCTCCATTTCCTGCACACCGAACTTTTCTATGCCGAAAAGAAAAATCAGCGTAGCATTTACGCTTACACCATTCTGCCAAGCCGCAATAACCGACTGCATTGACATTTTGCAGTACATCGGCAGTCAGCCGGATATGCCGCACTACCTGCAATATCGGCTGACAGAAGCAGAAAGTCTGCTGCGCCTTTTTCTCTTGGATGTGCCGACTCGCATCCTGTACCTTGAATTTTCCGCAGACGGACAGCCTACATTCTGTGCGGCCAGCAGCCGCGTACCGCAGTTGCTCCGCAGCGCCCTGTGGAACACCCGCGAGCCTACTATTCTGACCTCCGGTACGCTGACGGCTGCCGGAGATTTCGACCACACGGAGCAACTTTTGGGGCTGAACGCCTACACGCCGCTGCGTCATTTCCGTGCAGACTCTCCCTTTAATTACATGAAAAAATGTCTGCTATACATTCCCACACGGCGGGCGGCGGCTGTTCACGAGAACCAGTATCTTGCCGACCAGATAGTGCAGCTCACTGCAGCCTGTCACGGACACGCGCTGGTGCTGTTCACATCCTACCGCCAGATGCGCAATGTGTACGATGCGCTTGGCGGGCGGCTGACGTTCCCTGTTTTCCAAGCCGGGCGCGGGCAGAATCGTACCATCCAGAAGTTCAAAGAATCCGGAAACGGTGTACTGTTTGCGGCAGGCTCCTGCTGGGAGGGTATTGACTTTCCCGGTGATATGGTGTCCCTGCTGATTATCGCCAAGCTGCCATTCCCGTTCCCAGACCCTGTCAGCGACTATGAGCGTAAGCAGTATCCTAATCTGCGCGACTACATAAACGCCGAAATCATCCCCGAAATGCAGAAGAAGCTGCGGCAGGGTTTTGGTCGTGCCATCCGTACCGAGCAAGACTCCTGCGTGGTGGCTATTCTGGACGAGCGCGCAGGTATCGGCGGCAAGTACCATGACGCCGCGCTGGCAGCGCTGCCGACCTGCCCAATCACCGAGAAAATCGAAGATGTTCAGCAATTCATCCGGGAGCAGAAGCGCCCGGATTACTTTTTGTGAAAGAGGGATCTGCGATGTACCTTATGCGAAACCACGATGTCTGGATTTATGTGCGCTGCGCCAACAGCGATCCGCGCATTGCCTTTGACCGGCTGTATGACATTATCGACGAGGCAGCCGGACACGGTTTTCTCGTGCGCGGCACATCTTTTGACCATTGCAGCGGAAACACCTTGAAAGACCGCATCGGTCTGCGCACCATGCTGGACGCAGTAGAGAACGGTCGGATTGAAGCCGTGATGGTGCGCGATTTGGAGCAAATCAGCCGCAATAGCTACATACTGGTGGGAGTTATTGAAATTCTGCGTCAGAATGATGTCTACCTTATTACCACTGAATGTGACTTAAACGCCGAGCTCATCAACAGCGGGCTGGAACGCTTTGTCGGCGACCGCTTCACGCGGGCATCCTTTGGCAAGCCGCGCTTTGATGTCCGTCTGCCGCTGATGGACCAGTTTTGAGGTGCCGCTATGACAGAATACAAAGTATGGGCGTTCGCCCGCAGTGCCGCACTGAACCTGCCCGCATTGGAAGAACAGCTTGCAGAAGTCATGCGTGAAGCCGACAGGCGCGGTTACATCATTGTTAACTCTTGCATGGAGCAGAAGTACGGCACCGAGTTCTGGCGACCTGATTTGTTTGCCATGCTCACCGCTGTGCAGCAGGGGCGTGTCAATGCCGTCATGGTGCAGAGCCTTGACCGACTGAGCCACGACATTACAACCTTGTACCGCATCCTGCGCTTTCTGCAAAATTACGGTGCAGTGCTGATTACGACCGAGACCAATCTACAATATGAACTCTATCTGACAGGGTTGGAGAGTCGGATCTTAGCTCGTACCGCGCGAACCGGAAAAAGAGTGCCGTGGGAGGTGGCTGTCGATGCAAATTGACCCGTTTCCCGTAAGACTGGAACAGGAGCTGAAATATGCACTGGCCTATGCCGCGCTGGTATCCGCTGCCGCAAACGGAAGATTGCCTAGGGACATCTGTCAGCGCGCGAATGTTGGTTATGCCCGGAAATGCGGCGTTTTGCGCCGAGAAGTTTAGTGGTTCTCGTGAATAGCTTTTGACCTGCC
>ENA-OWOE01000977-OWOE01000977.1-gut-metagenome-genome-assembly--contig:-NODE-977-length-12837-cov-3.897492_pt1 | contig 12837 bp, 9 predicted proteins | sample MGYA00248254_ERZ651788 | MGnify/ENA primary metagenome ERZ651788 (study PRJEB26908, sample SAMEA4031709) | gut metagenome | biome: gut; feature: normal infant; material: stool | place: China | collected 2015 ... | reverse complement strand
CGAGCACGCCCTTATCCCCGGCGGCCAGACCCTTTTCCGGGTCGGTCAGCGCGGCAGCGGCCAGTCGCAGCTTGTAGGCGAGGTTCGTCTCACTGCCCAGCAGCACCTGAATGCGGTTTTGGTAGGTGAACTCAATATCACTCAGATCCTGGATGTTCAGCGCCGTCGTGCCGTCAAACAGGTTGTTCTCCTGCAGGCCGTCCCGCATTTCGGTCAGCGTTTGCAGTGCGCTGGCCTGCAGACCCGCTGTCTCCGCTGTGGCCTGCTGGGTCTCGCTCAGGAGTGAGTTATAGCTCTTGGGCTCGATGTTCTGCCCCACCACGGGGGAGAAATCTGTGGGCAGCGACATGGTCAGCAGAATCAGGCCGTCCGGCTGGCTGACGTCGGTGCGCAGAATTTTGAGGGAGTCGCTCAAGATCATCCACCCGCCGGAGTACATACAGGCGAACCGCTCCGTGGCGGGCTCGACCTTGATGATGATCGCGGCGGGCAGTTGGATCTCCACAGCGACACGCTCCAAATACGGGAACTGAAGCGCCAGCTGCTGGGTCTTTTCCGCGGTGGAGAAGGCGAACAGGTTGGAGTTTTTCTCGATGCCCAGTGCCTCGATCAGCTCGTCGGACGTGTAGATGCCAGTATCGACGGGCTGGGAGCCGTCATAGCTCTCTACCCGGAAGATCGTGACCTTGAACAGAAGGTTGATCGACACAAACGCACCCACGGCCAGCACGGCCAGCACGCCGAGCGCCCCCAGCAGACGGCGGCGGCGCTTTGCCCGTATGATCTCCGCCTGTGTGACGCGGCGCGTGCGCCTTGGCGTGCCGGGGCGGTAGCCTGCCTTCTGGGGATTGATCTCCTGCGCAGGGCGCTGCCGCGGGGGTGCATGGGGAGTAGGCGCGGCCTTTTCAGGCGGCGCTTTGGGGCGCGGGGCGTTCCTTTTTTCAAGGCCCAAGCGGCTGCCCATACTGCGGCGGGGCTGTTGGGCGTAGGAGCCGTTTGCGGATTTTTGCCTGCGGCTGCGCTGGTTGCGGTCCATAAGCGGCTCCTTTCCGGTGAATTTTGGGGCGGCTGCCCGTGGGTGGATGGTACGTTGGGCGGGCGCATATAGAATGCGCCCCTACGGGGTGTGGCCCGGCGACGCTCGTCGCAGCGGGCAGGCGAACGATGTCCGCCCCTACAGGGTGTATGCAGCCTTGCTTAGCCGTTGACCAGCTTCAGCAGCTTTTCGGTAATCAAATCAAGGCTGTGCGGGTTGCCGAGGGTCTTGGCGTTGGCGCCCATCTCGGCCAGCTTGCCGGGGGAGGTCAGCAGGGTCTCGACAGTTTTGACAAGACCGTCACCAGTCAGGTTCTTTTCCTCGATGACGACTGCCGCACCTGCCTTTTGCAGCTCAAGGGCATTGTAATACTGGTGGTTTTCGGCCACGTTCGGGCTGGGGATCAGCACCGATGCGCGGCCCACAGCCTCGAGCTCGGCCAGCGTCAGTGCGCCGGAGCGGGCAATGACGAGATCTGCCGCGGCCAGCAGCTGGGGCATGTTGTTGATATACTCCGTCACGACGAGGTTCTCGCCGGGGGCAAAGTCCTTTTCCTTTTCCAGCCCTTCAAACAGCTTGACGCCGCGGCTGCCGGTGGCGTGCAGGTGAAGCACGTTCCGGTGCGTCTGCTTTTCCCAGGCGCAAAGGTCGGCCACGACCTGATTGATGCGGTCCGCACCGAGACTGCCGCCGAAGCTCAAAATCACGGTGCGGTTTCCTGCGTTCAGCTTGGCGCGCGCTGCGGCACGGTCCGCGGTCAGCACCTCGGGGCGGACAGGGTTGCCCACGACGGTGGTTTTTTCCGGTGCGCCGAGCTTTTCAACCGCGTCCGCGCTGGCGGCCAGCACAATGTTGACCTCCTTCGCCAGCAGCTTGTTGGTCACGCCCGGGAAGGCGTTCTGCTCATGGATGGCTGTCTTGATGCCGCGCCGGGCTGCCGCGCGGACGATAGGCCCGCTGACGTAGCCGCCGCAGCCGATGACAAGGTCGGGCTTGACCTCGTTCAGAATCTTCCGGGTGCGCGGGCCGGACAGCGCCAGATGCCAGATGGCTACGATGTTGCGGCCAATGTTTTCCAGGCTCAAATGGCGCTGGAAGCCGTTGATCTCAATGTGATGGAAGGGGTAGCCTGCCTTGGTGACAAGGCCGTACTCCATCCCCTCGCGGCGGCCCGCAAAGTGGATCTCCGCCGTCGGGTCCGCGGCCTTCAGGGCACCGGCAATCGCCAGCGCCGGGTTGATGTGACCGGCTGTACCGCCGGCAGCAATTAAAACGCGCATGATGGACCTCCATGAGAATAAAATATAGGCTGTGCCCGCCGTGCCGCGGGCGCCGGGCGTCCCCCCTACCGCGCGGCTCTGCTGCGGTAGCGGGTGCGCTGCAGCATCCGTTCTGTCTCGGCGCGGTGCTGCTCTGCCAGGCGCTGTTCCCGGACATTTCCGGCGCGCGAGATACTCAACAGCACGCCCATCTCGCTCAGCAGCAGCAGCAGACTGGTGCCGCCGGAGGAGAAGAACGGCAGGCTGATGCCGGTGTTGGGGATCAGTGCCGTGCCGACGGCGATATGCAGAAACACCTGCCAGGCGATCTGCGAGATGATGCCGATGCCCAGCACCATGCCGTACAGGTCGGGCGCGCGCAGGGCGATCATAACGCCCATGATCAGCAGCACCGCAAACGCACCGATGAGGATAACGCAGCCGAAGAAGCCCAACTCCTCACCGATGACGCCGAAGATAAAGTCGTTTTCGGCGTAGGGCAGCCACTGGTGCTTCTGCACGCTCGCGCCGATGCCCACGCCGAACATGCCGCCTGTGGAGATGGCATAGATGCTCTGGCGGGTCTGCCACAGCATACCGGCAGTATCCAGCGGCGCAAGGCCCCAGGTAGCGTCCATACGGCCCGCGGCGTAGCCTTCTCCGCTGGACAGCCCCTTCAGGAAGTAGATGGCGGCTACTGCACACGCCGGAACGAGCGGCAGCAGCCAGCGGCCGGGTGAGAGGGTGCAGATGAGCATCGTGGCAAAAATCAGGCAGAGCAGGATCATGGCGGAGTTGTGCGGCTCCTTGTGCAACAGATACAGGATGGGCAGCAGCGGCAGCGCAGGCTTTATCGCGCCGTACCACAACCTGTTCTTCTTGTCATAGTCGCGGTCCAGCATATCTGCCGTCCAGATCATGAGTGAGAATTTTGCCAGCTCCGACGGCTGGAAGGAGGCACCGCCCGGCAGATACACCCAGCGGTAGGTACCGTTGGTGTCCTCCGGGCTGAGCAGCGCCAGGATCAGCAGCACAATGGTGATGATGTACAGGCTCTCACTCATCAGACGCAGTGCGCGGTAGTTGATTTTGGACAGGATCCACATAAAGGCCAGCCCCACAAGTGCAATAATGACCTGCGGTTTGATGATACTGTACAGTTTACCGCTGGTGGCGTAGGCGCTGGAATAGCTGGCCGAGAACAGCATCGTCAGCCCGAAGAACAAAATGCCCAGCAGCAGGGCGAGAAAGCCCCGGGAGACCGGCCCCCGCTCCAGCTTGGGCAGGCGTATGATGGGTATCATGCGCACAATATTTCCGATGGTATGGTCAAACAAAAGGCCCAGCAGTGTGCGCACAATGCTCACGGCAGTGCTCATGGGCGGTCACCTCCCTTAGGGGCAGAAACAGGCAGAGGCCGGGTAGGCCCGGCCCCGCTGCTTATGCCACACAGATGTAAAAAATTCCCATTGCCACACCGATGACAGCGATCAGCGCAAAGAAGCCGTCGATCTTGACCTCGCGCCAGCCGCGCATCTCAAAGGCGTGGTGGATCGGCGTCATGCGGAAGATGCGCTTGCCGTGGGTCGCCTTAAAATACGTGCGCTGGATGACGACGGTCATCGCGTCCCAGATGTAGACAATGCCGAAAAAGAGCACCAGCTCGGGGCGCTGCATCACAAAGGCCAGCGCCGTAACGATGCCGCCGAAGAACATGCTGCCGGTGTCGCCCATAAAGACCTTGGCCGGGTAGAAGTTCCAGACCAGAAAGCCCGCGCAGGCACCCGCCGTGGCAGCGGCGATCAGCGAAACATGTACAAAGCCCAGCAGACTGCCGGCCAGCAGATAGCCGATCATCGACACGAAGGTCACGCCGGTGCACAGGCCGTCCAGACCGTCGGTCAGGTTGACGGCGTTGACAAGGAAGATGATGCCGAAGAACGCGATGGGATAGTAGAGCAAGCCCATGTCCACCAGCCCAAAAATCGGGAACTGGACCTGCGTGGTCAGCAGCCCGAGGCTGTGCAGGCCGAACATGAACCCGAAGGTCAGCGCGATCTGCAAAATCATCTTCTGCGCCTCGGTCAGGCCGAGGTTGCGATGCCTGACGACCTTAATGAAGTCATCCAGAAAGCCGATGAGGCCCGAGCCGAACGCGAGAAACAGCACCAGCATACCGGCCTGCAGCTGCGGCATACCAAGCACCTCCGGCAGCTTGGGGCTGTACATGACCCAGACGATGCCCAGTGTGGCCAGAATGCCCAGAATAAAGCAGAGGCCGCCCATGGTGGGGGTGCCGTTTTTCTTGCTGTGCCATGTGGGCCCCTCCTCGCGGATGGTCTGGCCAAAGTGCAGCCGGTGCAGCGCCGGGATCATGAATTTGCCCGCCACCGCCGTGATGGCAAAGCCGCCGACGGCTGCCGCCGCCAACAGGGATGAGATTTGCTCCATGCCGTTGATTCCTCCAAACGTGTGTTGGGGTGCTTACCCCTGCGGCAATTCCTTATAGTATTCCTGCAGCAGCTGCTCCAGGCCCATGCTGTGGCTGGCCTTGACCAGCACAGCGTCACCGGGGCGCACGAATTGCCGTACATATTGTAGCACTTCTTCCGCCGTTTGGCAATGCACCGCTGCAACCCCGCGCGCTTTTGCGGCCTCGGCCATGGCGGCGCTGCGCGGGCCGTAGGCGATGAGTGCATCAACACCCGCGTCAGCAGCCCACTCACCGGTATGGCGGTGCCCCTCCTCGCTCGCACCGCCCAGCTCAAGCATATCGCCGACCAGCGCGATCTTCCGGGCATTGGGCAGTGCCTTGAGGACAGAGAGCGCAGCCTTCATGCTGTCGGGGCTGGCGTTGTAGCAGTCCTCAATGAAGGTGATGCCGCCCTTTTCCACGATATGCTGGCGCATGCCCGTCGTCCGGTAAGTCGCCAGCGCGGCAGCGCAGCGGGCAGCGTCCAGACCCAGTCGGGTCGCGGCGGCGTAGGCGGCCAGCGCGTCGTAGACCGTGTGGATGCCCGCTGTCGGGATGGCGGCGTCGAACGTACCGTACTGCGTATCGATGATTTTGAAGGTCGTGCCGTTTGCGCCGGTGACGACATCCACCGCGCGGACATCAGCATTCGCGGCGTCAATGCCGAACCAGACCGGCCGCAGGCGGCTGGGGATGCTCGCCGTGGGCAGCAGGTCGTTGTCCGCGTTCAGGGCCAGCGGTGCGCCGTCGGGCAGGCCGGTGCAGATTTCCAGCTTTGCCTTCAGTATATTCTCGCGCGTGCCGAGATTTTCCAGATGCGAGACACCGATCATCGTGATGATGCCCGCGCTGGGCCGGGCACAGCGGGTCAGACGCTCGATCTCGCCCGCGTGGTCCATGCCCATCTCGACAACGGCGTACTCAGTGTCGTCGGTCAGGCGGAACAGCGTGTTGGGCACGCCGATGTCATTGTTCTGGTTGCCCTCGGTCTTGAGGGTCTTGCCGAAGGCGGAGAGCACCGCGTAGCAGAACTCCTTCGTCGTCGTCTTGCCGACGCTGCCCGTGACGCCGATCATTCTGGGGTTGAACAGCATCCGGTAGTTGGACGCCATGCGGATCATGGCCTTGCCGCTGTCCGGCACAATGACCGTGCGGTCCGCAGGCACGCCCTCGACGGGATGGTTGGCAACGATATATTCTGCGCCGCTCCGGTAGGCACCGGCGGCGTAGTCATGGCCGTCAACACGCTCGCCGGGGAAGCAGACAAAAACGCAGCCCGGCTCGACCTTGCGGCTGTCGGTCACAACGGCGCGGATGGCGACCGGCTCGGCCAGCGTCAGTCCGGCCAGCAGTTGATTGGCAGGAATGGTTTGCATGAAAAAGACCTCCTATACAGAAATGCAGCGTTTCGCAAAAGCCCGGGTGCCCCTGCGGGGATGCTTACCCCTCCTCGTTTGCCGGGTCGATCTCCTCGGTCACCGTCGGGGCGTCATGGGTGGTGTCCTCTCCGCTGTCCATCGTCAGCGTTATGATCGTGCCGTAGGCAGCGGAGGTTCCGGCCTCGACGTCCTGTGTCACGACCTTGCCGCTGCTGTCGCCGGCGAACTGCACGTTCAGGTTGGCGGCCTTGAGCATCTGCTCGGCAAAGGTGCCGGTCTTGCCGACGACGTCGGGCGTTGTGGTCATCGAGTTCTGGTCGGTGGCCGTGTACAGGTAAATGGTGGAGCCCGCGGGCACCACGCTGCCGCCGACGGGGTACTGGTAGACGATATTGCCGCTGCTGGGGCCGATCAGCTTATGCTTGAGGCCCAGGCGGTTCAGCGTGACCTGCGCGTTCGTCCAGGTGTATTCCAGGCAGGTCTGCACGGTCACAGTGCCGGTGGGGTTGTAGTCAGCGTCCTGCTCGATGCCCAGATAGGGCGCGATTTCGCTGATGATGTTGCCGCCGACGGGGGCCACGACCTGGCTGGCATAGTCCTTGACCCAGCGCGGGTCATCCAGCAGGACGAAAACCTCGATCTCGGGATCGTCGATGGGCAGCACAGCGGCAAAGCTCATCATTTTATAATAGTCGCCGTCGCCGCGCAGATGGCGGTCCGTGCGCTCTGCCGTACCGGACTTGCCGCCGATGCGGTAGCCCGCCACGTAGGCGTTGGCGCAGGAGTGGTAGTCCCCTGCCCCGTGGACGTTGTTTTCCATCATGGCCAGCAGCTGCCGGCTGACTTCTTCGGAGATGACCTGGCGGCGGATGTTCGTCTCGGTCTGGGAGATAATGTTGCCGTCCTTGTCAGAGATGGAATCCACGACATAGGGCGTAACAAGGTAGCCGCCGTTGGCGATGGCCGCTACGGCGGTGGCCATCTGCATCGGGGTGATGGACTCGTTCTGGCCGAAGGCCGCCGTGTACAGGTTTGTATCGACCTCTGCCATCTGCTCGGCGTTGTAGACGCTGGTCCAGCGGGTCTCGTTGGGCAGGTCGATGCCGGTGGGCTGGGTAAAGCCGAACGCCTGGATATAGTCGTAGAAGATCTGCGGCTTGAGCGTCTCTGCCGCCTGAATGAACCAGAGGTTGCAGCTGTGGTTCAGCGCACCTGCCATATCCTGCAGGCCGTGGACCCCGCCGTAGGCACAGCGGTAGGTGTGCTCCCACAGCTCGCTGCCCTCGTTGACGGTCAGGCCGCCGTTGCAGTAGAAGGTCTGCTCCGCACTCATAACACCGGACTCCAGCCCTGCCGAGGCCGTGATGAGCTTGAACACCGAGCCGGGCATATACAGCTCGGTAATGTTCTTATTCTTCCACTGGGCCTCGCGCATCATACCCTGCAGCTGGGTAGCCTCGCTGGAGACCTCCTCGCCCTTCTCGTTCGTCGTCTTTTCATGGCTGATGATTCCGTCTGCAATGATGTCCTTGACGGCCTTCTCGCCCAGACGGCTTTCCAGCCAGTCAATGTCCTCCGCGTCGATCTCTGTTTTGGCCAGGATCTCGTTCATCTTGGGGTCGGTGATCGTCTTGGGGTCGTTGGGGTCAAATTGCTCAAGGGACGCCATCGCAAGGATTGCGCCTGTCTTGACGTTCATGACAATGGCACTTCCGCGGCCATGGACCGTAAAGGTGCTCATCGCCTCGGTCAGGTACTCCTCGACGATGGACTGTACGTTCTCGTCGATGGTCAGGTTCAGGTTGCTGCCGTCGATGGCTTCATGCACGTCGGCCTGACCGCTGGCCAGCGGGTCACCGTAGGCGTCCGTTTCGGCCACGCTGCGGCCCGGCGTACCGGCCAGCGTCTCGTCGTAATATTTTTCCAGTCCGTAGGCACCCGAGCCGTCCTCATTGCAGAAGCCCAGCACCGAGGCCAGGAACTCCCCATAGGGGTAAGTGCGGGAGGCTGCCTGTTCGCTGGTCAGGTAGAGGATACGGGTTGCCTTGCTGGTTTTGGCCTCGCCGTCCTTCTTGTCCTCCTTTTCCTCGGTCTGCAGGCTCGTGTCCACCGCAGCGCCGTCCTTGAGGCGGTAGCTGTCTGCATAGGCCAGGATAGCATCCGCCACGGGCTTTTCGACGCTCTTTTTCACCACACGGTACTGGTACGGCGCACCGGTATCCTTGTTGGACGCCGTCAGCGCCTTGTACACCGTATCCGCCGTTGTGCCGTCGCCCAGCAGCTCGGCAATGTGCTCTGCCGCTGTGCGGATCTGTTCCTCCGTCGCCCCGCTCTCTAAAATGGAGGACGGGTCGGCCACGATGTTCCATACCGTGCTGCTCTTGGCCAGCAGCTTGCCGTTGGCGCTGTAGATCGAGCCGCGCACAGCGGGCAGCGTTGTGTCCTTCAGCTGCTGGGTCACAGCCTCTGCGCGGTAGCTCTCGGCATCACGCACCTGCCACACATACAGCTGGTAGACCAGCACGCCGTAGCAGGCGAGGATAAATGCTATCATGCAAAACAGCGTCCAGTATTTTATGCCCTTGCTTGCCCGGGGACGATGCCGGGGGGAATGGTTGGGTCGTTGCTCTGTCATGGATACACCTTGTTATTTCAAAAGCCTTTTTGCCGACGGCAGCAAGGCCGTGCAGCAAAAAGGCTCGTAGCTGCATATTTTTGGTTGTTTTACGGGTTCAGGCTGTCCAGCAGGCTCAGCGCTGCCGTGCGCACCTCATCCAACAGGCGGCCCGCGGCACCGGTGTTCCGCTCAATGATGCTCTGGTCCTCCAGCTGGACGTAGGTGATCTGGCTGGGATCGGCCTTGACCAGTCCCAGCTCACCCTCGGCCACCTGCTGCAGACTGGCGCGGCTCGTGATGTCGTTCATCCGGGTGTTCAGGTAGTCGTATTCGCTCTGGGCCTCGGCCAGCTGGGCGCTGACCTCATCGACCTGCGCGTTCAGTTCCATCAGCGTTGCACCGCTCATCAGGCTGCTGATTGCCAGCCCGCCAGACACGGCAAGGATCAGCACGATCACGGCAGTCCGCATCACATGGCGGACGCGGTTCAGGCCGTGGTTGCCGCCGCGCACCGCACGCACCTGCGGGCGCGGCGGGGGCTCCAGTTTCGGTGCTGCCGAGCCCTCGTGCAGCAAAACAGTTGTCATGAATAATGCCTCTTATGCTTTCTCCAACACTCTCAATTTGGCGCTGCGGCTGCGACGGTTGGTCTCCAGCTCCGCGGCGTCAGCCTCAATGGGCTTGCGGGTAATCAGCTTGGCCTTGGCCACACCTCCGCAGGTGCAGATAGGCTGCTCCGGCGGGCAGGTGCAGCGCTGTGCCCAGCGGCGGAACTTGTTCTTGACGAGCCGATCCTCCAGGCTGTGGAAGGTGATGACGCAGAGCCGCCCGCCCGGGGCCAGACAGTCAAAGATGGCGTCGAGCCCCTCGTTCAGGGCATCCAGCTCGGAGTTGACCGCAATGCGGATGGCCTGGAAGGTGCGGCGCGCCGGGTTCTTCGCCTTGCGGCGCTCAGCCGGGGGCACGGCGGCGGCGACGATCTCGGCCAGCTGCAGCGTGGTCAGGATGGGCTGCTCCGCCCGCACGGCGACAATTTTGCCCGCGATCTGCCAGGCATACGGCTCCTCACCGTAGTCACGCAGGATGCGGGTCAGCTCCTCACGATCCAGCGTGTTGACCAGATCCGCGGCGGTGGGGCCCTGCTGGCTCATGCGCATATCGAGCGGCGCGTCGGCATGGTAAGAGAAGCCGCGGGCCGCGTCGTCCAGCTGGTGGCTGGACACGCCGAGATCGAGCAGGGCCCCGTTGACCGCCGGGATGCCAAGCTCCGCAAGGACGCAGGCGGCCTCACGGAAATTGACCTGCACCACCTGCGCCGGCAGACCCTTGAGCCTTTCGGTGGCGACTGCCACCGCATCCGGGTCCTGATCGAGCGCGATCAGACGTCCTGTGGTCAGGCGTTTGGCGATTTCTCTGCTGTGACCTGCGCCGCCGGCGGTGCCATCCAGATAGATACCGGCAGGGTCGATGTTCAGCCCGTCCAGACAGGGCTGCAGCAGTACGGGGATATGTGAAAATTCCATGTGTTATCGTCCTGTTTTGTTAAAAGTCAAGGTCTTCCATCGCAGCGGTGAAGTCCTCATCGCTCGTTTCCTGGTTGGCGTTCCACGCCTCGGTGTTCCAGATCTCGGCAAAGCTGCGGCTGCCGATGATGGTCACATCGTGGTCGAGGCCCGCGTACTCCCGCAGCTTAGCGGGCAGCTGAATGCGGCCCTGCTTGTCCGGGGTGACCTCGACGGCGGAGGCGTAGAGCATACGGCTGACCTTGCGGCCCTTGACGAGGCCCTTTTCCTCAATTTTGGCGGCGACCTTTTCGAACTCCTCCGCCGGGAAGGCGGCCAGGCAGTGATCCAGCCACCGGGTCACGATGAAGGTCTCCCCCATCGCGTCCCGGAAGCGGGCGGGAAAGTTCAGACGCCCTTTTGCGTCAATTGCGTAATCATACTGACCGACGAGCATCCGGCTTTCCCTCCCTTCGTCATACTGCACAAATCTTCGGCAAGATTTTTTACGTCGCTGCGTTCAGTTTGTTAATAACTCTGTGGAGAACGTGGAAAACTACCCATTCTTCCCCACTTTTGTTGTTATTCACACCACAATTACCCACCTGTGGTAAAATAATAGTACCATTTTATTCAGCAAAAAGCAAGGGCAGGCGGGGAAAAACTGCGCCATGAATTGATTTTTCACAGTTTGTACAAAGGGATCGGGATGCAGGTCAGCAGTTTGCAGCAAATGCGCACGCGGCAAAATTCCTGCCCCCGGGCAAAGAAAAGCGCCGCACCATATTGCACGGTGCGGCGTTGTTTTTTACATATTGTGCTGCCATGGGCAGAAATGTGCCGTGAATAACAACACCTCTGCATTTTTTACTTGGGCATGTTATTCTTGGGGCGGGCGGCGCTGCGCAGATTCATGCGGGTGTTCTTGATGTCCGCCATGCTTCGGCCCAGCACCTCCTCGGAGTTCTTCAGGATCGTCTCGCAGTACAGGGTCGCCTTGCGGGTCAGTTCCTTGGCGCTCTTCTGGGCAGCGGACAGGATCTCCGCCGCGTGCTGCTGACTGCGCTTGACGATCTCCTGCTCGCTGGTCAGGACGCGGGCGCGCTCCTCTGCCTGCTGAATGATGCTTTCGGACTCAATGCGGGCGTTCTGCATGATTTGCTCGCGGTCATTCACGATTTTTTTGCTCTCGCGGATCTCGTCGGGCAGGTTGTTGCGCACCTCATCGATAATATCGCGCATACGGTCCACATCGACCATGCGCTTGGAAGCGGAGAACGGAACTATCGTCCCGGCCTCCAGCGTTTCCTCCATCATCTCCAACAGTTCTTCAACGTTCATACCTCTTCCCCTCTCTCATAGCGGCTGACCTTGATCTTGCCGTAGTTGTACTGTTTCACCAGCGTCAGAGCGCCCGCCTGCTCGGGCAGGTCGGCCTCGCGCTCGGTCTCGCAGAGCACGACACCGCCGGGGGCCATCTTAGCGGCCAGCAGCGGAAGCACGGCAGCCACGGTATCATGGTGGAACGGCGGATCCAGCAGAGCCAGGTCAAACGGCCCGCGGATGTTGGCGAGAAAGCTCTCGGCCTCGCCCTGGCGTATATCACTCTGGCGGTCCACCCCTGCCGTTTTGCAGTTGGCCTTCACAACGGCGAGTGCCTCGGCGGAGCGGTCCACAAAGAGGCAACTTTTGGCACCGCGGGACAGAGCCTCGATGCCCAGCTGGCCGCTGCCTGCGAACAGGTCCAGCACCCGTGCCCCCGGCACCAGGAACTGCACGCTGGAGAAAATGGCCTCCTTCACACGGTTGATGGTCGGGCGGGTAATGTCCTCGCCCGGCAGGGCCTGCAGATTTTTGCCGCGAGCTGTTCCGGCAATCACGCGCATGGTGCCGCACCTCTTTCCTCTCAAAATTTCGTTTATACAGATTCAGTATTTATTATGGTGCTTTGGCGTAGGATTGTCAAGGGTGCAAAATGTAAAATAAAATGGCAAAAGGGTAACAGAGGCAGGAAAACACAGCCCGGTGGGCTTGACAAACACCCCCGCAGATGGGTATAATAGGTACTGTTGTTACGCGGCTGTCGTACAACGGCTAGTACATCAGCCTTCCAAGCTGAGGACGTGGGTTCGACTCCCATCAGCCGCTCCAATAAAAAATCCCTGTGTCAGATTCAGACGCAGGGATTTTTTTATTGCAGAACGCAGCCGGGGCGAACAGCATTCGCCCGCTGGGCCGGTTTCCGATTACAGCTTCACCAATTCCGCCTTCAGGTTCTTCAGTTCCTTCTCCAAGCGGTCCTTGTCCTTGTTGTAGTTCTGGTAGGCCTGCAGGCGGGCTTCGACGTTGGGGTCCTCGGCGGAGAGATAGCCGCTGTTCATCGAGGCTGTGTAGCTGAACTTCTTCAGCGTGCCGTTGAAGTCGATGACCATGAACTGGCCCTCGCCGGGCAGCACGGTACCGGCGCCAAACATTTTATGCACGATGCGGCAGCCGGTCAGGTCGGGCAGAGCCACCGGGGCGGCCTGCAATTCCTGCAGTTCCTGCCCTTTCTCGGCAATTTGCAGGCAA
>ENA-OWOE01000973-OWOE01000973.1-gut-metagenome-genome-assembly--contig:-NODE-973-length-12898-cov-3.908119_pt1 | contig 12898 bp, 9 predicted proteins | sample MGYA00248254_ERZ651788 | MGnify/ENA primary metagenome ERZ651788 (study PRJEB26908, sample SAMEA4031709) | gut metagenome | biome: gut; feature: normal infant; material: stool | place: China | collected 2015 ... | reverse complement strand
GCAAGTGCGGCTTCTGCACGGGCTGCTTTACCGGCTAATACCCCGTCGCCCCGCCCACCGAGACGATGGACATTGTCTACGACAAGCCGCTGAGCCAGTCTAAGACGAATAAGAAGCTGTAAGGTTCAAAGGCTTCCCCAGAGGGGGAAGCTGTCACCGAAGGTGACTGATGAGGGGCAGCCTTTCCCCGGCCACCCGCTCATGGGATGCAGCGGCAAGCTTACCCCTCATCCGGCCTCGGTCGGGGCCTCGGCCACCTTCCCCCACAGGGGAAGGCATTTCCCCATTCATACGATTTACTCGCAAGGGAGATTATTCTACTATGGAAAAAAGCTATTCTGCCAGCTACGCCGCTGCAGGCGTGGATATTACCGCCGGGTACCGCTCTGTTGAGCTGATGAAGCAGTATGTGGCCCGCACGATGACCGAAAGCTGCATCGGCGGTCTGGGCGGCTTCGGCGGCCTGTTTGAGCTGGACTGCACCGGCATGGAGCATCCCGTTCTGATTTCCGGCACTGACGGCGTCGGCACCAAGCTGCGCATTGCCATGCTGCTGGGCAAGCATGACACCATCGGCATCGACTGCGTGGCCATGTGCGTCAACGACGTCATCTGCGCCGGTGCCAAGCCGCTGGTTTTCCTCGACTACATTGCCTGCGGCAAGAACATTCCGGAGAAGATCGCCGAGATCGTCAAGGGCGTGGCCGAGGGCTGCGTCCAGGCGGGTTGCTCCCTCGTGGGCGGCGAGACCGCCGAGCACCCCGGCATGATGCCCGAGGATGAGTACGACCTGGCCGGCTTCACCGTCGGCGTCGTGGACAAGGCAAAGATTTTGGACAACTCCACGATGCAGCCGGGCGATGTCATCATCGCACTGCCCTCTACGGGCGTACACTCCAACGGTTTCTCGCTGGTGCGCAAAATTTTTGACATTGACAACAACCCCGATGTGCTGAAAAAGACATTCGACGGCATGGACAAGCCCCTGGGCGAGGCCCTGCTGGCCCCCACGAAGATCTACGTCAAGCCCGTGCTGGCTGTCATGGACGAGATCACGGTCAAGGGCGTGTCCCACATCACCGGCGGCGGCTTCTATGAGAACATTCCCCGCAGCCTGAAGAAGGGCTGTGCAGCCCGCATCGCCAAGGCCGATGTGCGCATCCCTGCCCTGTTCGACGTCATGCAGCGCGAGGGCGGCATCTCCGAGCACGATATGTTCAACACCTTCAACATGGGCGTCGGCATGGTGCTGACCGTCGCGCCCGAGGATGCGGACAAGGCCATTGCCATTCTGAAGGCCCACGGCGAGGACGCCTACCGCCTGGGCACCATCGTCGAGGGCGACGGGGTCGAGCTGGTATGAAGCGTGTAGCGGTACTGGTATCGGGCGGCGGCACGAATCTGCAGGCCCTGCTGGAAAGCGAGCGCCGCGGCGAGAACCCGAACGGCAAAATCGAGCTGGTCGTTGCCAGCAAGCCCGGCGTCTACGCGCTGGAGCGCGCCGCCAATTTCGGTGTGGAATCCGCTGTTGTCAGCCGCAGGGACTACGCTGACAGCGCAGCGTTTGACGCCGCCCTGCTGGACACCCTGCAGAAGCACAGTATTGACGTGGTCGTGCTGGCAGGCTTTTTGAGCGTGCTGGGCGAAAAGGTCATTGCGGCCTACCGCAATAAAATCATCAATGTTCATCCCAGCCTGATCCCCAGCTTCTGCGGCCCCGGCTTCTACGGACTGCGCGTGCACGAGGCTGCGCTGGCCCGCGGCGTGAAGCTGACCGGCGCTACCGTCCACCTTGTAAACGAGGAATGTGACGGCGGGCCCATTCTGCTGCAGAAGGCCGTGGCCGTGGAGCCCGGCGACACCCCTGAGACGCTGCAGAAGCGCGTCATGGTCGAGGCCGAGTGGCAGCTGCTGCCCAAGGCATTGGCGATGGTGTGCAGTGACGAGGTGTAAAATCGTTTTCCACCACTGCACGGCAGGGAATCCCGTTTCCTGTTTACGCAAAACGAGGTTTAACAATGAAAAAGAATCTGTACAAATATCTTGCCGGGAATGACTACCCCGGGCGCGGCATTGTGCTGGGCAAAAGCCCCGACGGGCAGAAGGCGTTCGTCGCCTACTGGATCATGGGCCGCAGCGCCAACAGCCGCAACCGTGTGTTTGAGCCTATCGACGGCGGCATCCGCACGGTGGCCGCTGACCCGGCCAAGCTCGAGGACCCGCACCTCATCATCTACAACGCTGTGCTGACCCTGCGGGAGACCACCGTGGTCACGAACGGCGACCAGACCGACACGATTGCCCGGTTCATGAACGGCAACCTTTTCCCCGGCTACAGCTTTGAGGCTGCGCTGGCGACCCGCACCTATGAGGACGACGCGCCGAACTTTACCCCCCGCATCTCCGGCGTTGTCGATATGCGCCGCGGCGGCTACAAGCTGTCCATCGTCAAGTCCGACGAGGGCAACGCCGAGAGCGTGCAGCGCCAGACCTTCGACTACCCGCAGCCCGTGGCCGGTGAGGGACACTTCATCAGCACTTACGTCAAGAACGGTGCGCCGATCCCCAGCTTTGCGGGTGAGCCGCTGCGCGTCGCCATCGACACGAACGACGCGGACAAGTTTGCCGACAAGCTGTGGGCGAGCCTGAACGAGGACAACAAGGTCAGCCTGTTTGTCCGCAGCATCGAGCTGGAAACCGGCGAGTACGAGGACATTATCCTGAATAAATACATCGCTGTGGAGGGTTAATATGAACGAATTTCAGCTGAAATACGGCACGAACCCCAACCAGAAGCCCGCCCGCATCTACATGGCGGACGACAGTGACCTGCCCGTGCAGATTTTGAACGGACGCCCGGGCTACATCAACTTTCTGGATGCGTTCAACTCCTGGCAGCTCGTGCGCGATTTGAAGAAGGCACTCGGCCAGCCCGCTGCCGCCAGCTTCAAGCACGTCTCCCCCGCCGGTGCGGCCATCGGTCTGCCGCTGGATGAGACCCTGCGCGCCATGTACCACATTGCGCCGGAGACCGAGCTTTCCCCGCTGGCCTGCGCCTACGCCCGTGCCCGCGGTGCGGACCGTATGTCCAGCTTCGGCGACTGGATCGCGCTGTCCGATGTCTGCGACCTGAGCACCGCGAAGCTGATTCAGCACGAGGTCTCCGACGGCATCATTGCGCCCGGCTACGACGCCGACGCGCTGGAGGTGCTGAAATCCAAGAAGAAGGGCGGCTACGCCATCGTCCAGATCGACGCCGACTACGAGCCGAAGCCGCTGGAGACCCGCACGGTCTTTGGCGTGACCTTCGAGCAGGGCCGTCAGGACCTGGACATTTCCAATGAGACGATGCTGCAGAACGTTGTGACCGAGAACAAGGTCATCAGCGACGAGCAGCGCCGCGACCTCATCATCAGCCTGATCGTGCTGAAATACACCCAGTCCAACAGCGTCTGCTACGTGCAGGACGGCCAGACCATCGGTGTCGGTGCGGGCCAGCAGAGCCGCGTGCACTGCACCCGTCTGGCGGGCCAGAAGGCCGACAACTGGCAGCTGCGCCACATGCCGAAGGTGCTGGACCTGCCGTTCCGCGCTGACATTGCCAAGCCGAACCGCGACAACGCGATCGATGTTTACATCGGCGACACGCCGGAGGATGTCATCGGCGACGATGTCTGGGCCGAGACCTTCACCGAGCAGCCGGCCCCGCTGACCGCCGAGGAAAAGCGCGCCTGGCTGGATGCCGTGACCGGTGTGAGCCTGGGCAGTGATGCCTTCTTCCCGTTCGGCGATAACATCAAGCGCGCGCGCCGCAGCGGCGTGACCGCCATTGTACAGCCGGGCGGCTCCATCCGCGACGCACAGGTGATCGACACCTGCAACAAGTACGGCATTGCGATGGCGTTCTGCGGCATCCGGCTGTTCCATCATTAAACGCAAAAACAACTCGCCTGCGGCGATTTTTCGTCGCGGGCTGTTGTGCTGTCAAGGAGGACGCTTATGAAAATTCTGGTTGTAGGCGGCGGCGGGCGTGAGCACGCCATCATCCGCGCGCTGAAAAAAAGCCCCCGCTGCTCCGAGATTTGGTGTGCGCCCGGCAACGGCGGCATCAGCTATGACGCCCACTGCAAGGCCATCCCGGCCACCGACGTGGACGCCATGGTCAAATTTGCCAAGGAAGAAGCCTTTGACTATGTCGTCGTCGCCCAGGACGACCCGCTGGCGCTGGGCATGGTCGATGCGCTGGCCGCTGTGGGCATCCCGGCATTCGGTCCCGACAAGGCCGCGGCCCGCATTGAGGCCAGCAAGGTGTTCAGCAAGGACCTGATGAAGAAATACGGCATACCTACGGCCAAATATGAGACGTTCGACGACCCCGAGAAGGTCATGGACTACATCAAAGCCGAGGGCAAATACCCCGTCGTCATCAAGGCGGACGGTCTGGCGCTAGGCAAAGGCGTGCTGATCTGCCAGAATGAGCAGGAGGCTGCCGACGGCGTCAAGGAGATCATGCTGGACAAAAAGTTCGGCGCGTCCGGCAACCATGTGGTCGTCGAGGAGTTCCTGACCGGCCCCGAGGTCAGCGTGCTGTCCTTCTGCGACGGCAAGACCGTCAAGCCGATGGTCTCGAGCATGGACCACAAGCGTGCTCTCGACCACGACGAGGGCCTGAACACCGGCGGCATGGGCACCGTGGCCCCGAACCCCTACTACACGCCCGCAGTCGCCGAGCGCTGCATGCAGGAGATTTTCCTGCCCACGGTTGCGGCCATGCAGGCCGAGGGCTGCCCCTTCAAGGGCTGCCTGTACTTCGGCCTGATGCTCACCCCGGACGGCCCGAAGGTCATCGAGTATATCTACGGTATCGCGGACCCCGAGACGCAGGTCGTGCTGCCCCTGCTGGAAAGCGACCTGCTGACCGTGATGGAGGCCACAACGAACGGCACGCTGGACAAGACCGATGTCAAATTCAGCGACGGCGCGGCGGCTTGTGTCATCTTAGCCAGCGGCGGCTATCCCCTCGCCTACGAGAAGGGCAAGGAGATCACCGGCCTGACCGCGGGCCAGCTGGACGCCGCCGATGTGACGGTCTACCACGCCGGCACGGCCATCAAGGACGGCAGCCTCGTCACGAACGGCGGGCGCGTGCTGGGCGTGACCGCCACGGCCAACACCCTGCCCGAGGCGCTGAAAAAGGCGTATGCCGCCACGGAGAGCATCCATTTTGACAAGCTGCACAAGCGCAGTGACATTGGGGCAAGAGCGCTGGCAGCGATGCAGTAAAAAGGCTTCCCCCTCGGGGGAAGCTGTCACCGAAGGTGACTGATGAGGGCAAACTTCCCGCAGCTTTCCGTCAACGGGATACAGCGGTACACTTTCCCCTCATCCGCCCTCGGACGGGGCCTCGGCCACCTTTTTCCCCCAGGGGGAAGGCTTTCCGTCCGTCACTTCCTGCAAATTTAACTCTCAGGAGGAAATACAATGGTATATCGCATTTATGTTGAGAAAAAGCCCGGCTTTGACGGCGAGGCACAGGGGCTTCTGCATGAGCTGGTCGATCTGGTCGGCATCCAGAATCTGACCGGTCTGCGCCTTTTGAACCGCTATGACGTCGAGGGCATCGACGCAGTGCTGTTCCAGCAGGCTGTGCCCACCGTGTTCAGTGAGCCGCCTGTTGACGTGACCTACGACAAGCTGCCCGACGCCAAGACTGTTTTTGCCGTCGAGTACCTGCCCGGCCAGTTTGACCAGCGCGCCGACTCTGCCAGCGAGTGCATCCAGCTGCTGAGCCAGGGCGAGCGCCCCGCGGTGCGCTCCGCCCGCGTCTATCTGCTGGACGGCGACCTGACCGACGCCGACCTGGCCGCCATCAAGAAGTACGTCATCAACCCCGTCGAGGCCCGCGAGGCAAGCCTTGACGAGCGCAGCACCCTGAAAATGGAGTTTGCCATTCCGACGGAGGTCGAGACACTGACCGGCTTCACCGCGCTGGACGACGACGCGCTGGAAGCGTTCCGCAATGAGAAGGGCCTGGCGATGGACCATGCGGACATCGTATTCTGCCAGAACTACTTCAAATCCGAGCACCGCGACCCGACCATCACCGAGATCCGTCTGATCGACACCTACTGGTCCGACCACTGCCGCCACACGACGTTCGGCACGATCCTGGACGACGTGAAGATCGACGACGAGCTTGTGCAGGCCGCATTTGACCGCTACATGGCACTGCGCGCCGAGACGGGCCGCGACAAGAAAAACCGCACCCTGATGGACTGCGCGACCATCGGTGCCAAGGCGCTGAAGCAGCGCGGCATTCTGAAGAACCTTGACGAGAGCGAGGAGATCAACGCCTGCACCGTCAAGATCAAGTGTGACGTGGACGGTGAGCAGCAGGACTGGCTGTTCCTGTTCAAGAACGAGACCCACAACCACCCCACCGAGATCGAGCCCTTCGGCGGCGCGGCGACCTGCATTGGCGGTGCCATCCGTGACCCGCTGTCCGGACGCAGCTATGTCTATCAGGCCATGCGCGTGACCGGTGCGGCTGACCCGCTGAAGCCTGTTTCCGAGACAATGCCCGGCAAGCTGCCCCAGCGCAAGCTGGTCACAACGGCTGCCGCGGGCTATTCCAGCTACGGCAACCAGATCGGCCTTGCCACCGGTCAGGTCGCAGAGCTGTACCACCCCGGCTACGCCGCCAAGCGCATGGAAATCGGCGCAGTTGTCGGCGCGACGCCTGCCAGCCATGTCCGCCGCGAGGAGCCCGCCCCGGGTGATGTCGTCATCCTGCTGGGCGGACGCACGGGCCGCGACGGTGTCGGCGGTGCCACCGGTTCCTCCAAGGCGCATAAGCTGACAAGCCTTGAGACCTGCGGTGCCGAGGTGCAGAAGGGCAACGCGCCCATCGAGCGCAAGCTGCAGCGCCTGTTCCGCCGCGAGGACGCCTGCCGCCTTATCAAGCGCTGCAACGACTTCGGCGCAGGCGGTGTGTCCGTTGCCATCGGTGAGCTGGCCGACGGCCTGCACATCGACCTGAACAAGGTCACCCGCAAGTACGAGGGTCTGGACGGCACCGAACTGGCCATTTCGGAGAGCCAGGAGCGCATGGCCGTGGCCGTCGCCGCCGAGGACGCCGAGACCTTTATGAAGTACGCCGCCGAGGAAAACCTTGAGGCGACTATCGTTGCCACCGTCACCGAGGAAAAGCGGATGCGCGAGGTCTGGAACGGCAAGACCATCGTTGACCTCTCCCGCGAGTTCCTGAACTCCAACGGTGCCGAGCGCCACGCTGATGCACACATCCTGCCGGGCCATGTCTGGCAGCCCCAGTTTGCCGGTGCAACGTTTGAGCAGAAGCTGGAATCCATGGTCAGCGACCTGAACGTCTGCAGTCAAAAGGGCCTGGGCGAGCGGTTCGACTCCACCATCGGCGCAGCCACCGTGCTGATGCCCTACGGCGGCAAGTACCAGCTGACCCCGACGATGGCCATGGCCGCCAAGCTGCCAGTAGACGGCGAGACGACGACCTGCTCCGGCATGGCGTGGGGCTTCAACCCCTACCTGACCGAGGCTGACCCCTACCGCGGCGCGTATATGGCCGTGGTCGAGAGCGTGACCAAGCTGGTCTGCGCGGGCTTCCACCACGAGGATATGTACCTGACGTTCCAGGAATATTTTGAGCATTTGAACGATAAGCCCGAGCGCTGGGGCAAGCCGCTGGCCGCCCTGCTCGGTGCGCTGGATGCCCAGATGGGTCTGGGCATTGCGTCCATCGGCGGCAAGGACTCGATGTCCGGCAGCTTTGAGGGCCTGGACGTGCCCCCGACGCTCGTCAGCTTTGCGACGGCCATCGGCAACACCCACGACGTGCAGAGCCCCGAGTTCAAGAAGGCCAACAGCTCCGTTGTCATCCTGCGCCCCAACTACAAGAACGGTCTGCCCGAGATCGGCAGCCTGATTTCCATTTACAAGACCGTCGAACAGATGATCGACGAGGGCAAGGTGCTGGCTGCCGCCACGCCGGGCTACGGCGGTGTGGCCGAGGCACTGTTCAAGATGTGCGTCGGCAACCATGTGGGTTTGCAGCTGTCCAATGACATCGACCTGAACGATCTGTTCAAGCCCGCCTACGGCGCGGTCATTCTGGAGCTGCTTGATGCCTCCGCCGGTGAGTTCCTCGGCTTCACCACCGTGGACTACACGCTTGAGGCCGAGGGCAAGGCCATTGACCTGGCCCGTCTGCAGGAGCTGTGGGAGCAAAAGCTCGAGCCGGTATTCCCCTACCGCAAGGCCGGTGAGTTCGTCCCCGCGCTGGAGCATGACTGCCCCGCCAACAAGCGCGTGGCTCCCTCTGTGCGCCTGGCGACGCCGCGGGTCGTCATCCCCGTATTCCCCGGCACGAACTGCGAGTACGACACGGCCCGCGCGTTCCGCCGCGCAGGCGGCGACCCGCATGTTCTGGTGCTGAAAAACCTGACCCCCGCCAACGTGGCCGAGAGCTGCGAGGCGCTGGTGAAGGAGCTGGACGAGGCGCAGATCCTGATGCTGCCGGGCGGCTTCTCCGGCGGCGACGAGCCGGACGGCAGCGCCAAGTTCATTGCGGCGTTCTTCCGCAATCCGTCGGTGGCCGACGCAGTCAACCGTCTGCTGAACCAGCGCGACGGTCTGGCTCTGGGCATCTGCAACGGCTTCCAGGCACTCATCAAGCTGGGCCTGGTCCCCTACGGCGAGATCCGTCCCATCACCGAAAGCGACCCGACGCTGACGTTTAATACGATCCACCGCCACCAGTCCATGCTGGTGCGTACCCGCGTGGCCAGCAACAAGAGCCCCTGGCTGAGCAAATGCGACATCAACGACGAGCACCTGATCGCCATCAGCCACGGCGAGGGCCGCTTTGTCTGCAACGAGCAGCTGCTGAACCAGCTCATCGACAACGGCCAGATTGCGACCCAGTACGTTGACCTGCTTTGCCGCCCGACGATGGACATGCGCTACAATCCGAACGGCTCCGTGCTGGCAATCGAGGGCATCACGAGCCCGGATGGCCGCGTCTTTGGCAAGATGGGCCACAGCGAGCGCAGCGGCGAGCAGCTCTATAAGAACGTCACCGGTGACAAATACCAGCCGATCTTTGAGGGCGGCGTGAATTATTTCAAGCTTTGATATTTCGGGAAGTTTCTGCTATACTGGAACTATCAGCTTAAAAGATTGTGAGGATTTGACCCAATGGCACAACACGACAAATATATTTCGCCGTTCTCTACCCGCTATGCGTCGGATGAGATGCAGTACATCTTCTCGGACGACAACAAGTTCCGCACCTGGCGCCGGCTGTGGATCGCGCTGGCTAAGGCTGAGCAGAAGCAGGGCTTGGCCATCACCGATGACCAGATTGCCGAGTTGGAGGCGCACAAGGACGACATCAACTATGAGGACGCCATTGCGCGCGAGAAGCTCGTCCGCCATGACGTGATGAGCCACGTCTACGCCTACGGCCTGCAGTGCCCCAAGGCAAAGGGCATCATCCATCTGGGCGCGACCAGCTGCTATGTCGGTGACAACGCCGACGGCAGCATCATGCGCGAGGGCCTGCAGCTCGTGCGCAAGAAGGTCATCGGCGTGTTGGCAAATCTGGCCAAGTTCGCCGACGAGTACAAGGCCATGCCCTGCCTGGCCTACACCCACTGCCAGCCCGCGCAGCTGACCACCGTCGGCAAGCGCGCCACACTCTGGATGAACGAGCTGTACATGGATCTGGAGGAGCTTGACCACCAGATCTCCCAGCTGGCGCTGCGCGGCGTTAAGGGCACCACCGGCACCCAGGCCAGCTTTGTGGAGCTGTTCAACGGCGACTCCGCCAAGATCAAGGCCGTCGAGGCCGACGTCTGCGCCCAGATGGACTTTACCAAGGTCGTTCCGGTCTGCGGCCAGACCTACAGCCGCAAGGTGGACTACAATGTGCTGTCCGCCGTGGCGGGCATCGGCCAGTCCGCCATGAAGATGGCGACGGACATCCGCCTGCTGGCGAACTTCAAGGAGATGGAGGAGCCGTTTGAGAAGAACCAGATCGGTTCCTCCGCTATGCCCTACAAGCGCAACCCCATGCGCTGCGAGCGCATCTGTGCGCTGAGCCGCTACCTGATGGTGGATGTGCTGAACCCCGCCATCACTGCCGGTACCCAGTGGTTTGAGCGCACGCTGGACGACTCCGCCAACAAGCGCATTGCGATGGCCGAGGGCTTCCTGGCTGCTGACGCCATCCTGAACATCCTGCTGAACGTCTCCGACGGGCTGGTCGTCTACCCGAAGGTCGTCCGTGCCCGCGTCATGGCCGAGCTGCCGTTCATGGCAAGCGAGAACATCATGATGAAGGCCGTCAAGAAGGGCGGTGACCGTCAGGAGCTGCACGAGCGTCTGCGTGAGCACGCCGTGGCCGCCGCTGCCGTTGTCAAGCAGGAGGGCAAGCCCAACGACATGATTGCCCGCGTCGAGGCTGACCCTGCATTCGGCCTGACCCGCGAGGAAATCGAAGCCGAGCTCTCCCCCGAAGCCTTTACGGGCCGCAGCGCCGAGCAGGTCACCGAGTTCCTGCGTGACGTCATCCAGCCCGTGCTGGACGCCAATGCCGAGGACGTCGGCCAGCATGTGGAGCTGAACGTCTGATTGATTGCATCGTAAATTGTAGGGGCGAATGTTTGCATCCGCCCGCAGGTCGATGACAAGCATCGACCCCTACAGAACAGCAAAATACCCGTATTGTCTTACTAAAGGCAATACGGGTATTTTTTATGCAATTGTATCGGCGGACGTCAGACCGGATTCCAACACATCCGCCATAAACGCGCTGTGGTCAGCGTAATCGCCGGTGGGCACAAGGGTGATGTCGTAATAGGTGATCGGCATGTCGTTGCTTTCCAGCACCTGCTTGAGGGTGTGCAGGACGGTTTGCATGTCCGCCTCGGTAGGCTTGCCGTCGCACAGCACTTGTGCGCACAGGCGGCTGGGTACCTTTTGCAGCAGGGCTTTGTCAAAGGCAGCATCCAGCGGCAGATCATCCACATAGTTAGCCGGGGTCATGCCGTCCTGCTCCGTATAGCAGAGATTGATGTCTACGATATTTCCCTGTGCGCCGTAGGCCGAAGCGAATTGCAGTTTCGGGGCCTGCACGGTCAAATATGCGGCTGCCTGCTGGGCGGCTTCATTTCCCAAGCGATAACACGTGTTCCAGCGGTGGTCAACGTAAAACGTGTGGGTCGGCTCAAATTCCATACCCCGGATTTCATCATCAGTCAGCAGCCAGAACCGCGTCTGCACTGCAAAGTTTGTATCACGGCTCTGGTCAGACTGAACGTATACCACATAGTGGAAGAACTGTCCATCAGCGGCGGTGCGCTGGTCCCAGTGAAATGTTTCCTCCGGATATAGCTTTTCCGCATATCGAATGGCCCGATGTATAGCCCACTGTTGGCTGAGCGGATCACCGTTGAGGGCATCGAAGGCCAGCAGCAGTGCCAGAATCAGCAGCAGGGCCGCGGTCCATGCGAGATTACGCATCGTTTTGGTTTTACGTGTTCTTTTGGTCTTTGTCATCTGCAGGTTCCTCCCTTGCAGTTCTTGCATAGTGCAGCAGCCAGCCGATCAGCCAGCCAATGCCGCCCAAAGCAGCGTATAAAATACAGCCTGATGCCAAATCAAACAGGAAATTGCCAATCGAGAACGATTCCAGAAATGCCAGCTGCTTCACAATGGCATCCAGCACCACCAGCCCGAGGGTGAACAGGAGCAACGGTCTGCCCATGCCGGTATCTCGATAGGTCAGAACGCCCCAGACGAGCGGCAGGAGGAGAATCACCCAGTTGGAGCGGCCCGTATACCCCAGGGCGATGCCCGCCGCAATGCCCGCAAAGGCCAGCAGAAGCAGGTGCATACTGTAACGGCGGCGCAGTCTTTGGAGGATTTTTCCGTCATCGGGGGCAGACTGCTCCGGCATGGCGGGGTCGTCCGTTCCCTGCCACAGGGCGCGGCAGGCCGGGCAGGCGACCAGGTGGGCTTTTACCAGCGCTTCACTTTCCGGACTGGCCACGCCGTCCTGCACCAGAGGCATCAGGTCGCGGCAGACCGCGCAGGGGATTTTTGCAGTTTCGGCAGCTTTGTTCACAGGTCGTAGCCCTCCTTTGCAAGCATTTGTTTTAACCAGGTGCGAGTGCGGTGCTCGATCACGCGGGCCGAGCTTTCGCTGATGTGCAGCTCCGCGGCAATTTCATTGTAGCTGTAGCCCATGGCCCGCAGCTGCACCACGCGGCGGGCTCGGTCATCCCTTTGCTGCAGCAGTTCCTTCACACGCTGCCATTGCAGGCGGCTGTCCGTGCGCTCGGTCAGGGTGTCCTCGGCCAGGCAGCCTTCCAACAGTTCATCGGTGCTGGCGGTGGGGTGCTTTTTGCGTAAGCCTTCGAGCCAGATGTTGCGCGCAATGCCGAACAGCCAGGTCTTGACAGCGCAGTCCCCGCGGTAGGTGTGCAGCCGTTTCAGCGCCCGCAGGAAGGTCTCGCTTAGCAGATCCTCCGCCTCGGCGGGATCGTGGGTCAGGTGGCAGAGATAGCGATACAGGTCCGTGCGGTAGAGTCTGTACAGCTCTTCAAATTCCGGCAGCGGCATGGCCTGTCCCCCTTTCTCTGTGCTTTCACTCTATTAGTGCTGTTTGGGTCGCGGATGTTACAGCCCTATCCAAAAAAACACCCCGACTTTTCTGTCGGGGCGTTGGGGTTATTCTGTGGGGCTTTCGGGGTCGGTCTCCTCCTCGGGGGACGGGGTCGGCTCCGGGGCAGGTGTCGGTTCGGGGGTATCGGGGGCGAAGTAGGCGCGGATGTCGCCGTCGCTGCGCTGGGTCGAGATG
>ENA-OWOE01000959-OWOE01000959.1-gut-metagenome-genome-assembly--contig:-NODE-959-length-13105-cov-3.072306_pt1 | contig 13105 bp, 16 predicted proteins | sample MGYA00248254_ERZ651788 | MGnify/ENA primary metagenome ERZ651788 (study PRJEB26908, sample SAMEA4031709) | gut metagenome | biome: gut; feature: normal infant; material: stool | place: China | collected 2015... | reverse complement strand
TCAGGAGAAGGTATTTCGTTTCTTATGGGGTGTAGCAAAAACTATATAATGTATTGGGGGGTTACATCTATTATAATAGCATAACTCCCCACAAAAGTGTGCACAAAGATATATTTTTTTCACGGTTTTTCGCTGTCAATTTTAACAGTTGCTTTTTGCTGTATTTTTACATCTCACCATCATTGTGCATGACAGGTTCGTGATTTTTAAACAAAGCCTCGAATTCTTCCTGTCCGATCTTCTCTTTTTTGATGAGAAGGGCTGCACAGGAATGAAGTACATCTTCATGTTCCAGAATGATATTTTTCGCCTTGGTGTAGCATTCATCTACGATCCGCTTTACTTCTTCGTCGATCACATCTGCGATCTCGTTTCCGTAGGACTTGGTGTGTGCCAGATCACGGCCGATAAATACTTCGTCCTCATCACTGCCATACTGGATCATTCCCACACGATCAGACATACCATACTGGGTGACCATGGCTCTTGCAAGCTTGCTTGCCTGCTTGATATCCTGGGAAGCACCGGTGGTCACATCTTTAAAGATGATCTCCTCTGCAATACGTCCGCCCAGGTCTACCATAATGTTCTGAAGCATCTTACCCTTTGTGTTAAACATTTCATCCTTTTCCGGAAGCGGCATGGTATAACCAGCTGCACCAACACCGGTAGGAATAATGGAAACGGTATGCACAGGACCTACATCAGGAAGCACATGGAACAGGATCGCATGGCCTGCCTCATGGTAAGCAGTGATCTTCTTGTCTTTCTCAGAGATCACACGGCTCTTCTTCTCAGCACCGATGCCAACCTTTACAAATGCCTTGTCAATATCTGCCTGGCGGATAAAACGGCGGTTGTCTCTTGCGGAAATGATTGCTGCCTCATTCATCAGGTTTTCCAAATCTGCACCTGTAAATCCAGCTGTTGTCTGGGCTACTCTGCGAAGGTCTACATCTTCACTTAAAGGCTTTTCTTTGGAATGTACCTTTAAGATCTCTTCTCTTCCCTTTACATCCGGGCGGCCTACAGCCACCTTACGGTCAAAACGTCCCGGACGAAGGATCGCCGGATCAAGGATATCCACACGGTTAGTAGCAGCCATAACGATAATGCCTTCATTGACACCGAAACCATCCATCTCAACCAGTAACTGGTTTAATGTCTGCTCTCTCTCATCATGTCCGCCGCCCATTCCGGTACCTCTGCGACGGGCCACTGCATCGATCTCATCAATGAAAACGATACATGGTGCATTTTTCTTTGCTTCTTCAAACAGGTCGCGGACACGGGAAGCGCCCACACCTACGAACATTTCTACGAAATCAGAACCGGAAATGGAAAAAAATGGAACTCCCGCTTCTCCGGCTACTGCCTTTGCAAGAAGGGTCTTACCGGTTCCTGGAGGGCCTACTAAAAGCATTCCCTTAGGGATACGTGCACCTACGCTGGTGTATTTCTGAGGATTTTTTAAGAAATCCACTACTTCTTCCAGCTCCTCTTTTTCCTCTTCCAGACCAGCTACATTGGTGAAATTCACCTTGCTGTCACGGCTGAGTTTTGCACGGCTTCTGCCAAAGTTCATCATTCTGGCATTGGAACCGCCGCCTGCTGCTCCACGGTTCATCATGGTAACGATCACTACCACCACTACGATGGAAAGCATGAAAGGCATTACCACAGTAAGAAGGGTATTCTCCTGAGGTACATCCTCCATGGAATAATCAATGCTATTGTCCTTTAAAAGCTGCTCTGCATCTTTTACGTCAGATACGTTCTGGCGGACTGTCTGGCCATTTGCCAGTGTAACTGTCACATATCCGCTTGGTGTCTGGGGATTTGGGCTGATCACTGCCTCTGCCACGTTTCCGCTTCCCAAGATCTGCTCAAATTCCTGGGCTGTTACCGTCTGTGCCTGCCTTGCATAAGGAAAACGCAGCGCAAGCATAAGAAGGATCAGCATCAGGATAATAAACATAAAACCTCTGAATGTCTGTTGCTGTTTCAACGAATTGCCTCCTTAATTTTAGGACCCGGAATTATTCCTGTGTCTCTTCCTGATCCTGCTCTACCACTCCGATATAAGGAAGGTTGCGGTATTTCTGGTCATAATCCAGTCCATAACCTACTACAAACTCATCCGGAATGGTAAAGCATGTGTAATCTACTTTTACCTGCTTCTTTACACGGCGCTCCGGCTTGTCAAGAAGGGTACAAAGATGGATATCCTTCGGTCCTCTCTGCTTTAATACTTCGATCAGGTAAGCCAGGGTACGGCCGGAATCGATGATATCTTCTACGATCAGGACATTCTTTCCCTCTAACGGTTCATCTAAGTCCTTGATGATCCTTACCACACCGCTGGACACAGTGCCTGCGCCGTAACTGGATACGGACATAAAGTCCATGGAAACCGGCATGTTCAGTCTCTTTGCCAGTTCACAGGTAAAAAATACACCACCCTTTAAAATACAGATCAGGTGAACGCTCTTGCCTGCATAATCTTTGTTGATCTGCTCTGCTACTTCATTGATCCGCTTATCTACTTCTTCTTCTGTTAATAATACACGAATTTTGTCTGCCATGATTTATCCTCCGTTTTCTATGATAATGTACTTTGGGAAACTTTCGCCTGTAATACACGCCGTGTATCAGGGCCTATTTTATAATAACTGCTGATCCGCCTGCCTATGATCCACATGATATGGTCCCCATCTGCTAACAGGGCTATTTCATCCCTTTTATCTGCAGGTATTTTTTCGTCGATCATAAAGCGTCTTAATGGTTTGCGACTGCCATTTTCCAGGGTGATATAATCCCCGGTCTGCCTGGTTCTGACAACGGGCGTACCCTTTATTTTATCACAGTCGAACCATTTCGTATACGTCTTTTTGGGAAATTCCATTGCTTTTTCATAAGAAAAAACCTCAAAAGAAAGCTCCGGAAGGGGATTTTTTATTCTTTCCTCCAAAGGCTCCTTTTTTACTGCCTGGAGGCTGATCCCGCCGTATACTTTTCGGGCTTCCAGTCCATAAGGAAGAGACACCTTCCGCCCGGTCTGAAGGTCAACAAGTTTTTCTACCTGTTCTGCATGGACCAGTCCCAGGTCCTTTGCACACCCGGCTGCTGTTTTTAAAAGTTCCATAACACTGTAAAGGCGGATCACCGGATCTGCCTCTTTAAAAGGTCCTTCCGGGATCATCCAGGTATGCTCTTCCTCTTTTACATATTTTTGCACCCACTGATCTGCCTGTTTTTTCAGATACACATCTGCCATTCCTGCCAGATACCCGGCACGGCGTATTCCTGCCTCTGCTCCCGGATTGATTTCTTCTTTGATCGCCGGAAGAATGTGGGAACGGACACGGTTTCTGGCATAATGGTCTGTGTCATTACTGGAATCATTGACCCATTTTAACCGTTTTTTTTCAAGATAAGGGATGATATCTTCTTTGGAAACATCCAACATAGGGCGTATAATACGATCTCTCACATAGGGGATCCCTTTTAAACCGCCAAGACCGCTACCCCGAAACAGGTTTAAAAGTATGGTCTCCGCCTGATCCCTGCTGTGATGAGCCACTGCGATCTTTACTGTCTGACCGTTTTCTCCTTCCCAGGCCCCTGCTTCTTCCTCCAGGGCTTTATAACGCAGGATCCTTCCGGCTTCTTCTTCCGACATCCCCGTCTGGGATGCATATTTTTTTACCTCTGCTTTTATCATATGACAGGGGACACCCAAAGCTTCACTGATCTTTATGGAAAAATCCCCATCACGGTCCGCTTCTTCTCCCCGCAGTCCGTGATGGACATGAAGGCTCCTCAGTTTCAGCCCCATTTCCTCTCTCATATCCGCAAGCAGACTTAAAAGGCAGACAGAGTCTGCCCCTCCGGACAGCGCGATGACCACCTGATCACCGGGCTGCAGCATATGATACCGGCAGATCGTCTGCCTGACTGTATACTCCAGTTTCTCCATAGTATGTTCATTTCCGTTTCTGTCTTGCTTACATGACCCTTAAAGATCATGTCCACTCTTACTATACCCACATCCTTCCCCATACGCAAGGGGCTCTTTATTTTTGTTACACAACCTTATCCTGCCGCTGTTCTTGCATTGCATATGCAATATTACCGTTTCCACACCTGCGCAGTAAGAACTGTCATATCATCCCTTGCCCCGGGAACAAAAGAAAGGGCAAACTCCAGGATCCGCTCTGCCATATCCTGAGGCGGCATTTCCTCCAGACTTTCTAAAAACTGCCCCATGACCTGTTCCTTATCTTCTCCCGGAAGGGCGTCTAAAACACCGTCCGTCACCATAACAAGCCTGTCCCCGTCCCATAATTTCTGTGAAAGAAGGACCGGTTCTGCCTGCCCTAAAGCGCCTGCCGGTACCTGGCCTGCTTTTAACACCTGTATGCCTTCTTCTCCCATTACAAAAGTAGGAGCAGCCCCCAGTTTGAATACTTCCAGGGCGCCTGTATACAGATCAATACAGCCTGCGTCCAACGCTGCCGGGTGTTGTTCTCCGCCTGCTAAAAGGAGTACTGTATTTACCAGTTTAAAAGCGGATCTGGGGGCAAAACCGGCTTCCAAAAGCGCCTCTAAAAGTTCCACGATCCGCCGGCTTTCCTGTCCTGCCACTGCCCCGCTTCCCATTCCGTCACACAGGCTGAACATTACCTGGCAGCTGCCTCGCTCACAAAAACTGTAATTATCGCCCGAGTAGCGTTCTCCCTGTTTGGGAACTCCCGCAGCACCCCAGGTAAGATAATAATCTCCTTTTTCTTCAAACCGCACTGTTTCATACCTGCGTGTGATGATACTGCGACTGTCCTTTGCCGGAAGCCAGGTGGTATCAGGAAAAACGCTCTCCATCAGCTCTGCCGCATCCTTGGAAGTAACACAGCGTCCGTTTGTGGTCTTTGCTGTAAGATAGATCTCCCTGCGCCCGCTTTCATATTCCAGCAAAAGCATACTGTCCACCAGGATATGATACCTGCGAAATGCTTTTTTAACTGCTCCTTTATATTCCTCTGTAATATTTTTTGCTTCATCGATCTGCCTGGAAAATTCTTCCAGTATCACTGCCAGCTCACGGAACTGGGATATGACCACATCCCTGCTTTCCAGAAAGCGGTTCTTCCAGGACAAATTCATGGAAGCCCTGGTAAAACTGCGGTTTAACTGCTCTAAGTAATCCCGTTTCCTGCGGCAGTCCTTCTTAAAAAGCTCCGGCATATCCTCTGTGCCGATCCGCCCGTTCTGTTCAAATATACGCAAAAGATAATACAGATAATAACTGTCTTCTTTTTCACTGTCTGCATAAAGGCTGCATCCGCCACAGTTACCGCAGACCAGTGCAGCGCAGGTCTGCATGGCAGCCAGTCCATCATCCTTTGTAAGGCTCATTGTCTCACCGGCACCTTCATCAAAGGCCTTTGCCAGCTGCTCTAATGACTGCGCCATATCTTTTAATTTCCTGGCTGTATAATAATTGATCCCATTTTCATTTTTGCCTGACAACACAAAAATCCCTCCTAATCTGCGCAACATCCAGTATACGCACCCAGGAGGGAAATATCTGTCATATTTTCATGTTTCTTCCAGAAAATGTTTCGACATTTTCTGCCGGTCATTTATTCCGAAACTCATTTTACTGATTGGGCTTTAAAAGGATCTCATCCGGATTTACCAGACCCAGTTTCTCCTTTGCAACTTCTTCTGCAAACTGTTTTGTCTTTACATATACCTTGTACTCTTCCAGCTTTTTCGTCCGTTCTTCTTCTTCCCGTACCTGTTCTTCCAGCTGCTTCTCCTTTTGCTGATAATCCAGGTCAGACTTCTTCAAAGTTGAGCCCTTGGCATTTACAGCAACTGCAAGACAGAGAACTACCATTGTAACGCCCAGTACAGCCATTCTGTTTGCCCATTTTTCCCGCTTTACGCGTTTTGATCTTCCGTAGGAGCTCATGTATCAGTCACCATCTTTTTTATCTATTTCTTTTTATTTTAAACCATTTACCAGCCTTTTTCAAGGCTGCAAAGAGAAACCGGCTGACAATTTTATCATAAAGGATCATCCCCGTAAAGACGCCCGCAACTGCATACATCCTGACTCCGCCGTCATTTAGCTCATACAGCAGCATAAAAGTGGCTGTCCCCGCATAGATCCAGTAAAAAAAGTCTTCTATCCCCATTACAAAAGAGCTGTGTTTTATCATAAGCCGCAATACCCGCAGCAGGTCATACACCAGCATCAGCCAGCAGCCCACCAACAGGCTCAAAAGTAGCAGCCAGGCTTCAAAACGGATCTGCATGCTCATAAATCACCTCCAGGATTATTTAAAAAGACGGTTAAGAAATGAGTCTCCCGACCGTTTCAGTGCTGCATTGGAACTGTAATTCAAACTGTCCACCTGTCCTTCCAGATCCAGCTCTCCCTTTTCCAGTGTAAGCCGCTTTACATGAAGTTCCTTTCCCCTGACAGTCAAAAGGCCCATATCCGTATCCAGCACGATCTCATTTTCATCAAAAGACACCACATCATTGACTCCTGTTACAGAACCTGTATGCCTGTCCGAAAGCACCAGCCGGTGAAGCCTGCCGGATGATATTTTTTCTTCCATAAAAATTACCCCCATATATTCACTCATTAACCTGCTCTGAGCTTTCAGAGTATGTATCAGTTAAATATATGGGGTGGAAACACATTCTATGACTTTTAAGTTTTTATTCGTAAAGAGCCAGCCCTGCTTTCAGGTTTTCAACCACTTTTTCCCGCAGTTTTTGAGGGCTGATCACCTTGCAGTGCCTACAGTGATGGGTACAGAAAACAGCTGCCCCCATCAGGCTTGCTTTTGCAGTTACATGGACCCAGTCTGGATGGTCCGGATCTTTTATATCCCGTGTCTGGATGCTCCAGCCAAAATCATCCACCAGATTATTTAAGATCACCGGATCACAGCTTAAATGGATCCGCACTGTTTCGTCTGAATACATGACCGGATGGTCATTGCGGTACTCGCTGGCCTGAAAAACTTCATGGGCTGCGTCCCGGAAATAAGGAAGAAGGGCGTCTGGCAATGGTTTTCTGGGCTCATCCAACATCTGGATCTGCAAAATACGGTCAATGCGGAAATTGGTCAGTCCATCGGGATATTTGGGATTTCCTGCTATGAGATAATAATAACCGTTACTTGACATCACTGCATAAGGTTCAATGGTCCGTGCATCTTCACTGGTAGGCGCCAGTTCCAGATTTCTGTCATACCGTCCATATAGGATCCGGAGTTTTTTCTTCTTGCGGATACTGTCCCGTATTACTGACAAACTGGCGAAAATATCCGTTGCCTGGTTTTTCAGCCTGGGGTCCGCAAATGCTGTATAAAGAGACTGTTCCCGGCAGTCAAAAGGCTTTTTATGCTCCAGATCAGCCAGGATCTCCCTTGTTTTTTCCGCTGAAAGGTACTGGTTAATAGCAACGGTACTTTGAAGCAGTTCCAGCTCCTCCGGTGACATTTCATCTTCTATATAATAATATAAAACACTGTTTTCCGGGATTTCCTCTTCCGGCAGACAGATCCGGTAGCTGCTTTCATTTCCGGGCTTTCTGCCATTTTCCCTGCTTTTTTCTTTCCCTTCCTCTTTCCGGCAGCGAAACAGCCTGCTGCACAGATACTGTCTGAAAAAAGACTCTTCATCCTGGTCCGCAGACAGCATCTGGTCTGTAAGGATCTTCATATGATTAAAAACCGTCTTCCGGTCCAGATCGATCCCCAGTTCCTTTAAACGGCGATGGACCATAGGTGCCGAATAGGGCTTTTTCGGAGAAGCATCCAGTTTCAGAATATTAAAAATATAAAGCATAGTCAGCTGATTGTACCGGGAAGCCATATGTCTGTGATCTCCTTTTGTATTTTTATGTAATCTTATTTTATGTACCCTCGTTTCCATTCTCTTTCACAAGTATACAGGAAAAAATAAATTTTTTCAAAATCAGGCAATTTTGCATAGCCTGATCCGTTATAGTAAGGGCGTGATCAACAAGACAACAACCTTAAAAACCTGAAAACAGATACAGATAAAGGAGCGGATCCTATGAGTACTAAAAAGAACCTGATCGTACCAAAACTTCAAAAACAAAATCTGGGCAAAGTCAATCCCCAGAAAGCAGAGTATTTATATATATCCAAAGAGTTCTGTAAAGAAGGACTTTCACAGATCATAAAAGACGGGGGAGTGCAGTTTAAAGAAATCCAGAAATTTGTAAAGGATCACCAGGAACCACAGTATATCCTGGTACACGCTTCCAAACTGGAAGAAGGATACCTGGCTATCAGCCTTTTAGCAGGTATCTACAATGAGATTCACAGTCGTGGAGAGTGGGAAGAAGGGGCAGAGCCTGACATCCAGTGGTCAGACAGCTGGCAATGCCTCCCCATTATTCCATTTAAAGAAGCCGATGACTATTACAACTGGCAGGAAAATGACTTCTCCTCTTTTGGAAACTCCTTTCTGGCCAGCCAGAAGACAAATGACACCTTTGTTCCTTACTGGGCAGAAAATGAGGATAAACCTGTCTGTATCTCTATGGAGAATATCAGTTTTTTCAGGTGTGACCCGATCATTGATACCTTAAATAGCTTCCGCAGCAATGAACAGGTCTACGTCCTGATCCTTCACGAAGAAAATGACTTCGACTCCTTTAACTCTTTTGGAGGATTTGGCGGATTTGACACCTTTGAGTCAAATGAGGATAAAAACCTGAACCAGATCATATTAAGCCTTACCGCAGAAGAGCTGGAAATACCAAAAACAAGCTCTGTCTCTCTCTATTATGAAAATATCTGGAAACAAATGGTCACAAACAGCGGCTGCAAGCTGGAACGTAAATTTCCGGTCCATGATTTTTTACTGGATATTGAAAAAATGAATAAAGAGTTTTCCTATGACTTTTTAGATAAGATCCTAAAATATGCCCTGCGGAACAAGGAACATGGTATCCTGCGAAAAAAGGATTTTCAGTTTATGGAACGTTTTGCAGGCAAACGGGGACCTGCAGAGCAGAATACAGAGACCCGTTCTGCCATCCGCTGTTTAAGAGAAGATCTGATCGGCATGGACCAGGTAAAAGAACAGGTCATGGAAACCGTCCAGGTCATGAAATTCAACCGTCTGCGCAAGGAAATGGGCATGAAAAAGAGCAGTTACCACAACGTTCACATGATGCTTGGTGCTCCCGGAACTGCCAAAACCACAGTAGCTAAATTAATGGGAAAGATCATGGAAGAAGAAAAACTTCTGCCTGGAAGTCAGTTCACCTGCGTAAACGGTGCTGAATTAAAGGGCATGTATGTAGGCCATTCCGCCCCGAAAACCAAAGCTTTATTTGAGGAAAATGACATTATCGTTATTGATGAAGCTTATTCTCTCACCGGTGACCGAAGCGAACCGGACTCCTTCAGCAGAGAAGCCATTGCCCAGTTAGTGATCGAGTTAGAAGAACATGCAGAAGATAAACTGGTGATCTTTGCCGGATATGGCGGAGATCTTTAAGAAACATGCGGAAATAAGTGGATACGAACTGCCGGAAAACTGGAAAGAACCGATCACTGCTTATTTCTCAACCCGTGTAAATGATGAAAACTTTGGAAACGGTCGTGAAGCCAGAGCCTTATTTGAAAAAGTTTCTGTCCAGATGGCAAAACGGATCATGGGCGATGCAAACGGAGGTCTTCAAAATTCCATTAATGAAAAAGCCATAAAACAATGCCGGATCAGCGACATTGAAGGCGCGATCCGGCGGGCAAGGGAAGAAAACAAACAGATCTCAGGCCGTGTGAAAGTGCACAACAGAATTGGATTTTAATCCCCTTCCGTCTCGCACGTTCATCGAAGGATTAAGTTCCAGACAGGCAGCTACATAAGTAGCTAAAGTCACATTTTCCAGATCATGATCCGGAACCAGACTGCCATAACGGTTTTTCTTAAAACAGAAAAGCCGGATGCTGCAGTAATCGGTCCCGGAAGTGGTCTGGTAAAAATCGTTGAGAAACCGCTTTACCGTATCTGCAGAAACCATTTTCTGGGGAGCTGTTACATGATCATAGCGATGGTTAATGATCCCTGCCAGTTCAGACACTGTAACCGGCTTATGCAGCTCCAACAATGTGTTTAAAATAAAGATCCCATTTAAACGGCTGGTAAACAGTGTATTCATAAGAAAATCCTCCTTTGCTATCTCTGTTACCAGATCATAGCAAAGAAGCTGGGGAAAAATTTCCCCAAACCAGATCCCATCTTCTATTCCTGTCTTCTTTTATTCCGTTTTTCCCTTACACCACATAAGAAGCATTTCTTTCAGATATTTTAACTCCTGGGTATGGTCCGTTTTATGATCATTGGCCCATACGATCCCCTGGGCATAGCGCTCTGCCACCGCCAGCATGGCAATGGCTACAGTTGTGAAAAGCTCCTGCTCTGAAAGATCGGTGCGGATACTGTGATCCACTTTTGCCTGTTCATAAAGCTTGTGATACATGGCTCTTAAAGGTTCCAACTCGTCCAGGTGTTCCCCTAAAGGCTCTTCTTCAATTCCTTCATGGTAAATAAAGTTCTTATAATTATTGCTGAACCGGAGCATTTCCGGTTTTTCCCTGTATAACCGGATGATCATGTCCAGATAAAATTCAATATACTCATAAGCTGTAAAGTTTTCAAAGAAATCCGGTCCATTCTGGGCCAGCACACTTTTCCAGATATCCCCCCATATCTTTCCACTGATGGCTACTACCAGTTTTACCTTTGTCTGGTAATATTTGTACATAGTGGCAACCCCTACATCCGCTGCATCTGCCACCTTCTGCAAACTTACATTTTCGATCCCATTCTCTGAAAACAGTTTAACTCCAGCTTTCATCAGCTGTTCTTTTCTGCGCGTGGCTTCTCTCTCGTCACGTTCCGTATTTCTTGCCATATCGTTCTCCATGTTTTTAATGCATTCCCAACCTTTCAGATCAGAAACACATTTTAAAGTTTTGCTACACAACTGAGTTGACACTCTATTTGTATTATAGATTAAAAAATTTTTTCAGGCAACTAAAAATCGCCAGAGGATCCTGTAACTTTCACAGAATTCCCTGACGAAGTCTATTTATTGGTCTGTTTTTACAGATACTCAAACATCTCTTTGGCATCTTCCTTGCGGATGGCATCCTGTACGCTTGTAACCTTCACTTTCACAGCCTTGGTACCAAAGGCAATTTCGATCACATCACCTACTTTAACCTCTGCACTGGCTCTTGCTACTTTGTCATTAAGCATAACCCGACCGCTGTCACAGGCTTCATTGGCCACGGTTCTTCTCTTGATGATACGGGATACTTTCAGGTATTTATCTAATCTCATAAAGTCGCTCCTTTTAATACAAAATCCCCTCCATGATGCAAATGTTCACGGAGGGGATTACCGAATTTTCTTATAAAATCAATTATTTGTTGATCTCGTCCTTTAAAGCCTTACCTGGTTTGAACTTAGGTGTCTTGGAAGCAGCGATGGTCATAGTCTCGCCGGTTCTTGGGTTTCTTCCCTCTCTTGCTGGTCTTTCGCTAACTTCAAAGTTACCAAATCCAACTAACTGAACCTTTCCGCCCTTTGCCAGTTCTTCTGCTACTGCATCAGTAAAAGCCTTAACTGCCTTTTCTGCATCCTTTTTAGAAATTTCTGCCTTCTCAGCTACTGCTGCGATTAACTCTGTCTTGTTCATCAAATTTTCCTCCTAAACCGAATCCGAAAAAAACAGGTTCGGACCGTTTTCGTTCTTGTCTGTGATACCCTATCATTTATATCTGTTTTACTATAATTTGTCAAGGTTTTTTGGCCTTTTCCTGCATTTTTATCCGGGCCCAGAGAGCCTCTCCTTCTTCGGTCGAATTTATCTTTTCACCACCGAATACCCAGGGGTGTCTGCGCACCATTTTTTCGCAGATCCCACCTATCACATCATCTATAGAAAACAGCCCTTTTTCCTTTGCGATCTGGCTGTTTAACATCACCTGAAAGAGCACATCTCCCAGTTCTTCACAAAGGTTTTCCATGTCATTTTTATCCACTGCCTGAACTGCTTCCTCTGCCTCTTCCCGCATATATTTTCGCAGGCTTTCAAAGGTCTGTTCCCGGTCCCAGGGACAGCCATCTTCTGCCCGTAATTTCGCGGTGATCTCTACCAGATCTTTAAATGTATACATGATACAGTATCCCCCTATTTCAATCCATTCAGGCGCTTTGTCAGCTTCTCCATTTTATTATTTCCATCACCCGGTCTTCATCCTCTTAATGACTTTCAGACGGGTAAATTCTTCCCTTTCCTTCTCTTCCAGAGCATTGGAAATAGACTTGGACAGCTCTTCATAATGAGGAATGGTAATGTTCTTCAACGCATTGGCACGCTTCTGAGTCTTCTTAATAGAATTTGCCAGCCGGTATGCAGAGTTTTCCACCATAGACAGCTTAATGGTCAGCTCCTTTACCCGTTCAAACCGTTCTCTGGCAATGTCTAACGCCTCCGAGGTATTATTAAACCCATAAGCCAGCTCCATAGGCTTTTCCTGATACTGCACCAGAGGGATTTCCGTTCCCATGATACTTCTTGCCTTGATCTTTACCGTATCGTCCACAGGAACGGACATTCCGATCTCCTGGACATAATTGATGCCCAGCTCAATATTGGCGCTCTGCAGTGCTTCATAAGCAGCCTTAAACACAGTGTCGATCTCAGACTGTATCCCCTTTGCCTCATCGATCAGCCCCATAAGCTCACGGATCAGGATATTTCTCTTCTTATCCATTAATCCGTAGCCCATAGTTGCCAGTTTCAGGGAGTTTTTCGCAGCGATCAGATTACCTTTTGTGGGAAATGTATTTGGATCCATTCCTGCTCACCTCACTCCTCGTAGTATTGATCCAGAACCTTGGTATCAATACGGTCTAATTCCTCTCTTGGAAGCATACGTAAAAGTTTCCAGCCGATCTCCAGAGTCTCTATGATGGAGCGGTTCTCATGATGTGCCTGGCCAATAAAATGCTCCTCAAATGCTTTACC
>ENA-OWOE01000953-OWOE01000953.1-gut-metagenome-genome-assembly--contig:-NODE-953-length-13222-cov-4.399087_pt1 | contig 13222 bp, 10 predicted proteins | sample MGYA00248254_ERZ651788 | MGnify/ENA primary metagenome ERZ651788 (study PRJEB26908, sample SAMEA4031709) | gut metagenome | biome: gut; feature: normal infant; material: stool | place: China | collected 2015... | reverse complement strand
TCCTGGTACGACAACGAGAACTCCTACACCTCTCAGATGGTCCGTACCATTAAGTACTTCGCTGAGAACTGCTGATCTCGTAGCTGCGATAAAAATTAAATGATTTGTCGACTGGAGTTTGTCTTGCTCAACTACGAACAAGCCTGATCTGGTACGACAACCATTTTAGAGATTTTTGCACCCTTTCTTTTGTGGTTCTTCCATGAGAGAAAGGGTGTTTTTTATGTGTTTGAAGGATCTCCGCGATGAATTTCTGTATTATGTTACTGTTCGACCTGCGCCAGCCAATCAAAGCGTATCGGTTTAAGGATTTGGAGGAATGGCTCTATGCGCACCTGAATCAGCCGATGAATCCAGAGAAGATGACAGCAGAAATCATGGGGTTTGGATATATTGAACGCTATTACGATAGAATGACGGGACAAGTGAAGTTGAATGACTGGCTTCAAGGGTATGGAGTCAAGATTGTAAGTGACAGAGATAGAAAGCGCGGCGAAAATTATCAGAAAATGTTCGGTCGTTCCTCTGGTTGATTTTTTACTGACAACGTGAGATTCCTGCGTCCACAACCGTATGAACCACATGATTCATGAAGCAAAACCCCGGTGGTGCGGATCACCAGCACTCCGGGGGTAGTTAAAAATCTGGAAGGGGACACTGACCCGGTAGAATGAGATAGTTGTTCCATCTCCCCAGACCGAATTAGAATCTAGCAGCAAAAGGCCTCTGCCTTTCACAGAAATGTGATGGACAGGGGCCTTTTAGCGTAAAAAAAAGCCTGACCCATGCAAAAGAGCACAAATCAGGCTGACAATGGATATGAAATTCTAAAATTCACTTAGAAAAGAGAGTACGCGTTGCAGGGAAAGTCGAGCAGATCGTTCGGTGAGCTATTGGTTCTCTTGCTCCAGTTCATCGAACAGCGCACAGGAAAAGAACTGACCAAGCGTGATATCAAGACCATCACAGAGCTTTTTAATGGTGGCGATGGACACACGCTGACGGGATGGGTCAAGCATACTATATACCGTAGATGGTGTTACACCGGCACGGGTCGCTAACTCGTTGGGGCGTATCCTACGCTGGTCGCAGAGTTGTTCAAAGCGTTTGGCAACGGCATCTTTTACAGTCATGATGAAGTTCACCTCAACATGATAGTACAGAAGTTCGTGCGGTTTTACGTACGCAGTTGCGTATATCGTGAAAGTATTTTATGTTGTAGAGAATATGTGGCTGCGTAACGACAAAGAATATATTTAACAAAAATGTATCCTCCACATGAAAAATGGAGGGCCATGGACAAAATATGGCGCTATTCTATCAGATTTTGCGCCTTCCTGCCCCTCATAGACACCTGATGGGAAAATATCCGATTCATCTCCCGGCGCTTCCGGGTCAGGTCAGAGTGCACATAGCGCTGCAAGGTGATGTTGGCGTTGGCGTGTCCCAACAATTCGCTGAGGGTCTTTACATCGCACCCAGCCTGCAGGCAGGTCGTTGCAAAGGTGTGGCGCAGTGCGTGCGGGCGCACTTGACGGACAGTCGCCTGCTTCAGATACGCTTTGATGCTTTTCCGATAGCAGCGAGGTTCGGTTGGCTTGGACTCGCTGCCGGACAGGAACCATGCAGCATTGCTGGCGCTGCCGCGCAGCTTTTTCAGCAAAATAAGCAGTTGCTTTGGAAGTGGAATTTCCCGGCGGGAGGTGCGGGTTTTGGGTGTCTGGATGACCACCTTTGTATGGCCGTTTCCACAGGAAATTCTGCAGACCGTCCGATTGATGTTCAGCGTGCCGAGTTTCAGGTCAAAATCGCCCCATTGCAGGCCGCAGATCTCACCAATTCGAAGCCCCAATTCCAGCCCCAGTAGTAAGCCGATTTTGCGAGGCGTGGGGTTCGCCTGTACATATTGATGAAGTCGCTGCTGTTCCGCCGGGGAGAGAGGCGCAGAAATTTTGTCGATGGCTTTTGGCAGCGCAACTTCCAGCTCCATTGGACGAATCAAACGTAAATGAGCGGCATATTTGCAGATACGTCGCAGCATCGAGAGGCATTCCCGGGCAGAGGAGTTTCCCAGTGGCTTGTGTGCCGCATCTGTGGGCGTGATGATTTGCTGCATGGCCTGTTCCAGAAAGCTTTCCTCAAGGGATGCAACGGGCACCTTACTCAAAACCGGAAGAAGATATTTGTGCAGCGTGTATGAATAATGCGCATAGGTGGATTCTTTTATAGCGTTTTTCAGGGAGCACAGCCACACCTCGGACAGTACTTCAAAGGTCAGGTCGGTTTGATTCAGGTTGTAGAACCCCGCCTCCGCTTTTCTCTGGATTAGTACCCGTTTGACCTCCGCATAGGCCGTTCCGTAAACGTAACCCCACTGGATCTTCCCCTCCGGTGTGCGCGCCTTGATGTACCTGCCTTCCCACCGACCGTCCTTACGCTTGCGAATGTTTTCTCCCCGTCGCGCCATCGCTGTTTCCTCCTGCTGTTTAGACTCTCATCTGACCCCTTATTTTCTCAATCCTCGTTTACAGCTGGAATTATTATACAGAACTGGGCATGACACAAAAACAGTCCGGCCTTCGCGATGTTTTTTCAGGGTCAAATGTGATACATTTATGATGATTTCTATTGAATCCTAGATATAACCATGATAAAATAAGATGAGATTATAGACAACGATGTCAAAGGAACGGTATCCTCCATTTTTCATGTGAAGGATACCCCTGAATTGCGGAAAGGGGTGAACAAGGTGGCATTGCGTCTGTTTGAGCACAACGAGAAAGCATATCATGCGGCTGTCCGGATGATGGAGCATTATGGCAAGGCCGCCATTGTCCACCCCACCGGCACCGGAAAGAGCTACATTGCGTTCAAGCTGATCGAGGACAACCCGGAGAAGGTCGTGATCTGGCTTTCGCCCAGTGAATATATCTTCAAGACACAGCTGGAGAGCCTGAAAAGGAACGACCCGGATTTTCCGCTGGCGAACGTCCATTTTTACACCTATGCGAAGCTGATGTGCTGTACCGAAGGCCAGCTTGCAGAAATCGCAGGACTTCAGCCATCTTATATCATATTGGACGAATTCCACCGTGCCGGCGCGGAATGCTGGGGCGAAAGCACGGTGGCTTTGTTAAAGTTATGCCCGGAGGCAAAACTGCTGGGCTTAACAGCGACAAACATCCGGTATCTGGATAATAACCGTGACATGGCCGAAGAGCTTTTTGATGGCCGTGTTGCGAGCGACATGACCCTTGGCGAAGCAATCGTCAGGGGTATTTTGCCTACTCCGAACTATGTGACCACCGTCTATCAGTACCAGAAAGACTTGGCACGTTATCAGACAAGAGTGGATAATCTGCGTTCTGCTGGGATTCAGGACGTAAATCAAAAATATCTGGATGCCCTGCGCCGCGCCTTGGAACAAGCAGATGGATTAGACAAGGTTTTTGAACATCATATCACGAACAAGTCCGGAAAGTACATCGTGTTCTGCGCCAACAAGGAGCACATGGACGAAATGATCTCTCACGTGCCGGAGTGGTTTGCAAAGGTGAATGCGGAAGTGGCGGTGTACGAAGCTTATTCCGATGACCCTGGTACAGACAAGGCTTTTGCAGACTTCAAGACGGATGAGAGCGACAAGCTGAAGTTGCTGTTCTGCATCGACATGCTCAACGAGGGAGTTCATGTAGAAGGTATTTCAGGTGTCATTCTGTTCCGGCCCACCATTTCACCCATCATCTACAAGCAGCAGATTGGTCGTGCTTTGACCGCTGGGGAAAATTCTACACCGCTTATCCTCGATGTAGTCAACAACTTCGAGGGTCTGTGCAGCATTGCGGGGTTACAGGGCGAGATGCAGGAGGCAATCTGCCGCCTGAATGCCAACGGTGAGGGCGATAGGATCATCACCGAGCGATTTGAGGTCATCGAGCAGGTGCATGACTGCCGGGTACTGTTTGAGCAGTTGCAGGCAAGCCTTTCTTCCAGTTGGGATCATTATTTTTCGGAAGCAAGCATTTACTATGCGGAGCATGGCGACCTGAATATTCCAAAACGTTATACCACACCGGCGGGATTGAGTCTTGGCGAGTGGCTGACGACCCAGCGCCGTGTCCGTGCAGGACAGATTTCTGGTAACCTGACCGAGCAACAGATTGCACGGCTGGACAGTATCGGGATGGAGTGGGGCAACCGCAACGATGCCGCATGGGAGCACGGCCTGGAAGAAGCGCGAAAATTTCGGGAACAGTTTGGGAATTTGCAGGTCCCGGCGAAATACAAAACGAAAAATGACTATCCTCTGGGAAAGTGGATCAACAATGCGCGGAAACGCCGAAGCGATGGAAAGCTGACGGAAGAACGCATTCGACAACTGGATCAGTTGGGAATGACATGGAGCGTATTTGATGCCAAATGGGAACAGGGATATGCACTTGCTATGAGTTATGCCGCCGAACACGGTAACTTGAATGTTCCTGTCAATTACACGACTGAAGAGGGCGAAAAGCTGGGTGCGTGGATTTTGAACCAGAGGGCAGCATATACAAAAGAAATGCTTTCCCAAGACCAAATCGGTCGTCTGGAAGAAATAGGAATCTATTGGGGAAACCGTAATGATCGCCAGTGGAACGAGGTCTATGGTGCCGCCAAGCGTTATTTTGAGGCAAATGGAAACCTTGATGTCCCGGTGGCCTATGTTTCACCGGAGGGCTATGCTCTTGGAAAATGGGTGCGGCGGCAGCAGTATGCGTATCGAAAACCAGAGAAAAGCAATGCAATCTTATCACAAGAGCGCATTGAGTTGCTGGATGCCATCGGAATGCAGTGGGAGAAACCGGACCCGTGGCAGCACCGGTACGAGCTGGCGCAGGAGTATAAAAGATGCCATGAAAATCTGGAGATTCCAGCAAAATATAAGACTGCGGATGGCATCTGGCTTGGCCGGTGGATATACAACCAGAAGCGGTTGCTGCAAGGCGAGCCTGAAAAGTTGAGTGAAGAACAAAAGAAAAAGCTAAAGGAGTTATTGGGGTATTATGTCAAAATTTCAGCATGATGTGATGTTGAAAATCGTAAAAATCATCGATTTGGTAATGATCACAATTCCGTTTGCACTTTGTTGGGAGCTGTATTATTCGTATCAGGTCTATGCAAAGTTTGGTTGGAAGGGCAACTGGGCCATGATCGGTCTGTTTGCGGTGTTGTTCTTTCTGTTGGGTAAAGTCTACGATGCGTTCTGGATGTCTTTGCAGCGCATCTCAGAGCTGATCTACGGACAGGTACTGGCGGCAATGGCGACGGATGGCATTCTGTACATTGTCATCTGCCTGATGGCCCGGCGGCTCTGCAATCTTCTGCCGGGCATCGCAGCGATTGCCGGACAGGTCATGATGGCAACCCTGTGGGCAAGATGCGCCCATACCTGGTATTTCCGGACTTTTCCGCCTCAGCCCACCGCAGTGGTCTACGATGTCCGGCATGGACTGGAAAAGCTCATCAATGAATATGGCCTCTCGAAAAAATACGATGTCAAGATGACATTGAACGTTGAGGAATGCCTGAACGACCTGAGCCTGCTGGATGGAATGCAGAGCGTGTTCATCAGCGGTGTCCACAGCCATGAGCGCAATATCATCCTGAAATACTGTGTGGGACAGGGCATCAATGTGTTTGTGATCCCTCGTGTGGGTGATGTGATTATGAGCGGTGCCCAGCCGATGCATATGTTCCATCTGCCCATGCTGCGTGTGGGTCGCTATATGGCAAGCCCGGAATTTCTCTTTGTGAAACGGGCAATGGACATTGTGATCTCACTGGCAGCACTGGTTATCCTGAGTCCGTTGTTTCTGATTACGGCTATTGCCGTCAAGTCCGATGGTGGTCCGGCTTTTTACAAGCAGGTTCGCCTTACCAAAGACGGCAAACCGTTCGAGATCCTGAAGTTCCGTTCTATGCGAGTGGATGCTGAAAAGGATGGTGTAGCACGCCTTTCCACCGGTGATAAAGATGACCGCATCACGAAGGTGGGCCACGTCATTCGTGCCTGCCGTCTGGACGAGCTGCCCCAGCTTCTCAATATCTTGAAGGGTGATTTGTCTATTGTAGGCCCTCGTCCGGAGCGCCCGGAGATCGCCGCCCAGTATTGTGAGGAGATGCCGGAGTTTGCGCTGCGCTTGCAGGCTAAGGCTGGTCTGACCGGTTATGCGCAGGTGTACGGCAAGTACAATACTACCCCCTACGATAAGCTGCAGATGGATCTGATGTACATCGCCCATCCCAGCTTGATCGAAGATTTGAAGATCATGCTGGCAACGGTGAAGATTTTGTTCATGCCGGAGAGTACCGAGGGAATTTCCGAGGGCCAAACCACTGCTATGAGTGAAGAAAACCACTAAATATCGACAGTTTCGTACATTTTGAGCTGCTAAAAAATTGGAAGAAATTCCAGAGCGGAGTCAGGCATAAATGCAGCTCTTACAGTAGCGTCAAGCCGAGAAATCGGCAGATTGCCCTGCATGGGGGCGATATAGCACTCATGATAGTGCAAAATGCCGAGACTATGGGCGTGAGCAGGCAAAATGAGGTTGAATTGAGACGTTTATGCCCCGAAAAAGCACTTTTATGGATGCGACGGTAGCTCGTGGGTTTATGTCTGATTGCACCGTGATGGCATTACTGACACTGCGGTGACTTTCACATAGCGGTTTCGGGGCTTGGTGATGATAACATCATCTGAGATTTTATCCCGGTCTTGGAGATAACAAGGCGGTTGTGAGAATCTCATGGTCGCAGAGATGCTCATTCGTGTGGAGTAATCCGGCATAAGCAGGGGAGTTACCGTAGCGTGGATGAGTGGAACCTGGAATAAAGGCAGGGGCTACCGTAACAAGTACTGGTGCTATCCGGACTAAAAACGGGAGCTACTGTGGCAATGATTTGTCGCAGAAACGTTCATTGCACCAGTTCAAAGACATAGCGGCAGTGTGGGCTAACACTGCTGAGGACGATTAGTAGAGCTTTATAAGAAATAGACGGCTCAGACTCTTGGAGAATGAGTCTGGGCTGTAATCTTTGATATGCGGAGAGGAAAAATACTTTATGAGGATTGCTGTAGTATCGATTGGTAGTTTTGATACACAATACTCGGACTATCATATCATGCGGGATATTATACTTGGCCTTTTGGAACGAGGCCATGAGGTGAACCTGATTCAGAAGCAGTATTTGGATACACCTCAATATCCGCAGCAGTTTGAAAAGTATTTTGGAAAACAGCTCCAAGTACATAATATCAAGTTTGAGAAAAAGGCAAAGGCTGACTTGAAGGCTCGCTATCTGGCGGATTTGTCTTATTACAGACAGGCTTGCAAATGGATGAAAAAGAATAAACCGGACAAGGTTTTTCTCCAGTCATGCAACACGGCATTCTTCACAGTATTTTATGCGAAGCACATTTTGAAGTGCCCGCTACTTTACAATGAACAGGATATCTTCCCGGAAAATGCCTACTTTGCTGGAATTCTTTCAGAAAACAGCATGATTTATAAGGTGGCTCATGCGCTGCAAAAATATGTTTACAAAAATGCAACAGTGCTTAGTACGATTTCCGATGACATGAAATCTACTATCGTTACTCGGTATGGCATCTCGGAGGATAAGGTGGAGGTGATTTACAACTGGGGGCATGAGGAATTGAAAGCCCACAGTGATGAAGAAAACGTTTTCCTGAAAAAGTATCCGAAGAAGTCTGGAGAGTTCCGTGTGGTGTATGCGGGTAATCTGGGCAAGATGCAGAACGTGGAGCTCATTTTGGAGACCGCTGCTTTGATGAAAGATGATCAAGATGTCAGCTTTTATATCGTTGGGGGCGGTGTAAACGAGGAGCAACTTAAGACGTTTGCAAAAGAAAAAGAATTGAACAATGTGACATTTGTGGGAATGCAACCGCCTGAAGAAGTGGCGGATCTCTATGCTGCCGCAGACGTCAATGTGATTCCTCTTCAAAAAGGGCTTATCTATGCAGCACTTCCGAGCAAAACGGCTGACTGCTTGATTGCTGGTAAACCGATTATTACTTGTGTTGATAATGGAACGGCAGTTGAGAAGATAATCAGGCCGTACGGCATCGTCAATACTGGTGCGGATGAAAAAAGACTGAAAACAGCAATTCTGAACGCAAAAGAAAAAGCTGGATTGTGTGAAACCAAAGGGCTGCTAGAAAAATATTTTTCGTTGAAGCCGAATGTTGCTAGTCATTGTCAAATGATCGAGATGATGAAATAAGAAAGGAAGCAACGGCATGAATAAAAATCTCCTGCGTGCGCCAATTGAGTTGGCAAGCCGATTCAACAAAAGCACTGAGACTCAAACTGCTTCTTACCGTAGCGATTTTATGCGTGATCGTGACCGTATTATGTACTGTAATGCGTTCCGTAGACTGGATGGAAAAACGCAGATCTATCTGATCGGGAGCGATGATCACCGCAGAAACCGGTTGACCCACACGTTGGAGGTTGCGCAGATTGCACGTACGATTTCGCAGGCATTGGGCTTGGACGAAGACTTGACCGAGGCTATTGCACTTGGACACGATTTGGGACATACGCCGTTTGGTCATGCGGGCGAGCGGGAGTTGAACCAGATCATGATGCCGGGCAGCACCGTGAAAATTCCGGAATCGCCACTTTACAAGGAAAACCATGACGGTTACAAAATCTGCGAAAAAAGGCTGAAAAAGCCATTGTACGGATTTAAGCACAATCTTCAAAGTGTCCGTGTGGCAGCGCGTCTGGAAAATGGCTACGGTGACAGTGGCTTGAACCTGACCAATTACACTCTTTGGGGAATGATGCATCACTCAAAGTTGGCATACGGCGATGAGGATGGAAGCCCCAATTACTGTGAAATCTTCAATAAGTATCTCGAAGTGGAGGAGGGCCATCAAGCGTGGTCATTTGAGAGCTTTGTAGTAGCACAAGCGGATGAAATTGCACAATGGCATCACGATTTGGAAGACGCATTGCGAAGCGGGGCAATGTCGGCTAAAGCAGTGTGCAGGAAAATCAGTGAGATCCTGATTACGATTATGAGCGAAAGTGATCTGCGCTGCTTTGAAGAGATGGAACGTGATGCGGAACAGGAAAATTACGACCAGAAGCGTTTTATTACACTGGCATCCAAGGTTGTAGTAAACACGTTGGTCACCTGCATTGTGACCTGCTCTAAACAGAATCTCCAGAAACTCTCGACAGATAACAAGCTGAATGAAAATACCCGTCTTAGCTTCTTCCGGGAACACACAGGAGATGAGGATGATATTAAAAATGCAATTGCATTTGATGTGTACAGTGATGTAAATAACAAGAAAACAATGGATAATCTGGAAAAGTTTGGTGAGGCAATTCGAACTGAGATTCATCATTCGCCAGAAGTGGAACGGATGAATGCAAAAGGTCAGTACATTATCCGTAAGCTGTTTCAGGCATACGCGACACATCCCCAGCAGTTGCCGGATATTTCTATTGTTCAGTTTATGGTGGAGACGCATGAGAAAAATAGCCTGTCGGGGGCAAATTATCCCGATATGGTATCTGCATACAAATTGAGTTCTGGCCAAGTCAGAACTGATTTTGACAAGTTCTGGAATGGTGAAAAAGGCAATACAGATAGTAAAGACTTTTCTGTCCGTGTCTGCATGATGCGCAAGATTTGTGACCACATCGCTTCCATGACGGATCATTACGCAGTGGAAGAATATGAAAAATTGTATGGGTGAGAAATGAAGGTTTTATTTATCAATTCAGTATGCGGCATCGGTAGCACTGGCCGTATTTGCACAGACCTTGCTCAGCAACTGGAAGCCGAAGGCAACGAGGTCAAAATCGCCTATGGCCGCAAAGGCACGGTACCAAAACGGTTCCAGAAATACGCCATTCGTATTGGCACAGATTTTGACTGCAAGATGCATGCGATCCAAACGCGGCTGTTCGATACCCATGGCTTTGGTTCCAAGCGTGCGACCAAAGAATTTTTGAAGTGGGCTGAGGAATATAAACCAGACCTGCTGTGGTTGCACAATTTGCACGGCTACTACATCAATGTGGAGATGCTGTTTGATTGGATCAAAAAGCATCCAGAAATGCAGGTGAAATGGACGCTGCACGACTGCTGGGCATTTACTGGTCATTGCTCGCACTTTACCATGGTAAAGTGCGAGCAATGGAAGAGTCATTGTTCGTACTGCTCTCAGCTTCGCCGCTACCCGGCTTGCTTCGCAATGAGTTCTGTCAGTAAGAATTTCGAACGCAAGCGCAAGGCTTTTACCGGGGTAAAAAACATGACCCTCATCACCCCTAGCAAGTGGCTTGCTGATTTGACACGCCAGAGTTTTCTGAAAGAGTATCCGGTCGAGGTGCATTACAACACCATTGATACCAGCATTTTCAAGCCGACCCCCAGCGACTTCCGGGAACGGTATGGACTGAAGGACAAGTTTATCGTGCTGGGTGTGGCCAATGTCTGGGAGGATCGCAAGGGTTTGTTTGACTTCTATAAGTTGGCGCAGATGTTGGACGACCGGTACGCTATTGTTCTGGTAGGATTGAGCGAAAAACAGATTAAAGATCTACCGAAAAATATCAAGGGTATCCAGCGCACCAATAGCCTGCAGGAATTGGCTGCGATTTATACAGCGGCGGATGTTCTGGTGAACTCTAGTGTAGAGGAAACCTTTGGAATGACCCCGGTGGAAGCACAGGCGTGTGGAACACCCTCTATTGTGTACGAAGATACAGCGTGTGAAGAAGTTGCGCTGCAGAATGGGAACACCGTTGTGCCGCAGAATGTGAACGCACTGTATGAAGCAATAACAGGTTATAAATTTAATGGGGGGGTAACAAATAATACGTGTCGATGCACGATTATTTGCATTCCTCGCACGAATAGTCCACAGGAACTAGCTGCAATTTATACGGCGGCAGATGTATTTGCAAATCCAACGTATGAAGATAATTACCCGACTGTCAACTTGGAAGCACAGGCATGTGGGACAAGGGTGGTTACTTATGACACAGGTGGAAGCAGAGAAACTATAAAGGTAGGAATAAAGTAACACGCTAGGTTCATAAGGCCTAAGTTGTAATTTGTTTGCAAAAGGGAACTAAAATGAGCTTATATCTCGTCATATGGATAGTGATTTGTTTTTTTGGAATAAAAGATTTTTTATTCCGAGCAACTTATAAAGTAAAGAATCGAGAATTTAAATTATTACTAATAATCCTCTTAGTAATGTTAACTTTGCGCTTTGGCCAAGGAACAGATTATTTTGCATATCGCTATATTTACAATCGTTTGTCACCAGATGGATTTGACTTTTCAATATATTCAACAGTTCATGGAGAAATTGGATATTTAATTTTATGTAATCTCTTTCGATACGCTAAATTGCCATACGAATTTTTTATTGCATGCACAGCAGTATTCCAGATGCTCTGTTTTGCTCGATTTTGTAAATATTTCAAGATTGATACTCCATTTGTTTTAGTCCTTGCGTATCCGACACTCTACATGACCTATTTCACATCCGCCATACGACAGGGGATAGTTGCTGCAGTTTACTTGGGGATTTTGATACCGATGCTTCTTGAGAAAAAATACAAGAGCTATGTTTTCGTAACTGTATTGTGCTCCTTAATTCATAGTGCATCCATTGTTTTTATATTTCCTATGGTTTTAAAAAAAATCGGAAAAATAAAAGTTGCCCAATATGGATGCGTTGTATCATGGATTATAGGATTTGCAATGACACTGCCAGCAGTTAGAGAGCTTGTTATGTCTGTTGGAATAAGCGGAATCAATTATTATATGAAGACAGGACTCAGTATCTCCATTGTGTCGGTTTTTGAACGTCTATTCTTTTTGTGGGTAGTGTCATATTTGTACTTTTTCATAAATAAAGCGAAGAAAATTACAGAAAAATATCAAACCTTATATCTGATTTATCTTACTTCAATGTCAATATACGGTGTGTTTCTTGGATATAGTAATATCGCATCACGCATGAGTGGTGTGATGCGTTTTGTTGAGCTGTTTCTTCTAATCTATGCGATTCGTACAATGAAATTCAGGAATAGATTGATCATAGCTGGTTTCTTTGTGTTATTAGAATCATTGATGCTTGTAAAAAATATTAATTCCTATATTGTACAGGGCGATTATGATGATGCAGTGACGATAGCTACATATAGTTATGTGTCTATTTTTAATGAAAATAGAATATATAAAATTAGGCATATTGAAAGTAAATATCTTGCCGAGTAAAAAGGGGTAACCGCTTAAAAATAAGATGTCGCGAGATAATAATAGAGTGCATTTTCTATTCCTGTTTTTCTTCAGATTTCGATGATTTAGTGGTCTGTTATATTATGAGTTATGTGTACCGGGTGGATAAATAAGGAGAAAAATATGAAATCTAAAAAAGTATTCCTAGTTCTGGAACGAAAAGCTTTAAAGATGCTATCGTATGTAAACGATGAGTTATATAAGGAGCTATATCCAAGATATTTGAGAAAAATTGGAATAAACATTCCGGCGGATTATCGAGAAGGAGAAAGCGGTTATATTGATCCAAGTGCATATTTTGACGGAAGTGATTACCGCTTGATTTCAATCGGAAAAAATACCACAATTTCTCGAGATGTGGTTGTTCTTACACACGATTTCTCGATTGTGAAAGGCTTGCAAGCAATTGGACAAGAGGCAACCGGTCATTTTCTGAAACCTGTGGAAATTGGTGAAAATTGCTTTATAGGCGCAAGATGTTTGATTTTGCCCGGAACAGAAATAGGAGACAATACTATTTGCGGAGGGGGGGCAGTGTTGCACGGTAAAATACCATCAAACAGTATTGTAGCCGGAAATCCAGCAAAAAGAATTTGTTCCATTGAGGAATGGACAAGAAAACACATAGAAAAACAGGATTACATCTTATAATGAAACAAAAAAATGTACTTAAAAATATTATTATGCTCTACGGTATGTCAATTGCCAAAATCGTATTTCCACTTTTGACATTGCCGTATCTGACCCGTGTGCTTTCCGTAGAAAGCTACGGCGTGGTTTCGTATGTAAAAGCCGTAATGCAGTATATGCAGTTGGTTGTAGTGTTTGGCTTTATGCTGTCCGGCACAAAGGATATTGTAAACGCGAAGAACGACCA
>ENA-OWOE01000939-OWOE01000939.1-gut-metagenome-genome-assembly--contig:-NODE-939-length-13361-cov-23.425550_pt1 | contig 13361 bp, 9 predicted proteins | sample MGYA00248254_ERZ651788 | MGnify/ENA primary metagenome ERZ651788 (study PRJEB26908, sample SAMEA4031709) | gut metagenome | biome: gut; feature: normal infant; material: stool | place: China | collected 2015... | reverse complement strand
GTCAGTTTCTTCAAATCGGTAGTGTACGCCGTAGCCACTTCGGGTAACGCCATGACCGCTTCGGCATCCTTGAATATCGGTGCATCAGCCAGCGACAAGTGCGAACGGGAGTTTTTATTTAGTCCGTCCTCTATCGTCACCCGGTACATGGCATCCAAGAAATCTTCCGAATGTAGGTAATCGTTATATTCCTGATTGTGGTAGAGTGCCGACAAGTCGTAAACGTCACGGATATGCTTTGCCAACAGTGCGGCTGCATCCTCATTGTAAGACAGCTTTACCAGCCTTGAAACCTTGTCGCAGATAGTCTTTCGGGGGTTGATACACTGCGTTTCAAAACTTTCCAGCCCGTAGGTGCTTATCAGTTCCTCTTGCCCGATGCTTTCAAGAAAGGCGGTCACAATCGGTTTGATAACCCGCTTGTCCGCCGGGTAGAACATCAGTTTTTTGTCCGGCAGGTCACAGGATTTTATCTCTACTTCCAAATGTTCTTTCAGTCCCACGCCTTGAAATACATTGTCATACGAGAAATACAGTTTACGGTAATTACCGCCCGTTTCCGACAAATCTTCCTTGTATATGTCGCTATTGAGTTCGGCTATGTATTTGGAAAGTTTCTTGTTCAATGTCTTTTCTGCCTGCTTGGACGCACCTTTATCACCCGTGAACACGAACAAGTCCAAATCTTCCGAGAAACGTTCTATCAGCCCGTAGGCTTTGGAAAGTGAAGTTCCGCCTTTGAAGTAGGTCTTATCCGCATATTCGGACATGGAAATATCCCGCAGTATCTTCGATACCCAGTAATCCTTTTCCACGTGCGACTGCTCGTAGCCGAAATGTTCAGCCGCCAGTGCGATGATTTCCTTGAACGCTTCCTTGTCCGAATGTAAATTCATATTTCTGTCCTATGCTGTTTTATAATCCAAGTTGAACCGTGTCGTGGGAAGAATGGTCTTTGCCATTTCCGTTTGCAATACGGTTTGTCTGATGTCGCCCAGTATATCCGCCACCACCTTTCTGACACGTGGCGGGTAACTTTTCGCCAAAGATACGATTTTTTCCAGTTCCGGCAGGCTGTACCCGTTGAAATATTGGCTTTTGACCCGGTTGTAGATGTCCTGCCCGGTTGTTCCGGGTATGCGCTTCATGTCCTTTATCGCATCGAGCAGCCGCAAGTACGGGACAAGGCTTTCATCCGGATAGACCATGCAGTAGGCTTTCACGCACTCTATATCCAAGTTCTTGAAACGGAAACGGCGAACCGGGTTAGGAGTGGCTATCGTTATGGTTGTGGCTACCTGTTCGGTCAGCCCCATTTTGTTATAGATGTAAGCCCCCGTGATATAGCCGTTCAGTTTTTCAGTCAGGTAGCGGAACTGTTCATCCTGATAGACAGGCAGCTTTCCCAGCCCCAGCACTGATTTCTTGGGACGGTAGTACGCCCCCTTTTCAACCCGTACCAGTACCCCTTTGCGGCTCTGTTCGGAAAGTAGCACCGCAACATTGGCGGTCTTTTCCGTTTCAAACGACAAATCCCGGAACGTGAATATACGCCCGGTATCTATCCGTTCAATCTGCCCAAGTATCTCTTTCCTGAATGAAGCCATATTTATGTCCTTTGTTTCTATCTGCAAAGATAGTATATTATGTAATCACCTGCAAAAACATAACAAAGATTTTGCCGAAGATGTTTTCTTTTTGTCGTGTCACCTGATAATAGAAGAATAACGGAAACTCAATCAAAGGCTTGCCAAACGCTTCACAAATGGCTCACAAGTATAATGCGATTTTTGTAAAATGCTGATTATAAGCCGAAAACAATACTATACAAATGGCTCACAAATGGCTCGTCTAAAGCAAGCGATTAACTTCGGTCTGTACCCGTTTTAAATCTCCAACCAACAGTTGGAGATTTATCGCACCCGGATAATTTCAAGCTCCGCAGGACAAATTCGGGCATCCCTTGCCCCCGTTTTTAGTCGCTATCTGTAGACTGGACTATTATTATACCATTCAATAATCAAATCATTATCGTTATTATGGACATTTAAAGTGAAAAAGATATTCCTATAATGATTAAAGCAATAGATGCAAATATGTATCTATATCTTTTTGTAGAAAACATTGCTCCTATACAAGAGATAGATACAGCAAATTGTATACATTTTAAACTTAACTCTGTAGTCTTAAATATACACATAGACAAAAAAGATAATGCCAAAACAAATAGTATAGCATTCAATATATATTTCAGTTTCATATTCCTTTGATTTACATTGACCTTATTAGCAGTAGCATATAAATTGCTCATCCTAACCCAATAACCAATCCTATACAAAAGAACAAGGTGAATCTCTTTTCCTTGTGTTTCAGCCCATAGACCAGCCCGATAATAGCACATAAAGGAATATTAGATGAATCTGCATTTTTTCCTTTATTTACAAGGTATTTATGACTTTCTTTGCTCAATTTGCAAATCTCACGGTTCTCATTGTTCTGTTGTAGCATACATTTATGCAACTTAATGTTCCCATGATTCAGTTTAATCTATTTTCTCTAATTCAATTGTAGCTACTTTCTCTTTATCTGGACTAATTTCATTCTGTATAATGGTTATATGTTTTTGGGTATAGCTTTTGATAATCCAAGGGGCTCCACCCAAATATAAAGCATTGCTATTAAATGTGATATATTTCCCTTCTATTGTATAAGTAATATCAATTTCATCGTAACCTTCCCAATTTACTTTCCCTTTCCGAGTATCTACAAATTGCATACCGACCCCCATATTTTGTACTGTCCAAGCCTCACAATGCCCTGTTCCACGCCATGAAGTCTGATAAAGTGCTTCGGGGGTTAATTCATTTGTCTGTTCATTATCATCGTCGCAGCTTATAAAGCTGAATGTACAGAGGAATAGCATAAGTATTCCAAGAATTTCTTTTGTTTTCATATTCTTTTTTTTAATCTCTTGTTTAACTCATTCAATCTTTATTTTGTCTCTTCGTTGAACCAACCAAAGATAAGACAAAGATAAAAAGAAGAATTCTTTGGCAGATTAAGATACTCTTGGAATATTGTTATAATGTAAATTTCTAAACCTATGTTTATTTTTTGTTGTCAAAACTTTGCTTGCGTCTGATTCGGCTCATGTGTATGGGTGTAATTTTAAGGTAGGATGCTATTTCTTTTAGTGATACCATTTGAAAGATTGCAGGGCATTTTTTTAAAAGTTGGAGGTAACGCTCTTCCGGTGTGAATCTGAATAAATCCAAATAACGTGAATATGATTGGAAAAACATCTGTTCGGCTGCGATACGGGCTATCCGTTGGTTTTCATTATTTTCCTTGAATTTTTGCTGTAAGAATGTAGAAGAACAGATGTAAATCTCGCACGGGATTATCGCCTGTATATTCAATTCTGATTTCATGCCATATAAGCAAGTGGGATAATCGGCTATAAATTCATTTGGAAAGGAAAAACCGACATTATACGGCTTGTTTTCTGTCCGGTTGGTGCAACTGTATTTGACTACGCCTGATAAGATAAACCCGAAGAAAGAACAGGCATCACCTTCATGGAGAATAAACTCATTCTTTTTATAATGTCGTAACTCTCCATGTTTCAGACACAACTCCTTGAAGAAGTCTATGTCTATGTTACTCATATATGAATTGAATTCGGCTATCATTTGTATATAAGAGAAATGTATAAAAAATATCTGAATTTCCATGTTTGGAGTTTAGTCTGTTTTTTGTCTATATATCCAAACCGTACTAAACTTTTTTCTGTTGACTGCAAGATATAAGTACTGGCGAAAAGAGTAAGAATAAAAGGTATTTCTTTTTGACAGTATTACTTTTAATAATTTGAGGAGGAAATAATACTCTAAGTAAAGGCTTATTCTACCGTCCGAGAGCTTATTTTGCTCCAGCTTGGGGTTTTCTTTCGTTTTATTTTCTAACATTGCCATTGTTTAGAGGTTTTATCTCGATTTAGGTGCCGTAACCGGGTAATTACACTAAATAGTTGATTTTCTTTTGTTTTTTGCGGATGCAAAGGTACAAAAGAAAATGATATTTCAAAGTGTACTGAATAACAGAAAATGGCAAAAATAGAGAAAAACAGAAAATATTCAAATGACTGATAATAAGAAAGATGAATTATTTTTATTCTATAATCTCCATGTCTTGTATCGGCATTGGCATTGGGTGGTAAAGAAGCAATAGATAACATCCATATTCTAAAAACTATTCCCTACATAGAAATGTCACTCCAATCTATCGGGGATTTGAAACGAGTGCAATAACAGATTACTAACGAAGCGCGATGACGCTTAAACAGTGTTCCCCGCTAATCCATTAAAGGGTTCACATATGGTTCATACTCGAATGATTTTCTTTTGCAAAATATGCAAATTACTTGAGTTTTAGCTATTTCAAAAAACGACCAAAGGGTTCACAAAGGGTTCATCGAAAGAGAGTGAAATCATTCACTCTCTTTTTTTATGCCCTTTTCAATTCTGCAACCAATGGTTGCGGAATTTCATCCCACCCGGACAAATCGGGACACCGCAGGACAAATTCGGACAGCCCTTGCCGCCCGTCCAAATATAGCATATTTAGTCGCTACCTTTGGGCGGGACTATTCCCGTAACCGCTAAAATTTCAATTATTTATGGCAAACAGAATGACCCCGCCCGCAGAGGGGCAGGAAAAAGACGTGCTGCTGGTCTTGGATAAACAGCAGGGAAAGGTGAGTGCCGTTAAGGGTATTGACAAGGAGGGCAATTTGCAGACCGTACCGCCAACACACGGTGGCGAGTTCATGCAGGTGGACAAGAACAGCGATGTGTTCAGCAACTTCATTTCCAACTTCTACCGCAAGTATCAGGACACTTCCGGGCTGGAACTGTTCAGCGTCAAGGCTTCCGAAGCGGAGCGGGACGCAAAGGCAATCGAGGAAAACCACCGCAACCCTACACCGGAGGGCGACAAGCGGGCTGAAATGCTTCGAGTTCCGAAGCCCGACTTCCACGAGTTCAAGCAGGGTTACCGCTTCGACCCGGCAAAAATCGACTGGGAGAACCTGAAAAAAGTCGGCATCACCGCCGACACCCTGAAAAACACGAAGGACTTCGACCGGGTGATGCGTGGCTACAAGTCCCGAAATACCTACACCGTTTCGGGGACGGTGGGCGGCTTCTACCTCAAACCTACCGATGTCAAGCTCTCTTTCTATCAGGCAAAGGACGGCACGGTAGTACCCAAGCTGCACGGCGTGCAGCAGGACGAAAAGCTGTTGCAACGCCCGTTCCATGAACACGGGTTCACCAAGCAGGAACAGGGCAACTTGCAAGGCACTGGCAACTTGGGCGGCATCGCTGAAATCAAAGACCCGAAAAGCGGCGAGCAAATCCCCGTGTTTGTCAGCCGGGACAGGTACACGCACGAACTGGAATACATGCGGGCTGACAAATGGAAATGCCCCGATACAATCTGTAACGTGCAAGTCAGCCCGGAACAGAAAGCCGCCTTTGAAGCCGGGCAAGCGGTGAAAATGGAAAACCTGCAATTCAGGGACGGCACGAAGCGCAGTGCCTATTTGCAGGTCAGTGCGGTGGAGCGTGGCTTGGAGTTCCTGCCCCGTGCCGCCGTCCAGTTCTTGCAGCAGGGGCAGCAGCCCGCAGAACAGCAGGTAGCCGGGCTAAAGGACGGCAAGGGCGTTGAGTTCAACGGTCATGTACAGCCCGGCGCACAGGGCAAATCCCACGACAAGGTGCAGCCGAAAGACGTTACCCCCGCCGCCGAGAACCGGACGCAGGTAGCGGTCAATTCCGGGGGCAAGACCAACGAAGCCACCAAGCAGGGCAAAGAGCCGTTGAAACAGGGTCAGGACAAGCCCACCCCCAAGCAGAAAGAGAAGCAGGAGAAAGCGCAGGACAAGAGCCTGAAAGCTGACAAGCCCAAGAAGTCCAGAGGAATGAAAATGTAATATCCACCATTAAAAAGTAAAGAATTATGATTGCATTGATAGCAGAAAAGCCCAGCGTGGCAAAGGACATCGCCCGCATCATCGGTGCGACCGGGCGTAATGACGGTTATCTTTCCGGCAACGGGTATATGGTGACATGGGCGTTCGGCCACTTAATCCAGCTTGCCATGCCGGAAGCCTACGGCGTGGCGAACTTCCGCAGGGAGAGCCTGCCCATACTGCCGCCCGATTTCCAGCTAATCCCCCGTCAGGTGAAAGCGGAGAAAGGGTACAAGGCAGACCCCGGCGTGCTGAAACAGTTGAAAGTGATAAAGGAAGTGTTCGACCAGTGCGACCGGATTATTGTCGCCACCGATGCCGGGCGTGAGGGTGAGTTAATCTTCCGCTATATCTTCCATTACCTGAACTGCCGGAAACCATTTGTGCGCCTGTGGATAAGCAGCCTTACCGACAAGGCAATCCGTGAGGGGCTGGATAACTTGCAGCCGGGAGAGCGTTACGATAACCTTTACCTCTCTGCCAAGTCCCGCAGCGAAGCGGACTGGCTGATAGGGATAAACGCCACCCAAGCGTTGAGCGTAGCTGCCGGGCAGGGGGTGTTCTCGCTGGGCAGGGTACAGACACCCACGCTCGTGATGATATGCGGCCGCTATTTGGAGAACAGGAATTTCGTACCCGCCAAGTTTTGGCAACTCAAAGCGGTGACCGCCAGCGGGGGAATAAATTTTACCGCCCAATCGACCGCCAAGTGGGAACAGCAGCCCGAAGCCATAGCCGCCCTGCAACGGGTAAAGGATGCCGGGCAACTTGTGGTTAAATCCGTTGAGAGGAAAGAAGCCTGCCAAGAACCGCCGCTTTTGTACGACCTTACCACGCTGCAAAAGGAAGCGAACACGAAGCTGAACTTCTCGGCTGACAAGACGCTTTCCATAGCGCAAAGCCTGTATGAAAAGAAAGTGATGTCCTATCCCCGAACCGGAAGCCGCTATATCCCGGAGGACGTTTTCGATGAAATGCCGGAACGTGTCGCCCTGCTGGGGCAATACTCCCGCTTTGCCGGGTATGCCGCCGGGCTGGACGGCACACCCCTGAACCGCCGCAGCGTGAATGACGGCAAAGTGACCGACCACCACGCCTTAATCATTACCGAGAACCTGCCCGGCGAACTTTCCAAAGACGAGCGGGCGGTTTACGAGCTGGTAGCCGGGCGTATGCTGGAAGCCTTTTCGGGCAAGTGCGTGAAAGACGTTACCACCGCCTTGCTGTCAGGGGGAGATACCGACTTTACGGTGAAAGGGTCTGTGATGAAAGAAGCCGGGTGGCGTGCCGTGTTCGGCGAGCCGGAAACGGGCGGGGATGAAGAAGCCGCCAGCCTGCCGCCACTCCAAGAGGGAGAATATTTGCCACTCTCCGGCGTGGATCTGCTCGAAAAGCAGACCAAGCCGAAACCGCTGCACACGGAAAGCAGCCTGTTGGCGGCAATGGAGAACGCAGGCAGGGAACTGGAAGATGCCGAACTGAAAGCCAGCCTGAAAGATGTCGGGATAGGCACGCCCGCCACCCGTGCGGCGATTATCGAAACGCTGTTCGCCCGCCAGTACATCGTGCGTGAGAAGAAGAACCTTGTGCCTACCGACAAGGGGCTTGCCGTTTATGGGATTGTCAAGGACAAGAAGATTGCCGATGTCGAAATGACGGGCATGTGGGAAACCGCCCTTGCCAAGATAGAAGCGGGCAGCATGGATGCCGACACGTTCCGAAAGGGCATCGAGGTGTACGCAACGCAAATCACCGCAGAACTGCTATCGGTGCAGCTATCTGTCGCTACTGGTGAAACCTGCCCCTGCCCGAAATGCGGCAGCGGGCGCATCCTGTTCTACCCGAAAGTGGCGAAGTGTTCCAACGTGGACTGCACGCTTACCATATTCCGCAACAAGTGCGACAAGCAGCTTTCCGACAAGCAGATTGTCGAGCTGGTGACTAAACGCAAGACCGGGCTAATCAAGGGCTTCAAGGGCAAGAACGGCAAGGCTTTCGATGCTTCGCTGGTACTGGACGAGCAGTTCAATGTCGGTTTTTCATTCCCCGAAAAGAAAGCGAAACCGAAGAAATAGCCTATCTTTGCCGCTGAAATTTCATTGTGATAGGTTTTACAGCTTATAATAATTGAAATTTTAGTGGTTGCGCCCGGAGGGAAACCGGGCGCATTTTTTATATGTTCCCGCCAAACAGGTAGGTCGAACAGACCACCCCGTTATCCAGCACCCTGCTTTCCGAGAGCTTCCACAGCGAGCCGGATGTTTCCCCGACAAAACCGATGCCTTTGCCCGCCATGACCGGGACGGTGTAGATTGTCAGGCTGTCCAGCAGTCCGGCTTTAATCAATGAAGTAAGCAGCTTGCCGCCACCCACCACCAGCATGTCGGTTTCCTGTTTCAGTTCATAGACCCTTTGCAGCGGTTCTTCGGTCAGGAACTCCACCCCGCAGTCCGGTGTAACGTTGGTGTCGTAGTGTGACACCACAAAAGACCGTTTGCTTTTGTGCGGCCACCCGCCCCAGTGTTCAAAGATGTAGTTGTAGGTGTTCGCCCCCCATAAGCAGGCAGCTTGCGGCGGCGTGTTCCCTTGCCGCCAGTTCCTTGACCTCACGGGGCATCCAGTCCAGTTCATAGTCCGGCGTGGCGGTATGCCCGTCCAGCGATACGGCGATGTGCGCTTTGATTTGTTCCATATTGTCAGGTATTAAAGTGATATAAATCCCTACTGTCTTGGCACGTTAGCCGCAACCCCAAAAAAGAAAGCGTGGCATGACGCTGTTTCAAAGTAGAGGTACTGGCATACCCAAATGTGGAAACAGTGCAGCCACGCTATGACAAACGCATAGCATATCCTGCGCTGAATATCCCCACATTTTGAAAAGTGCCAGTTTTCTACTTTGGGACGTTCGGCGAACGTATATGTTATATATAAAGGCAATATTCCGGCAACCGCCGTCCAACTGCCGTTACTTTTCCGTGTAACTTCTGCAAAGTTAAGCAAATACCCTGAAAAATCACGTGCAAACAGAAAAAATCCTGCCGTGTTATCACAACAGGGCAGGACACAAGCACCTAAAAATACACAAGTTCAGCCCATACGCCTACGGGCAGCTTGCGTTCCTTTGAAGATGATATGAACCGATGACAAAACAGCTTTGGTTCGCCGTGTCTTTGGTGATGATGTCCCTTTCCCGCATGAAGCGGATATAGCTCTTTGCGGTGCGCTCCTTGATGTCCAATACCTGCTGCAACTGCTCGCAAAGGTCTATGTAGGTGATGCGTGTCTGCCGCCCGAAGATGTCATGTGCGACATTCACCAGTTCCCTTTCCTTGCGTTTCTCCTTTTCCTCACGGGGCTTCTCGCCCTTGTACACGTGCATCCCGGCTTCCTTGTCCCATGCAAAGAGCATCAGCGGCACGTCCAGCGGGCTTCCGTCCCTTACTTTCAGGGCTTTCACCACCGACTGGGCGGGTTCATCGTCTTTCTCTATCGAAAGGATTGTAGCCGCCTTGCGCTGCAACTCGCTGCCCAAATGTCCCCGCAGCTTCAAACCGTTGGGGACGAAATGCAGCACGCACAGAATACACGTGTTGTAGATGCCAGCCAGCCGATAAAGTTCATCTATCACCGCCACGCTTTCCGCTTCATCGTTGGCACTCTTAACAAGGTCGGCGATGCCGTCAATGACGACCAACTGGATGCCGCCGTACTGGTAGTAGAACTTATCCATGCTCTGCACAATGGCGTTCAAGCGTTCTTTGCGTGACATACCCGTCAGGCAGAACGCTTTGAGTTCATCGGGTTTGTCCGGCTGTTTGGCACGTGCCAGCAGGTTGCTTACATTCTTGAACAGTTGCACTTCCGATTGCTCGGTATCGTAAAGCAAGACCGCCTTGTGCCTGCCGTTGGCGGTTATCTGTATGCCCAGCGTATCTACTTCCGCACCAGCCGGGCAGATGCAGCCCGCCACGATTGCGGCTACATAATTGCTCTTTCCCGTTCCCTCGCCCCCGGTGATGCCGAACAGGTTGCCTTGTGTCCCCAGCGGAACGTCACCCGCCGAAATAATCTCTTGTGCTTTGGCGGGCGGGTTGTTGAAATCTATCTCGCATGATTTTAGCATAATCAATGTGTCGCTATACAGGTTGTCTAAAAATTCGATAAACAGCTTCAGGAAATCTTCACGGGTGTTCCCGGCTTTGAAGTAGTCGGATATGTCCTTTTCCTCTTTCGTTCCCGGAAGCGGGAGCAGCAGGCGTTTCACGCCAAATTCTTCCAATAGTTTTTCCTGCTTGCATGAACTTTCCCTGCCCGTCTTGTCCATGTCAAAGAGCAGGACGATGTGCTTGAAGCGGAACGTCAGCCGATAGACCAGCGTGGGAGGGATAGTCACCGTTTCGCTGTTGAAGCAGATAGCGTGAAAACCGTGCGCCGCCAGCGAAAGCACGTCTTTCTCGCCGCCCGTGATGAATAGCGTGTCGCCTTTGGCTGGCAGTTGTTCCAGCCCGAAACTGTAGTTCTCGCCGAAGCTGCCGCCGTAGAGGAAGCGGGGCGTGGAGAACGGGCGGTACAGCTTGATGTGCTGTTTGCCCTTGTAGCCGTACATGGGTTCTGCCACCGATGAAGTGTAGGTGTACGGTTTGCCCTCTGCCGTTTCGCTGTGATACTCCCGGAGCGAGCAGACCTTGTAACGTTCCAGCAGTTCGGGCGTGATGCCGTACTGTTGCCAGTACACCAGTTCGGCAAGCGGGAACTTCTGTTCCCGGAACTGGTAGGGCTTGACGGGCTTTTCGGACGTTTCTTCGGGTTTGTCCGGCACTGCCCGGCGGACGGTTGCCGGGGGAACGGAAACCGGAGTGCCGGAAGCCAGCCCCAAACCCAAGTCCCGGTCGATGATTTCCAGTATCTCCACGAAGTCAGCCGCCCGGTTGCAGTCCAGCCCCTTTAACTGCCCCACGAGGAAGAAACAGTCGCCGCTATAACTGTCGTTGCCGAAGTCTTTCATCTTGTAGATACCGCCCCGGCGGTCGAAGTAGATGTTGCAGGAAGCCTTGCTGTCCTCGTACAGCGGGTTAAGGAAGTTGCGACCTATGCGCCAGTTTCCGGGCAGGTAGTGTTTGAACACCGCCAGCCCGTTACTTGTCCTTTCTAAGATTTCCTCTTTCCTTAGCATACAACTGGTGGTTGGTTATCAGGTTGTCGATGTTCTCCTTGTTGCTCCTTATCAGGCGTTCTTCCAGCATCCGGCGTATCTCGCTGACCTTGTAGAAGTAGCGTCCCCTGATGTTGGAATAGGCGATAGTCCCCGACACCCGCAGGCGTTGCAGGGTCTTTTCGCTTATTTTCAGGAACGTGCAGACCTCGTAGCTGTCCACCCACATGTCTTCCTCGCTTTGCCTTGCCGTTTCCATGTGGTTGAAGATGTAGTCGGCAATGGCGGTAATCTTGTTGTCCAGTTCCTTGTAGGCTTTGGACTCGAATGTTATTATTTCCATAACGGTAACTGATTGATTTGCCGCAAAGTTCGGGTGTCCTGAAAAATAAAACGCCACAGATGTACCCACCTGTGGCGAAATAAATTTTGTTAAAGCACGGTTGCCTAATCCTGCTCCCTCATGCGCATCAGCAACCTGTCTTTCAGGGTGGAGAGGAAGCCCGTTCGGTCTTTGGTCTTGGCTTTTAGTTCCATGTAGGTGTGGTAGAAGTCGCCGAGGTCTATGTCGAACACGTATTCAAAGTAGGCTACAATCTCCTTAATATCAACCGTTCCCTTGTTCAGACAGCCGCAGGCGTCCAGTGCGTAGATAAGTTCCACCAACGCCCTTTTCGTCCCCGTCCAGCGCAACAGCCTGCCCATGAAGCCGTTCTTCACCCGCTTGCGCTGTTCCCGGCGTTCCAGCTCGTGCAGACGGTTGGTGAGGTATATTTCCAGCAGTTCGTTGGCTAAAATCTTGGCTACCTTGAAATCGTGACTGGTGCTGAACTGTGGGTCTGTTTCGTAATAGAAACTGTCCACGATGATTTGTATGTCAGGCTTCCCACGTATGAAATACTGCCTGTCCAAGTAGGTGGCTTTCGTTCGGTGGTACTGGTAGAACGCCAAGTTCCGCTGGAACGACCTTGAAATCCGGTCGGTTTCCGACAGCAGGTAGTCCCGCTGCACGTCCTCGCTGCCGCTGGGGAAGCGCACCTCTATCTTGTAAACGGTATTGTAATAGATGATTTTGCTCGCTAAAAGCGGTTTCAGTTCCTTGAAGAAGTGTATTTCTTCTTCCGTGCTGGCGAACGGGTAGGAGATTATAAAGGTTTTGAGTTCGCCCAGTATCTCTTGCAGGTAGTCCACGCATAGGCGGCAGAGCGTCAGCGTGTCCGCTGCGGTGTCCTCGTATTCCTGTATCTGCCATTCCACTTTTTGAAGCAGTCCGGCGAAGTATGTTTCCAACGGTATCTTATGTTCCATAACCTTGTGCTTATCTTTTATGAAGCACAAAGTTACGGGCATAAAAAATCAGTTTTATTCTTGATTTTTCACATTACGTTCTTGTAACTGTGCATTTTCTTGTTTCCTGCGCTTTTCTGCGTATTTCTCCGGGGGTATCTAAAAGATACGCCTTGCAGAAGTCGTTCAGGTTCGATGTCGATGCGAACCCGGTGGTGAACGCCACTTCGGTAAGCGTGAGGTTTGTGTTCAACAGGTAGTGTTCCACGTCCTTTACCCGTTCCTTTATCACCCATTCCTTAGCCGTGTACCCGGTCATTTTCTTTACCTTTCGCCGGAACGAGCCGTATTCCATGCCGCATTTGTCCGCCAGTTTCTCGGCATCATAGACCATGTAGCCTTTCAGACGTACCATTTCGGTGAACGTCTGCCTGCCCAGTTCCGGCAGCATCCGTTCGGCGTGGCGCAGTTCCTTTTCCGTCACCAGCAGTCGGTTGCCCCTTACCGGGTTTCTCCGCAGCAGGTGGAAAGCGTGGCATACCGTGTTGTACACGTTGCAGAGGTACTGCCGTCCCGGTCGCATCCAGTGGAGCGCATCGCAGTAGGCGGTCAGTTCGGGTATCTCGTCCCGCTTGCGGTGCTGTTCCGCCAGTTCGTCAAGTATGGCGTAATGGGTGGTGGACATACCCAGCAGGATAATGATTGCCTTGTAGTCCTTGTATGCCGCCAGTGTCGGCGTTTCCGGCAGGCTTTTGAGCGTGTCGCACACGTGGGCGCACAGCCGCCCGTCCTTGCTGAACGGTTCAAGTTCCAAGTAGTTGTCCATTTTCCGGCTGTTGTGCAGCAGCCATGTTACCTTTTCGTCCAGTTCCTTGCAGGACGCTTCCA
>ENA-OWOE01000931-OWOE01000931.1-gut-metagenome-genome-assembly--contig:-NODE-931-length-13456-cov-7.126093_pt1 | contig 13456 bp, 7 predicted proteins | sample MGYA00248254_ERZ651788 | MGnify/ENA primary metagenome ERZ651788 (study PRJEB26908, sample SAMEA4031709) | gut metagenome | biome: gut; feature: normal infant; material: stool | place: China | collected 2015 ... | reverse complement strand
TAGCAGCCTCTTTGACCTTTCCCGGAACACTGCCGGTGAAATCATCCGTTGAAACCTGAAATGAAGATAGGTACTGCTCTGTACTGCGTAGGGTTGCACCACCAATTTTTACAACGGATTTTCCTCCTTGCAGGCGCAGTACCTGCCCACCGGCTTTCAACGCATCCTTGGCATCAATCGTTTCATCTTTCAGGTCTTTCAGGATATTGCCAGCTTGTTTGCCGATTACAAAAGCACTGTCCGCTGCTGCGGCCATGATATTGCCTTCCACAACAGTCTGCGCCACTGCCATGTGCAGCCCTGCATTTTGAACGGCATCCGTATCGAAGTCATCGTGATAATTCAAAGCGCTGGCTCCGGCTTGCAGCGGACTTTCTATTGTATCCACAACCCGGTATGCAGGAGCTTTATAGTGACCGTTCTTGTGCTGGCTGCGCAGCAAATCATAATAGGCGCTGGCGCGGCTGGCGCGTGGCGTGTTTGTGCCGGCGATAGTTTTCTTATTACCTCCAGCAGAATCATGCAGGATTCCGGATGTGTCACCGGCACCGACATCATCGGACATTCCTGTATCAGATAGCGCGTCTGGTTCAGAGTCCAGACGACTGGACTGGTTTTTATTTGGCCCCATTTTTGCATCAAGCAGAAGGTCTTTTCCCGTATGCGGCATACCGAATTGAGTCTGAATGTTCGCTACAATATCCTCTTCTGTCCGAAAGAGTTTCTTCTGCTTATCCGTTTGCGTGAATAGTTCTGACATTTCATAACCCCTACAATCCCGGCTTATTTCTTGCGGTTAGGATTCGTATCCATCAGACGGAACAGCTCAGTGTCCTGCGGGAAAGTATTGTTGAAAGGCACCACTACTTTATCTGCAATCAGCAGACCGCTGCCAACCTCGGCATTTTCAATATACCGCTTTTCTTCATCGGAGATATGAAGCAGCCGTGCAATGTCGTTTGCATCGTCCGGGGCCTGATTCAACAGCTTGATGTAGCCGCAGTCGGACAACATACGCCGGGCATCTTCGTTGTTCAGCACAGAGCGAACGTGTTGGGTAATGGAAGTCAGGATTGCGCCCCACTTGCGGGCACGGCTGGAAAGCTCGAAGTAGTAGTTCGTGCAGGCGCTGTTGCCCAGCAGGAGCTGGAACTCATCGGTGAAAATCCAAGTGCGGCGTCCCAGCACACGGTTTCGGGTGATGCGGTTCCAAATCTGGTCCAGTACCGTCATCATGCCGATGGACTGCATACTCTTGCCCAGTTTCACGGTATTAAAACAGATGCAGTGGTTCTGCAAATCCACGTTTGTCTGGTGGGCAAACAGGTCCATTGTGCCATCCACATACATACTCAACGCCATCGTAAGCGCTTTTGCCTGCGAACCCTGCAAAGACAAATTATTGTAAAAATCATGCAGCGAGGGCATCTGCTCACGCTCCGGATGCAGCAAATATTTCTGGTAGGTAATCAGCGCTGCGCGGTCCACAAGACTGCACTCTTGGGCGCTCAGCTCTTTGCTGTTCAAAACCAGTTGGCAGAAATCCCGCAGGAACTGGCTTTTCAGCTGGATAGGATTACCTTCATCGCCGTAATCTTCCGAAATATCCATCGGATTGATATGAGATTTGCTCGATGCCGAGATTTCAATCACTTCACCGCCAAAAGCCTCGACCAGCCGCGCATATTCATTTTCCGGGTCGATGATGACCAAATCGTCCTCCGGCCAGCGCAGCATGATACCTGCCATCATCTGCATAACAGCAAAGGATTTGCCGAAGCCGGTCATGCCCAGCACCATACCAGCCGGGGCAGGCAGCAGTTTTCGGTTGACCATAATCAGATTTTTACTGCGGGCGTTGGTGCCCTCATACAGTCCACCGGGTTGGAACAGTTCCTGCGTAGTAAACGGCACATAGATAGCGGTATTCACTGTCAGGAGAGTGCGCTCCAGCGCCAGCCATTTCTTTCCAAGTGGTAAAACGCTGTTCATGGCAGCGCACTGCTCAAACGGGATAGGGCTGAACCGGCACGTCTGCTGCTGCACAGTATTGCAGATTTGCTGCACACGCTCATCCAGTTCGGCATTGTTGCGGCCATAGGTGTGGATCAGGATGCAGACCTTGAAAATCTTTTGGTTATAATTGTGTAGGTTATCCAGCAGCTCCTCGGCATCCTCGATTTGGTTGGTCAGTTCATATCGCACGCCCATGTAGGCGGGCAGGTTCATGCGCACAGCATTGACCATGCCATCGCCCTTTTCTTTCTGCATATAAGCCAACTGCTTTTGAACCTGTTCGACGGCTTCGCGCTGCTCGACGGCATCTACATGAATGGAAATTGCATTATCAAAGTCTAAGTCACTGAGCAGCGAAAGCAGATTGTCTTTCATCTGCGGGGCAATATCCCGCAGATACAGCACCTTGCCATAATACTCGCCAAACTGGTAGCGGTCATTGTACACAGCGCGGGAATCATCATGCTCCGGCTTCCAGTTGTAACCACTGGGCGCAATAAAATCCTTTGTCGTAAGGGAATCTTCTGCCAGCAGCCAATCATAAGAAAATCCCATAACCTCTTCCGGGCGGGTAATACCATGCAGCAGGTTCAGGCGCTCGATACCGGAGAGCCTGCGTACAGTGCTGCCCATGCGCTTGAACAGGTTTTGGATGTCCTCAGCGCGTTTGAGGAGTCGAACCTGCGCTTTTCGGTAATCATCCTCATGCAAACTAATGGTAATGTACTTTTCCCGAATCAGTCCATTTTGCCCTTGCAGTGCTTTTTCCGATATAACGCGGTTCATTTCCTCGCTATACCGGTCACGGTTGTCACCACGCAGCGGCAGAAACGTATCGCGGCGGAACTCCGCTTCATCCACGCGCCGGGTCACAAGACTGATTTGCAGATGCGTGTCTGGGTCAAAATAGTTCAGGAATTCACTGTATTGGGTAAAAAGACTTTTCTGCTCTTCCTGCCGCGCCAGCTGAAAATTGACATCCGTGAATGCCATTGTCATGGAGAAAAGCCCCGGTTCCACCTCACAGATGCCGCTTTCGTACATACGCTCATATTGCAGACAGTCCGCAGCCTTCTCAGGCGCACGGCACTTCTTAATGCTGCGGGCGCTCTGCGCGGCATTCATTTCGGATTGTTTTGCGGATCTGCGCAGCTGCTTTGACCGCTGCTTTTCTTCCTTTGCGCGCTGCTTTTTCGTCTCGGCGGCAATAGGTTTCACATTCGGAATTTCTGCGAGTTCTTTTCTTTTGAACATTTCGACTCTCCTTATAGGGGCGGATCGGCACCGCTGCATTTTCGCTGTGCCATGCCCAGTAAATTTTCACAAGCTTTTCAAACGGATAACCATCACGGTGGATAAAGCCCAACCCCAAAAAAGGCAGCACCTCCACCATGACGATATAAGAAACGACCTGCATATCCATCCGCAGCCAGTGCAGACAGACAAAGCAGGTCGCAATCGCCAGCACCGCAGCCGCAGCAAAGCAGGCCAGCTGGCGGAGAGATAGCCCCAAAAAGAACTTTTCTCTGTACTCTGTAATTTCGAGGTTTGTTTTTGTGGCAATCATAGCTTTTCAATCTCCAAATGGTATTAGGTCATTGCATTGGTAATGGCTTTCGTGAACTTTCCGCTCATAAACACTGCCACCAGCAGGATCACCGACTGCCCCAGCATTGCCCACGCTTGCTCCGTGATGCTGCCACCGGTGCCCAGCGAACCGGCCAGTGCTGGATAAAAGCCAATAACCAGATACAGCACCGCGCCCTGCAAGGCAACCGCGAGGTAGGATTTGAGGAAGTTCACTGCAATACCGTGCAGCTCCTGATAGCAGAGTGTGGCTATGGACAGCGATGCCATCGCATTGTAGACATACAACTCTATAAACCGCGCAGCCACAATGGTGTTGACCACGATGTTCACAATGCGCAGCATCCAGCCCACGACCATCAGCTCCAACGCCACCGGCATGTTGCCAATGCCGCCCGGCAGCGCGGCGATGGCATTTTCAATGTCAACGGTCGTATTGACCTCGCCACTGCCGACATAACCGGATATGCCCGTAGTCACGGTGGATGCGATTTCAAAGAGTGCGTTCAGGATTTCCGTTGTATGTACTACCGCCCACTGGCAAACAACAATTTTCAGCATGACCAGCGCAATCTGCTGGATCGTAAAAGCGTTGTTGCTGCCGTTCATGGCAATGCGCTGGGTGGCATTGTACAACTCCAGAATCATAAAAAGCGCCAGCAGGGTCAGCGCCACCGGCATGACCACGCCGGTGCTTATGCTGTCGGCATAGCCCGCCAAGGTGCTGTTCCAGTCTGTCAGGCTGCTGAGCAAACCCGAATTTTGCCCCATAGAGTTGACCGTGGCAGAAATGCCCTCCAACTGGCTGCGTATCGTATCTTCAAAAATAGCGCAGCCCTCCTTTACCCGACTGTCAGCGTGCCGAAGTAGGTGGCAACCGCAATAATCAGCACACCGCCTGCCATTGCCCATGCACCACTGCTGATACCGGGACCGTTGTGGTCCTTCAGATTGGTGCCCAGCGTTACCGCGCCGAACAGCAGCAGGAGGCCACCGGCAAAGGTGACAACATTCGAGATGAGGTTCGTAATCGTAGATACCATTTCCATTTTATATTTCTCCGTTCAGTTGTTATTCTCAGCACAGAGATTTACGGTCTTTACGTCCTTCACATTGCTGATAAAATCCGCAAAAGACTGCTCTGCGCGTCTGTCATAGTCGAAAGGCTTGCCGCCTTCCGCTTCTACCAAATGGTAATTGGGATGATCTTTCAGATTGTATTTGCGCGAATAAAAGGGTGCCACACCGGAAATCATCAGCAGGCACCAGTTTCGGGGCATGGTTCGGATTTCTTCTGGGGTCATCAACTCACGTCCTAGCGCCTGATAGGACTTCGTATACGAGCCTTGACTGCCTTTGTTCTCCGATGTGTTCATGACTTCAATGGTTGCCTTGCCCAACGCCTTGGAGAAGAACTCCAGATTCTCCGGGTTACCGCCTGCGCCAAGAACGATCATAGAATCGCAGTTTTCATAGATGGTCGCCCAGTCATCTTTGTACTGGCTTTTCAGCTGGTTCAATGACTGGTAAATCAGGGTGCAGGCAATGTCACGGCTGCGAATCGTACTGATAAGGATTTGAAAATCCGGTATCATGCCGATGTTCGGAAATTCATCCAAGAGGAACCGCAGATGCCGTGGCAGGCGCTTATCCGGGCGATGGTCTGCAATATCCACCAGAATTTGAAAGCACTGCTGGAACATAACTGCCGCCAAAAAATTGTAGGCTGTTGTTGTGTCGGGCGTAACAACAAAGAGCGCCACTTTTTTCTCGCTGCCCAGTTCCCGCAGGTCAATCGTATCGTCCGCGCAGATATTGGCAATGGACGGGATGTTGAATGCGCTCATGCGCAGCCCCAGCGACACATTGATGCTCTGTGCGGTCTTGCCGGGAGCCATCTTATAGAGCTTATACTGCTTTGCAGCAAAAGAGTTCGGCTTGTTGATGCTCAGGTCATCAAACAGCAGGTCCAGCTGGCTTACGCTGTTAGGACCATCCCCCTGCGATTCCAGCATAAGGAGCAGCGTCATAACGCTGTTCATGTTCCGTTCTTCCAGCTCCAATTCGTAGAACACATAGCCGATCAGTGCCTCCAGCAGTGCCGTCATGCCTTCCTCCCATATCGGGTCGGCGGTGCTCTTGGCGGTGGGATCTTCTTTCAGGTTTTTGACAAGGTTCTTGGTGACGACCAGAATATCATCCTCATTTTTTATGTAGGCGAAAAGGTTATAATGGTCGGATTTATCCCGGTCTTTCAGGTTGAACACTTTCACTTTGTATCCTTGAGAGAGTAGGACATTGCCATATTCCTGAAGCAACTCTCCCTTCGGATCACTGAGCACATAGTTACTGTTAAACTGCAATAGCTGCGGGCCAGCAACGCTGTAGCTCTTGCCGGAACCGGACGGGCCAAACACGATCACGTTCTTATTGCGGTTATAGTTGTCGTTTGCCGTCACCTTCATTTTTGGAGAAAGACTCAGGCTTTCCGATGCCGTAAGCGGCAGATTGTTCTGCGCATCTTCATCTAGAAATGGTGCAATATCTTCCGGGCCTCCCCAGCGGGCGCTGCCGTACTCTTTCTGAGGCATAAGACGGTGCTTGCTGTACTTCACACAAAGGTAAATAAGCCCTGCCATGAGCGCTGTGGCAATGCCGCAGCCAAGCGAAAAGGCATCTGCCGAGAGCCTGAACGGGTGCAGCAGTAGGCTGTTCAGGTTCAGTGCAGCCGCCAGCCGGTGCGTAGTAGTTCCCTCGGTGAGTTCGTATGTGTGACCCATCCAGTTACCCAGCCAGAAGCATAAAAGCGCTGCAATGGGTATCCAAATTTTCAGGTTGCTTTTCGGCTGGTTCATAGGCGTTCACCATGTTCCGGCGGCGGCACAGGGCGGGACTGGTTCATCTCTTTGACCCGCTGCGCGGCGCGGTCGCATAGGTCTCTCAGTTCCGGAATTGGGCGTTCTTTGCCGCGCTCTGCAATGCAGTTTTCCAACGCAGTCTGAATACGATCCACATCCTGCCCCTTAAACCACAAATACATCTGACCGGTGTCTCGGTCTTTTGTGACAGAAAAATCTACGGAATATTGCTTCAGCTGCCTGCGGATGTAGGGCAGCGTTTTTTCATTCACGTCCACCGATGCCAGCGGACGTTCCTGCCGGTTGAGCGCGCTCAGGCTTTGCTGCCCATAATTCTGGCTGCTCATTGCCTGCACCGTCAGCCGGAGTATATCAAAAATACTCTGGCTAGCGAACCGCGCAGCGCTGATTTCCACGCGAACTGCGGTTTCTTCAATCATAGTTCATCCCTTCTTGCGACATTTTTCCGCACTTTTCAGTCATAGTCTGCGACATTTTTCGCAGCTCACCATGGTAAGGGCAGTTTGTGCCGCGCTGCATAGTTTTCAATTTTCATTCCCAACCTGTACTCATGCAGTCTGTCGCGCAGACTGTATTCCAGTGTTACAACCTTGATGCCATGCTGCATGACCTGTTGGAAAAAGCGAAATAGATGCTGTTCCTTGCCGCTGATCTGGCGCATACGGTAAATATAAATGCAGTCAATTTCCCCGGCCTTGACCTGCCGCATCATTTCACGGTAGCCGGGGCGCAGCAGCCAGCCATATCTTTCGTCAGCGCTGGTGCCGACAATTTTGCAGTTGTCCTGCTGTGCTTTCGCTGCACACTCACGGATGCAGCGAAGTGTTTCGCCATCATTACCGGGAATTCGCGCATACAGCCATACGCGTTTTGTGTTTTCATTTTGCATTTTCATCGGTTCCTTATATTTATTTTTAAGAAAAAACGCAGGCGGACTGCGGATTCCGTCTGCGATGCAGGTATAAATCATATCACTGGTCGTCCTCCTCGGTATCAGCTTCAGATTTGCGGCGTTTGTAGGTCAGCACACCGATTGCAGCAATAGAACCGAACACAACAACGACCAGCAAGGCCACCGGGAACGTGTCTCCGGTCTGGGGGATCGTCAGCTGCGGCGCGGGGGTGGAAGTCGGTGCGGGGGTCTGCACCGGCGTTGGGGCAGGTGTGGGAGCCGGAGTAGGTGCAGGGGTAGGTTCTGGCGTATCCTCATGGTGCGGGGTAGCCTTATCGACCATCGTGATAAGACGCTTATCGGCTTGTTCCCAGTCTGCCTTTTCATCTGTGCGCAGATACAAACAGACCGTCTCGTCTACCAGCTCGACTTTGAACTGAACAGAACTTGCCACCTCATAACCGGCAGGCGCGGCATCTTCCGTCAGGGTGTAGATATGCTCGGTTTTCTCGTCAGAAAGGTGGATGCTATCTTCCGAAATCGGAACATGATGCGTATTGGAGTCGGTTACCCATGTGTCGATGACGTTTTTATCTTCATCACGGATGGTCAACGTTGCGCCGGGCAGCAAGATGCCGCCTGCGTCCACCTTGTCAATATCCAATACAGGAGCGTCCTGCATGACTACGGTGGTGTCGTCCAGCTTTTCCCAAGTGTCGCCGGTCTTTACATAGACTTCGTTTTCCTGCTCGTTTCCAACCTGTACGAGCTTAAACACAATGTTTTCGGCTTCCGCATAGGTTTCAGGAGCGCGCTTTTCAATAAGGGTGTACTCCTTGTCCAGCTCCAGACCACGAACAGTGTGCGGTGCCTTGGCAGAGGTCCAGCCCTCAATCAGCTTGCCGTCTGCATTGCGGATCTCCAGCTTGGCACCGGGCAGTTCTTTGCCGTTGGTGACATCCTGTTTGGAGATGTTCACCGTAGTGCGCAAATTGGTGTTTGTGCCATCCACTACCTGCCATGCCACTTCTTGACCGGCATAGGTGAACTCGACCTCGATGGGGCTGTTATCAAGAAGATACCCGGCAGGGGCTTTGACCTCGGCAATGCGGTATCTGCCGCTGTTGCCGGAATCCGGGTAGGTTTCAACTCGGATGGGCACATCCACATCAAACCAAGTAAAACCGCTGTCGTTGGTTGGGTCACTGGTTGCCAGCTTTGCACCGGCGTCCACCAGCTTCGTGCCATCTGCTGCGAAAATATCGTCCACCGTGTACAGTTCATACACAGCACCGGGCAGATAGGTCAGTGTTTCGCGATCCTGCTTATAGATGCCAACGCCGATTTTGCTGACCTTGTCATCGGGCTTTTCGGGAACCGGCAGCACACGCGCATTTTCAAAGACAAGGATCTGTGCGGTCTTATGGGCATCCGAAGCATCTTTAACATTGACAATGCCGTATGAACACTCTTTGTCGCCATCCTGCTCGTGGCTGACGATGGTTTTCGCCAGCACAATATCATTGCGCTGGTTGTCCCAGCCGAATTCCACACTATAGCTCTGCTGCGTCAGCACAAAGCCATAGGGTGCTTTGACCTCGGTGATCGTGTACTTGCCCAAAGGCAGGGTCACGGTCACTTCACCTTTGGTGCCGTCATGGGAGATGGTGAGGAAATCATAGGTGGCCTGTGTACGATGGGGGGCAAATTTCACCTCATCGACCTGACCTGCCGCACCTGTGGTAACAGTGGCAACAAGGTCGCCATCCTTATACCAATAAGTGCCCTGACGGTCGAGCGTGGCAATATCGCCGTCCGCGTGGATTTCGTAGGTTGCCCCTGCCAAATTATTCTGCGTGTAGATGAACTGCCCGTCTTTGTAATCGGTCAGGACATTGCCCAGCTTACGAATGGTAAGCTGACCGAGGGTTTCGTGGTTGCAGTATTTCTCCGTGACGATATACTCGTCCATGTCGTTGGTGGCATTGCCCACAACCTGCCAGACGCGGTCGGATTTGATTTCAAATTCCACTGAGTAGGCGGGATTGTTATAGTACCCCTCCGGACCTTGCAGTTCTTCAATCGAATATCTGCCCAGCGGCAGTTTTTCCGGTGTTTTCATAAGACCGTCTGCATCGGTGTAGAACACATCTGTTTTCTTGGTGGCGCTGCCACTGGCGGGGTCGATCATGGAAATGCGGGTCTTGCGGTCTTTTTCGTCCAGCCGATACAGCCCAAAGGCTGTGTTTGCAATTTTGACCGCCTTGCCGGTTTCTGTATCGGTCTTGATGAGCTGCAAATAGCCCTCCAATTCCTCATCCAGCACATTAAAAGTCATATAATCGTTGCTGGGGGTGGTGACGCTGCCCGCCGGAACCGAGAAGCGGCTCTGCGGACTGTTGGTGTTCACCGTCACGATGAACGGGTCGCACTGAAACACATCTTTCGGGATAGTGGTTTCTACTATCAGATATTGCCCATACGGCAGACCCCCGACACGGAAGATACCCTCATCGTTCGTGAACATTTCTCCCAGCCTATACTCAGCGGGCTGATCCGTGGGCATCCAGCCGTTGCCCCTGCCGTTGGCGTGGTCACCGTCTGCGGTCAAGGTGGCGTTATAGGCGTTGACCGTGTCGGTGCTGCTCTCGAACATATTGGCGATGGCTTGTCCCTCGGCGGTGAAATCGTACTTGAGCGTCAAATTATCGTAGTTATCCTTGCGGTAGGCGTCCAAAATGCTTTGTGCATCGTAGCTGCCGTCCGGGTTCTGCTTGAACTGCGCCGCCTTGCTCAGTTTAGAGATGCGATAAACGGTAAAGCCCGCACCCTCCAGCTTCAGTGCCGGGCTTGGCTGACCGGTGGTCGAAACCAACTTCTGCAAACTAAAGCCGGATTTCAGCACTTCGTCTTGGCTTTCCTGTTCGGCATGGATGTGGTAGGTGGATTCATCTGCATAGGTCAGCGTTTTGTAGTGGTTGACCTCATCGCAGAGATACCCTTTGGCGTAGGACAGGTAATACCCATCCCACGCTTTGCTGCCGTTCAGCTTGCGGCTCTCGGCCACAGCAGAATACTGGTTTTTGTAGATGTAGTCGGTATACTCGTTATTCTTCCGAGCCAAATCACTGTACTTACCTGTGCGTTCGAGCTTTTTGTTCAAAAGCGGATACTTCCCGGTAACATACAGCTTGCCGTTTCCGTCAATGGGCAGCACCAGCCCGGTGGCACGTTCCACAAGGTAATATCTGCCCATATACAGGTTGACAAACGCCAGCTTGCCGTCAGTGATTTTGGCAGAGGCTACCAGCCGGTCTTTCTGCAAAATAGGTAAATAATCCGTATCCCAGCCGCCATTGGTGAGGACAGTGGTGTGCCAAATGGGTGCGCCGCTGGCATCGGTGATCTTGGAGTAATCTACGACACCCGAAACACCATCCGGGTGTTCAATCGTGTCAGCGGCGTACAGATCGTACACAGCACCTTCCAGCGTGGTATCTCCGTTGCTGCCCGCAGCCAGATACCGCGCGGCGTCCAAGTCAACTTTTGTCAGTAGAATATTGCCGAGGACACGATCATTCTGCATCTTGTCGGCATTGGCGTGCATGGTGTAGGAATCTTCGTTGTTTGCAATGCCGGTGGGGTCTGTGGCGTAGGTCTTATCTGCGTTGCGACTGCCAAAAGTGATAGTTACGATGCCCTCGCCGGTGTCGATGAGCGTACCGCCGCTGTTGGTCGTGCTGATGTCAGCGTTATAATCGGCGTTGCCCAGCCAAATCGTCTGACCGTCCTGTGCTTTGGTAATTTCAAAGGCATACGCCCGCTTGCCCAGAACAGAGCCTGCCGTGCCGGGTTTGGTCACATCCGTCCAATCGCCGTAATACTCGCTGGGTGCGCGGCTCTCCACGATGACGAACTTGCCCTCGTTGCGCTGGGTGTAATAGATATTGTCAGAACCATTGGCATAATTGCTGTGGTTGATGACCTTGTAAGTGCCATCGCTCTGGCGCTCGACCTTGTACCGGTTGTATCCGCCAAACGGGATATAGCACTGCCGAACGGTATCCCACTCGAAAATCTTAAACTCGGCATCGCCCTTGATGCGCTGCTTGGTTTCGCTGTCGATTTTGTCGATGCTGACCTTTACCGACCATTCATCGTTCTGCATTTTATAGTCATTGGAACTATTAGCCGGAACAGTAATAGTCTGGCGGCTGCCCAGCGCGCCGGGCGTGGAATCAAAGCCATGCGGGATAGTGATCTCATCGTAGCTGAATGTAATATTGGCAAGCTGCGCCCGCGCCGAGGCAATAGCGGCGTCCACCATACCCTGCGCCTCGTTCTGCAGCTGCCCGATGGCTGCGTTCTTGGCTGCCTCGGCAGCGGCGTCCGCCTCTGCCTGGCTGGTGAAAGGTCCTTCCTGCCCGGAAAGCGTACTGGTGCTGGTCTTGGACACCTCATAGTGAACCGTCCATGTGGCAGAACCGTCGCCGCCGTTGAGGTGAAAGTTGTCATCTGGCGTGTGACCACTTGTGGTAATGGTCTGCGCTGCGGCAGGACTCATCTGCCAGCTGCCGCCGTCCACGTTGCCGCCGGTCCGGCTGGGTGTGACGGTAATGACCGCCCCGTCCACCTTTTCCAGCGTGTTCAGCTGGACCTTGTCGGTGTTGACAGTGAATGTCAGATCAAAGCTGCCGCCGGCAGTCTGGGCGGGAGCTGTCCATACAGCGGAATAATACTTCGGTTCCGGAACACTCGGCACATCCGGGATCTCAGTGCCGCCCGCAATTTCTTCACCGACCAGCGCCACAACCTGCCACGCATACCCTGCGGGCGGGTTATAGATGTAGGTGTAGTAGCCGTTTTCCCCGGACTGCGCATCTGTACCGTTTACCAGTTCTTCTGCAGCAGCAATATAGGTCTGCGCAGCGTAGCTGTCGGGATAGTTTTCCATGATCCACTGCTGGGTTTCATCGTAAAGGCTGCCAAGGATGTCCGGCTGTTCTTCACAGCCTTCAGGATCATCTTCAAGGCTTGCCACAACAGGACGGTCATCCAGCATATCCAGACTCAACTGACCAAGACCACCCCAGATGTTGACCTGGTTTGCATAGTGGTTGCCGGGGGTATACTGGCCAGGTTCAAGGCGGGACACATGAGAGAAGCTGTAGGTGGGGCAGCCCTTGGGCTGGCCGTTCAGGCCGTGGCTGCAGCAGTAGGCTTCCTGACCGTTGAACCAAATGAGCCATGTGCCGCCCTCCTTGGCAATACTGGTGATTTTTCCGGTGGTATACGGCGGAGTCGGTCCTGCAGCATAGGCGGCAATGCCGTCATCGCCGGTGCCGGCATACATCTGTGTGGGTGAAGCATCCCCGCTGATCTGTACATGGATAGCTTTTGACTGCGAACTGCCGTCCGAATCCGTATAGACCAGCTGCGCCGTAAAATCGGCATAGGCTTTCACATACAGGCCGGTGGCTGCCGCCGACTGCTCCGAGTATGTCTGGTGCAGGATTTCAGCCTGCTCCTGCTCGTCTGCCGGGATAGGCTCATAATCGGTGGAGCGGTAGCTTAAAAGATCTACACCGTCCGGCAGTATGATTTCGGATACCGCACCATCTGCCGGGTATTCGACCTGCACCAGCAGCGGAACAATAGCATAGTCTGTACCGGGAGTTTTGCCGATTGTGGCCGTGTTCTCATCTGCGTTCAGCGCATCGGCATCCATATGGGCATCTACGCCGTCATACAGGTCAGAAACCCACGCGGAGATACCGATTTTTGTCTCGCCGGTTGCCACGGGCAGACCCATGCTGCCAAGGTAGCTGCCGGTAGGCGCGTCCGGCAGATCGTTGTAAAGATTCTCGGTAATCTGCACAAGGTTTGGTGCCATGGTGTCCGCTTCGGCAGTTTCGGGGGTGACCGCTTCGGCATTCTCCGGCGTGGCATGGGCATCCTCTGCAAAAGCGGGCAGCGCTACGCCCAGATTTGTGAGCGCAATCCCTCCCGCCAGCAGCAGCGACAAGCCCTGCTTTATTCTGTGTTTGTTCTTCATACGAATTTCTCCTTTTGTTGCAAAAGA
>ENA-OWOE01000919-OWOE01000919.1-gut-metagenome-genome-assembly--contig:-NODE-919-length-13649-cov-5.148467_pt1 | contig 13649 bp, 13 predicted proteins | sample MGYA00248254_ERZ651788 | MGnify/ENA primary metagenome ERZ651788 (study PRJEB26908, sample SAMEA4031709) | gut metagenome | biome: gut; feature: normal infant; material: stool | place: China | collected 2015... | reverse complement strand
CGCAACATCAGCCTTTCCACCTGCGGTCTGGTGCCCAAGATCGACCAGCTGGCCGAGAAAAAGCTGCAGCTGACCCTCTCGGTGTCGCTGCACGCACCCAACAATGAAATTCGCAGCGGCATGATGCCGGTGAACGATGCCTATCCCGTGGAAGTGCTGATGCAGGCCGTGCGCCGCTATCAGGACACCACCGGCCGCCGCGTGAGCTTTGAATATTCCATGGTGCGCGGTGTCAACGATTCCGATGCCTGCGCCAGACAGCTGGCAAACCTGATCCGGGGCATGGGTGCCCATGTGAACCTGATCCCCATCAACCCGGTGGACGGCAGCCCGTACTCGGCCACCGATGCAGCCAACGTGCACCGCTTCCAGCAGAAGCTGGAGAGCCTTGGCGTGAACGCTACGGTGCGCCGCCGCCTTGGCAGCGAGATCAGCGCCGCATGCGGCCAGCTGCGCCGTGACGAAATGAACGGGAAAGCGTAAATATTAAAGGGAGAAGCCTATGAAACTTGCAGGAAAAACGGATGTCGGCAGGGTCCGGCAGGATAATCAGGACGATTATCGCGCAGGAGAACTGCCCGGCGATGCCGCATGGCTGCTGGTATGCGACGGCATGGGCGGTGCACGCGGCGGCAGGGAAGCCAGCCAGAGCGCGTGCGATGTGATCGAGCACTGCTTTCAGGAGCAGTATGCTTCCAAGTGCCTGCCCGGCGAAGAGGAGACTTTTTTGAAAAAGAGCCTGCTCAGCGCCAACCGCTTTGTGTTCCAGAAGGCCCTGCGTGAGGAATCGCTGGCGGGCATGGGCACCACGGCTGTGTGCGCACTGGTGCGCGGCGGCAAGGTGTTCCTGTGTCATGCAGGCGACTCGCGGGCGTACCTGTACCGGGACGGCAGGCTTGCCCAGCTCACCCACGACCACTCCTATGTGCAGGAGCTGGTGGACTGTGGCACCATTACCGTGGAGGAAGCCGAGCACCACCCCCAGAAGAACATCATCACCAAGGCGCTGGGCGTGGACTACCGGCTGGACTCGGAGTTCACCACCGCACCGCTGCAGAAAGGGGATATCCTGCTGCTGTGCTCGGACGGCCTGACCAATGCCGTGCCCAGAGAACAGCTGGAACAGCTGCTGCGCACCGGCGGGTTCTACGACCTGCCGGACCTTCTGATCCGCACGGCCAACGAGAACGGCGGCCCGGATAACATCACCGCGCTGCTGCTGTGTGTGGAGGAGGTGCGCTGATGGACAACCTGATCGGCAAAAAGCTGGACGGCCTGTATGAGGTGCGGGAGCTGATCGGTTCCGGCGGCATGGCAAACGTCTACAAGGCGGTCATGCTGGGGCACAACGGCCCGGTGCCTGCCGGTACCGTGGTGGCGGTAAAGGTGCTGCGGCAGGAGTATATGCACGACCCGGACCTTGTGCGCCGCTTTAAAAATGAATCCAAGGCCATCTCGCTGCTGAACCACCCCAACATCGTAAAAGTGTACGATGTATCGGTGAATGATGATCTGCAGTATATCGTGATGGAATATGTGGACGGCATGACATTGCGCGAGTACCTTAACCAGCGCGGCGGCAGGCTGACCAACCGGGAGACCGTGCACTTCATCTCCCAGATCTTAAAGGCGCTGGAACATGCCCACGCCAACGGTGTGGTGCACCGGGACATCAAGCCTCAGAACATCATGCTTTTGGACAACGGCCAGCTGCGCATGATGGATTTTGGCATTGCGCGCATCTCCCGTGCCGAGAACCAGCTGCTGAGCGGCAAGGCCATGGGCAGTGTGCACTATATCAGCCCGGAGCAGGCCAAGGGCGATGAGACCGACTGCACCAGCGATATCTACTCGGTGGGCGTGATGATGTACGAGATGCTCAGCGGTCATCTGCCCTTTGATGCAGACGACATGGTGGAAGTTGCCATCAAGCAGATCTCCGATCAGCCGAAGTCTTTGCACGAGATCGCGCCGGAGGTGCCGAATGCACTGGTGGAGATCACCGAAAAGGCCATGGCAAAGCTGCCGCAGAACCGCTACGCATCCGCCCGCGAAATGCTGGATGCGCTGGACACCTACGTGCACAACCCCTCCGTGATGTTCGAGTACAAGTATATTACAGAAGATGCTCCCGAAAAGGTGGTGAAACGTACCATGAACCAGAACCGTGCAAACCGTCAGGCCGAAAAGCCTGCGCCCCGCGGCAAAAAGGCCGCACCGCGCAAGAAAAAGCGCACCATCTTCCTGCCGGCACTGTTCGGCATTACCATTGCATTTGCACTGGCGTGCCTTGCGCTGTGCTGGATGATCCTGAACGATTCCTCCAACCTGATGAACAACAAGGCCGATATCACGCTGGGCGATTATATCGGCATGACGCAGGATGAGGCTGCTGCCACCGAGCAGGTGGTCTCCGGCCAGATCAGCGTTACCTGGGAGCAGGAGTACAACAGTAACTATGCGGCGGGCTATATCTATAAGCAGTCGCCGGTGTCCGGCCGCACGGTGCGCGAGGGCCAGAATGTGACCCTGACTGTGAGCCTTGGCACCCAGTACGTTACCGTGCCGGACCTGACCAACTATGTGCAGGCCGATGCAGAGCAGCAGCTCAAGGAGCTGGGTGTCTCGGTGCTGGTAACGCAGGCTGTGGATACCTCTGTGGCATCCGGCGCGGTGATCCGCACCGACCCGGCGGCGGGCAGTCAGGTGGCTGCAGGCAGCACTGTGGTGATGTATATCAGCCGCCCGCAGGTGGCAACCACCACCAAGGTGCCCTCGCTGACCGGCATGAGCACCGCTGATGCCCGCACCCTGCTGGTGCAGAACCATCTGGGCCTTGGCAGCCAGACCGAGCAGTACAGCGACCAGCCGGTGGGCACTGTCATCAGTCAGAACCCAGCGGCAGGCTCTACCACAAAGCTGAACGGCCGCGTGAACATTGTGGTAAGCGCAGGGCCGGAGCCTGCACCGGAACCGGAAGCACCCAGCGACAGCACCACCGGCGGCGACTGGTGGAGCGGCCTGTTTGGCAGCAGCTCCTCTTCTTCCAGCACCGAGACCGGCACCGAACAGGGCACAGCGGGCAGCGGCGACCCTTCGCAGAAACCGCTGACCGACTGGTGGTCCTCGCTGCTGAGCTGACGGAGGCGTGCATGAAGGGATATATCACAAAGGGTATCGGCGGCTTTTACTATGTGAAAACGCCGGAGGGCATTGTGGAATGCAAGCCCCGCGGCATTTTCCGCAAACAGAAGATCACGCCGGTGGCGGGCGATGAGGTGACGCTGGAGACCGAGAACGGTGCAGCCGTCATTGCCGAGATCGCACCGCGCAAAAATGTGTTCGTGCGGCCTCCGGTGGCAAATCTGGATGTGCTGTTCCTTGTGGCCAGCACCACCCAGCCCACGCCCAGCACGCTGGTGCTGGATAAGCTTGCCGCCATTGCGGTGGACAAGGGCGTGCAGCCGGTGATCGTGTGCACCAAGGGCGACTTGGCCGAGGCGGAATTCCTGCGTAAGGCCTACGAAAAATCGACCCTGCCGTTCATCCGCATCGATTACGAGACCGGCGGCGGGCTGGACGAGGTGAAGCAGTGGATCAGCGGCAGGCTGTGTGCGTTCTGCGGCAACTCCGGCGTGGGAAAATCCACCCTTTTGAACCATCTGCTGCCGGAAGCAGAGCGCGAGACCAGTGCCATCAGCCAGAAGCTGGGCCGCGGCCGCCACACCACCCGTGAGGTGACGATCTTTGAAGCCTTTGGCGGGCGCATTGCGGATACGCCGGGCTTTGCCAGTCTGGAAGCGAACCGCGCCGGGTTCATCCCCAAGGAAAATCTGGAGCATGCGTTCCCGGAGTTCGGGCCTTATCTGGGCCAGTGCCAGTTCACCGGCTGCTCCCACCGCAGCGAAAAAGGCTGTGCCGTGCGCGCCGCACTGGCCGAGGGCAGGCTCTCCCAGACCCGGTACGACAGCTACTGTGCCATGTACGAGGAAGTCAAGGACGTGAAGGATTGGCAGCGCCCGAAAGTATAAAGGATAAGGAAGAGATTCATGTCACGCTGTGTGATCATTTCGGCCTGCCCGGTTTCTCCGGAGCTGGCAGAGGCCCTGCGGCCGGACGACTTTATCATTGCCTGTGATGCAGGCTACCGCAACTGCGCACCTCTGGGGCGCAGACCCAACATCATCGTGGGCGACTTTGACACCGCCCCCTGCCCGGAACAGCAGGACGACGATATCATCGTGCTGCCCCATGTGAAGGACGATACCGACACCGAGTATGCCGCAAAGCTGGTCTCGGAAAAGGGCTTTGACGAGGTGCTGCTGCTGGGCGGCCTTGGCGGCAGACGGGTGGAGCACACCCTTGCAAACCTGTGCACCGGCCTTGGGCTGGAACAGCGCGGTGTGCGCACCACCCTGCTGGATGAGCGCAGCCGCATCACCTACGTGATGCCCGGCGAGACCCGCCGCTACCCGAAGGAGAAGTACTTCTTCTTCTCGGCCTTCCCGATGGAGGGCAGGGCGCAGGGCGTGTACGAGCGCGGCTCCTACTATGAGCTGACCGATGCGGAGCTGACCGCCAGCTACCCGCTGGGCGTCAGCAACGAGTACGCTGCCGGGTCGGACTGCATCACCATCTCCACCCGCAGCGGTGCGCTGGTGGTGGTGGAGACCATCGCAGACTGAGCGCTGCTGCCCTTGCCGGAACGTTCCGGTCCCTGCCTGCATAGGATGGGCCAGAAAACGGAAAGGCGGGGAGCATATGCAGGTAGTTGTGATCCGAAGCCCCAAGGCGCTGCGCGGCATTCTGCGCAGACTGTTCGGCATTCAAAAACAGTAAAAAAGATCCCCTCGCTGCTGGTCGGCGGGGGGATCTTGCTTCATAATACTCCTTTTTATTGCGTCAAGGCGTTGTAACAGGCATCGAACGCCTGCATAAAATCAGTGATCTCCTGTTCCGTGGTCAGGTGGCTCAGGCTGATGCGCCACGAGGACAGCGCGTTGCGCCGGTCATGGCTTACGGCAAACACGGCGCGGGAGGGCAGGCCGTCCGAAGAGCAGGCCGATTTGACCGAGACGCATACGCCCCTGGCATCCAGCTCCCGCTGGAACACGGTGCCCTTCACGTTCTGTACGCTCAGGTTTAAAATCTGCGGCACGGCGGTGTCCGGGCTGTTGATGCGCACCTTGGGGTATTGGGCAAGCCCGGTGCGCAGGCGGGCGTTCAGGGCGCGGATGTGCTCCACCCGGGCGGGCAGCTCGCTCACAGCCTTTTCCAGTGCCAGCGCCAGCGAACAGGCCAGCGCCACGGTGGGGGTGCCGCTGCGGTAGAGGGTGGTGCTCTCGCCGCCATGGATGAGCGGCTCCAGCGCAAGGCCGCGCCGCTTGACCAGCACACCGATGCCGTTCAGCCCGTAGAACTTGTGGGCGGTCAGGCTCATGGTGTCGATGCCCGCAAAGCTGACCGGCAGCTTGCCCACGGCCTGTGTGGCATCCACATGGAAGTGGCAGTGGGGGCAGGCCTTCAACATTTCCGCGATCTCGGCCACCGGCTGCACCACGCCCAGCTCACTGTCCACGGCAGTGACGGCCACCAGAATGGTGTCCGGGCGCAGCAGTTCTTTCAGGTGGGCAAGGTCCACCGTGCCGTCCTGCCGGATGTCCAAGAGATCGATCTCATAGCCCTGCTCCTGCAGGGCGGTCAGGCTGCCGCTCACCGAGGAGTGCTCCAGCGGGGTGGAAATGATGTGTCTGCCATGGTGGCGCTCCAGCCGGGCGATGCTCTTGATGGCAAAGTTGTTGGCCTCGCTGGCACCGGATGTATAGATGATCTCGGCGGGCTGCACATTCAGACTGCGGGCAATGCTCTGGGTGGCGGCATCGATGGCAGCCTTTGCGGCAGTGCCTACTGCGTGGCGGGAATTGGCATTGCCCGGGCAATTGCGCTCCACCTCGCAAAAGCGCTGTAAAACCGCTTCGTCTACCGGGGTATTGGCGGAATAATCCAGATAGATCATAAACTCTCCTGATAATTCTCTTATAATACAGATTACAATGGTAGGCTATATTATAGTGCGCTTTGGGCCGGATTGCAAGAGAAGCGGCGCAAACTTCCGGGCTGGAAATACAGGAGAATTAAGCAAAATGGTTGCACGGCGGCAAAAAGTCTGCTATAATCTCTTGAAGGACTGCCCGCTGCGGCCTTTTGCGGGGCTTTTGGCGGCGGTTTGGAAAGAGCCTGAATGAAAGGGGGAGCGCACCATGCTGCACAAGAATCATCGACTGCGCTGCATTGCACTTCTCATTTCCGGGCGGGATCATTGTTCCCAAATTTCAGGGGCATTGCCGTTTTGCTGACGGCGGTGCCTCTTTTTTTGGGCTGCGAGTTCTGTAGGAGGCAGAAAAACTTCATGAGTGAAAAGATCGATTACTCCAAAGGCATTTACGACGCGCGCCAGCTGGGCGCAGGCCGCATGTTCATTCTGGGCGTGCAGCACATGTTTGCCATGTTCGGCGCAACGGTGCTGGTGCCGCTGCTCACCGGCCTGAGCGTTTCCACCACCCTGCTGTGCGCAGGTCTGGGCACCCTGCTGTTCCACCTCATTACCAAAAAGAAGGTGCCTGCATTCCTCGGCTCCTCCTTTGCGTATCTGGGCGGCTTCTCCATCGTGGCCCCCATGCTGGCAGATGCAGACGGCAACCTGACCGTTGCCAACACCAAGATGCTGCCCTACGCCTGCGCCGCCGTCGCATTTTCCGGTCTGGTGTATCTGGTGGCCAGCGTGCTGATCTCCACCTTCGGCATCCGCCGCATCATGCGGTTCTTCCCGCCGGTGGTCACTGGCCCCATTATCATTTCTATCGGCCTGATCCTGGCCCCCTCTGCTATCAACAACTGCCAGTCCAACTGGCTGCTGGCCTTTGTGGCACTGGGTGTCGTGATCGTGTGCAACATCTGGGGCAAAGGCATGGTCAAGATCCTGCCCATCCTCATCGGTGTTCTGGTGTCCTACGCAGTGGCACTGGTGACCGGTGCAGTGGACTTCCAGCGCATTTCTGAGGCTGCATGGGTGGGCATCCCTCTGCACAGGGAGGCCATGGGCCTGTTTGCCATCGACGGCAGCCCGGAGTTTATCAGCGCCCTGTTCACCATCATCCCCATTGCACTGGCAACCATGATGGAGCATGTGGGCGATATCGCCGCCATCAGCGCAACCGTGGGCCACAACTATATCAACGACCCCGGCCTGAACCGCACCCTGCTGGGCGACGGTCTGGCAACCACCATGGCCGGCCTGCTGGGCGGCCCGGCCAATACCACCTACGGCGAGAACACCGGTGTGCTGGCTCTGAGCAAGATCTACGATCCGCTGGTCATCCGCATTGCTGCCGTGCTGGCCATCATCCTGAGCTTCAGCCCCAAGTTTGAGGCTGTCATCAACACCATCCCCACCGGCATCATCGGCGGCATCAGCTTTGTGCTGTATGGCATGATCTCCGCCATCGGTGTGCGCAATGTGGTGGAGAACCGCGTGGACTTTACCAACAGCCGCAACCTGATCGTGGCCGCTGTCATTCTGGTGTGCGCGCTGGGCTTCAACTCTGTGGGCGGTGTCAGCTTTGCCGTTGCAGGTGTTACCATCAACCTGTCCGGTCTGGCTGTGGCCGCGATCGCAGGCATCCTGCTGAACGCTATCCTGCCCGGCAACGACTACGAGTTTGATGCTGCCGACGGCTCCGAAGCCGCTACCAGCAGCAACCTGCAGGTCTGATCTCCCATAGAAGAAGGAAGAACAAGGCAGAAGCCGTCCTGTGTGTGCAGGGCGGCTTTGCTGTTTTTAAGGTACACAGGGCAAAGCACACAGTTTTTGATGATGGTTTTTAGTGACCCTGCCGGAATTTATCTGTAAGGCAAAATAAATAGGAATTATTCTTAAAATTATCCTTGACTAACTAGGAATGATTCGCTATAATAGAGCCATGACAAGGGCCGGTGAGTACCAACACCGCCCAGCCTGTTTTCTAACTGATATAAAAAGAATGATGGAGGTCTATTCTTATGAAAAAGTACGTTTGCACCGTTTGTGGTTATATTGCTGAAGGCGAGATCCCGGCACAGTGCCCCGTCTGCAAGGCTCCTGCTTCCGCTTTTGTGGAGAAGACCGGCAACACCTACGTCACCGAGCATGTTGTGGGCATCGGCAAGGCCGAGGGCGTTCCGCAGGAGATCGTGGACGGCCTGCGCGCAAACTTTGAGGGTGAGTGCAGCGAGGTCGGCATGTATCTGGCAATGGCTCGTGTGGCTGAGCGCGAGGGCTACCCCGAGATCGCTGAGGCTTACAAGCGTTACGCCTACGAGGAAGCAGACCACGCATCCCGCTTTGCAGAGCTGCTGGGCGAAGTTGTCACCGACAGCACCAAGAAGAACCTGATGATGCGTGCCGAGGCCGAGTGTGGCGCATGTGCAGGCAAGATGGATCTGGCCAAGAAGGCAAAGGCCCTGAATCTGGATGCCATCCACGACACCGTTCACGAGATGGCAAAGGACGAGGCCCGTCACGGCCGCGGCTTTGAGGGCCTGCTGAAGCGCTACTTCAACACCGAAGTCTGATAAGGTTTCCCCGGTTATCCATTCTGACCGCTGCATGGCTTTGCCGCTGTGCAGCGGTTTTTTGTTCAACCTACGGAACTGTTCCGTTGACAGGCACAGCGGCGGCGGGTTATAATTTATCTCGTGTTCAATGAACTGCGAAAGGGGAGACGGGGGAATGAAAAACGGACACACCACCCGGCAAAAGGCCCCGGCGGGCCGCTACGCCCTGCTGGACGAGCTGCGCGGGCTGGATCTGGTCAGCATGATGCTGTACCATGCCTGCTGGGACATGATGTTCCTGTTCGGCATCTGGATGGACTGGTACGCGGGAATGCCGGGGCGTCTGTGGCAGCAGACCATCTGCTGGGTGTTCATTCTGCTGTCCGGCTTCTGTGCGCCCTTTGGGCGGCATATGCTGCGGCGCGGTGTTACCGTGTTTGCCGCCGGAGCGCTGGTAACGGCGGTGACGCTGGTGTTCATGCCGGGAAACCGGGTCATTTTTGGCGTGCTGACCTTTCTGGGTACGGCCATGCTGCTGACCGGTGTGCTGGAACCGCTGCTGAAAAAAGTGATGCCCGCTGTGGGCCTTGCGGTGTCGGCGGTGCTGTTTGCGGTGTGCTACCCGGTCGGCTTGGGCTGGGTGGGCCTTGGCGGCTGGAAGCTGATGCTGCCGCAGAGCCTGTATGCCAACTACTTTACTGCATTTTTTGGCTTTTACCCGGACTGGTTCTACTCCACCGATTACTTTGGCCTGCTGCCGTGGCTGTTTTTGTTCTGGGCGGGGTACTACCTGCACAAGGCGGTGGGCCGCAGACGCATGGAACCGCTGCGCCGCTCGGTGTGCCCGGCGCTGGGCTGGATGGGCCGGCACTCGCTTTTGCTGTATCTGCTGCACCAGCCGGTGATCTACGGCGTACTTTCAGCCGCGGCAGTTCTTTTTGCATAAAAGGCTTGACACAGCCGGGAAGCTGTGGTATTCTATCGATGGTTAGAAGACACTAACCAAATGGGGATGCGTCTGCGTGGTTGGACGCATTTTCATGGAACATAAAGTTAGATATATCTAACTAATATTGATTTGAGAGAGGACGATCTTTATGAACAAAGTAGCAGTCGTATTCTGGAGCGCAACCGGCAACACTGAGACCATGGCAAACTGCGTGGCAGAGGGTGCAAACGGCACCATCGTGCCCTGCAGCGAGATGAACGCCGCAAAGCTGGCTGAGTTTGATGCAGTGGCTTTTGGCTGCCCCGCAATGGGTGCTGAGCAGCTGGAGGAGAGCGAATTCGAGCCGATGTTCTCTGATCTGGAGGGTTCTCTGAACGGCAAGAAGATCGCCCTGTTCGGCTCCTACGGCTGGGGCGACGGCCAGTGGATGCGTGACTGGGTGGAGCGTGCTCAGGGCGACGGCGCACAGGTGCTCAACGGTGAGGGCCTGATCTGCAACGAGGCCCCGGACGATGATGTTCAGGCTGCATGCCGCAAGCTGGGTGCAGATCTGGCTGCATGGTAAACAGGAGAAGCTTCTCTTGACAAACAGAGACAGCTGCGATAAACTATGAGAACACCGAAAAACGGTGTTTTTGCAGAGTCGAAAGTTAGTAAATGCTAACTTTCACGCAAAAGCAGCAGCCTCTGTACAGAATGCATCAAAACTGCGGCAGGGGACAGCAGACGGAAAGGTCTGCGCTCCTGCCGTTTTGGTTTCAGAAGGCGGTGTATATGGCAGTGGCTGCAGCAATTGGTGTTACGGTAGGCTTTGCATTTTTGCGCCGTGCTGTGCGCCGCGCTGCAATGCGGTCGGACCGTAGAAAAAAATAAGGCAGCAGGAGGCCCCGTCCCATGCAGGATACCCCGAAGAACTTGGATCAGAAGCGCGAAGATGAAAAGATGCTGGTGAGCGAGATGATCGCTCTTTACTGCCGCAGACAGCACAAAACACCCAAAGGCAGCCTGTGCCCGGAGTGCCGGCAGCTGCACGATTACGCCCTGGCCCGCATTGACAAATGCCCGTTCATGGAGACCAAGACCTTCTGTTCGGCCTGCAAAGTGCACTGCTACAAGCCGGAAATGCGGGAGAAGATCCGCGCGGTGATGCGCTGGGCAGGCCCGCGGATGCTGCCGGTGCACCCGGTGCTTTCCATCCGGCATGTAGCAGTCACACTCCGGTCTAAGCGCGAAGCGAAAAAGGCTGGCTGAATTTTCCAGAATAAACACCCTGCCCGCAGGCCATACTGTGGACAGAGAGGTGATAAATATGGAAAACATCGGCGTTACCTGTGATGTCTGCGAGTGCAGCCACAATGTGAGCGGCTGCAAGTGCGACCTGCCCCAGATCAAAGTGACCGAGCAGTGCACCTGCGATACGCAGCAGGTGGAGACCCCGCACTACTGCCAGAGCTACGAGAAAAAGTAATTCCCAAAGCAGCAAAACAGCTCCTGCCAGAGCATTTCCGGCAGGAGCTGTTTTGGGTCACGGAGGTCAGCGCAGGGCCACATTGCAGGTGGCAAGGCTGCGGATCAGGGTGCCCACGCTCTCCTTCATCCGGATGCCCACGAAGCCCAGCGTGAATGCGGCCTGCACATTGGCCAGATTGTCGTCGATGAACACGCACTCGCTGGCCTTCAGGCCGTATTGATCCAGCAGGGCCTGATAGATGCGGGGGTCGGGCTTGTTGATGTGCACCTCGCAGGAGGCTACGCCGCCGTCAAAGCGGTCCAGCACGCCGCGCTCCTTGAGCAGGGCCAGCACGTCCTCCGGGATGTTGCTGAGATAGTACACGCTGTAGCCATGGTTCTTCAGGCGGCGCACCAGCTCTTCGTTGACCTCGCTCTGGATCGCCAGCGACACCGGCGCATAGATAAGACCACGCAGTGCATCCATGGCTTCATGGCCCTGCACCTGGCTGCCGCCGGAATACTGCATCTTATAAATGCGTTCAACCAGTTCCTTTTTGCCGACCACAACACCAACGCCCTCCGGGCCAAGAATCTTGAAGCAGGAGAAGGTCGAAAGGTCTGCGCCTGCCTGGCAGCCGATGGCATCCACCTTGAGAGCGGCATAGTTGTCATCGGTCACGACCGGAACCTCCGGCAGCGCTTGCTTGATGGTGGCAATAACAGCCTTGTAATCATAGCTGTCATCCGGCTTCTGGCGGGTCAGCTGCACCAATGCGCCCCGGATCTCATCCTTATGGGCGGCACAGACTGCTTTGAGCTGTTCCAGATCGTTGAAATCTGCCCGGATGGGCTTGAGGCCCATTGAATCGATCGTGACCTGCGTAGTCGGATAGATGGGCGAGGTGTGTACCAGAATGCTCTCGCCTGCCTTCATGCAGGCTGTCAGTGCCCAGCGGATCGCACCCGTGCCCGCACCGCGCACGAACAGCGCAGCTTCGGCATCAAAAGTATCTGCAAAAACGTGTTCTGCCCGCAGGGTGCAGCGCGGCTTGTTCAACCCCTTGACAACGCCGAGATCGCCCAGTGAAAGAACTTCTTCCCCGCTGAAATTACGGGTCACTGCATCAATGGCCTTGAATTGGAGTTTTTTTGCCTGTTCCAATGAGATGGAATGCAAGGGATAGGTTTTCATAGTTGCTCTCCTTAGACAGATGCTTCGCTCTGCCCTTTGTAAATACGCAGTGCGTTGCGGTACAGCAGCTTTTCAAAGGTCTGCTCCGGTACACCGGCTTCGCAGGCCATCGGTGCAAAGGTGTCCAGCAGATAGCTGTAACCCACACCGCCACGGTCTGCAAAGTTGCTGCGGCGGGTGATGTCCATGCTCATGACGATCTGCGTGTCGTACCCTTCCGCACAAAGGCGGCTGAGCCAGTCTGCACGGGAGACATCGGGCTGGTAGTTGCACTTGCCGATGGTGTCGAACGCAATGTTGACCCCCTGATCCAGCAGGCGCTTCATGTAATCCAGATTGGCCGACAGGTCGATGTGGCTCAGCACCACCCGGCTCAGGTCAACGCCAAAGCTCTTGAAGATCTCCAGCTGCTCCAGGCCGCGCGTGCCCAGCGTTGTGTGGGTGCAGATGGGTGCCCCCGTTTCTGCATGGGCGCGGGACGCCGCACGGAACACCTTGGCCTCCGTCTCGGTGATGTCCTTCGAGGTGCCGATCTCGCCGATGGCGGTCGCCCGGACACCGGTGCCTTCAATGCCCTCGGTCAGTTCCTTCACCATGATGTCACACAGCTGCTGTTCGGTCAGCGTATAGCACTCCGGCGGGAGAAAGGGCTCCTTGTAGTAGCCCGTCGCGTGGGTGATCTCCACCCCCGCCTGTGCAGCCATTTTCTGCACATAGGCCACGTTCCGGCCCATCCCGCGGTTGGTCTGGTCGATGATGCCGACCACACCGTGTTCCGCCAGCCGCCGGTACTCCGCTGCGGTCGCGTCAAAATCATCCAGCCTGCAGTCGATGTTCTTCTTCGGACCGGACAGGTCGATCGTCGTATGCTCGTGCGCATACAGAATCTTTTCAGGCAGTTTCAAAAGGATTCGCCTCCTGTATTGTTTCTTAACCAGAGCCGCCTCCCGACGCAGGCCGGGAGGCGCTCATTTTATCCGGGGATCAGGCGGCAGGGGTGGACAGAGACAGCAGGAACAGCACGTTTGCGATCAGGCCGACCAGGATCGCGCCCAGAGGACCGACCGCCATGGAGACCAGAGGCTTCTTGCTGCACTTGTTGATGCACCAGAATGCCACGATGATGAACAGACCCGTCGTGGGCATGATTGCCTGAGCAGCCAGGATGCCGCCGATCAGCAGGGCGATGTCGATGACGTAGCTCATAGCGGTACGGATGTTGTCGCCGCAGCGCTTGATGCCGGGGAACTTGTCCAGACCCTTTGCGATGACGTTCAGCAGCAGGATCTCCACGCAGATGCAGGCTGCACCGGCGATCAGGGCGATAAAGGGGTTGGGGATCAGCAGACCGATCACAAAGACGAAGGTCATGCCGGCCGGAGCGTAGACGCCGGTGGTGATGGCGGTGGTAGCAACCAGAGGGATAAAGCCGATGGCACGAGCCAGAGCGGTCACGCCAGCGTT
>ENA-OWOE01000915-OWOE01000915.1-gut-metagenome-genome-assembly--contig:-NODE-915-length-13689-cov-4.782912_pt1 | contig 13689 bp, 5 predicted proteins | sample MGYA00248254_ERZ651788 | MGnify/ENA primary metagenome ERZ651788 (study PRJEB26908, sample SAMEA4031709) | gut metagenome | biome: gut; feature: normal infant; material: stool | place: China | collected 2015 ... | reverse complement strand
GTCACGTGGAAGGGGGTGCTGTGCCAGTTTGAGACGGTAGACGCCCTGTGTAAGCGGGTCTATTAGCTGGCCGACACCTATGGGCTGGCCCACTCCATGCTCACCCACCTGGCCGCCGGGGCGCTGGCGTCGGGCCACGATGTCATCGTCTGTCCCTCCCCCCTGTTCCCCGACCGGATGGAGCACCTGCTCATCCCCAGCCTGTCCCTGGCCTTTGTCAGCGCCTCCCCCTCCCTCCCCTATCCCAAACGCCCCTACCGCCGCATCCGGCTGGACGCCATGGCGGACGCGGCGCTGCTGCGCGCGTGTGAGAACGACGCAAAGGTTGCCGCCACGAGCCTGTACAGCATCACCCGCCTGCTGAACGACCCGCAGGACATCTACATTGCCATGCGCGCCGAGCCGCGGGAGAACTACAGCGACACCTACACGGCCAGCAAAGAGGAAACGACGAACGAGGAAAACACTCTGCTGGCCAAGGGCGGCACGGCGGTCACGGCTGACCTGAAATATTTCCGCCATCTGTACAACCTGCGCTGGTCTGCCGATTGGAAGATTGCCGGCGAGGGCACCTACACGCTGACCCCCCAGGCCAGCAACAGCACCGGCCTGAACTGGACGGGCGGCGGCGTTACGGTCTACTGCGCGTCGGGTGAGCGCTACCCGGCGGCCAAGGTGCCGTCCCTCAATGACCCTGTCGCCTGGCCGACGATCCCGGAGCTGGGCGAAAAAATCGAACTTACGAGCAAAACAGCGGGCCTTGCCAACAACAAGACGACCCGTGTGCCCATCCTTAATCTGCAATTGAGCAGCAAGTCCGTTGCAAAAACCGGCAAGGCAGAGAAGGACGAGCTGGTCGACCACTATGTCGGCCTTATCGGTGAGAACAAGGGCAACATTTCTTACATCACACTGCGCGACCCGGACATTCAGGTCAACGTCAAGACCGAGACCGTCGCCGCCGATACGCTGCCGAAGGCAGAGCAGCTCAAGCTGACCGCGACCAAATTCGTCACGGCGCTGGCGAAGGAAGACGAGAACTGGCGCGATGTGCGTGCTGTCGGCGCACTCTGCGGCGTCAACACCGGCACGCTGGAAAACTGCGCCCTGATCCGCGGCACGAACTCCTCGACCAGTGCGCTGGTGGCCGCGGCGCTGGCGTTTGGCGACTCCACCACCGCGACAGAGCGAACAGCAGAATACAAGACCGTAAATAACAAAAGCTATACCTATTATACAGACGAGCCGCGCGGCATTGGCGGTCTCGTCGGCGTTGCCATACCCGAAACGGATTCCGTTATGCAGAATCTGACCGTCGCGTCGGACGTGACGGTGGCGGGTCTGCTTGTGGACAAGGACACGAAATCCGTTGCAGAGATCACAGCGGCAGACCAGCAGGCCGAGAAGGCCCGCTACGCTGCCGCGGCAGCCGGGCCGGGTGACGAGAACTCCCTCTGGCGCAGCGTCGGCGTGGGCGGCGTGTTCGGCACGGTGGACGCGGCCCAGATGAAAACAGACAGTAAAACGAACATCGTCAACAACGGCTTTGTGACCGGCAACGGCTTCACGGGCGGCATCGTCGGCAACCTGTTTACGACAGGCGCAAATACCAGCACGCCGAGCCTGACGGGCCTGAGGAACAACGGCACGGTCAGCGCGGGCGCCAACTATAAGGGCGATACCGCGGGCGATGCGCGCAGCCTGGTGCTGGGGCAGTTCTTCGGCGGCATTGCGGGCTACGGCAGGGGCGTGACCCTGCAAGGCTGCGAAAGCGTGACCCGCAGCGACCTGACCGAGACCCAGCTCAAGGAGCAGGTCAAGGCGGGCTTCGACGAAACCGGCACATTGACCGACGCCAGCCCCCTCAAGGGTGATTTCGTCGGCGGCCTTGTCGGCTACGGCAAGGATATTACGCTGGACAACTGCAAGACTGGCAAGGGCTACGTGCTCGGCAGTCGGTTTGTGGGCGGTCTGGCCGGTGGCTTTACCGGCAGCGGCGTAAAACAGAACGATACGAACAGCAGTGACGTCTTTGGCAGCCGCTACGTCGGCGGCATCGTGTCGGTCAACGGCAGCAACAGCCAAATCAACGGCATGACCAATACGGGTCTGGTCGCGGCCTTTGGAAAGAACGCGGCCTACGTCGGCGGCATCGTCGGCGTCAATGATGCCGGCTGGGGCGGCAGTGAAAACACGACTGCCACAGCCACCGTGCAGAACTGCGCCAACCGTATGTCCGGCGACAACGCCACCGACACCCGCCGCATCAACCTGTTAAAGGAGTTGAGCAGCTCCGCGGGCGGCTACGCCGACTACGTCGGCGGCATCGCAGGCTGCAACGGCAAAAACGGCGTTGTGACGTGGGATAAGAGCGGCACCCCGACGCTGGGTGCCATTCTGTACGGCAACAACTACGTGGGCGGCGTGGCCGGTTATAACGATGAAAATGCGACGATCTCCAACACCTCCGGCCAGGACCTGACCATCAGCGGCCAAATCGTGGCGGCGGGCAAGGCTGTCGGCGGTATGATCGGCCTGAACTGCGCATCCACGCTGCCCTCCGCCACTGTGGCGGTCAGCCGCGTGGCGGGTCAGCAGCTTGTCGGCGGCGTCATCGGTGCCAACCTGCCGGTGGGCGGCTTCACCGTGACGGGCGGCGCGTTTAACACAGATGTGGCCTCGGGCCGCGTCGAGGCCGACGCCGTCGCGGGCGGCATCATCGGCTACAACCGTCTGCTCGCGGCCAAGCCCGCGGGCGTCACGCTGGAGGCGCTGCTGCCGACGATTAACGAGAGCACCGGCGTGCTGACCGACAGCACCGCCGCGGAAACGGCGGGCGGCGAGGTCACCCTTGCCAACTTCCAGAACATGCTCAACCTGCAGGCCGACATCTACGTCGGCGGCATCGTCGGTGCAAACGACGCTAAAACGAAGCTGACGATTCAAAAGGCAACCAACGGCGCAACGCAGAACGCCCTGTCCGTCGGCGGCCTGAACCCGTCCAACGGCGCGTTTAAAGGCGGCGTATCGCTGAACGCGCTGGCCGGTGGCCGCTATGACTTTGACACCCCGCGCGGCGCACTGGCGGGCGGTATCATCGGCTATGCCACACCCAACACGAAGCTGGAAAGCTGCACAAACTACGGCACAGTGGCTCACAAGTGCGCCGCGGGCGGCTTTGCGGGCTGGAACGAGGGCACGATCACCGGCGGCAGCATGGCGGCGTCCCTCGGCAACCGTGAAACCGGGTATACCTATCTGGGCGGCGTTGCGGGCGTCAACGGCGGTCTTATTCAGTCTGCCTACCCGGCTAAAGACTGCGCCGTGCGCGGCGACAGCTATGTCGGCGGCATTGCGGGCGTCAACCTGGGCGGTGACGCTGCGGCAAGCAAGGGCCTCATCATCTGCACAGAGAACAACAGCACTGGCACGGTGGAGGCCAACCGGTACGCGGGCGGCGTGGCCGGTGCCAACGTCGGCAGCATATCGCTGTCCGGCAAGATGCAAAGCAGTGTCACCGCCACCGACTATGCGGGCGGTGTGGCCGGTATCAATACGACGTATAAGGCCTATAAGGGCAGCATTTACGGCGCTGAAAACGCCACCGGCGCGGTCGGGGGCAGCGTCACTGCCGCCAACTACGCGGGCGGCGTGGCCGGTACGAACCGTGCCGAAATCACCCGCGTGGAGAACCGTGCCTCGGTGCGCGCCAGCACAAAATATGCGGGCGGTATTGCGGGCGTGAACGACGCGGGCGGCATGATCAGCGCCTGCGTCCATGCCCAGAATCAGGTCTACGCCACCAACGGCGAGGTGGGCGGCATCGCGGGCAATAATAACAGCGGTGCGTCCATTGAGAATGTGCAGGTCCGCGCCGCCGTCACCGCAGCCAACGGCACGGCGGGCGGCGTCACGGCCACGAACTTCGGCATCATCGGCCAAGACAGCGGGCTGGAAAAAAACAGCAGCGTAAGCAGCTGCACGATCACCGGCACGTCGGAGAGCATCGGCGCCATTGCGGCGTACAACCGCGCGGGCGCGACCATCCGCAATGTGAAGCTGGCGGAAAACGCCAAGGTGCAGTTCAGCACCCCGGCGGTCACCATCGGCGGCCTTGCGGGCATGAACGAGGGCACCGTCACCGACTGTCAGGTTGAAAACGGTGCACTGGCGCTGAACGACGGCCTGCGCGCGGGCACCAACACCGTCACGCTGGGCGGCGCGGTGGGCCGCACCACGGAGGACGGCACGGTCAGCAGAACCGGCGTTCTGCTGGACCTTACACAAAATCTTGATAAATATACAAATTTGGGCGGCGTCGCAGGCCAGAACGACGGTACCCTGGATCAGTGTACCTATTCCGGCACGATGGGCGACGACGCGGGCGCGGACGGCCTTGTCTCCGTCGGTGCACGCAGCACCGGCAGCACGGTGGGCGGCATTGCCGGTCTGAACAACAGCAAAATCACCGGCTGTGAGGTCAAATACATCAAACTGCAGGTCAGCGGCATCAGCAACATCACCACGACCCAGACCGCAGACGAAAAGCTCGCTAGTGCCAGCCATGTGGGCGGCATTGCGGGCCGCAACAATGCCGAAATCGTCAACAGCTATGTCGCCACCGAGCGCAGCAGCGGCGCGGGCAGCATCATCACGGCGCGTTACGGCTTTGTGGGCGGCGTCGCTGGCTCCAACAACGGCACTATCACGGGCAGCGGCAGCAAAAAAGCGCTGGTCAGCGACGAAGAAGCAACACCCGCCCTTGTTACACAGGTTGAAAATTGGCTGGGTGCGGCAGATGCCAATACCGGCATCAACAGCATGGCGGCAGAGCTAACCACAGGCAAGACCTACGCGGGCCTCAAGGGCGTTGACACTGTGTCTGCACAAGGCTATGGGAAGGTCTACAGCCAAAGCGGTCTTGCCGCCAATGATCTGCTTGTCGCCCTGCGCGGTAGCAACAAGAGCGAGACCGTCCGTGCCGACGGTTATCTGGGCGGTCTGGCAGGCTTTAACTCTCTCCGCGGTACGATTAACACTTCTGCCACCGGCAAGTGGTTTGTCTATTCTGACAATGCGACAACGGCATCCACCGTCGGCGGTATTGTCGGCCAGAACGAATCCAACGTCACAAACAAAAGCGTGCTGGACACTGTGGTAAACTGTGCCGCTGTGCGCCGGTTTACGCGCGTGTTTGAAACGTGGGCATGGATTGGAAATCAAAATAAAGACGATACAGACAATGACAACATTTACAAGGACGGCAGCCGTGTTGTTGTCCATGTGGGCGGTGTCATTGGCCAGCAGCAGAACCGCAGCGATGACCGGTGGTCTGCCAGCAAGGTAGTCAACTGCGGCAGTGTGTTCAACAGCCGCTCGGCCAATGTGGGCGGCGTGATCGCCTATTGGCTGGATTACGGCGGAACCGTACAGAAATGCTTCAATTTTGGCAAAATCACAACAAACACGAACGACGGAAACCCGGGTTACGGTGCAGTCGGCGGTGTTGTCGGCTTTATTGACCAGCCTATTTCCGGCGGCACCACAAATGTGCTTTCCTGCCGTAACTACGGTCAGATTTGGTATAAATCAAACGGCGCGAATGACTGTGCGGGCATTATCGGTAAAATCGAGATGAAGCAGGTCACCGATATTATGACACTGAACATCATCGACTGCGTCAATAGCGGTGCAATCAAGGCAGAATCGCAGGCAGTCGGCATTCTGGCATGGATCGGCCCGTGGAATGGAGGAAGAATTGACAACGTTACGGTAAATATTGACCGCTGCCGAAACCTTAATACAAACTTTACGTGTGGCAGAAAAATCGGCATTGTCGGCAGCCGCGGCGACGGTAGAGGGTCGAATAAAGCAACCAATGTCACAAACTGCTTTGCCACGGTTGGTACAGATTGGTATCCTATTGCCTATTTGCGCCAGAGTTACGAGAATGTCACCGGCCACGGCAACTATTATATTGAAAATTCCGAAAGTGCAGGCAAGAGCTTCTTTAAGAAAGATTCCCGTAAACTGACCACGACAAAACCAGCCGAAAAAACAGGTAACTGGAATTCGCCTAACTATGACTCGGCCTACAATGAAACAGCGTGGTATCCGTCCTCGGAAAAAGTAAAAGCACACCGTCTGTACATAGGTTATAACGTCACTGATGAAGCAACCGATCCTTATATTGCGTTCCTGCCCACTTTGGCAGAGGATGAGAACGGTGCAGCGTACAGCCTGTGGTGGATTAGCGGTCTTACATCTGCGGGCCCGTCTGCCCAACCAAACTCTGCCTATATCAAGACCGTCGGTCAGAAAGCCTACATTTACGATGATACCGGCGCGGGCGATGATACCAATCCCGGCAACCAGAGAGCGACTGTGATGCTGCGATTCGGCGAAGCTGCGAATAGCAAGGTCACAAACGACGTTGATATTACCGACATCACCGACGAGGTTATCCAGAACTACTATAAGTACGTGCTGGACAGCACCAAGCCCGCCCAGCCGGGAGAAATCCACGTCAAGGCCAGCCAGGTGCAGGACGCGGACAACAACGTCTATGGCCGTTATGAAGTGACGTGGAGCGAGCCGAACGACAAGACAGCCAGCCCCGCCGCTTACTACCGTGTTGAGATTCTGCCCTGCGACGCTGCGGGTACTGTCGCACCGGATGCAGATCCCTATCTGAAAGCTGACGTCTACCAGCGCAGCTATACTTTTGTGGCTGATAAAGCGTGGACGGGTAACTTCGTCGTGCGTGTAACGCCCTACAATACCAACGACGACCCGGCGCAGTCCGTCAACCCCCGAACCAGCGGCGTGCAGACCTTTATGCACGCCCTGCCGACACCGGAGATTGAGTTCCGGCTGGTCAAACGCGAGAACGGCGGCTTTGACTGGAATCAGTGCCAGACGCCGGATGAAAAATGGAGAGAATTCAAGTATGAGGTTGTCGCGGTGCTGAAAAACTACACCGAATACCCGACAGACGAGGCTTGGACCGTCAAGCTGACCGATGGAAAGTATAATTATTATTTTACAAAGAATGGCAAGCAGTACATCCGCCTGACCAATAATTTGGAACGCACTTTGACGCTTACGGCGTTGGCAACCCCGGACAACAGCAGCAGTACAAAGTATCTGCGCTCGGCCCAGTACAAGTCAGAGACCTATCTCCCTTCCCAGTGGCGAGACCACAACGGTGACTCCGGCAAGGACGAGGACGGTCTGCCGCTGGGCACGCTGAACAAGGACGGCGACACGGAGTATGTGACCTACACCGGCCAGACAGCGGAGAGCTTTGAAGCAACCGTGAAGTTTAGCTTTACCTCGAAGGTCAAGAACGGCAGCGAGCACGGCAGCCCGACCTACCGTGTCATGCTGCTGGCAAAATATCTGGGCAATGACGAAGTCAACGGCGTATCTTTGAACGGCCAGTACATCACGCTGGCCGCGCGGGAAAGCATTGTGACAGAGTCTCCCGTCACCTTCAACCTGAACAGCCTGCCGTCGGATGCTATGTCCAACTACACCGACTTCCTCGCTGTCGCGGTGCCCGTCACCAGCGGCAAGGGCGATATGAAGTATCGCTGGGATGCCACGGCGGAGGAAGTGTCCGCAGCCATCGCCAGCCATGCAAACGACACCGACAAAGAAATCTGGTGGAAGAACGGCTATGAAATCGTCCGCACGGGCGAGCACAGCTATACCTATGCCCATCTGACGCCGCTCTGCTTCTCCGACGTGAGCCGCACCGATGACACGGAATGGGCTAAACAGGCCACGCAGACGACCCCGCAGATCATCTTCAAGCAGCTGAACCTGAATGTCCTGAAAGCCCCGACGCTGGCCGAAACCACCGAAGGAACAGTTGACAAGGCAACCAACGAGTTGACCTATACGTTCAACTGGACGCAAGAGAACATAGGTACGGAAACGCCGACCTACAGCATCAAGCTCTACGGCCTGTTGACGGACGAGAACGGCAATGTGACCGGTCAGGAGCAAATTGCGCTGAAGGACACCCTGACGCCGACACAAAATGGCAGCAGCTTTACCCTGCCTGTCAACGTGGATACCATGCTGGCCAACGGCAGCGACAGCTGGCGCTATGACAAGGTCCGGCTCGAGGTCACCCGCGTGGCGGCAGCCAACACCACCGAAATCGGCGCGTCCGCTGTGGCGGATTACAGCGTTAAGCAGCGCCTGCCCGGCATCAGCGCGCCGAGCTCCATCACCCGCGTCAACGGCGAGACCGACAACGCGGATGCCCTGCTCTACACGGTCAGCTGGTCGCCGTCCGACAACGCGCGCATTGACCACTATGACCTGTGCGTCGTCGATGACGGCGGCAAACCTGTGCTGACGCTGCCCACCACGGACAACGTCGGCAGCCTGACGCTGGATCTGGAGCAGTATCAGGGCAAGGCATTGCGCTTCCGCGTCATTGCCCGCCGCAAGGACGATAGCTGCTTTGACGGCCCGGACGGCGCGTTGAGCCAGCCCGAGGCCATCGTCCGCCGCGCCGATGCGCCTGTGGTTGAAAACGTCGCTTTTGACAACAACAGCCCGAATCAGGAGACGTTCCTGAACGACCTCAAGCTCAACATGACGCTGGCGGAAGCCGCACAGGGCAATGTCTACTTTACCGGCTATATCTTCAGCGATGAGGCCAAGTATACAGAAATTGCCAAACTGGCCGAGGTTTGGCAGAATACCCCCACCGGACAGGACAAGTACACGGCCCAGCAGAAGTTGACCCAAGCACTGGACGAGATGCTGGACAGCGGCGACGCCGAGCTGGTCATCCCGAAGGACAGCCGCACGGTGGGCGGGAGCGCCAGCGTCAACGGCACCACCGCCAGCTATACCTTTGTGCCCGACGGCAACGGCTTTACGCTGACGCCCGACCATGCAAAACAATACCTGCTGCCCGCGGTGCGCGTTATGCCCACCGACGGCACGACAGCGTCGAACTGGTTCTACTTCTTGCAGCAGGATGCCGCAAAGGCACAGCTGCCGGCCATCACGCTGGACGCCCCCGTGGACGCTGCCGAACCGGAACGCGCGCTTGGCAATGCCGTTTACACGCAGGAGGTCAACCTGTACAACGACCCCGAGTTTAAGAGCAATCGCGGTACGGCCCCGCTGGAGCTGCGCCGCTTTACGGTGGAGTGGACCGCGGTGAACAAGTACACCCAGGCCGACGGCACGGTGCGCAACCTGACCGACAGCTATACCTTTACCGTCACGCCGTTGGGCGAGGACAAAACGCCCTACAGCATTACGGTGACGACCTACGACAGGGACGAGACGGACGCAGACGGCACGATTCACCCGCGCGGTGAAATCAAAACCGTCACCAAGACCTATGACGGCAAAACGACGGAGCTTAAAGAGCAGACCACCGTTGTGGACAAGGAGACCGGCAAGACCCGCATCTGGTACGACCTGAGCGTCGAGCCTGTGACCGACGAGAACGGCAACGTGACATGGGAACAGAAACCCTATGACGTCACCGGCACGGTGGAAAAGGACGGCGGTACGCTGTACTACAAGGCACAGACGGTTCCCATGCTGGAGCTGGTGCAGGAGGACGGCGCCGAGCCTGTTTACCGCATCACCCTGCCCGAGCTGCAGGAAAAGGTGCAGGACGACTCGCTCAATCTGCAAAAGTTCACCGCAAGTGTGACGCTGCAGACGCTGGCGCACTCGGATAACAAAGGTAAGACCGTTGCGTCCGATTGGGTCAAGGTCACCGTCAACGGGACGAACACCGCCGATGCGACGGAGGATGCCCAGAGCATGGACTCCGCGGAGAGCGTCGCGCCCGCCGAGACTGCAGAAAGCACGGCGGCGGAAAGCGCCCCCGCAAGCGTGCCCCCGGTCCTGATGCGGGCCCGTGCGGCACTGCCCATGGCGACCCCGGAGACCGCCGCTGCCCCGGATGAGACGGACGCGGCGGAAACCGCGCCCTCGAAACAGACGGAAACAAGCGACGCATCGTAATTTTATTTCAGGAAAGAAGGTGGCATTATGCACCGCAGGGCACGCAGCATTCTGCGCGGGGAGCAGGGAGTTTCGATGATACTGGTCCTCTGCATCGGCGCGCTGTTTGTGGCGCTGTCGGCAGCGCTGGTCTATGCGGCCTCCGTGCTGACGGCCAATGCCAACCGCCAGCTGCTGGAACAGGAAGCCTACCAGCTGGCAACCAGCTTTTCCGACGTGCTGGAAGGGGAGCTGAACAAGAAGGACAGCAGCTTTGCCAAGTTCGTCAATGAGCAGTTCATGTTCTCCCAAAGCTACGGCAAGGACATCTATGATTTGGAATCCCAGCCCAAGGAGTTCGCCTGGAAAACCGATCCCAACCAGCCTGATGGCGGGGCCGAGGCCATCACGGTAACACTGCGCCGCCGCCCGGGAGACGGTGCCGACAAGCTGAACCAGACGGCGAACAGTACCAATGCCACAGACCTGCGCAACCTGCTCGACACACTGGAGGGCGAAAACCGCAAGGGCATGGAGATCGTCGATTTACAGCTGGACATTACGGTGACAGTCACGAAAAACGGCGAGAGCTTTGCCTTCACGCGGACCTATGACCGCACAGTGAAGTACGACAGCGACGGCAGCCAGGCAAAAAGCAAAAAATTACCAAAGGTGTACTACACAATAAACGACGGTCCAACAAAGTATTACCGCATTAAAGCCCTGACGTTCTACGCCCCCGGCAGTCCTGACCTGACCATTACTGACGAAAACATTGGCAGCTACCGCCTGACGTTCCACTGCGACACCAGCCAGCAGCCCGATTCCATCACCTACACCCGCGGTGCCAAACAGAGCACCGGCACAACACAGGAGTGACCCGCTATGAAACATACTTTACAAAGTCAGCGCGGCGAGACCATTGTGGAAGTGCTTGTGTCGTTCCTGCTGCTGATGATTTTTACGTCGATGTTCGTCGTTTCGCTGCGGTACGCCCGCGCCATGTCCCAAAAGGCCGAGTCGCTGCGGGAGACAGCCTATGCCTTCTGCGCCGGGCTGTACCCGGCCAATAACGCGGCCCCCAGCTGGGAGAAGGAGCGGGATGGGCTGAAGTTCTCCTTTGGCGATTACGGTGAATTTACGGTGAACGGCGTCGAGCTGGACAGCGTGGAGACAAGCGCAAAAGTTACGGAAAACGGCCAAGAAACGACGGAACAGCACAAGTTTTACCGCTACAGCAAGAGCACGGCAGAAGGGACGACCAACCCATGAAGCAGCGTTTGAAAAACCAGAACGGCACAACGCTGGTGGAGCTGATCGTCTGCATGGTGCTGCTGGCAATCTTTACGCTGGCGGCGGTCACGCTGATACAGCCCAGCGCACAGGCGTACATGGACATCCAGCAGCAGACGCGCGCGCAAAATCTGGCCGATGCGCTCATTGAGACGATCCGCGGCGAGGTGCTCGAGGCGAACGGCTATATCCGCTTCACCGACGGCGCAACGGACCTTAATGATTTGGATAGCGTTTTTGCGTCCAAGGGTGACGACTACAGCGAGGGCACGGCATTGGAATTCAGCGTCTACCCCAACCACATTGAACTGATCGACAAGGACTGTGTGCCGATGCTGACAAAGACAGACGGCACAGCGCTGTTGACAGCGGAACAGGCCAATGCGCTGAACGGCTACCTGCACATGCGCTTTTACCGCGATGAACTGAATGATGACGGGCACTACGGCAACCCGCAGCACACAAAAGAGAACAAGGCCGAGGACGGTACCGTGACGGTCACACTGCCCTACGTTGCCTACGGCTACACAACGGCCTATCCCCGGGATGCCTATATGGGGCTGTTCATCAGCGATCTGCATTTCTACGCCCGCAGCTGGACGCAGGACGGCGACGAAACCAAGACCCCGCGCATTACGGCTATGACGGTGGTGCTGACTGTGGCCAAGCGGGACACCAACAACCAGATCGTGCCGCTATGCACCCAAAAAGCCATTGTGCAGTTGCCCGGTGAGCCGGTCATCCTGTATGAACCCGGCACCTGGGACGGCAAGGCATCGTCGGAGGCGTGAACGGTGCCCTCCGGGACTATTTTTGAAAAGTTTATTACAATCCCGGCAGATGTACTGGACAAATTCAAATGGATTCGTTATACTTTAAAACATGAATACCTGTGTGCCGGACAAAAATGCAGGAACGTCATGGGCATCAGAACAGCGAGGATGACTAGGATGGCAACAATTGAAATCAAAATGCTGGGCGGCTTTGAGATCCGTGTGAACGGCAAGCCCGTGCTGGCACAGCTGGCGCAGTCCCGCAAGGCAACGGCGCTGGTGCAGTATCTCGTTTTGCGGCGCGGGGAGCGCGTCTCCCACAAGGTACTGACCGATACCCTGTGGGCAGGGGAGCGCTCCACCAACCCGGACATGGCCCTGCGCGCCATCTTGCATCGCTTCCGCAATATGATCGACGCGGAGGGTCTGGATGAGATGGAGGGCTGCATCGTGACCAGCCGCGGCTACTACCAGTGGAACCCCCATCTGGACTGCAGCGTGGATGTGTTTGAGGTCAACGACCTGTCGGAGCTGGCCCGCAAGGAGAGCGACGCCGAGAAGCGCAGCCGCATTTATGAACAGATCGTCAACCTGTATGACGGGCGCCTGCTGCCGCGGTCTGCGTCCGAGCCGTGGGTCGAAAGCGTCAGCGTGCGCCTGCACGGGCAGTACCGCACAGCCATTTTAAACCTGCTGGAGCTCTGCAAAAAATGGGGCGAGAGCACCCGCATCGTTGCGCTGTGTACCCGCGCGCTGGAGCTGGACCCCTACGAGGAGCGCCTTTATCTGGAAAAGATCGTCGCGCTGGAGACGCTGGGCCGCCACGAGGAGGCGCAGGATCTGGCACGCCGCGGCAGCGCCATGGGCTGCCTGCATCATACCATTGAGCCGGGCCGCGCAGGCTCTGCCTACCGCCAGATGCGCCAGGCAGACCGCAATATGGAGAGCGAGGTCTCCAAGCTGCTCTCTGCTCTGCCGGATACCGAGAACACGGGGGCCTGTATCTGCGACTTTGAGACGTTCAAGGAAATTTACCGCGTACAGCGCGGCGTGCAGGCCCGCTACGGTCTGCAGGTATTCCTGGCGATCCTGACCGTGGCTCCCAGCCAGAACACCGATGCTGCCGAGACCGCTCTGATGGTGGAGCAGCTGGGTGATCTGATCCACATGAATCTGCGCCAGTGCGATGTGGCCGCCCGCTACACCGATATGCAGTATGTTGTTATGCTGAGCGGCAGCACCGCCGAGAGCGGCACCGGCCCGATGGAGCGCATCAAGGCCGCGTTCTACCGCATCCCTGCCCATGGCCGCTACCTGTTGAGCTATAGCCTCTATGTTCCCGAGGCCAAGGCCGACAGCGGGCGCGCCCGCCGCCGCAAAAAGACGGCGAAGAAGGAAAAATAAGTGAGCCGTTAAGCCGTACAGTGAAAGCTGTGCGGCCTTTTTGCTGCACGGACCGGCAAAGAAACGCTTGGTAGGGGCGGGCATTGCCCGCCCGTGCCCGTTTGCCCTGTGATAAATTTTCCCGAAAAGACGATGCTGCGCCAAGTTGGCGGGCGAGCAATGCTCGCCCCTACACTCGCTGTATGTCGAGGAACGATTTTTTACACTTTCCACAATCTTTTGCCTA
>ENA-OWOE01000913-OWOE01000913.1-gut-metagenome-genome-assembly--contig:-NODE-913-length-13696-cov-8.482341_pt1 | contig 13696 bp, 9 predicted proteins | sample MGYA00248254_ERZ651788 | MGnify/ENA primary metagenome ERZ651788 (study PRJEB26908, sample SAMEA4031709) | gut metagenome | biome: gut; feature: normal infant; material: stool | place: China | collected 2015 ... | reverse complement strand
AAAAGATCTACAGTTTTCAAGGTTCATCTGAGCCTTTTTCTTTTGCTCAGTTTTTTCATAGGTCATTTGACACTATCGCTATTAGTATATTTTTATTTGTGCCTTAGATGTAGCAAGGTGTAGCATATCAGACAACAAAAGTTAAAATGTTAACGTTGATTGACATTGCAATTGTAACAAAATGTTGCGGAAAAAATAAAGTTACTATTAATTATGCACAAAATAACAACATTTATTCACTGGAAAAATAGATTGTTGATTGTAAAAATGTAACAAAGTGTAGCAAAATATAAAAACAGATGTTAACAAATTGTAGCGAAAAGACGATATAAATGATACAAAACGTAGCAAATGGAATTGCGATGAAAAACAAGGAGGATTATGTTAAAGATTTCACTGAAACAAGGTCAGTATGTAAATATCGGAGATAACATCCGCGTAGTTTATGTGGGTGGAACAGGAAATCATGGAAGGCTTATGATCGATGCGCCAAAAGAGGTTAAAATCGCAAGGAGCACCGTGGAACAAAATCCGGAGCGCAGAAAAGATACTTATTATCCGGAACCTGCGATCTCAAAAGAAGCGCAGGACGAGATCAAGAAGATTTTATGGAATGAACGCATGAAAGCGGAAACAAAAAAAGATGCAGAAAGAATGAGCCATTAAGCTCATTAAAAACATCGCACAATCATCTGGTAATAGACAAGGCACAACCCGGGATGCTTTGTTTGTTATAAATAATGCCGGAAAAGGAAGTCCGGTCAAAAACATAATAACTCATCATAAGGATGAGACAAGGAGGATTATATTATGGTAGTACAACACAATTTACAGGCAATGAACGCGAACAGAATGTTAAATGTAACAACAGGACAGCAGGCAAAGTCCACAGAGAAGTTATCTTCCGGTTACAGAATCAACCGTGCAGCAGATGATGCGGCAGGATTAACAATTTCTGAAAAAATGAGAAAACAGATCCGTGGTCTTGATCAGGCATCCACAAACGCACAGGACGGTGTATCTGCAGTTCAGACAGCTGAGGGTGCTTTGACAGAAGTTCACTCCATGTTACAGAGAATGAATGAGTTGGCAGTTCAGTCTGCAAATGGAACGAATGCACAGTCTGATCGTCAGGCGATTCAGGACGAGATTGATCAGCTTGCAACAGAAATTGATCGTGTATCAGAAACAACAAAGTTCAATGAAATATATTTGTTAAAAGGTGATACAAAGACTGCAAGTAAGGCTAACTTCATGAAGAGTACGTATGTAATGGGTAAAGACTTGTTTGCAAAAGGTGGTAAAACCAAACTTTCTGCGGACCAGCTTAAAGAAGAATTAGCAAAGGGAAATAGGGTATATACAGTGGCAGAAGCCAATGCAGGAGATCAGACAGATGCTAATATAGCAGAAGCTGGAAAAGATTATGTGTATGCAACAAAATTATACGATGCCAAGGGTAAAGAAGTATCAGCAGAGCAGATAGCTGATTCAAAAAATGCAGATGGATCAACAGCAACTAATTATTATGTTAATGAAAAAGGTGCAGTTGCAAATGCTATTGCGATTACAGCAGCAGATGCTAAAGCAAAAAACATTCAACCGTTTGACGTAAATGGTGAGCTTTCCTTTAACCTTCATGTTGGGGCAGATTCAGCAGCAGATAATAAGATTGCAGTCAAAATCGAATCAATGAGTGCAGCAGGAATTGGCGTGAAGGATCTTAAAGTTGACACAGAAGATGATGCTACAGCAGCAATTGACCGTATTGCAGAGGCAGTGGCAAAGGTTTCTTCCCAGCGTTCCGCTCTCGGTGCTGTTCAGAACAGACTTGAGCATACGATCGACAACTTAGACAACGTTGTAGAGAACACAACAGCAGCTGAATCCCGTATCCGTGATACAGATATGGCTGAAGAGATGGTTAACTACAGCAAGAACAACATTCTTGCACAGGCAGGTCAGTCTATGCTTGCACAGGCTAATCAGTCTACTCAGGGTGTACTCTCTCTGTTACAGTAATTTGTGTAAAATGTATCAAAAAAGAAGCTCGCAGTTTTGTGGGCTTCTTTTACTAAGTTATTGCTGTAGCTTTTTCAATTCATCAATTGATAGACCAGTAGCACGAGAAATATTCTCTAAAGACAGCAGATTAAGCTCCAATAGATGACGTGCAGTATTAAGGACACCCTTTTGAATACCAGCCTCATACTCCGCTTTCCGAAGTTTCTTCTCTTCTTCTTCCTTGTCATATTCAAATATACTCATACTGATAACCTCCGCGCGGTTCTTTCGAAGAAAATCCGCAAGAATATTTTCTTTGATACATTCATCAACAGCACGTTCCACCGCCTCGTTCAGAGACAGGTCGGCTGTGTATTTTCGCACTTTTGCAACATATTGCGCATATTCCCTTAGCGTTTTGCAATGCTCCATAAGAAGGGCATTGTGACCTTCATTGATATTTAAGACAGTTACGATCAGCTCCAGTTTTGGCTCACCCGACAGATGTTCAAAAGCAGAGGAAAGTCTGTGTTCAAAAACATCGCAAACCGGATCAGAACCATTATAAAACTCAATGAAATTAGGAGCAGGTATCTTTTGCAGGCTGGACGAGTATAAAGATTTTTGATCCAGCATTTTTTGATATTCACTGCTAATGTAAAATAAATCACGAAGCGGCATATTTGGATTGTAAGTCGACTGATGTTCGTACAGGTATAAATTCGTGTCAATGATAAATGCCAGATCGTTTTTCATTCCCATATAGATAGCGTTTTCCAAAGTAACAATCTCTAAATCATCCGGATTCGTATAGTCTCTGCTGTTTACTGCATTGTAAAGCGAGAGCAGATTCTTTTTGTCTGAAAATAACATCCGGAAAACAGTATCTTTGTAGTTGCGATATGCAGAAACTGCTCCTGCTGTAGTTGATTTGTAACGATCTTGTGGCCGCATTGCCATAGGCTTTCCTCCTTATCACGGTGGACGGCAGATGCACATAAATGCATCGTGCCTCCGGCAGGAGAATAGAGCATTGTAAAAATAATTTTCATCCGTCTCCTGCTTTTAAATTGGTTAATGGGTAATAAAAGCATAGATACGAAATGAACTGCCCCGGTCATTGTCGGTTGACCGAAAGCTTTCTAGATTACAGATGACTCTTAAGCCACAAAGATTTTGTAAAATATGCTTTGGGATATTGTATCATACAAATATCAGGTAATGCAATGGAGAAAATAGTAAAATTTTAAATATTATGAGTACTAAAAAAATGAATAAAAGCATTCATTCATATCTCCGCAACAGTAGCCTAAACAAAAGAATCATGCTACAATGAACCAAAGCAGATAAAAATAGCAAGGGGAATGTCACATAAATAACAAAGGAGACCATCAGACATGAACATAAATATTTTATATGAGGATGAGGAGGTTATTGTCTGCGAAAAACCGGCGGGGGTTGCGGCGCAGACAAGACGGTTAGGACAGGCGGACATGGAAAGCCTTCTGAAAAATTACCGGGCAGGAAAGGGAGAACAGCCGTATATCGGGGTGGTACACAGGCTGGATCAGCCGGTGCGCGGAGTGATGGTTTTTGCCAAAACGAAAGAGGCTGCGGCGGATTTAAGCCGCCAGGTGCAGACAAAAATGGCAGATAAATTTTATTATGCGGTGACAGACGGTGTGCCGGAACAGAAAAAAGGTACATTGGAAGATTACCTGCTCCGGGATGGAAAAACAAACACTTCAAAAGTGGTATCTAAAAGTACGGAGGGCGCAAAGTCAGCAAGGCTGGACTATGAAGTGACCGCACAGAATAAAACGAACGCCATTCTCCGGATCCGGTTAGACACCGGAAGGCATCATCAGATCCGGGTACAGTTAGCAAATGCAGGAATCCCGATCGTTGGGGATGCAAAGTATAATTTTAAAGAGACAATGACACGGAGTGGAAACGGTCTTTTACTCTGCTCTTATAAAATCGGATTTAAACATCCAAAGACACATAAAAAAATGGAGTTCGAAATCAGGAATCCATTTCTCATCTGAGACAGAAACGCAGGAGTTACAAAGGACTTCTGAGTTTCAATAAAATCACGAAAAATGTCGAAAATAGAGTGGTAAAATAAGCACAATGTGCTAAAATACAAATAGGATTTAAAATTTGGTTCGTAAAATAAAACAGATGTAGTGGGAGGTATGGGTATGAACAATATTAAGGTGAGAACAAAATTAGTCATTGTAATGGTGATTGCACTGATCGCACTGGCACTATGCGCCGTCATTTCCAACACAAGCCTGTCAGGACTTGGAAATAATGCGTTAGACATTATCGAGAATGATATGCGTTCCTCGTATGATGAACAGATCAAGGCACAGGTAGATAATGTAATATCTCTTTGCCAGAGCATTTACAATCGGTATGAAAAAGGTGAATATACTTTAGATGAGGCAAAAAAACTTGCAGCAGACCAGATTCGTGATCTGCGTTATGGTAATAATGGATATTTCTGGGTAGATACTTATGATGGAACAAACGTAGTCCTTCTCGGCAACGACACAGAGGGAACAAATCGTATGGATGCAGTGGATACCAATGGATTTGCGTATATGCAGGCAATCATCAACGCAGGAAAGCAGGAAGACGGCGGTTTTACGGATTATGTATTCCCGAGAGAAGGTGAGACGGAATCTTCTCCAAAACGTGCTTACAGCAAGGCATTTGAGCCATTTGGCTGGGTACTTGGAACCGGAAACTACACGGACGATATTGATGATGATGTACTGGATGTCAAAAATGAATTTTCTTCCTATGAATCCAACAGCAGAATGGCGATCATCGGAATCGCTGTTGTAATGGAAGTAATTTTAATTTCAGTTCTGACACTGATCACAATCAGCATTGTGAAACCATTGAAAAAGAGCCTTGCCCACATTGAAGAGATAGCGCAGGGTGATTTTTCAAAAGAATTTGAACAGGATCTGTTAAAGAGAAAAGATGATTTTGGACAACTGGCAGATTCGCTTGAGAAAATGCGCTCTGAGATGAAGGAACTGATTGGAGAGGTGAAATCAGAAGCATTAGAGATCACCGGCATGGTGCAGGAGATTGATACGAGTCTTCAGGCGTTAGATGATCAGATTGAAAATGTATCTGCGACAACGGAGGAGCTTGCGGCAGGTATGGAGGAGACAGCGGCATCTTCGGAAGAGATAAATGCAATGTCACATGAGATTGAGAGCGCTGCGAAGAGTATTGCAGAGAGATCTCAGGATGGCGCTAACGAGGCAGATGAGATCAGGGAACGTGCTGTGAAAATCAAAAAAGATACAGACGAAAATGACAGACGTACCAGATCGATTCATGAGGAGATTAATGAGAGCCTGACAAAAGCACTTGACGATATTAAGGTTGTGGATCAGATCAATGTTCTTGCCAAATCAATCATGGATATTACCGGACAGACGAACCTTCTGGCTTTAAATGCATCCATTGAGGCTGCCAGGGCGGGAGAGGCAGGAAAAGGATTTGCGGTTGTTGCGGATGAAATCCGTGTATTGGCAGAGCAGTCCAAAGCAGCAGTTGCCCATATTCAGGAAGTGACTGTCAATGTGACCGCAGCCGTTGAGAACCTTGCAAATGATGCAGAGAGGCTGCTGGAGTTTGTCGGAAATGATGTTGTGGAAAGTCTTGGAGGATTTGCAGAAATGGCAAATTCCTATAACAGTGATGCTGCCAATGTAGATTCCCTTGTAACAGATTTCTCAGCGTCATCGGAGCAGCTGCTCGCATCCATTAACGGAGTGATGGATGCTATCTCCGATGTCAGCAAGACTGCGACAGAGGGAGCTACCGGAACAACGGATATTGCTGAAAAAGTAGGAATCGTTGTGCAGGAGACAGAGGCAATTAAGCAGAAAGCAGAGACAACCTATCATTCTGCTGAAAAACTACAGAAAAATGTGGAACGTTTTATTGTATAACCGGTAATGGATATAGAATGTGACAAAACAGCAAGCGTTTTTTTGGAGCAAAAGGGGATCGTATGATAGAAAAGTATTATAATGGGGTTATCGAACAGGTCGCAGGAGGAATCGGAAATGTAGAACATAACAGTATCCTTGTGCGGTATAGCAATGATTTTTCTATATGGGATTTAGAGAGTGTCAATCATTATAAGGACCAGACAGACATCTTTTTTACCTGTCATGAGTTTTCTTATAACAAGATCGCAGAGGCTTATGAACCATATCTGGGACTGATCCGGCAGATGTTCCATAAGTATTGCAGTGGCACATTGGAAGAGTTTATGGAAGAATGTGATGTCTACAAGCTTCAGAGACCTGTGTTTGAAAGTTATTTTGAAAAGGGATTTTGCGAGAGAACGGAACAGATTCTGATCGATGAGGTAGAGTATGAGCAGGAGCGCATGCACAGTTCAATTGTGACCATGCTTCAGAAATTATCGGAGATCTGTCCAATCGTCATTGTGTTGAACCGCTTTCAGCTGGCTTCAAAAAGTACCATGCAGCTTACCAACAGACTGCTTCAGACAAAGAATAAAAATATCGGCATTGTCTTGGGAGTCAATGATGTGCAGTCGATTCCGGAATTTGCACATGAAGAGTGGGATGCGATCTGTGAGAGTATGGATGACCGGAACATGGTGTACCATATCGGAAATGCAGGCAGGAACATGGAACCGGATGTCATGGACTATTACTCTGATTATGAGAGTGACGATGGCTATCGGAAACTGAATAATCTGGTATACTTTCTGGATTTTGATCAGGCAAACCATCATCTGAGCAAGATTGAGCGCCGGATCAAGTTTGATAACTTTACGATTTCTGAGAAAAAGCATTATCAGCTTTTGCTGTTACAGATTATGGTGTCGGTGTTGCAAAGAGATATTGCGAAGGCTCTGGAATCCTGCGAAGATCTGGAAAAACTGCAGGATCAGGAGAAAGAGGGAGCATTTTATTATAATTTCTGGATGGCAACTTCTTACATGTATCTTGGAAAGTTAGAGGAAGCCATGATTTATGTACAGAAGGCAAAGGAGTGCGGAGAAGCGCTGGGGGATGATTTTTTAGTGTTCCGTGCAGAACTTTTAAAAGCGCAGAACCAGATGTCCGGCTGGTGCAATATTTTCTTCTGTGCCCAGGATATTGAGATCAGCGATAAACTGATCGAGAAGCTGAATGCGTACCATTACAAAAATCATCTGGCGCATATTTATATTTATGCATACGACAATAAACCGGAGATCGTGGCAAAAGCGTACCGGTCGGAAGCATTTCTGATTTATTTTTCCAAGGGCGTTGCGCTTGCAAAAGAGATTGGCAATGAGCAGCTTATCAGCATTGCATACCGGAAAAATATCATGATAGCATCCACAAATGGCGAGTACGAAGTTTCCCTGTTATATTCGATCCGTACCTATGAGGCGATGAAAGATGTTGACAGCGTGGAGGGCGGAAGGATCTATTCCGGTATTGCGTATAATTTATGTGCAATGGGAGAAAATGAGAGAGCCCAGAGCTATTACAACAAGGCAATTAAGATATTATGTAAACTGAGAAAGCCGGAGGATATTGCAGAAGTACATTATAATATGTCATTGAACTGCGTTATGCTGGGGCAGTATGACAAGGCGCAGGAATACCTGACACAGTGTATGAAAGCGATCGAAAAGCTGCATCTGAACAGTCTGCGTGTCTGCAACCTGTCCAAACTGTATGGATTGTTTGCTCTGGTTTCCATTTTACAGGGAAACCGTTTTAACTGTGAGAGGTATCTGTATAGCTGCCGCCAGTTTTTGAATTATATTTTCGAGAAGGAAAAGACAGAAAACAACCTCGCCACTGTGCATGACTACGCAAAGGCAGATGATGATATGTTCCTCTATACGTTTTCCAAGGCATTATTAGCACAGCATGACGGAGACAACGAGGAGGCGCTAAAATTATATGAGCAGGCAGATATTTATTTAAAGAGAGCAGAGGGAAACCAGTTTTTCTGTTATGTGCTGTTCCGAAGGAACAGGATGGAATGCTTCAGGAATGCAGGAAAAGAGATCCTTTATGAGCAGGAAGAGTTTATTTTAAAACAGTATGAAGAGACACATCGTATCATGTTCCATGAGTACGCGGAGGATATGAAAGATCTTCTGCCACCGGTAGATGACGACTGTGAGGAATTATCAACCAGGGAAATCGAGGATCTGTTAAAGCAGGAGAGCGTGGAGCGGGCATATAAGAGTAAGAAAGAACAGCTCGACTTTATTTCTATCTGGCAGAAACTGATCGATGTAAATGGTATCACTGCAAAAGAGATGCTCAATATGGTCATGAAGACATTTTTAAATCATTTTGACGTCGACCGGGCAGTCTATATCCGCTATAGCGAGAGGGTGCCGCAGGTACTTTACAATGACACAGAGAAAGAGATGACGCCGGAGATCATGAAGATCATGGAAAAATCCATGCGGAAAAATGCGGGTGGATTTGTGATCTCCAAGATCAGCAGCAATTATTCTGAACATCAGGATATCACATCGATTTTTGGTGATGAAGATGTGTGTTCTATGGTGGCGATCCCATTTTTTAACAACGCAAAAATCGAGAATATTGTCATCACCTATGTGCTGATGAAGGATAACTGGCATTCCTCGGTGAACCGTTATATGCTTGATGAGGACGATCTGAACTTTTATCAGCTTCTGTTCCGTGAGGTGCGTTACGCATTGAACAGGCTTGATGCCTATGACAAGATTTATGAGATGAATACAAAACTGTATATGTCGGCAGTTACAGACCAGCTGACAGGATGCTATAACCGCGAAGGGTTCTACCGCAAATTAGACACACTTCTGAAAGAGATCGCAGGAGAAAAAAGAAAACCAAAGCTGGGAGTGATGTTTATTGACCTGGACAATTTCAAACACTATAATGATACGTACGGACATGATGTGGGCGATTTCGTTCTGATCAAAATGGCTGATATTTTTACGGAAGTCTGTGGAAAAGATGGTTTTGTGTGCCGTTATGGCGGGGATGAGTTCCTGATCTTCCTTTATACAGATGACAGGGATATTTTCAAAGAAAAGGCAGAGCGTATCTATCAGATTATTGATGAGGCAGACGGATTTTCGGCGGAGATCAGTGAAAAACTCGGACAGTCATTCTCAATCGATAAACAGCATCAGATCTCCTGCTCCATCGGTATTGCAGCCGGAGACCATATCTGTACGGAAAATGATATGACAGAGATGATCAAGAAGGCGGATGACCTGCTATATTCGATCAAAACAACGACAAAAGGAACCTATCGTATATGAAAATCGTTTTACCTGAGAAAGTAACTTATATTATTGACACACTGACACAGCATGGCTTTGAGGCCTATGCTGTAGGAGGGTGCGTCCGTGATACGATGTTAGGGAGGATTCCCATGGACTGGGACATCACGACATCAGCAAAGCCAGAACAGGTAAAAGCGTTATTCCGTCATACCATAGATACAGGAATCCAGCATGGAACGGTTACCGTGATGCTTGAACATGAGGGATTCGAGGTGACCACATACCGTATTGACGGAGAATATGAGGATGCAAGGCATCCTAAGGAGGTACAGTTTACTTCCAATCTGTTAGAAGATCTGAAGCGCCGCGATTTTACGATCAATGCTATGGCTTACAATGATAAGGATGGGCTGGTCGATGCGTTTGATGGTGTGGGAGATTTAGAGCGCGGTGTGATCCGGTGCGTGGGAGCTGCTGTGGAGCGGTTTACGGAGGACGCGCTTCGTATGCTGCGTGCAGTGCGGTTTGGAGCGCAACTTGGCTTCTCTATTGAAGATGAGACAAGAGAGGCGATTGTTTCCCTGGCACCAAACATTGCAAAAGTGAGTGCAGAACGTATTCAGATCGAAATGGTAAAACTTCTCACGTCCGGACATCCGGAACTGCTGCGCACGGCCTATGAGACAGGACTCACCGCAGTTTTTCTGCCGGAATTTGACGAGATGATGAAAACACCGCAGAATAATCCGCATCACTGCTATTCTGTGGGGGAGCACACGCTGCATGCCCTGATGGAGATACAGCCGGATAAAGTGGCGCGTATTACAATGCTGTTACATGATGTGGCAAAACCGATGTGCAGAACCACAGATGAGCATGGCGTGGATCACTTTTATGGACACCCACAGGAAGGAAGTCTTGTGGCAAGGAAGATTTTGCGGCGGCTGAAGTTTGACAATGATACAACCGACCGGGTATGCAGACTGATCTTATGCCACGACGATAATCCGCCTTTGCAGGAGCGGACGGTCCGCAGAGCAATCTACCGGAACGGTGTGGATCAGTATCCACTGCTTTTTGCAGTAAAAAGAGCGGACATGCTGGCACAGAGCGCATACAGGCGGGAGGAAAAAACAGAGTATTTAAAGGAATACGAAGAAATATATGAGCAGATCATGGCGAAGCGGCAGTGCCTTTCCATAAAGGAACTTGCGGTTACGGGAACGGATCTGATCGCAGATGGAATGCAGCCGGGAAAGGCGATCGGCGAGACGCTGAAACAGCTTTTGGAGCATGTGCTGGAACACCCGGAGGACAACACGAAAGAAAAATTAATGGAACAGGTTCATAATATCGCATCCCCTCACATATGATGAATTGACACGGCAGGAGAGCATTTTGCTCTCTTATCGCAGATTCATCGTATGGAGGGGATTTTCATGTATATCAGGCCGGAACAGATAGCAGAACAATATGAGATGGAGGTAAAGTCTATTTCGAAGGGAAGGGACTGTTTTTTGTGTGAAACAGATCTCGGAATGCGCGCGCTGAAGGAGTATAGGGGCTCTGTGGAGCGTGCGGAATTTCTGGCTGGAATGCTTGATTTCCTGAAGGGGCAGAATATTGTGGCAGAGCAGATCTTTTATACAAAAGAAGGGGAAATTTTTGCCAGGGACGAAGAGGAACAGAATTATCTGCTATTGTCAGTTTTCCGTGGAGCCGAGTGCGATACGAAGAGCAGGGAGGACATGGTGTATGCGGTAAGACTGCTCGCTGGTTTACATAATGCAACTGAACAGTATCCGGACGAGGTACCTGAGTTTGTAAAAATGAATCCTAACGCCCTGCTTTTGCTTTATGAAAAACATAACCGTGAATTGCGGCAGGTGCGCAATTATATCCGTGGCAGAAAACAGAAAAATGAGTTTGAAGAAATGTTCATGCGCCAGTTTGCAGGTTTTTTTGAAAAGGCACAGGCTGTCACAGAGCAGCTGCAAAATATGGAGATCTGTGAAGAACTGACCGGATTCTGTCATGGCGACTATAATCAGCACAATGTCGTTTTTTCCAGAGAGGGCGTGGCGGTCGTCAATTTCCTCAATTTTTCCTATCAGATCCGGGTGAGTGACCTCTCGAATTTTGTCCGGAAGATGATGGAAAAAAATAACTGGAACACATCGCTTGGAATGGAGCTGATCGGGGCATATGATTCTGTGCGTAAACTAAAGCCGCAGGAATTTTCATATTTGTATTTTTACCTTGCGTATCCCGAGAAATTCTGGAAAATTGCAAATCATTATAGCCAGTCCCACAAAGCCTGGCTTTCCGGCAGAAACACCGAAAAACTCAGCAAGGTGATCACACAGGAGGGGGCGAGGGAGCATTTTTTGCAGACGCTTGCAGGGAAAGTGGGAAATGGGATATAATTAGGTAACAGCGAAACTCCTCATAGGTTATGTCGAATTGTGGAATACCAACAAAAACATTCAAGACACGCTCTCGCTAAGTGCCGGCGGCTCCCCAGTGTCTTTCATGTCTTTTGTTGATATTTCACAATTTAATTCACATTTTTACGAGTTTCGCAATTTACATGATTTGTATGACACATAAGAGGTGATATGTTGAGAAAATTAAGATACATGTATTATAGCATTATTTTAAGTATGATTTTATTAGCGGGGTGCGGACAGCAGACAAGACCGGTCTCGACTGCACAGTATTATAATCCGGCGAAAGAGACAGCGGCAGATACTGAGGAAGCAGAGGGCGCAGGGGCGGAGACATCGATCGGAACCGATCTCTATCTGATCATTGGCAATGACATGACCAATGAACAGTTAAATTTAAAGCAGCTTGCATCAGGAAAGCAGTATCTGTATGTTTATTCATTGTCTACAGACTTTCTGGATAAATACGGAAACAGTGCAACAACGATGGATTTTGAGCCGGGCAGGGTGATCCATATTGGAAAAAAAGATGGCGAAGGACGGCTCTTGCAGGCACAGATCGCGGATGAAGTCTGGGAATATTCGGATATCACAAAATATTCGGTAGATACAGAGCGTGGGATTTTCAAAATTGCGGATTCCAAGTATTCGTATGACGCAGATTTGTTCGTGGAATCGAATGGAGAAAAAATCCGTCTGTCCGACCTGAACGAAAAAGATGAGATCCGTGTCGTTGGAATCGGAACAAAAATATTATCCGTATCCGTCACTACCGGACAGGGAACTCTGGAGTTAAAGAATACATCCGTATTTGAGGGAAGTTTTATTCAGGTGGGAAGTAAGATTTTTGCACAGATCACACACAATATGAAGCTGGAGATCCCGGAGGGAACTTATACGGTTACCGTTGCAAATGAAGGATATGGCGGCAGCACAGAGGTGGAGATCGCAAGAGGGGAGAACTGCACGCTTGATCTGGATGAATTAAAAGGTGAGGGCCCTAAGACTGGAAGTATCATATTTTATATTGATGTGGAGGGAGCAACGCTTTCCATTGACGGGGATACCGTGGATTACAGTGCACCTGTGGTACTCACCTATGGTGTGCATGAACTGCATGCGGAGGCAGAGGGATACGACGATTTTGATAAAAAGCTTTTTGTTAACTCTGCGGCAGCGAATATCGATATCTCTCTTACCGGAGACGGTACTACGTCAGACAATGACATGACAGAGGGCACAGAGTCTGTGGAGGAGACCGAAACTGCTGAGACAGAGACAAAAGACAGTGAGGAGGAGACAAAGAGTACAGAAAAAGATTCGGAGACGTCAGACAAGTCCACGGACAAAGATGTGACATCTGATTATCTGTCCACACTTTCTGATCTCATCACGTCGTTGAATAAGTAAGAAGATGTAACTATTCAGAACCTCATTCGCAAAATCGTTCTCTCAGAGCTTTCCTTGAATAACAAGCATGCTTGTTATTTGCTCATTGTGGTTACTTCGCCAAAGAAATTTTCAAAATTATGCTCATTCATGCAAGCATGATTCGCAAATTTTTGAAAATTGCCCTGGCTCTGAATAGTTACAAAAAAATAACTTGAAAATAGCGGCTGACAAAGCTAAACTATAAACGAGATCAATACAGGGAGGAAATAATTATGGGATACAAAGAAATGTATGAAGAATGGTTAAACAATCCATACTTTGACGATGCAACAAAAGCAGAATTAAAAGCGATCGAGGGGAACGAAAAAGAGATCGAAGACCGTTTTTATATGGATCTTGAGTTTGGTACGGCAGGTCTCCGCGGCGTGATCGGCGCCGGAACAAACCGTATGAATGTCTATACAGTCCGCAAGGCAACACAGGGACTTGCAAATTATATCAACAATGTGCATGCACAGGAGAAAGGGGTAGCAATTGCGTATGATTC
>ENA-OWOE01000901-OWOE01000901.1-gut-metagenome-genome-assembly--contig:-NODE-901-length-13853-cov-4.616217_pt1 | contig 13853 bp, 9 predicted proteins | sample MGYA00248254_ERZ651788 | MGnify/ENA primary metagenome ERZ651788 (study PRJEB26908, sample SAMEA4031709) | gut metagenome | biome: gut; feature: normal infant; material: stool | place: China | collected 2015 ... | reverse complement strand
TGTTCTGCGGTTTCTTCCTCATCCAACGTCCAGACGCAGTTTTCTTCGCGGATATGCAGCATTTTCTCGTCCATATCGCGTCCAATTACACGAATTGTCGCAGTTTTACTCATGCGCTGACGATGCATAAGCCATGTCGTATCCGCCACGCCCATAATGCCCGTTGAACCGGAAATTTGGTCGTAGGGGTCTGACGATGATTGTTTGCGCAGATGATGCACCAAAAGAATGCAGATGCCGTACTTATCGGCAAGCTCCTTTAACGCACCAATATCCCTGTAATCATTGGCATACATACTACCATTCTGGTCGCCTTTTCGCACCTTTTGCAAGGTGTCGATGACGATGAGGCTAATATCAGGGTAAGTATGGATGAAACTGACGATTTGTTCTTCCAATCCCTGCCCAATTCCGTGGCTTTCCGTCTGCAAAATGAGCCGTTCCGGGTCTTCTTCTGCATCGACAAGCTGGTAAAGACGCTCTTGCAGACGACCCAGTGTATCTTCCAGCGAGAAATAAAGCACAGTTCTCGGTTCTATTTCACGTCCCCACACAGATTTCCCCTGCGAAATCTGCAAGCAGAGCCACAGCGTCAGCCAACTTTTGCCTGCTTTGCTGGGGCCTGCGAAGATTGCCAGCCCTGCCGGGAGCAGACCAGGAATAATCCATTTTACAGGAGGTATAGGCGTTGCAAGCAGCGCACCGGCAGTAATGGTTTTCGGTAATCTTGTGGTAGTCATTCACATCATCCTTTCCGTTTTGGTGTACATCTATTATCTCATATTATCGTAATTTTGTGTGTAGTAAGTTTTACTCTCCAGTAGTAAGTTGTACGGCTCACGCCGCCCCACAGCCCCACAAACGCGCCAAGCGGCGGTTTTGCGGGTGATGTCGCGTCCGTGTGCGATGCAGAGCATCCGCCCCACACAGGGCGCGTTTGGGCGAGATGTGAGAGTGAATCAAATTTGATTCACTCAGCGTGTCAAAAAATCACATTCTTGGCCTATTGAATGTGTAGGGGCGACCATTGGTCGCCCGCCGACTTGGCGCAGCAACGCGTTTTCCCGGAAAGATTTTTCACAGACAAACGGGCACGGGCGAGCAATGCTCGCCCCTACAAGAGTTTTTTGACAAACTGAGTGAATCAAATTTGATTCACTTTTTCGGTTTTACCACCCCAGAGTGAATCAGTTCTGATTCACTTTGGCGGTCCTCGTGCGTATTTTGCACAATCTCTCAGAATTGGTCTAATCATAAGTACACTTCCTTTCCGTGCTACATCGTTATTTCGTATAACCCTCTTGAATACACTTTCCGGGGGAGAAAAAAGAGCCCGGAGAACCTTACCGATTTGGTAAGGCCCTCCGGGCTCTTATATATTATCTCTGTTCTATCCGGGCGTAAGGGTACACTTTCCCCGCAAATCTTGATGTAAATTCAATAAAAAACAAATAATGCGCATAATAGCGTTAATCGCACGGTTATGTAAATAATAAAAGAAACCGTGTACATCAAAATAAATGCTGAAGAAAAATGTCTAATTTGCCGCTCGCCCCCAGACATGGGAACATAACAGGCAAGCCGCTGGCAACGACCGTACACTGACTCTGCAAGGGTCTTACTTCTTACAACCCAAGCGCGGTCACCCTATCTGAAGCTGTAGGGCATCTGGAGTATCATTATGTCCTCTCCCTGCCGTGAGTTAGGGTCTGCCTTGACCTTGCTGTGCGCCCCACCGAGAGAGTAAAGTACCTGTTATGCTGTGTATTCAGTTGTAAAGGTGCTGGTACAGAATGAATCTGTAAGTTTAATATACGCCGACAATTAGCAGCCTGTCAATGGTAAGTGCTAATTGTTTACAGCGCATTCACAATTTGAGATGATAATCAACCGGTGGCGGATCGATGTAAATGATAACAACGCTTATCTTTTCCACGGCCCCCATGCGGTGTTTCACTAAGTGCCGCGCGTAGCAAATATGGCGTCTATATCAGGTGCGGAGGCACCATACAGCACAAATTCAACCTTGAGGATATTTAACAGAATCTTATAGGAAAGCAACAGCCGTCGGTATCGTGTGATACCGGCGGCTTTAGTGTTTGCGTTTCCACAACAGATATTGTTCGTATTTTTTCAGTTCCCGGCGCTCGCTCTCGGTAAATTTTGCTTGGTGCAGGCGGCGGGTGTAATCCGGGTCGTAATCGGCAAGCCCCAGCAGATAGTCCGCTGACACGCCGTACATTTTGCAGATCTGCACCAGAATCTCATTGGACGGTGCGCTGGCATTGCGCTCCCAACTGCGCACAGTATATACAGATACGCTTAATTTTTCTGCAAGTTCTGCCTGCGTTTCATCATTATCGCCACGAATTGCCGCAAGGCGTTCACCAATCATTTCTATCACCCCATTTATTATTGTACAAGATTCATGTGATGCGAAAAGAAAAGCTGTATGATTCTTGCAACGCGGCGCTATAAGTGGTATTATTCTTATTATATATAGTAAAATGTGACAAGATTCTTAGCACTTTTCAGCGAGGTGTCCCATGAAACTCATCGACAACCTGAGCGAAAAATTGGTGGATGATCTGCGCGTGACGATGCAGCGCGACAGCCGCGTTTCCATTGCGGCAGCGTGTTTTTCGGTCTATGCGTATGAAGAGCTGAAAGCCCAGCTGGAAAACATCGACGAGCTGCGCTTTCTGTTTACCTCCCCGACTTTCTTGCAGGAAAAGACCGCCAAGGCACGGCGGGAGTTCTACATTCCCCGCCGCAACCGCGAAAAAGCCCTGCACGGCAGCGAATTTGAGATACGGCTGCGCAATGATTTCAGCCAGAAAGCCATCTCCCGCGAATGTGCCGACTGGATCCGCCGCAAGGTCTGCTTCAAATCCAACCAAACCGCCGAGGGCATTCCCAATTTTATGACCATCGACAGCGCCGAACCGGTGACCTATGCGCCGGTCAACGGCTTTACCCGCGCCGACTTGGGCTGCGAGCGCGGCAACAGCCTGTTTACCATGATCAACCGCATTGATGCGCCCCAAAGCACGCAATATTTGGAACTGTTCAACACGATCTGGAACGACAAGCAGCGCCTGCAGGATGTCACCGACACCGTGCTGGAAAGCATCACCACCGCCTATCAGGAAAACAGCCCGGAGTTTCTCTACTTTTTTGCGCTGTACAATATTTTCGGGGATTTTCTCGAACACGTCAGCGAGGACGACCTGCCCAGCGACACCAACGGCTTTAAGGAAAGCATCGTCTGGAACAAGCTGTATACCTTCCAGAAGGATGCCGCCCTTGCCATCATCAGCAAGCTGGAGCAGTTCAATGGCTGCATTCTGGCAGACAGTGTTGGTCTGGGCAAGACCTTTACCGCGCTGGCGGTCATCAAGTACTACGAAAACCGCAACCTGCGCGTCCTCGTTCTCTGCCCCAAAAAGCTATCGGACAACTGGATAACCTACAAGGCCAACTACCGCAACAACCCTTTGGTCGGGGACCGCTTGCGCTACGATGTGCTGTACCACACCGATTTAAGCCGCGAGCAGGGGTTTTCCGGTGAAACTGATTTGAGCAAGCTGAACTGGGCAGCCTACGACCTTGTTGTGATTGACGAAAGCCACAACTTCCGCAACGGCGGCGATGTGGACGACGACGGCAAGTCAAACCGCTACACAAAGCTGATGAACAAGGTCATCCGCCCCGGTGCGCGTACCCGCGTGCTGATGCTTTCCGCCACGCCGGTCAACAACCGCTTTTATGACCTGCGCAACCAGCTGGCGCTGGCGTATGAGGGCAACAGCAGTGCGTGGAAGGACAAGCTGGACACCAACCGCAGCGTGGAGGAAATCTTCCGCTCGGCACAAAAGCAGTTTAACGCATGGAGCAAGCTCGCCCCCAGCCAGCGCACAACCGAGCAGCTGATGCGTATGCTGGACTTCGACTTTTTTGAGATTCTGGATGCCGTGACCATTGCACGCTCCCGCCAGCACATTGAAAAATATTATAACATCGAGGAAATCGGCAATTTTCCCACCCGGCTGCCGCCCGTGACCAAGCAGCCGCCGCTGACCGATTTGAACAACGCCATCACCTACGATGAAATTTACGAGCTGATTTTAAGCCTGACATTAAGCATCTACACACCGTCCAATTATATTCTGCCCAGCCGGCTGAAAAAATACGCCGACTTAAACCATGAGGGCAAAAACAGCCTGACGCAGGCAGGGCGTGAGGAGGGTATCCGCCGCCTGATGAGTATCAACCTGCTCAAGCGGCTGGAAAGCTCGGTGCATTCGTTCCGGCTGACCCTGCAGCGCATCCGGGATATGATTGCCGCCACGCTGGACACGATCCACACCTACGACCCCCACGAAATCATTGAGCTGAAGGACCTGACCGGGGCGGCGGATTTTGATGCCGACGATATGGAAAGCGACCTATTCACGGTGGGGCGCAAGGTAAAAATCGCACTGGAGGATATGGATTATCTGACATGGCAGCGCGATTTGCAGACCGATTTTGAAACACTGGCGCTTTTGCTGGGTATGGTGGCGGACATCACGCCCGGGCATGACAGCAAGCTGCAAACGCTGCTGCAAACCCTTGCCGAAAAGCAGCGCGAGCCGCTGAACAAGGACAACCGCAAGGTGCTGATTTTTACGGCGTTCTCCGACACGGCGCAGTATCTGTATGAGCAGGTCGGCGCGTATATGCTGCGCAGCTTCGGGCTGCACACGGCGCTGGTGACCGGCTCGGTGGAGGGGCGCAGCACGGTGCCGAAATTCAAAGCCGACCTCAACAATGTGCTGACCTGTTTTTCGCCCGTTTCCAAGGACCGCGCCGCGCTGATGCCCGACGGTCCCGACATTGACATATTGATTGCCACTGACTGCATCAGCGAGGGTCAAAACCTGCAGGACTGCGACTGCGTCATCAACTATGACATCCACTGGAACCCCGTGCGGCTGGTGCAGCGGTTCGGGCGTATTGACCGTATCGGCAGCCGGAATGTCGTTATCCAGATGATAAACTTCTGGCCTGACGTGCAGCTGGACGCCTACATCGACCTGCGCGCCCGCGTAGAAACCCGCATGAAGGCGCTGGTGCTTTCCAGCACGGGCGATGACAACCCCTTAAGCCCCGAGGAAAAGGGCGATCTGGAATACCGGCGCGAGCAGCTGCAGCGCCTGCGCACCGAGGTCGTGGACCTTGAGGATATGCGCGGCGGCGTTTCCATTACCGACTTGGGGCTGAACGAGTTCCGCATGGAATTGCTGGAATACGCCAAGCATCACCCCGAGCTGGAAACCTGCCCGGGCGGCATCAGCGCAGTAGCCGCCGCCACGCCGGACGCGCCGCCGGGCGTGGTGTTTGTGCTGAAAAATGTACATAACGAGGTCAATATCAATGACCGCAACCGCCTGCACCCGTATTATCTGGTCTATTTGGATGAGGACGGCGTGACCCTGCACAGCTACCTTTGCCCCAAGGATATACTGGACGCCATGCGTCAGCTTTGCCGCGGGCAAAAGCAGCCCGACAAGGCTTTGTGCCGGGCGTTCAATGCCGAAACCGATGACGGGCGCAAGATGCAGAAATACTCCGACCTGCTGGAGGATGCCGTGCTTTCCATCGTGGACGCCAAGGCGGACAGCGATCTGGACAGCCTGTTCCGGACGGGCGGCACGACCGCCCTGCTGGACAAGGTTTCCGGGCTGGACGATTTTGAACTCATCTGCTTTGTCGTGGTAAGGGAGGGCGCGTCATGCTGAACCTGCCCGCCTCGGCGGCGTTTGAGCGCCGCATACCCAAGCAGAAGTTTTACGCAAACCTGACTGTCACGCCGGAGCTGCGCCGCTGCTTTACCGAGCAGATCGAGAGCATCACATGGGCGGACAAATTAGCGCCGCAGACGATGAACCTTGCTGCCGGGCAGCGGGTGCAGGAGATTGAGGTATTCCTCATCCGGCTGGCGGGCGACACGCTGGACGGCAAGGTGACCGAGCTGATGGACAAGCAGATACCGTATCATATTCTGTTTGTGCTGACGCGCCCCGACGGGATGCTTCGCTTGCTGATGAACTACAAGGAAGCCGCGCCCGGGGGCGGCTTTACCCTGCGGCAGCGCTGCGCCACCGGCTGGCTTGCGCCCGACACCGTCTGCCTGCCCCTGCTGGCGGCGGATATGGACGCCCTGTACGAGGGCTTTGTGCGGTATATCGCCGGGGACAGCCTGCAAAGCGCCGCCGGGGAGGATTTGGCACAAAGCGTGCAGCGCACCGAGATGATGAACAAATTGCAGCGGCAGATCGACCAACTGACGGCGAAGATGCGGCGCGAGAAGCAGCTGCCCCGCCAACTGGAGCTGCGGCGGCAAATCAAAAAATTACAACAGGAGATCGAGCAATGGACAAAGTAAAAATGACGACCCCTGACGGCGTGACCGAAAATATAGAAAAGCTGGCGGCGCTGTTTCCTGCCGCCGTGACCGAGATGCGCGGCGAGGACGGCACCCTGCGCAAGGGCATTGATTTTGAAAAGCTGCGCCAGCTGTTGAGCCATAATATTGTGGAAGGCGGCGAACGGTATGAGTTCAGCTGGGTGGGCAAAAAGGCAGCGATGGCGGAAGCCGCCCGCCCCACCACCGAAACGCTGTGCCCGGTCAAAGCCGACAGCCGCGACTGGGACACCACCGAGAACCTGTACATTGAGGGCGACAATCTGGCAGCGCTGAAAATTTTGCAGGAGAGCTATCTCGGCAAAGTGAAGATGATTTACATCGACCCGCCGTACAATACGGGGAATGATTTTATCTATGCCGATGATTTTATGCGCACACAGGATGAAGAAAATGAACAGATGGGGATGTTTGATGAAGAACAGAACCGGATGTTTAAGAATACTGATAATAGGGGGCGTTTCCACTCGGATTGGTGTTCGATGGTTTATGCACGTTTGGCGTTAGCAAGAAATTTGCTAATGCAGGATGGAGTTCTCTTTATTAGTATAGATGATGCAGAAGTAGAAAATTTAAGAAAATTATGTGATGAAATTTTAGGTGAAGATTGTTTCGTTGATTGTATCACATGGAATAAGCGAGTTCCCAAAAATGATAATAAGGGCATTGGAAATATCCATGAGTATGTTCTTGTTTACGTAAAAGACTCCCTATCAAAGAGACAATTTGTTATGCTCAAAGATGGCGTAAACGATGTATTTGATTTTATTGACACTTTAAGGAAGAAAAAAACACCTATTCCTGATGCGGAAAAGGAGCTCAAGCAATTTTATAGTAAAAATGGCTATGACAGAGGTATTACATTATATTGTAATCTCGATAACAACTACGAGCCTTGGGGAAAAATAAATATGAGTTGGCCAAATGCTGATACATTTGGGCCACGCTATAATGTTTTACATCCCAAAACATATAAACCAACAAAAGTTCCAGATCGTGGGTGGCGATGGAATGAAAGTACATTCCATTCTCAAGTTGATTATAACCACATCATTGAACGATATGATGGGAGCTATATGTGCGGCGGAATTTGGTTTGCAAAAGATGAAAACACACAGCCAAGTTCAATAAAGTACCTTCGAGACGTTAGTAAAATGCTATTGCGTTCTATTGTTAGCCTAAAAAGTGACGGCGGAATAGAAGTTGAGAAGATTTTTGATGGAAAGAGTTACTTTTCTTATCCAAAGCCTGTTTCGTTATTGTACTTGTTAACCAATTCTATCGAAGAAAAAGATGGTATTTATTTAGACTTCTTCTCTGGCTCTGCCACCACCGCCCACGCTGTCATGCAGCTAAACGCCGAGGACGGCGGTCACCGCAAATTCATCATGGTGCAGCTGCCAGAACCCTGCGATGAAAAATCCGAAGCGTACAAGGCGGGCTACAAAAACATCTGCGAAATCGGCAAGGAGCGCATCCGCCGCGCGGGCGATAAAATCAAAGCCGAGCATCCCGATGCCGACCTCGACATCGGCTTCCGCGTGTTCCGCGTAGATTCCTCCAATATGCGGGATGTCTACTATAAGCCGGAAGAATTTACCCAGACCATGCTGGGCGAAGCCGTCAGCAACATCAAGCCCGACCGCACCGACCTTGACCTGCTGTACGCCTGCCTGCTGGACTGCGGCGTGCCTATCCACCTGCCCCACACCACAACCACCGTGGACGGCTGCACGATCCATAACGTGGACAACGGCGCCCTGATGGCCTGCTTTGACGAGCATATCCCGCACAGCGTCATCCGCGCTATGGCTGCCGAGGCACCGCTGCAGGTCATCTTCCGCGACAGCGCCTTTGCCGCCGATGCGGACAAAATCAATGTGACCGAGATTTTCAAGAACCTCTCTCCCGATACAAAGGTCAGGGTGATATGATGAAGCTGCAATTCAAATACCAGCCGTTTCAGGCACAGGCGGCGGATGCCGTCTGCGATGTGTTTGTCGGGCAGCCCTATTGCACCACGACCTACCGCATCGACCTGGGCGATACCGACAACCTGCAGCAGTCCTTTGATCTGACCGAGGTGGGCTTCCGCAACCAGCCCCTTGTACCCGCGCTGACCCGCGCACGCCTGCTGCAAAATGTAAAGACCGTGCAGCGCCGCAACGGGCTGGAACCCTCGGACGCGCTGACCGGACCGGGCATCAACCTTTCTATTGAGATGGAAACCGGCACTGGCAAGACCTATACCTACGTCAAAACCATGTACGAGCTGAACAAGCGCTACGGTTGGAGCAAGTTTATCGTTGTGGTGCCGTCGGTTGCCATACGCGAGGGCGTGTACAAGTCCCTGCAAACCACACAGGAGCATTTTGCCGCCGAGTACGGAAAAAAGATACGCTTTTTCACCTACACCTCGGACGATCTGCCGGAGGTTGACCGTTTTGCGTCCGACAGTGCCATCAATGTGATGATCATCAATATGCAGGCGTAAAAATAAAAAAAAAACCAGCGCATTATTGACAAAGCGCTGGATTCCTTCCGCAGCCGCCGACCGATTGACATCATTGCCAAAACCAACCCTATCCTGATTATTGACGAGCCGCAAAGCGTTGAGGGCAAGCAAACGAAGGAGAGCCTGAAAAAGTTCAACCCGCTGTTCACGCTGCGCTACTCTGCCACCCACCGCGAAGCCTATGATATGATCTACCGTCTGGACGCGATGGACGCCTACAACCAGCACCTTGTCAAGCGCATTGCCGCGCTGGGCGTTACGCTGACCGGCTCCACCGCCACCAACGGCTATGTGTATGTAGAGGGCATTGACCTGTACAAAAACAAAGCCCCCACCGCACGGCTTGGGTTTGAGGTCAAGGGCGCGGGCGGCACCCGCACCGTGGTCAAAAAAGTGCAGGGCGGCGACGATTTGTTTGCGCTGTCCGGCGGCTTGCAGGAATACGCCGACCGCTTTGTCATTTTGCAGGACGGCATTGACGGGCGGGATAACTCGGTCACCTTTTTGAACGGACTGAAGCTTTACGCCGGGCAGATACACGGCAACGCCCAGATGGTGGAATTGCAGCGCCGCGTACAGATACGCGAAACCATACGCACCCACCTGCAGCGCGAACGCGAACTGTATCCCCGCGGCATCAAGGTGCTGAGCCTGTTTTTTATCGACAAGGTGGACAAGTACCGCGTCTACGATACCGACACCGACGACGGACGCAACGGCGAATACGCCAAAATGTTTGAGGAGGAATACACCGCACTGGTAAGTGAAATGCAGCGCGAGCTTGGCGATGACGCCTATTGGGCGTACCTGAACCGTATGGACGCCCACAGCAGCCATCAGGGGTATTTTTCCATCGACAAGAAAAAGGGCAAAAAAGCCCGCTTTGTGGAGGGCAAGGTTGACCGCAAGACCCAAACCAGCGACGACACCGACGCCTACGACCTGATTATGCGCGACAAGGAACGGCTGCTGAGCCTAGACGAGCCGGTGCGGTTTATCTTTTCGCACTCTGCCCTGCGCGAGGGCTGGGATAACCCGAATGTGTTTCAGATCTGCACGCTGAAAACGCAGGGTGAATCGGAAATCCGCAGCCGTCAGGAGATCGGGCGCGGTCTGCGCCTGTGCGTCAACCAGAACGGCGAGCGCATGGACGAAAGCGTGCTGGGCAGCGAGGTGCAGGAACTGAACAAGCTGACGCTGATCACCGATATGGCGTTCGGCAAATTTGCCACCGCCCTGCAGGAGGGGCTGGCAGAGTCGATGTCCACACGCCCGCGCGCCGTGGATGCCGGGTTGTTTGCGGGGCAGATTCTGACCGATGCCAACGGCGCACAGATAACAATCACTCCGACACTTGCCACGGCGATCTATGAGGATTTGGTGCAGCAGGGCTATGTACATCGCGGCGCACTTACTGATAAATACTACGCCGCCAAGGACGCTGGCACCGTACAGGTGGCAGAGGAAGTACAGGGCTGCGAGGGCGCTGTGATGCAGGTTTTGAGCAGCATCTACGACCCCCGCGCCCTGCGCCCGGAGAACGCTCACGACAACAATGTGCAAGCCAAAGTGGACGAGCAGAAGCTGCATGACCGCGAATTTGCCAAGCTGTGGCAGCGCATCAACCGCAAAACCTTTTACACCGTTTCCTTTGACACGCAGGAGCTAATCAACCGTTCGGTGCGGGAGCTGGACGCCCACCTGAATATTTCCAAGGTGTATGTCAAAACCGAATACGGCGAGCAGACCGCCAGGCTGACCTCCCGCGAGCAGCTGGAGCAGGGGCAGGCGTTTGTCAAAAGACACAACGATCAGGACGCCGCTGACCGCGTGGTTCTGGGCAATGTGCGCTACGACCTTGTGGGCAAGCTGGTGGAGGAAACCGGCTTGACCCGCGCCACGATTGCCGCCATTTTGCAGGGCATTGCCCCGCCGGTGTTTGCCCAATATAAGCTGAACCCGGAGGATTTTATCATCAAGGCGGGGAAAATCATCAACAACCAAAAGGCGGATATGATTATTGAGCATATCACCTACAACAGGCTGGAGGAATCGTACAGCGCCGACATCTTTATGCTGGCAAACCTGCACGGCAGACAGGGCGTAAACGCCATGCCCGCTGACCGCAGCCTGTACAATTATGTGATTTACGATTCCGATAACGAGCGCCGCTTTGCCCACGAGCTGGATGTTTGCGACAAAATTGCCGTGTATGTCAAGCTGCCCGGCAGTTTTTTCATCAGCACGCCGGTAGGCAAGTACAACCCAGACTGGGCGATTGCCTTCCACGAAGGAACGGTCAAGCATATCTATTTTATTGCCGAAACCAAAGGCACGACCCTGCTTGACCGCAATGAGCTGCGCGGCATCGAGGACTTAAAGATCCAATGCGCCAAAGCCCACTTTGCCGCCATCAGCAACGACAGCGTCATCTACGATGTGGTGGACAGCTACGATAAGCTGATGCAGGTGGTTATGGAATAAGCGGTAAGAAGTTTTGCAAGAAAAATTGCATTTGGTTGCCTTATCGTATATAATTGATGAAAAAGCGAAAGGCGGTTTTGTATATGGCACCAATTACTCGTGAACAGGCATTGGAAAATGCTTTGGCTTCTTCACGCATGGAAGGGTACGAGGTTACTGAACAGACCCGTGCCGACTGCCGTCGCCTGATGGACGGCAAAGTAGATGCCCGCACCTTGGCTTCCGAAATTCTGGCACGGCGCAGGGCGCAGCGAGGGTAAAATGCTATGGCAAACTATGCAGTGGATTCTTTGCAGGATGGGTGCTATCCGGGTACGGCTGTATTGATAAATACATTGAATATTCGCAATCAAGCGGATTTGGATGCAGTGGAAGGTACGATCGTTCCGGCCAAGGCCGCTTTATGGGAAGAAAAACCTTTAGCCGGAAGTTTCGATTTTGCGCATTACTGTGCGATTCATCGCTTTTTGTTTGAAGATTTATACGAATGGGCGGGCAAGCCGCGAACGGTGGATATTTCAAAGAAAGGCACGCAGTTTTGCCCCGCTGCGCAAATTGAAAGCACAGCGAAAGCCATCTTTGCCAGATTAAAAAAGCAGAATTTTCTTGTCGGCTTAGACAGAGCGCACTTCATTTCTGCCATAGTAGACTTTTACGAGCGAACGAATGAGCTTCACCCATTCCGAGAGGGCAACGGCAGAACTCAGCGTGTTTTTCTATCTCAGCTTACCCGCCATGCGGGGTATACCCTTGATTTTGGCCGTGTTGATCCGGATGATTTGATGATTGCCACAATTCAGGCTGCGGGCGGCGTGGATGATTTTTTGAAGGTTCTGTTTGATGAGATGGTTGTCTAATGAGTATGGAATTTGGAAAACAAACTTTTTCAATGCCAAAATAAGGAAGATGCGTATATGAATATAAATTGGACACAACCAATAACAGTATATGAACTGATTGCAATTGCACTGTCTACAATTGCATTAATCATTCCACTTATAAAAAACATTTATCATCATTTTATTAAAAAGCTAAAAGTTGATTTTTTGCCTTCCGGTATGATTACACTATTTCACAACCGGAGCGGATCGTACATTTCCCTTGGAGGTGTCTATGAGGTAAAGAACAAATCGACAACAATCAAGGAAATTACAGCTAAGGTTTTCCGTCAGTCAGATAATGCAACTCTTTCTCTGATATGGTCAACTTTCCCTTCTCCTATTTATCGCAAAGTTGCAGGAAATTTTGAAACTTCTTTTGAAACTGCACATCCCTTTAAAGTAGAAGCGGATACTTTGGCGCCTGCATTTGTAGAATTTGCGGATAAGTGCGCTAATATGGATGAAGTATCCAATAACATTTTATATCCGGTTGTGTGTGCAACGATGCCAATATTTTCTCAATCAAATGCAACCTTGCCTATTGTCGATGGCGCGGTACGCGCACTGCCTGAATACGCTTCAGCAAAAATCGCATTAAACGATCATTTCTTTTGGAAGGCCGACGAATATGAAATGGTTATAACAACAATTCATAGTAAAGGTACATTTGATAAGAAATATGTTTTTTCTTTATCAGATGCTGAAAGCTTTCGCCTGAGAAATAATATCGATAGCGTTTTGATTTCTCATGTGGCAAATCACTTTGGGATACCTGTTCAAGTGAACACTGTTACGAAAGACTTTAAAGAAAAGAATTAGCCGTGGAGGATTTTCTACATCGTATTGGCGCTATGGCGCGAGATACGGACGGTAAACTACGCCCCACGGCGGCTCGACAAAATTCGTATCGCCAATCCGGTCGCTTTCTGTATTAATGTGCAGGAGGCTCTTGTCGGTGGCGTATCCGACCCGCGCAACGAATCGCTGATTAAAATGTTCAACCTGATCAATGTCGGTGAGCGCGCAGGCAGCGTTTTACCGAGCATCCGTACCATCTGGCTAAGGCAGGGCTGGCAGGAGCCGGAAATCGTGGAGAGTTTTAATCCGGACCGCACAACGCTGGAGTTGCCGCTTGCCGCCAATAAAGTGGCGGTAAAGAGGGCGGCATTGCTGAACATCGCAAAGCTGACATTTTACAGTACCTGACAGACACACCTGAAGCAGCAGGCTAGGAAATTGCCGAAGCAGTCTGGACTACAGCTTTCCCGCACGAAAATGTATTTGGCAGAATTGATTGAACAAGAGGCTGTTGTTGCAGAAGGTGCCGGACGTGCGCGTAAATATCGGCTGAAAAGATAAAGGCCCCTGTAAGAAAATATATTGTAGATTGACCACCAACTGACCACCGGCAGTGATTTTTATTGCCGGTGGTCAGTTTTTATCGTTGGCACATTGTTTTATAGTGTTTGTGACAGGTGTGCCGTGGCGGTGCAGGACCAACAAA